>POVV01001069.1_pt1 | contig 11643 bp, 9 predicted proteins | sample 1560271 | NCBI WGS metagenome assembly POVV01 (sample SAMN08337232, study PRJNA429181) | Bioreactor metagenome, whole genome shotgun sequencing project. | biome: cows' rumen and soil; feature: anaerobic; isolation source: anaerobic chemostat enrichment culture, galacturonate as sole carbon source...... | reverse complement strand
CCGGAGTAGCTCCTGTTCCTGTTCCGCCTCCCATACCACATGTAACAAATACCATGTCGGCACCTTTCAATGCGGCAGATATCTCTTCTGCACTTTCTTCAGCAGCCTTCTCCCCTACTTCCGGCTGTGCACCTGCTCCAAGGCCCTTGGTAAGCTTTTCACCTATCTGCATCAAAGTTGGGGCCTTACATAACTGGAGTGCCTGCTTATCTGTATTAATTGCAATAAATTCCACGCCTGCAATCTGCTCATCAATCATGCGGTTAACTGCGTTATTACCACCACCGCCGACTCCGATCACAATAATTCTTGCAGCCGCTTCTGATTCGTTTGTTTTAATTTCTAACAAGAGTATTTCCTCCTTCATCGTCTTATTAATATTATTTAAAACTTCCCTTTACGATTGAACGATATAATCCAATAAGTATATAATATAGTCTTTCCCGTAAATAATCAATAGATAATTACGTATTTTCTGTTTTTTTTATACAGTTCAGCCATGCAGAATTTAAAGAGGATATGCGGAAGAAAGCTTGCTTTCAAAAGCATATCCTCTTTAAATTCTATTTGGCGCTCTGCCAAAGCGAGATGAAGCTTTGCGTAATCGAGCTTATGGCTGAACTGTAAGGGCCATTAAAGTTCGTGGCGCCTCGCCAAAGCGAGATGAAGCTTTGCGTAATCGAGCTTATGGCTGAACTGTAAGGGCCATTAAAGTTCGTGGCGCCTCGCCAAAGCGAGATGAAGCTTTGCGTAATCGAGCTTATGGCTGAACTGTCTCTTCATCGGACGCATCTGTTGCCCCCTCTTCACCTGACGTTGGCTCTTCTTCCTTTTTCGGCACAAAACGAACAGCCTTATCTGCAGTATCGTAGTTTTCCAAATGCAATGTTCCCTCACTATCCGGGTACTGTCCGTTTAATTTTTCCAGAATAGGGGATATCTGTGCAACACGCTCCTCATAATTCTTGTTGCCCAACAAAATCTCTACTTTACCAAAATAAAGATTTAAATCACTACCAGAACTGGTAATACTGTCTGGATTCAATTCATATTTAACCAAAAGCTGTGACAATTCTACAATTCCCTGAAACACATCTTTATCAGCTACAGGCAGCACCTCCCCCAGTTTCACCTTTGCCGTATCAACATCCATTCCTTCCAGATAAGCTGCATGTTCAAGCTTATCTGATGACACCAATACGGCTGTACCATCCTTATCAAAATATAAATACTTCTGATTATAATCTATGTATCCGGCGATTTCTTTTTCCTTCACCGTGATCTGTATAGTCCATGGGTTTTTCATGGTTACTTTAGATGAGTCTACTGCCGGAAGCTGCTTTTTATCTGATTGATTAAACCTCCAACAGGCATACACCGAATTTACTGCATATTTATCTTCTTTGAGCCACCCTATAATATCATTTTGAGTGCAGTATTTATTTCCTTTTACTTCTACTTTTTGTATATGAAACAATAAAAGAAATGCAAATACCAGAATTACTATCCCTAGTATAAAAGTCATTAACCCCAGGAATACCCCCTGGCGCTTTTTTCTCTTCTTTTTCTGAGGTGGACGATGCCCCTGCCCCTCTTCATTCAGCATATCGTTTATATAAGCCTCATCATCGAACTTTTCATATTCCACACGCCTGTTTTTCTTCCTGCGTTTCATCTAAAGTCCTCCTTACCTCATCTTCTGCTTATTCTACCAGATTTGAGACACTTAGTACAAGCCCCATTTCCAATAGAAGAAACATAACAGATGTTCCTCCATAACTAATAAACGGTAGTGTTATTCCAGTATTAGGTATAGTATTTGTCACAACCGCAATATTTAAAATCACCTGAATCATCATGTGTGCCATTGCACCTGTGGCGATAAGCGCGCCCAACAGGTCTTTTGCTTTTGTTGCAATAACAAAAAAACGCCAGATGAGAATCAAAAACAGCACCACAATTATGCTCGCTCCCACCAGCCCCAGCTCTTCGCATATGATTGAAAAAATCATATCATTTTGTGCTTCCGGGAGAAAACCCAGTTTCTGTACACTTTCCCCCAGGCCTCTTCCAAAAAGACCTCCAGATCCAATAGCATACAATCCCTGTAATGTCTGATATCCCTTTTCATACATCTCTGGATTTCTCCATATTGCAAGACGTTCAAGACGATAGCTTTCTAAAGCCAGGAATATTCCCATAAACCCCACTCCGGCACCGCCCATCCAGAGAAATTGAGCATACTTGGGACTTGCTACAAAAATCAGGATAACAGCAATTCCCATTATAATAATTGCCGTACTTAAGTTGCTGGCTCCTACCAGTCCCACAATAGGCAGAACAGGAATCATTACTTTGACCAAAGTCCTGAATTTGCCCATTTTTTTCACATTTTTTGTAACCAGACAGGCAAGAAACAGTATAACAGCTACTTTTGCAAATTCTGAGGGCTGAAAAGAAATAGGTCCCAAAGATAACCATCTTTTGGACCCATTGTACTCATCTCCGATAAACATGACCGCAACCGATAACAGAATGGCTGTCAAATAGCCCAGGTTCGCCAGAGGCACCCATTTGTGATAATCAATTTTGGCAACAATCATCATACCAATCATTCCCAGCACAGTTGCAAAACCTTGCTTTTTCAAATAGTAGAAAGAATCATGGAATTTAACCCGACCATTATAGGCACTGGTGCTATACAAAAGAACCAGCCCTATGATTACCAGAAGTAACACTACAATCAGCAGGGTATAATCATACTGCCTCTTTTTAGCAGGACGCTCCAATATAAATTCACTCCTTTTACTCATGAGTTCATTACATTCAGGCAGGATATATGGACGCAAAAGCTATTTCATTTTTTCCTGGCTTAACTGTAATACAAGTTCTTTGAATTTATCTCCACGTTCTTCATAGTTCTGAAACATCCCCCAGCTTGCGCAGGCAGGAGATAAAAGAACTGCATCTCCTGATTGTGCATGTTTTACACAGAACCTTACAGCCTCTTCAAATTCATCAACAAGAACTGTATTTGTAAAGCCAAGTTTTTTTGCCGTTTCATTAATTTTTTCTCTTGTCGCTCCAAGCAGAATCAACTGTTTTACTTTTCCATCAAATGCATGGATCCATTCCTCATAAGAAGAATTTTTATCATAACCGCCTCCGATGAGAAAAGTGGGACGATTCATGGCTTGAATTCCCTTTATTGCAGCATCAGGATTCGTTCCTTTAGAGTCATTGTAATATGCAACTCCATTTTTTTCGACAACAAACTCAATTCTATGGGCCACACCCTGAAATGTTGTTATCGTCTCTCTTATAATTTCTATTGAAACACCAAATGCTGCCGCCATAACAGCTGCCGCCATAACATTTTCATAATTATGAGTTCCCAAAACTTTTAACTCATTAACATGACAGATTTTTTCCGGTGTACCCTCTATATTGCAGATAATATTGCCCTGTTCCAGATAAATCCCTTTTTCTAGTTTACGCTGACTGCTGAAATATAGAACCTCTGCACTGACATTTTCACCAAAACCCCTGGTCAATTCATCTTCATAATTCAATACACAAAAATCGTCAGCAGTCTGATTTTTGGTAATATTTCTTTTTGCGTCTATATACGCCTCCATAGTATGATGACGATTCAGATGGTCTGGTGTAATATTAAGTACTGCACTTACTCTTGGGCGGAAAGTATGTATACTTTCTAACTGAAAACTGCTCATTTCCGCAACTACAACTGAATCAGGTCTTGTGTCTGAAACAACACTGGTATAAGGATTTCCTATGTTACCTACAACAAATGTGCTGTCACTGTGATTTTTCATAATTTCGCCTAACAGAGCAGTTGTTGTAGTCTTGCCATTTGTCCCGGTAATTGCAAGTACATTCCCTTTTCCCAAAACAAAAGCAAGTTCTATTTCTCCCCATATCGGAATGTTTTTTTCTTTCATTTTAATTACATCAGGAAGGTCTGTTGGTACCCCCGGGCTCATGATCGTCAAATCAAGACTGTTCAATACCTCTGTTGGCAGTTTACCAAGTATCACATCTACCTTACCCTGTATTCCATCCAAAATTTCTTTTCTTATTTCATCTGCATCTAAAGACAAATTCCCATCATAGAGAATTACCTCTGCTCCTTTGATGAGCAACAGGCGGCTTGCCGCTACTCCGCTGATACCAGAGCCGAACACCAAAACCTTTTTCTCTTTTAACTCCATTTTTTATACCCCCATAAGTGCGATCAAACAAAGAATTGCGGTAATAATTGAAAATACTGCAACCACTCTTGTTTCTGACCATCCGCACAATTCAAAGTGATGATGAATGGGAGCCATTTTAAAGAATCGCTTCCCTCCTGTTTTCTTAAAATAAGTAACCTGAATCATAACTGAGGCTACTTCTATCAAGTAAACTAATCCAACAATGATGATAAATAACGGCATCTGCATCATATAAGCAGTACCGGCAACAAATCCACCCAAAGCCAGAGATCCTGTATCTCCCATAAACACACTGGCCGGGTAAACATTAAACAACAGAAACCCCAGCAGCGCGCCCACAACAGCACATGTAATCGGTTCAACTCCACTTTCTGTTCCAATAGCAACTACAGTGAAAAAAGTAGCCACCAAAACAGTTACACTAGATGCCAGTCCATCCAATCCGTCAGTAAAGTTAGTTCCATTCACCGTTCCAATCACTGCAACAAACAAAAGGGGAACAGCTACCCATCCAATATCCCAATACTTTCCATCCGAGAACGGAATCAGCAGAGTCAGGGGGATTTTTGCAACTTTGATTATATAGTAAGCAAAAACTGCTGTTACGACTATCTGCAGAGCCATTTTCTGTTTAGGGTAAAGGCCGTCTGAACGCTTCATCACTACCTTAAGGTAATCATCCAAAAAGCCGATCAGCCCAAATCCTATGGTCATAAACAGAATCGGAATAATATTGGGGTATCCCTTTACATATAACAGAGAGGTTATGACTACACTACCCAGAATAATTACGCCTCCCATAGTTGGCGTCCCTTCTTTTTTCAGATGGGACTTGACCCCGTCCGTCCTCTCCGTCTGCCCCATCTTCAATTTTCTAAGAAACGGTATAACAACTGGTCCCATCAACAAACTTAATGCAAATGAAATCAATACCGGAATCACTACGTTATAACTCATACATACACCTCTTCATCTCTTTTGTTAAATGAAAGCACTTTTTCAGCTTTTCTTTCTCACTCGCACTGCTTTGTCCAAGACAGACACATTATTTAGTATACCTCATTAGCTTCTGTTTTTCAAGGATTCTATTCGGATGTCTCTTCAATTGAAGCGTCATTTTCCGTTTCATTCTGCGTCGCTGTTTTTTCTATTCCAAGGTAAGGAAGTACATTGTCAAAAATATTTTTCATCACCGGTGCCGCTATAGTACCGCCATAATAAACCCCCTGGGGATTATGTATTACTACCATCCCCAACACTTGCGGATTATCTGCAGGAGCAAATCCAATAAAAGAAGAAATGTATTTATTGGCACTTCTGGGAAGCGTCTGTGATGTAGCTGTTTTTCCTCCTATAGAGTACCCTTCAATATAAGCATTTTTACCTGTCCCCTCAGAGACTACACTTTCCAGGAGCATTCGCATAGTGGCAGATGTTTCCTCAGAAACAATTCCATCCTTTTCTTCATATTTCAACTTCTCTGTAACATTGCCCTCTTTATCCAAAACAGCCATGCCCAGATGAGGAGTGACCCTTGTTCCACCATTAATAAGAGAACTTACTGTTGTTGCCATCTGTATCGGCGTAATCTGAAACGACTGTCCAAAAGACATTGTTGCAAGTTCCACAAGACCAATATCATCTTTCTTATGCATAATAGTACCCGCTTCACCAGGCAAATCTACATTTGTCAGTCCCAGAAGACCAAACTGGCCAAAGTAATCATAAAATTTGTCAGAGCCAAGCCGCATGGCAATATCAATAAAGACAGGATTACAAGAATTTTGAATACCCTGTACAAAAGTTTCTGATCCATGCCCTCCTACTTTATGGCATCTTATTTTACGATCTTCTACCACCCGATAACCAGGGCAGGAAAATGTATCCGTTAAATTAACTACACCTTCCTCCAAACATGCAGAAGTGGTGATGATTTTAAAAGTTGAACCAGGCTCGTAAGTATCGTTTATGCTGCCATTCCTCCACATCTGATTTAACTGGTTTTGTTGTTCTTCATCTGTTAACGTGTCCATATCAGCTCCTGTATTTAGTATATACGGCTCGTTAAGATTAAATTCCGGAACATTGACCATTGCCAGTATTTCTCCATTTTGAGGATTCATTAATAATATGGAAACACTTTCCGCCTGCTTTTCCTCCATAACTTTTAACGCAGCCTGTTCACAAAATGCCTGAATATTATAATCCAAACTAATTTGAAGTGTCTGCCCTGCAACCGGTTCAATTCTATCTTCTGCCACACCTTCTAGCTCAATGCCCCGGGCATCAGTAGTTGTCAAAATTGTACCGTTAATTCCTTTTAAATACTCTTCATACTTTACTTCCAGTCCAATGATGCCCTGATTATCACCTCCGGTAAAGCCAAGTACTTTGGACGCCAGTTCATTATAAGGATAGTAACGTTTAAAATCTTCATCTACCTTTACGCCTGCTAAATTATAATTTCGTATTTTATCTCCTATTTCTTTGTCTACATTTGTTTTTATTTTTTCAATAGATGAAACTTTTTCCACTCGTTTTCTTACCGTCTCTTCTTCTAAACCTAATTCCTTCATCAATGTCTGAATTACAATCTCAGGATCTTCAATTTGATTGTGAATAACAGAAATTGTACAAACTGTTTTATTTGTTGCCAGCACTGTATTATTTCTGTCTACGATTTCTCCTCTTGCCGCTTTAATTTCTCGTTCTCTTTCGTGAAGCGATTCAGCTTTCTCTTGATAATATTCTGCATCAAATATCATCAGATATACCAATCGACCGATTAATCCCAGTAAAATAGCTGCGGCACAAATAAAAATTACCAGTATTTTTTTCTTATTATATGTTTTGTTCTTCATAAATAAAAAACCTTACAAAAGACATTTTTATAACATATTACGTCTTTTGTAAGGTTATGCGTATTCTATTCACTTGGCTGTCCCTGAGCCCAGTCATCTAAGTCCGGCGTATAGTTCTCGTCAACATATGAGCCGTCTTCATTACTGTAAGTATCATTATAATCAGAATCGTAATTCTGGTAGTCCGACTGTTGTGTGCCAGTATCAACTTCTGATGTGCTGTCCCCAGTGTTTTCACTCTCAATTGTTGTTATATTTAAATAGGGAAATGCCTGTGACATGATTTTCTGTGACAAATCCAGTACATATGAACTTACAGACTGATCTTCTACGTTAGGCTCATCCACTACTACATATACTACAACCTCAGGATTCTCTTGGGGCGCATATCCAATAAAGGATAAAAGATAGTTTCCTTCGTCTCGAGGGAGCTTTTCCGCTGTCCCTGTCTTCCCTCCAATATCATAACCTTCAACCGATGCATTCCTTCCAGTACCTGACGTCATTACTGCTTTCATGTATTGTTTTACCATAGTAGAGGTTTCGGTTGAAACAGTTTTTCTAAGAAGTACTGGATTCTTTGCTTCGATAACGCTTCCACTCTCATCCTGAATCTGCTTCACTACATGAGGTTCATAGTAATATCCGCCGTTAATCAGAGAAGAAAAAGCTGCTGCCATCTGGGTCATCGTCACATTAAATCCCTGCCCAAACGAGTTTGTTGCAAGATCTGTGATTCCCATTGTATTATTTGTGTAAACAAGAGACGCTGTGGATGCTTCTCCCGGAAGGTCTATCCCGGTATATTCCCCAAATCCGAAGATATGCTGATAACGAATAAAGTTTTCTACACCGATAGACTGTGCCATTTCCATAAGTGCTACGTTGCAGGAATTTGCAATTGCTTGTTCTGTCGTTTCTGTACCGTGTCCGGTACGAAGATGACAGTGAATATCATAATCGCCCACATGAAGAGACCCGTTGCATACATATGTTTCATTTCCATTCAAAGCACCAGTTTCTAAACCTGCCGCCACCGTAAAGGGTTTAACTGTTGATCCCGGCTCGTATGCATCACTTACACAGAAATTCCGCCATAAAGTATTTAGTGCATCAAGCTGATCATCTTCTGACATCGCAGACACTTGTTCTTTTGTATATAAGCCGGTTAAATCCCTGGGATTGTTTAGATCAAAATTAGGGTAAGATGCCTCTGCCAAAATTTCGCCTGTATTTGGATTCATGATTATAACCGCCGTATTTTTACTTCCCTCTTCACCACTACCAGCCTCACCAGCGTGTTCGTCGTTAAATTCTTTAATACATTGTTCTACAATGCTCTGTAGGGCTACGTCTATGGTTGATACAACTGTACTGCCGTTTTTTGCAGACTTCACTGTTCGTTCTACTGTAGATGCACTGTCAAAATAACCATATTCTCTTCCATCCGTTCCATTTAATATATCGTTATAAGAACTCTCAACTCCGATAGCACCTTGATTTCCAGAGACAGTAAATCCAATTACATCACTTGCCAAAGATTTATAGGGGTAGGTCCTCTGATAATCTTCTTCCAGCCAGATGCCTTTTACATCTGGATACTTATCCGTGTCTGCCTCGATGTCCTGAAATGCTTTTGCTTTTTCATATGATACACCCTTGGCAAGCACTTCATAGCGGCTGTCAGCATTTTCTTTTGCAAGTTTTCTGACTTCATCCTCTTTTATATCAAAAACATCTTTAAGCACTTGAATAGTCGGTTCTATGTAGTCATCACTGGATGTCATAACATCTACATCTAAAATTACATTATATACTCTCTCACTTGTTGCTATTTTTGTTCCATTCCGATCTACTATATCACCTCTCTTATAGGGAATAATACGACTGTCATACTCTTGCTGGTCTAGAACAGTTTTCGTGTATTTATTACCTTTTGAGGCATTAATATATGTTATTCTACCTATAAGTACAATAAAAGCCAGTATAATTGCCATAAACAGCATTACCAGCTTTTTTTGCATTACTTTTGAAAATCTCTTTGTCAAAAAATTAAATCTATTTTTTTTATTCTTTTTTGCCATATTTAAACATCCTTAATCTGTTGTATCCTTGGACTTGGCAAGAACACCATCAGCGGGTATATCACTATACTGCTTAACGTAATCGCTGGCAGGATTTTCATACTCCACTACATTTCCCTGAGCCGCATATACCATGCCCAGTTCATTCATTGCCTTGCTGCGAATTTCTTCCAGATTCACGGAGTCTGCTGCCGCATTATAAGCTGTATCATTTTGTTCTGTTATTTGTGCGAGCTCCTCCTGTAAGGCAGAAATTCTTTCTGATCTGTTCACCATATCTGACTGCAGTTTTAAATATGAAACACATATCAGAACTGCACAGACTGCAGCAACCATCTGGAATGCCACATATGCAGGACTCATATTTAATGCACGTCTGCGGTTTTTGCGAACCTGAGTGCTTGTCCTGACTGAACGCTTTGGTTCCTTTTGTACTCTTCTCTTTGGCAGAGTTTCTGGCTGGCGTACTGTGTTGCCATAGATATATTCCGATCTTTGGCTGTGGTTTATATTTCTTGTGTATGCGGATCCTGATGCCCGTCTTCTTGCCGCCATTTTATCTGCCCCTTTCTTAATAATACTGTTCCGTCAGGCTCTCCCCTTCCTGACGGATCTATTTGCTATACTCCTTAAAACGTGTTCCCCTTACGGGAATTTAACATAATGTCAAGGTCCCTTACCTCCCTGACAGTATCTTTAATTTTTTTCAAAAATTCTTAATTTTGCGCTTTTCGAGCGGCTGTTATCTTCCAATTCCTCCTCGCTGGGCAGAATCGGCTTTCTTGTAACTACTTTCCCTTGTGATACGTTTCCACATACACATACAGGAAAATAACTTGGACAAATACATGGATCTTCATTTTTTCTAAATAATGTCTTTACTATCCGGTCTTCCAAGGAATGAAAGGTGATAATACAGATTCTTCCACCGGGTCTTAACAAACCAATCATCTCATCCAGTGTGTTTTTCAACACATCCAGTTCGTGATTTAATTCTATCCGGATTGCCTGATATGTCCTTTTTGATGGATGACCAGACGTTTTCTGGAACTTCATCGGAATAGCTTGTCTTATTATGCCATTCAGTTGTTCCGTTGTTTCTATCAGACCTTTTTCTCGTTCTCTTACTATATGCTTGGCTATGTTCTTTGCGAACTTATCCTCCCCATAATCACGAATCATTCGATAAAGGTCTAATTCACTGTAGTCATTGACAATGTCTTTTGCTGTCATTTCCTGTCTCTGATCCATCCTCATGTCGAGCGGGGCATCAAACCGGTAAGAAAATCCCCGTTCTGCAGTGTCCAGCTGATAAGAAGAAACGCCCAGATCCAATACAATTCCATCTACTTTGTCAATACCTATTTCATGGAGCCTCAGCTTCATATCACAATAATTGCTCCTGATTATTGTAACTTTCTCCCCGAAGTCGAGTAATCGGATGCCCGCTGCTTCAATAGCAGATGCATCCTGATCTATTCCTATAAAACTCCCCTTGCTGCTTAAGCGCTTACACACTTCGTAGGCATGTCCGCCTCCGCCAAGTGTAGCATCGACATAGATACCATCCGGCTTTATATCCAGACCTTCTACTGTCTCTTCCAGTAAAACTGATGTGTGCTTGAATGCCATAGATTCCTCCGTTTATTTTAATCAGTCATCACTTTTAGATTCTAATGCCTATTGATTCCATACGCTCTGCAATCGCATCTAAATCCTCTTCGCTGACCTGACTTCTTTCTTCCCAAAGTGCTTTATCCCAGACTTCAACTCGATCCTGTACTCCTACCAGGACAACATCCTTTTCTAGTCCGGCTGTTTTTCTAAGTGTAGGGGGGACCAGAACTCTCCCCTGCTTGTCAAAACTGCCCTCTGACGCACTTCCGAAGAAATAACGCTTGAAAATTCTGACATCTTTATTCATGCGTGGTAAGGTTTCCAGTTCAGCTACGAAGTTTTTCCATTCGTCCATAGAGTACACAAAAAGACAGCCCTCCAAGCCATTACAGATTACGAAACTATCTCCCAAATCTTCTCGTAACTTGGCTGGGATGATTAGTCGGCCTTTTTCATCAATTGTGTGATTAAACTCTCCTAATAACATCCGGAACCTCTTCTGCAAAGCAGGTCTCCACATTCCTCCCCACTTTGTGCCACTCTCTACCACTTGCTACCACTTGACTCCATTGTAAACCACACTCCCCCCATTTTCAAGTGTTTTTTGATTTTTTTTTCGACATACAAAGTGTCAAACAGACCTTATAAAACGTAAAATATTAATTCGTGGGGGGATGGGGGGGATTTGTGGGGGGATTTGTGGAGGAATTGCAGAACGCTTATCAGCTGATTTCAATAAACAAAAAAGAGATAAAGACTGATTTCAAATCTCAGTCTTTATCTCTTTATAAGTAATAATTAATTCTACATCATGAAAAATTTTTGCCGAATCATATCGTGGATTAC
>POVV01001067.1_pt1 | contig 11645 bp, 7 predicted proteins | sample 1560271 | NCBI WGS metagenome assembly POVV01 (sample SAMN08337232, study PRJNA429181) | Bioreactor metagenome, whole genome shotgun sequencing project. | biome: cows' rumen and soil; feature: anaerobic; isolation source: anaerobic chemostat enrichment culture, galacturonate as sole carbon source...... | reverse complement strand
CTGTCGCTGCCAACAAACGTTCGGTAATGACGCTGTTTTCTGGTCCTACTGACATCTATAGCCATCAGGTCCGCATCGTGCTGGCCGAAAAAGGTGTTAGTTTTGAGATAGAGCACGTGGAGAAGGATAACCCGCCTCAGGATCTGATTGACCTCAACCCGAATCAAAGCGTGCCGACGCTTGTGGATCGTGAGCTCACTCTGTGGGAATCTCGCATCATTATGGAATACCTGGATGAGCGTTTCCCGCATCCGCCGCTGATGCCGGTTTATCCGGTGGCCCGTGGGGAAAGCCGTCTTTACATGCAGCGTATCGAAAAAGACTGGTATTCTCTGATGAATACTATTCAGACCGGTACCGCTTCGCAGGCCGATACTGCACGTAAGCAGCTGCGTGAAGAGCTGCAGGCCATTGCGCCGGTCTTCACCCAGAAGCCCTACTTCCTGAGCGATGAGTTTAGCCTGGTGGACTGCTACCTGGCTCCGCTGCTGTGGCGCCTGCCGGTTCTTGGCGTCGAGCTGGTTGGTGCTGGCGCGAAAGAGCTTAAAGGCTATATGACTCGCGTATTTGAGCGCGACTCTTTCCTCGCTTCTTTAACTGAAGCCGAGCGTGAAATGCGCCTCGGTCGGGGCTAAATGATGGATGTATCACAGCTGACGCCTCGTCGCCCGTACCTGCTGCGGGCGTTCTATGAGTGGCTGCTGGATAACCAGCTGACTCCGCATCTGGTCGTTGACGTGACTCTGCCGGGCGTACTTGTGCCGATGGAGTATGCGCGTGATGGGCAAATTGTTCTCAATATTGCTCCGCGTGCTGTCGGTAACCTGGAGCTGGCGAACGACGAAGTGCGTTTTAACGCGCGTTTCGGCGGCGTGCCGCGCAATGTCTCCGTGCCGATGGCTGCCGTACTGGCGGTTTACGCGCGTGAGAACGGTGCGGGGACCATGTTCGAACCAGAAGCCGCTTACGATGAAGATGTCACCAGCCTGAACGATGAAGAAGAGCTGCCTGACAGCGAAACGGTCATGTCGGTGATCGATGGCGATAAGCCAGATAATCACGACGACGATCCGGATGATACGCCGCCGCCCCGTGGCGGACGTCCGGCGCTACGCGTTGTGAAGTGATATCAATAACAGGCCCTGCGGGGCCTGATTCATATATGAATTCATATGTGAATCAGACAGCATCCCCTATTCCAAGCGAAGCATGCCATAGCTATGCTTCGCTTTTTTTCATTTTATAACTTTACTGCTGGCGTCGAGCCACTTCTCCGTCAGGACAAAGTGTGTTTCTGCTGTGGGCTGGGTCTGCACAGATTATTTTGCTGTGCCCTATGGTCATCCAGCACAGGAGATAGGGTATATTAGATGAAATGGGAGTGTGAATTCATATTTTTCTGGGTTTATTTGTTGTAACTTTAATTAAGGTGTTTCTATGATGAATATGTGTTCTTATTTTACTATTGATGCCGTTTATTTATAAAGAGCAGATTAATTAACTGACCCGTGTTTTATTTAACTTACCTGCAATTCATTTACTATCTTCTTGTAATTGTTGAAGGTTTTTACTTTTTAAAATTTGCGATTATTTTTCTTGAGATTAGTCGTTCAATTAAGTAGATTAGCCGGCGGTGAGAGGAGTCTCTTTCATCATTACTTCCAGTGACTAATTTTTTTCTCAATAATTATTGAGGGGATGATTAGTGGCAATGATTTAATTGGATAAAGGATGTGCCGATATTTTTATTGATATCGGTCGTACGATACATTAAGGAAAATTGATATGTTCTCTAAAAAGTCGCTTTCTGCGCTATGCGTTTGCGCTGCTATTGTTTCTGCTGCGGGCGTTAATGCTGCTACGGATACTACTCTCACCGTTAAAGGAACCTTTGTTCCGGCTGCGTGCACCCCGGAGCTGAGCAACAGTGGTGTTGTTGATTACGGCTCTATGAACAACTCGGTTCTCGAAAAGCCGGTCAGCGGTAGCACCCTGGTTCAGTTGGGCAAAAAATCCATTACATTAACGGTTAGCTGCGATGCGGCGACCAGCGTGGGCATCGTGGCGAAGGATAACCGTGCCAGTTCTAAAGTTGAGATTTCAAGCTCGGCGTATATTGCTGACTATATCCCGGGGCAAAATATGACAACGGAATCTGCGGCGTTTGGCCTCGGTACCGTTAATGACATGAAGATCGGTGCTTATTCCGTTACGGCAATGAAGGATGGATTAACTGCTGATGGCGCGGCAGTGGATATGATCGTGAAAAATAGAGGCGGGGCAAATAGCTCGTGGGAGAATGCAAATAGCGGAGCTTTATATTACTCCGACGCTACCCGTATCGTTACCGTTGCTGAAACCGGCAAAACTACCCCAATGCTGTTTAAAGATTTAGTGATGCCGCTGGATATTGTTTCCGCCGTTCAGGACAATGGTGTACTGGGTGCCGGAACAAAAATCGAGCTCGATGGTAATGCCACGCTGAGTCTTGTTTATCTCTAATATTTATATGCTGTCCTTCTGAAATTCGGCCCAATAAATATTTTAATAAAATTTGTTGGGCCTGTTAATAAGCTCTATCTCTTTTTAATAAACACCACTAATATGAAAAAAACGCTGCTGTTGTCGTTATTGATATTGATGACCCGGGCCTATGCCAGCGGCATGGTGCCTGAGACGTCGGTTTTACTCGTTGATGAGCAAAAAGGTGAGGTGTCGATGAACCTCACCAATTCAGATCCGCATCCATCTCTGCTTTATACCAAAGTGGTTGATTTAGCCGATAGCGATAAATCTATCCGCTTAATTGTCACGCAGCCGGTAGTACGCGTAGAGCAAGGGGACACGCAAAAGATCCGCTTTATATTGCAAACGTCTAAACCGCTACAACAGGAAGAGTTTAAACGGGTCACCTTTGAAGGAATACCGCCGAAGGAAAAGGGAAAACTGAAAACAACGGTCACTATTCGTCAGGATTTACCGGTCATTATCCATCCGGCTGGCCTGGCGGAGGAGCCCGCGCCGTGGAAACATCTGGTCTGGCGCAAAAAGGGGGGCCAGCTGGAAATCAGTAATCCGAGCGACTATGTCGTCAGGATGACGTCCATGTTTAATACTTTGCCTTCAGGTTCTCCCGGCGAGTTAGCGAAAACGTATCTCCTGCCGCACACCAGCGTCAGCGTAAAATTACCTGCTAAAGCGGGAGCGGATACGAAAGTCGAGTTTTTCCCGGCAAGCCGCTATGGATATAAAGGAGATCGCTACATCACCTCGTTGCAGTGACCATGTTCAAGGATGAACGGAATGCTCAGGAAAAAGCTGTTGGCCTGTCTTATCGGGTTGGGAAGCGCTCAACTGGCGGTAGCTGAAGAGGCCAAAAAGAGCGCGATAGAATTTGATAGTGAAACCTTAACGTCTTTGGGCATCGATCCGCAAATTGCGCATTATTTCTCTTCAGAAGCCAAATTCCTGCCGGGAGTGACCTCGGTTATGCTGGGCGTTAACGGTAAGGATAAGGGAAATATCGTCGCCCACTTTGATGATGACGGCCAGCTGTGTTTCGATAAAGCGTTTATGCAACAGGCCGGTATTCGCCAATCCGTGGTCGATAGCGAGGGCTGCTATGACTATTTACAGGCCCATCCTGAAACGATCCTGAAAGCGTCGCCCGGAAAAGGGCGAATCGATCTGATATTACCGCAGGAACAGTTAGTCCATCAAAGTACCGACCTCAGCGGATACGACACGAGCGGTACGGCTGGGGTGCTGAATTACACCTTTTTCGCTTCGCGCAACGATTATAGCGGCGGTCATTCCGAGTATTCGCAGCTGATGCTGGACGGCGGTCTAAACGTGAATACCTGGCTGCTGCGTAGCCATCAGCTATTAAGCCGTGCGAATAATCAGTTTACCAGCGAAAATTCGCAGACCTACCTACAGCGCACCTTTACGCAGATAAAAAGCACCGTCAAGGCGGGTGAAATAGGCATGAATAACCCTTTGCTCGACGGCACCGAGCTATACGGTATCTCCTTGATGCCGGAGAGCGCCCTTAACGATGCCGGGAGCGGCGTGCTGGTAACCGGGATCGCCAGTACCCCGCAGGCGCGGGTTGAGATCCGCCAGCAAGGGATCATGGTGTATTCCACTTTAGTGCCTGCCGGCCCCTTTACCTTAACGGATATTCCCCTGCGCAACGTCACCAGCGATCTGACGGTCACCGTTATTGAGATCGATGGCAGCCAGCATAGCCAGGTGGTTCCCGCCTCATTGTATCGCTCCGGGCTGGGGCCTGCGGGCGGATATCAATTTTCATTAGGCCGGGTGAGCGATGCATATAGCCAGCAGCCCTGGGTAGCCAGCCTGGCTGGCGGCTGGAAGCTGAACGCCAGGCATAATTTAACTAGCGGCGCGATCGTTGCCCAGAGCTACCAGGCCTTAGGAATACGCGTTGACTCAGTACTGCCGCAGGAAATTTCGCTTTCTCTTCAGATTAACCAGGCGTTCGATCGCGATAATGCGCAGCAGGGCCAGAAGTACACTCTATCGACCTCCTGTGCAACACAGTCCGGTTTTGGGCTGAATGCTTCGTTGAGCAAATATTCTGAAAAGTATCGTGAGTTTTCTCAGGCCATTGATAAGAGTTTTAGCGCCACCAATAAAATGGAGTACTCATTGGGTGCGAGCTGGGGACACCCTGTTATAGGTACGATGAGCGCCAGCTTCTATGATGTAACAGGGTTCGATAGCCAAAATAATTCTCGCTACGCGACGCTTAATTGGGGAAAGAGTTTTAGCGCATTTTCCGTATCGGCAAGCTGGCAGCGCCAGCTCAGCGGCGGGAGTATCGAACAAAGCAATGATAATATTTTTTACCTGAACCTGAATATTCCCTTCCAGCAGCATTCGGTCAACGCTTACGCGCGCAGTGAAAAAGGGCGGAAGAGATTCGGTACTTCGGTAACGGGCACTATCAGCGATGACACCACTTATACCCTCGGCGCCGAACGTGACCAGACCGAGAGTCGGAACAGCTTCAGCGGCGGGATAAATCAGAATCTGCATTACACGCAGCTAAGCATGAATGCGAGTACCAACGGTTCGCAGAGCCATAGCTATTCCGGAACGCTGCGCGGGGGAATGGCCGCCCACCGCCATGGTGTGACTTTTACACCGTGGGCGATTCGCGACACCTTTGCCATTGCCAGCCTGGATAAGCCGGTTTCCGGAGTGCGCATCGAGACATCGCAGGGGCCGGTGTGGACTGACTTCAGCGGTCAGGCAGTCATTCCTTCCGTTTCGGCCTGGCGAGAGGCAGCCGTTGAAATCAACACCGCGACTTTGCCAAAGAACATGGATATTGGCAATGGGCTCAGAATGCTCAAGCAAGGCCGAGGGGCCGTAGGCAAAATCCGCTTTTCTACCATCACGGAGCGCCGGGTGCTGCTGGATGTCACGCTGGGGAACGGTGATCCGCTGCCGAAGGGGGTCGCCGTAACGGATTCTGCGGGCAATTACTTAACGACTTCCGTCGATGACGGCGTGCTTTTTTTGAACAACCTCACAGGGAGACAAACATTGGTGGCGAAACTGGAAAAGGGAAGTTGCCGCATCTCGATAACGCTGCCTGAAGCGCCAGACGCAGATGCGTTCTATGAAAATGCCAGCGGGGTATGTCAATGATTCGTCTATGGCTGGGCCTTAGCCTGCTGGCATTTTCCGGCGCCCTTCTGGCCGAATGCGAATTAAATAGCACGCAGCGTTCGGTTGACTATCTGCCCGTTCGCCCGGCAGAACGTCAGCAGGCGGGAGATAAGCCTGTGGCACTGCCGGAAAAGCAGTTCGTCCTGCATGTACATTGTGATAAGCCACAACGTATTCGGCTTTTCTTCGGTAGCGCCTATGCGCAAAACGGCAGGTTCGCACTTGGCAATCGTGGGGAAATGAATATTACCGCCGGGCAAGCGGTGGCTGACGATCGCGACGTGATACTGGTCCCTGTACGGAGCGCCGGGGCGCCGATTACCGCTGAAGCAGCAAAGCGATCCCGCATTGTGCTCAATCAAGGGATCGCCTTTGTACAGGGAGAAGAGATTGAAGCCAGTCAGCTCTCTGTGGTTCTGAACGTGGCTTCAATGATGGAGAGCCAGGCGATTACGGATCGCGTAACGTATCGTGGGAATCTGCAGATCAGGGTGGTAACTCCATGAGGTATGCCTTTGTTTTATTCGCGCTTTTACTCAGTCCGATCCTTCACGCCGGCGACAACCTTAGTATTGATTTTACCGTGACCGCAGAAGCGGCGGCGTGCACGCCAACGCTGAGCCATAACGGCATCGTAGATTTCGGTGAACGGCATGTCGGGTCGCTATCAACGTCCGCGTTTACCCAGCTAGGCGTGCGGGATATTACCTTAACGATTACCTGCGAATCCTCCACCGGGATCGCTATTACGGCGAGAGATGCGCGATCCAGTTCCGCTATCACGGGAAAAGATACACACGGCCATGAGGGAGTGCTTTTTCAGGTCAATGGCGGCGGATACATAAGCGACAAATCACGGCTTTTTGGTCTGGGTATGACGATGGAAAATAAACCTATTGGCAGCTATGCGATGCAAATCGATTCCGCCAATACCATCGCGGTTGATGATAAAAAAGTTGCCGTTGATATCGCCGGATCGGCCAGCAAGGAGGGACCGTGGGAAGTTTCCTCGCTTTTACCGCTCCCAACGGGACAGGACTATTTCTATACCTTTGTTAAAAAAGGCTCTTCGGTGCCGCAGCCAATCACGGCGGCAACGGTGCCTCTGCAGATAAGCGCATCGGTGGGAAGTAATCTCAGGAGCGGGCAAAAGGTGACGTTGGACGGCGAGGCGGTAATCAGTATTGTCTATCTCTGAATGAATAAGCTTGCGGGCTCCGGGACCCGCAAGCTTTTTTCGTTACACTTCCAGGTAGTTCAGGATGCCGTCAGCCGCCTTACGGCCTTCGGCAATCGCGGTGACCACCAGGTCAGAGCCGCGAACGATATCGCCGCCGGCGAAGATTTTCGGGTTGCTGGTCTGGAAAGCATTGTCGCTGCCTTCCGGCGCAATCACGCGGCCCTGAGAATCGAGCTCAACGCTGTGCTTCGCCAGCCATTCCATGCTGTGCGGACGGAAACCAAATGCCATGACTACGGCATCTGCTGGCACCACATGTTCTGAGCCGGCAACGATTTCCGCGCGGCGGCGGCCTTTCGCATCCGGCTGGCCCATCTCCGTACGCGCCATCTTCACGCCGCAGACTTTACCGTTGGCATTCACTTCAATGCCCAGCGGCTGAACGTTGAACTGGAACTCCACGCCTTCTTCCCGCGCGTTTTTCACTTCTCGCTTCGAGCCCGGCATGTTCTCTTCATCACGGCGATAGGCGCAGATGACGTGAGTCGCGTTCTGGCGAATCGAGGTACGCACGCAGTCCATTGCGGTGTCGCCGCCGCCAAGAACCACGACGCGTTTGCCTTCCATGCTGACGTACGGCTCGTCCGCCGTTTCACCAAAGCCCATGATCTGCTTGGTATTGGCGATCAGGAAGGGCAGCGCATCAAAGACGCCGCTGGCGTCTTCGTTTTCCAGACCGCCGCGCATTGACTGATAGGTACCAACGCCGAGGAATACCGCATCGTACTCTTTCAGCAGATCGTCGAGCTGTACATCGCGACCCACCTCGGTATTGAGTTTGAACTCAATGCCCATACCGGTAAAGATCTCGCGACGACGGGTCATCACCTCTTTTTCCAGCTTAAAGGCTGGAATACCAAAGGTCAGGAGGCCGCCGATCTCCGGATGGCGATCGAAGACTACCGCCTTCACGCCGTTACGGGTCAATACGTCGGCGCACGCCAGACCTGCCGGACCCGCGCCGATAATGGCGACGGTTTTGCCGGTTTGTTTCACGCCGCTAAGGTCAGGACGCCAGCCCATTTCGAATGCTTTATCGTTGATATAGCGCTCAATGTTACCGATGGTTACCGCGCCGAACTCATCGTTCAGGGTGCAGGAACCTTCGCACAGGCGGTCCTGCGGGCAAACCCGTCCGCAGACTTCCGGTAGGGTATTGGTCTGATGCGACAGCTCAGCCGCTTCGAAAATACGTCCTTCATTAGCCAGCTTCAGCCAGTTCGGGATGTAGTTATGCACCGGGCATTTCCATTCGCAGTACGGGTTGCCGCAGGACAGGCAGCGATCTGCCTGTGCTTTAGCCTGGCCTTCTGAAAACGGCTCGTAAATTTCCACAAATTCAATTTTACGGATCTTCAGCGCTTTCTTAGGCGGATCAACTCGCTGTAAGTCGATAAATTGATAGACATTCTGACTCATCTTAACCCCTTACTGCGCCTGCACCCGCAGCTCAGCTGCGGAACGACTACGGTGACCCAACAGTGCTTTAACATCGCTGGACTTCGGTTTGACCAGCGCAAACTTCGCCGAGAAGGCCGGCCAGTTGGCCAGAATCTCTTCACCGCGCTGTGAACCGGTAAGCTGCACATGCTCGGTAATTAAACCGCGCAGGTGCTCTTCATGGATGGCCAGAGAGTCAACGTCCAGCACTTCTACCAGTTCAGAGTTCACGCGTTTACGGAAGTCGCCGTCTTCATCCAGTACGTAACCAAAGCCACCGGTCATGCCTGCGCCGAAGTTGACGCCGGTTTTGCCCAGCACGCAGACGATGCCGCCGGTCATATATTCACAGCCGTTGTCGCCGATACCTTCGACGACGGTGATAGCCCCGGAGTTACGCACTGCGAAACGCTCGCCCGCACGACCCGCAGCATACAGACGACCGCCGGTCGCGCCGTACAGACAGGTGTTGCCGATAATGCTGGCTTCATGGCTACGGAAGGCCGAGCCTACCGGAGGACGAATGGCGATCAGGCCGCCGGCCATCCCTTTACCCACGTAGTCGTTCGCGTCGCCGGTCAGATGCAGCTCAACGCCGCCGGCATTCCACACGCCGAAGCTCTGACCTGCGGTACCGCTGAAGTGGGCGGTAATAGGATCTGCTGCCAGGCCCTGGTCACCGTGGGTCTGGGCTATGTAGCCGGACAGCGAGGCTCCTACGGAACGGTCAGTATTGCGGATATCGAACCAGAACGTTTTGCTCTGCTTGCCGTCAACAAAGGGTTTTGCCTGCTGCAGCAGCTGCGCATTCAGGACGCCATTATCGAACGGCGGGTTGTTCTCCGTGCAGTACAGCGCTTTGCCCGGATGCGGCTCCGCGGTTTCCAGCAGCTTGCTCAGATCCAGCTTCTGCTGCTTGGCGGCAAAACCGTCCAGCTCTTTCAGCAGATCGGTACGGCCAATCAGATCCACCAGACGCTTCACGCCCAGCTGTGCCATCAGCTCGCGCGTTTCGCGGGCGATGAATTCAAAGTAATTGGTCACTTTAAACGGCAGACCGTGGTAGTGGTTCTTACGCAGTTTGTCATCCTGGGTTGCTACGCCGGTTGCGCAGTTGTTCAGGTGACAAATACGCAGATATTTACAGCCCAGCGCCACCATTGGTCCGGTCCCGAAGCCGAAGCTCTCAGCGCCGAGGATAGCCGCTTTGATGATATCGAGGCCGGTTTTCAGCCCACCATCGACCTGCAGACGAATTTTATGGCGCAGCCCGTTAGCAACCAGCGCCTGCTGGGTTTCTACCAGTCCAAGCTCCCACGGACATCCCGCGTACTTCACTGACGATAGCGGGCTGGCGCCGGTGCCGCCGTCGTAGCCGGCAATGGTGATTAAATCCGCGTAAGCTTTTGCTACGCCGGTGGCAATAGTCCCGACGCCCGGTTCAGAGACCAGCTTCACGGAGATCATCGCTTTCGGGTTGACCTGTTTCAGGTCGAAAATCAGCTGTGCCAGATCCTCGATCGAGTAGATATCGTGGTGCGGCGGCGGAGAAATTAACGTTACGCCAGGTACTGAATAGCGCAGTTTGGCGATATACGGAGTCACTTTATCGCCGGGTAACTGGCCGCCTTCGCCAGGCTTAGCACCCTGGGCGACTTTAATCTGGATAACGTCGGCGTTGACCAGATAAGCCGGAGTCACGCCGAAGCGGCCGGAGGCGACCTGCTTTATGCGCGACACTTTATTGGTGCCGTAGCGCGCCGGGTCTTCGCCGCCTTCGCCGGAGTTGGAGTTGCCGCCGAGGCTATTCATGGCTTCCGCCAGCGCTTCGTGCGCTTCCGGGCTCAGCGCGCCGATAGACATCGCCGCGGTATCGAAGCGTTTGAACAGTTCGCTCGCCGGTTCAACGTCGTCCAGGTTCACCGTGGTTCCGTCCGGGGTGACGGAAAGCAGGTCGCGCAGCGTTGCCGCCGGGCGCTCGTTAACCAGCTTCGCGTACTGCTGATAATCGCTGTACTCACCGCTTTGTACCGCTTGCTGCAGGGTGCGCACCACGTCCGGGTTGTAGGCGTGATATTCGCCGCCGTGAACGTATTTCAGCAGACCGCCCTGATCCAGCGGTTTACGCGCCAGCCAGGCACGTTTCGACAGATTCAGCAGATCCTGCTGGAAATCATCGAAGCCCGCGCCGCCGATACGGCTGACAACGCCCTGGAAGCACAGATCGGAGACTTCGCGATGCAGGCCGACCGCTTCAAACAGCTTCGAGCAGCGATAGGATGCAATGGTCGAAATCCCCATCTTCGACATGATCTTATACAGACCTTTGTTGATGCCGTTACGATAGTTCAGCATCACCGCGCGGTACTCTTTGTCGATGGCTTTGTTATCGACCAGCTTCGCCAGGGTTTCATAGGCGAGGTACGGATAGATAGCCGTCGCGCCGAAGCCGAGCAGCACGGCAAAGTGGTGCGGATCGCGGGCGCTGGCGGTTTCGACAATAATGTTGGCATCGCAGCGCAGGCTCTTATCGACCAGGCGGGTCTGGATCGCGCCTACCGCCATCGGTGCCGGTACCGGCAGACGGTTTTTAGCGATGTTACGGTCTGAGAGCACCAGCAGAACGGTACCGTTACGCACCATCTGTTCGGCTTTATCGCACAGCGCCTTCACGGTTTCAGCCAGCGTGGTTTCGGCGGCATCAAAAGTGATATCCAGGACGTCGGCGCGATAGTGCTCTTCTTCCATGGTGGTCAGCTGTTTAAAATCCGAGTACAGCAGAATCGGCGATTTGAAGCTCAGGCGATGCGCCTGGCCTTCCGCTTCACAGAAGACGTTCATTTCACGGCCGATGCTGGTGGCCAGCGACATAACGTGCGCTTCGCGCAGCGGATCGATCGGCGGGTTAGTGACCTGCGCGAACTGCTGGCGGAAGTAATCGTAAATGATACGCGGCTGGCTGGAGAGCACGGCAAATGGGGTATCATCGCCCATCGAGCCGACCGCTTCCTGGCCATTTTCACCCAGTACGCGCAGGACGGAATCCAGCTCTTCGGCACTGTAGTTGAACTGTTTCTGATAGCTGGCGAGGGTATCATCGTCCAGCTGGCGGCTACCGACCTCTTCGTCCGGCAGTTCTTCGAACGGCACCAGACGACGGACGTTTTTCGCCATCCACTCTTTATACGGGTGACGGCTTTTCAGATCGTTGTCGGTTTCCGCGGAGTGCAGAATACGCCCCTCGCGGGTATCGATAACCATC
>POVV01001066.1_pt1 | contig 11649 bp, 7 predicted proteins | sample 1560271 | NCBI WGS metagenome assembly POVV01 (sample SAMN08337232, study PRJNA429181) | Bioreactor metagenome, whole genome shotgun sequencing project. | biome: cows' rumen and soil; feature: anaerobic; isolation source: anaerobic chemostat enrichment culture, galacturonate as sole carbon source...... | reverse complement strand
GGATTTACAAGACGGACGGCAATACACACCGACGGTTTTTACCGCATAAAAGAACTTGCCGTCATATGCTTTATCACAAGCAACGGCGGCCTGCCACATGGTGTCCGCATCGCAGTTCATTCTCTCACCTTCTCATCTGTTATGTGCAGCCGGCAAGCTGTCTATGGTTAGTATACCATCAAAACGCATAACCATCTTGCTCATTTTCACTGTGTAATTCGGGCAAATAAAAAATCAATGCAAACTGCGCTGTTCGGCGCTTAGTCAGCATTGATTGTTTTGGCGGAGAGAGAGGGATTCGAACCCTCGGTACCTTTTGAGTACACACGATTTCCAGTCGTGCTCCTTCAACCACTCGGACATCTCTCCAGCAGAATATCTACAACAAAAAATATTATACCGTGCCTGTACCACATTGTCAATAGAGTGAAGCGGGTTGACAAATGGTTTATTCTGTATTCGCTGGATTGTATTTTTTTATCAAATGGTTGTCGGCTTTTAAAGCGATAACCGGACAGGCGGTGATCAAATATAATCACCGCTGCGAGGCGTTTTGTTCCTATATTTATTTCCTTTAAAATGATCCAGGACTAATTTTAATCATTTATAGTTTCAAATTAAAGAAGGGCAATCCGCATTCAATCGAGAAGAATACATCATACAATCCTATTGTGAAAGAAGGTATCCATCATGAGAAAAATGAAAACCATGGATGGCAACACAGCTGCGGCTCATATTTCTTATGCCTTTACTGAAGTTGCCGCCATCTTTCCCATCACGCCTTCATCCCCTATGGCTGAAAGCGTGGATGAGTGGTCTGCTCAAGGTCGCAAGAATATCTTCGGCAATCCTGTCCGGGTTGTCGAGATGCAGTCGGAAGCAGGCGCCGCGGGAGCGGTACATGGATCTTTGCAAGCGGGTGCGTTGACAAGCACCTACACCGCTTCGCAAGGCCTGTTGCTCATGATTCCTAATATGTATAAGATTGCCGGTGAACTGCTGCCTGGCGTATTCCACGTCAGCGCCCGGGCGCTGGCCGCTAACTCACTCAGTATCTTCGGCGATCACCAGGACGTAATGGCTGTCCGGCAAACTGGCTTTGCCATGCTGGCCGAAAGCAGTGTGCAGGAAGTCATGGATCTGAGCGCTGTGGCTCACTTATCCGCCATTAAAGGCCGAGTACCTTTTGTCAATTTCTTTGATGGGTTTAGAACCTCCCATGAGGTACAAAAAATCGAAGTGATGGACTATGACGAGTTGGGCAATCTGCTTGACCAGGAAGCCCTGGCGGCGTTTCGCGCCAATGCGTTAACGCCTGACCATCCGGTCGTACGCGGTACAGCGCAAAACCCGGACATTTACTTCCAGGAACGTGAAGTCAGCAACCGTTTCTACCAGGAGATTCCCGCCATTGTCGAAGAGTACATGGGCGAAATCAGCAAGCTGACCGGCCGTGAATACCATTTATTCAACTACTACGGCGCACCGGATGCTGAGCGGATAATCATTGCCATGGGCTCTGTGTGTGATACGATTCAAGAAACCGTTAATTACCTGAATGCGCAAGGGGAAAAAGTCGGTCTGCTGGTCGTCCATCTCTATCGCCCCTTCTCGCTGGAACACTTCTTCAAGTATATCCCGGAGACGGTGCAGAAGATTGCGGTTCTTGACCGGACCAAAGAACCGGGCGCCATCGGCGAACCCCTGTATTTAGATGTAAACTGTGCCTACTTTACCAAAGCCTCCAGACCGGTTATCGTCGGCGGTCGCTATGGTTTAGGCTCAAAAGATGTACTGCCTGCCCAAATTCTCGCCGTCTTTGACAATTTAAAAGCCGATCAACCGAAAAATGGCTTTACTATCGGTATTGTTGATGATGTCACCGGACTGTCACTGGCCGATGGTCCTGACGTTGATATGACCGCAAAAGGAACAACCTCCTGTAAATTCTGGGGTCTGGGCTCTGACGGTACGGTCGGCGCCAATAAGAGCGCGATTAAAATTATCGGCGACCATACCGACATGTACGCGCAAGCGTATTTCTCGTATGACTCCAAGAAGTCGGGCGGCATCACCGTGTCACATTTGCGGTTTGGCAAACAGCCGATCAAGATGCCTTACCTGATTAACAAGGCCGACTTCATCGCTTGCCACAACCAATCCTATGTTGACAAATACAATGTCCTGGATGGCCTGAAGCCTGGCGGAACGTTCCTGTTGAACTGCGTCTGGAGCAGCGATGAGCTGGAAGAAAAGCTGCCGGCAGCCATGAAACGCTATATCGCCGCCAATAAGATCAATTTCTACATTATTGACGCCGTCAAAATTGCGCAGGAGATCGGTCTGGGCGGCCGGATCAATATGATTATGCAAGCCGCCTTCTTCGCCTTGGCACAGATCATTCCTCTGCAGGATGCGATAAAATATCTCAAAGACGCGGTGGAAGATTCCTACGGCAACAAAGGTCAGGCGATTGTCAATATGAATAACGCGGCTATTGATCAGGGCGTCTCTGCCGCTGTAAAAGTCGCTGTGCCCGCTGCCTGGGGCGACTCGCTGGATCAAGTCGCCGCGACAACCGCTCTGCCTGCGTTTATTGCCGACATTCTCGTGCCGATGAATCGCCAGGAAGGCGACAAGCTGCCGGTCAGTGCCTTTGCCGGTATGGAAGACGGCACCTTCCCCGCCGGAACCAGCGCCTATGAGAAGCGCGGCATTGCAATCAATGTACCGGAATGGCAGCCGGAAAACTGCATCCAGTGCAACCAATGCGCCTTTGTCTGCCCGCATGCTTCCATTCGTCCGGCTCTGCTGAACGCGGCGGAAGCGGCAGCCGCTCCCGAAGGGTTCGTCAGCAAACCGGCGGTTGGCGCCAAAGATCTGTCTTTCCACATCGCCGTTTCCCCGCTCGACTGCGCCGGCTGCGGCAACTGCGCTCAAGTCTGCCCGGCTAAGCAAAAAGCGTTGATTATGCAGCCGCTCGAAAGCCAGCTGGCGAAATCAGCGTATTGGGATTACACCGTACAGCTTACGCCCAAGGCCAACCCGATGAACAAGCTGACAGTCAAGGGCAGCCAATTTGAGCAGCCGCTGCTGGAATTCTCCGGCGCCTGCGCCGGCTGCGGCGAAACCCCGTATGCCAAACTGATCACCCAACTGTTCGGCGACCGGATGATGATCGCCAATGCAACCGGCTGCACCTCCATTTGGGGAGCCAGCGCGCCAAGCATGCCATATACCACCAACCATCGCGGCCATGGTCCTTCCTGGGCAAACTCATTATTTGAAGACAACGCCGAATATGGACTCGGGATGTTTGTGGGTGTAAAACAGCTTCGCGATTCCCTGGCTGAAGAAATGAAAGCCGCCTGCAGCCTGGACATTGCCGCCGAATTAAAGGAAGGCTTTGAAGAGTGGGTAGCCAATAAAGACAATAGCGCCAATACCCGTGAACGGGCCGACAAGCTGGTTGCTTTGCTGGAAGCGGCAGACCTGACCCATCCGGCACTGGCTTCCATTTACAGCAAGAAGGATCTGTTTGTGAAGCGTTCACACTGGATCTTCGGCGGTGACGGCTGGGCCTATGACATCGGTTACGGTGGACTGGATCATGTTCTCGCCTCTGGTGAAGATGTCAATGTGTTTGTCTTTGACACCGAGGTCTATTCAAATACAGGCGGCCAATCCTCAAAAGCCACGCCGACCGCCGCCATTGCCAAATTTGCCGCCAGCGGCAAGCGCACCAAGAAAAAGGATCTGGGCATGATGGCCATGAGCTACGGTTATGTCTATGTCGCACAGATCTCGATGGGCGCAGACAAAAACCAAGCCCTAAAAGCCATCGCCGAAGCGGAAGCATATCCCGGGCCGTCGCTCATCATCGGCTACTCGCCTTGCATCAACCACGGTCTGAAAGCCGGCATGGGCAACAGTCAGTTGGAAGCGAAAAAAGCCGTCGATTCCGGCTATTGGGCAATGTACCGCTACAATCCGGCGCTCAAGGATCAGGGCAAAAACCCGTTCAGCCTGGATTCTAAAGAGCCGACCGCCGATTTCCGGGAATTCCTGATGGGCGAAGTCCGCTACTCTTCATTGAAGACGATGTATCCGGAGCAAGCGGAAGAGCTGTTTGAAAAAACCAAGCAAGACGCCTATGAGCGCCTGGAATCCTACAAACGACTGGTAAAGAGCTTTGAAGCGTAAGTAGTATGAAATAAAATAAAGCAAACATACAAAGAGAGAGCTGCCGTGCGCAGCTCTCTCTTTGTATGTTTGCTCTCAGTCATTAAAGTCGTATTAGCGTATAAGCTCTGCTGCCAAAGCCGATGCTGGCTGCATGCGCCACTATATAATTTTCTTTGCAATGATTAATAACTCTCTGTCCGAATTCTCTTCTGTATAATCTTCTGCCGATAATTCGATGACAAAGCCACTATCTGCAAGCAATTGATGAACATCCTGTGTGTTCAACGCACTATAATAAAATAATTCCCCAAACATATAACTTCTTATTTCGCTTTCCTGCTTGCCATGGGTAAATAATAAATAACCCCCTATATTCAGCCAATCAGAAAGTATCTGATAGATTTCCGTTTGCTTTTCTTTGGGAAAGTGGAACAACGAGTCAAAAGCTACTATTCCATCATACTTTTCAGTTGGTTTAAATGCAAAAAAATCGCATAAGTAAAACTTTGCATGGGGCAGTCTCTGACTAACTGCTGCTTTTAGCATATTCTCAGAGATATCAATACCAGTAACGGCAAACCCCTGCTCCGAAAAATAGTTAGCGATTGGATAGCCTGTCCCGCAACCAATATCGAGAATCTTTCCAGCCGGTTTAATTTTTCGTGAAAACTCCACTATGCACTTATTCAACACTGCTTTCTGCCTGTACTCATACCATCGGTCAGCGATTTTATTGTAAGCTTCCTTGTTTATCTCCATTAGATATTCCTTTCAGCATGTCCGGTATTTGAAAATGGAGACGCGGTTCAACCTAACTTTACCTTTCTGCGTAGATGCGGTGTCAACGCACTGCTGTTAAGCAGAGTATACCGTTTAGGGGAAGCATTGTCCAGAAACGATACGAAGGGTGCTGCGCCGTCGGGTAAATCGGAGGCAGCGTGCGGGCTTGCGTCATGGCAAAGTGCAGCGGTTGCTTCAATAAAGAAAGCCGCAAATAAAAAAACCGCATTAGCTTACTAATACGGTTCTTATTGATAATGGCGGAGGAGGTGGGATTCGAACCCACGGACGGTTGCCCGTCACCTGATTTCGAGTCAGGCTCGTTATAGCCACTTCGATACTCCTCCAAATATATGCAATTTATTCTGCTTTCGGTTTACGGCGCATCCGGAAGAACTGTTTCATGATTGCCGAGCATTCATCAGAACGGACTCCGGCTGTCACCTGCAATGTGTGATTCAGTCCCGGATGCTGGGTGACATTAAACAGCGAATCAACCGCACCGGCTTTATAATCAGCACTGCCATATACCAAGCGGTCAACGCGGCTCATCACCAAGCCGCCGGCACACATGGGACACGGTTCTATCGTAACATAAAGCGTGCTTCCGGTCAAACGCCAGCGTTTAAGCTTCTCACATGCCTGCCTGATGACAATCATCTCAGCATGTGCTGTCGCGTCATGCCAGATTTCACGCATATTATGGGCCGCGGCAATAACCTCGCCGTCAAGCACCAAAACAGCGCCAATCGGCACTTCACCCAGTTGATATGCCTTTTCCGCTTGTTCAAGCGCTAATCCCATAAAGTAGTTGTCATCATGCATCGTTTACACCAGGACTCACAGCATTTTATATCGACAGGACAGATAGCAATTTATATTTTAGCACACAGATAGCACACAATGCAACCGGATTTCCCCCTATTTGATAGGCAGAACCTATTTACAGCAGACTGAGTCTATTATTGAATAATAATAATTTTCTAAGCAGGTATTTCCAGACCGATGTCAAAATTTATCATTAATTGATAAATACGAGAGGAGGAGGCGCTATGTATGATTTTCATCGGGTACTGATCGAAACCGTTTTAGATCATCTGGACGAAGGTGTCTACTTTACCGACATGAATATGAATATTCTCTATTGGAATAAAACTGCCGAAGCCATTACAGGGTATACAAGCGATGAAGCATCTATACAGCAATGCTGCCAGATCATTTCGCATACTGACGAAAATGGCGAGCAGTTATGCGAAAAGCATTGCATGATTACAGAAGTCCTTGCCAGCGGGCTTCAGAAGGAAGCTTTTCTGTTTCTCATCCATAAAAATGGCCAGCGCGTCCCGGTTACCATCAAACGGTTTCCGGTGTATAACGCCGATAACGAAATGACCGGCTTTATTGAACTCATTACTGATAATACCAATCAGAAAATCGGCCAGGCAAAAATGAGCGCCCTGACTAAAGCCGCCTATATGGACCCACTCTCCGAAATGTTCAGCAAGCAATATATCGAAAGCAGGCTGCAGGCCTTGCTGGCAGAGCCAGCGGGCACGCGCAAGCCTTTTAGTATTTTATTTATTAATGTGGCAGGATTCCGGGACATTAATGAGACCTATGGCGTCCTGAGATCAGATCAACTGCTAAAAATGGTTGCCAAGAAATTGTCGGCCGGCATTCGCTTTCCCAACATGATCGGACGCTGGCATGGAGCCAGCTTTATCGCAATTATCGATACCCCGAATAAAAGCCTGCTCTTACTCTTGATAGAGAAATTAAAAGCGCTGGTTTCTGAAGCCGGGTTTCCCATCGGCGATGAGACGATTGCCATCAATATTACCGTCGGGTATGCGATCGCACAAAGCTATGATACAGTAGACTATCTCATCGAACGGGCAACTAAAAGCTCGCTGGAGGAAAAGGCGCCTAAAGAACCAGATCGAACCGCTAATAACAAAAGCGTTCAAGAGATACGCTCTCTTGAACTCTTTTGCTGTTTAAGGGAGCAGCTTACTGCCAACTGCTCTGGTGCTCCCGGTAAAATTCGTTATACCGTTTTAATTCCCGCTTTAGGAGATTGGGCGTATCCAGTCCATACGGGCAGTGGCTCCTGCAGTGTCCACACTCAATACATTGATCAATCCGGTCCATCTTTTCACGGAAGCTTGCTGCCAAAAACTGCTGAACCGGCGCTCTGCGCAACAGCAATGAAATTCTGGCTTGCGTCGGTATCTCGATACCGGCCGGACAAGGCAGGCAATACCCGCAGGCACGGCAGAATTCACCCGCCAATTCCGCTTTATCCCGCTCAATGATCCGCTGCATCGCCGCATCCAGCACCGGGGGATCCTGCTCTAAAGCAAGAAACTCATCCAATTGGCGCAGTTCCTGAATCCCCCAGATTGGCACCACATTTTCATACTGCCGCAGGAAGGCAAAGGCGGACGCCGCATGGGTGATCAACCCGCCGGACAGAGCTTTCATGGCGATCACGCCAATATCCCGCTCCTTGCACACCCTAATTAAGGATAAGTCGGCTTCCGACGCCAACGGATTAAGCGGAAACTGAATCGTGTCATACAGTTCGGATTTTGCCGCTTGCAGGGCATTAGCAATACTATGGTTGGTGAGACCGATAAAACGGATCATCCCTTTTTGCCTGGCTTCGAGCAAGCCTGCATACAAACTCTCGGTATCCTGCGGATCAGGCAGCTCCCTGGGGTTATGCAATTGCAAAATATCCACATAATCGGTCCGCAGATTTCGCAGGCTGGTTTCAAGCTGCTGGAACAGGGTTTGCTTGTCTTTAGCCTGCGTCTTGGTGGCCAGAATAATCTCGCTTCTCACATCAGCAAGCGCATAGCCAATCTTTTCTTCACTATCCGTATAGGCGCGAGCGGTGTCAAAAAAGTTGATGCCGCTGTCATACGCTTTGCGCAAGATGGCTTTAGCCTCATCAAAAGTGATTCTCTGAATAGGTAATGCACCAAATCCCGTTCTGCTGATCATTAAATTGGTGCGGCCCAACCGGAACATCTCCATGCAAAAATCCCCCTCTACCGGGTCGAAAATCGACTGGTTAAATCATTGTTCCGTGTGAAGCGGCTTAGATTATGGGTTCTTCCAGGTGAAGTCCCTGCTGGCCAGTTTACGCACCGCTGCCAAGAGAACTTCCGCCCCTGCCGCAATATCATCCATACTGGCATATTCCTCCGGATTATGACTGACGCCGCCCCGGCACGGAATAAACAGCATACCGGTTTTAGCCATTGTCGCAATATGCATCGCATCATGACCGGCGCCACTCGGCATCCGCATAGTCGGATACGGATACTGCCGGCAGATACCGTCCAGGAATTCAATCATCTCTTCCGGTATTTGTACAGGCTCATCATCGGTCAGGGTGATAATTTCAATGCCAACACCGCGGCGCGCTTTAATGTCTTCTACAGCGGCAAACAATTGGGTAACCACACGCTGCTTGCTGTCAGAAGAAATACCGCGGATATCGATTCCCAACTCTACCCTGCCGGGGATCACGTTCATCACACCAGGCTCCGCTTTCACGATGCCGGTCGTCCCGACAACACCGTTTTGCAGTTCGCTGGTCGCAATGGTTTCTACCTGCAGAATGACCTCAGCCGCCGCTGTCAGCGCATCTTGCCGCATATTCATCGGCGTAGCGCCTGAATGATCAGCCATGCCGGTCACGATAACCCGCAGGCGCGTCGGAGCGGCAATCCCTGTAACCACCCCAATCTGGTGGCCTGTTATTTCCAGCGCCTTTCCCTGCTCAATATGCAGCTCCAAAAAGGCTTTAATCGGATCGGTATAACGAGCCTGGGCAATATGCTCCGGCACCAGGCCCCGCTGGCGCATGGCCTGCGCTAATGAGATGCCTTGCTTATCCTTATAAGACTCCAGGTTTTCCAGCAAAACCTTGCCGCAGAAAACCTTGCTGCCCAGAGTGGCATAGCCAAACCGGCTGGATTCCTCAGCCATGAATACAACAACTTCAATCGGATGATCATTCTGCTCCGCATGGTCATGCATGCACTGTACAGCCTCAATCGCTGACAATACACCTAACACGCCGTCAAAGTTTCCGCCGTTTGGCACACTGTCGGTATGCGATCCCATCATGACAACCGGTGCGTCCGGGTTTGCACCCTCACGCCGGCCAATCACATTGCCAAATGCGTCGGTCCGTACAGTAAGACCGGCATTGTGCATGAGTTTGATAATAAAGTCCCGTATCTGCCAATCGACGTCACTATACGCCAGTCGGGTAAACCCGCCTCCGGCATCTGTACCCATGCCTGCCATTTGGTTAAACCAGCCTTCCAGCCTATCGCGATTAATCATTGCAAACTCCTCCAACATAACCAAATTGTTACTTAAAGTATACCTATTATTATAACAAATGGAAAGCGGCAAATATACATGCCTCTTTCCATTTGTTATAGTACGGCTGCGGTTCCGGTGGAGATTTAACTCCACCGGAACCGCAGTTATTCTTATCAGGAGATAGCCGCCCTTAGACAAAAGCCGAAATCTTGAATCTCGTTAAGTCGAAGGCTCTCACTTGCAGAATCAGGAGGCTTGAATCGGATTTTCTGGATAAATATGCATTTTTTCTTTAGTAAACATGTAATAAATTAATATATTTTTCTGATAATCAACAGGTAACTATGTGATAAACTTAACTTTTTCAAACTATAGTAATTCGTTATCATCCGTGTTATTATGTTAAACATATTATACATTTTCTTTAATGTGATATACTAATTTACCGAAATTGTATAATATTACGTTATTTTTTGATGAAAGGATGGAGAAAACATGTTTATTTAAGAAAGCTGATATGGGGTATATACTGCTGGTATCGTTCATTCATACCAAATCAGGTTTAAAGTATTTTTAAATAGATATACATTTTACTCCTCAAAAACTACCATCTTCTGAAGTAAGACTTGTGGTTAAACAATCGAATCGTTGCAATTTTCGTTTTCAAACATTGTTATAAAGGAGGAGCTTATGTTAATTTTACTCGGATTTATTGTTTTAATGCTCTGTCTTGTCATCGGAGTACGGCAAGGAGGGTTGGGATTAGCCGCTGTATCTGGTGCAGGCTTAATCATTCTGATATTCGGTTTCGGATTAACTCCCGGAAAAGCACCGGTTGATGTTATGCTGACCATTATGGCTGTTGTGACCTGCTCAGGGTTTCTCCAGGCATCAAGAGGCTTGGATGTTATGCTCAAATATGCTGAAATGTTTCTGCGCAGCAACCCAAAATATGTTACTATTTTGGCACCGGTAACGACTTGGTCTTTAACGATATTGTGCGGTACCGGCCATGTAGTGTATGCCATGTTTCCGGTTATTTACGATATTGCCATTAAACAAAACATTCGGCCGGAACGTCCGATGGCCGCGGCTTCTGTTGCATCACAGATGGGAGTTTGTGCGTCTCCCGCTTCGGTAGCCGTTGTTTCAGCGGTCGCCATCCTCGCCGCTACCTCCCATCCGTTTGGTATCATGCAGATTCTCGCCATCTCGATTCCCGCCTCCATGTGCGGCGCTATCGCTGCCGGTTTGTGGAGCCTGAATCGGGGTAAGGACTTGGAAAAAGACCCGGATTTTCTTGCATTGATCGCAGATCCTGAGAAAAAAGCCTTTGTGTATGGAGCAGACGAAGAACATCTGGCAAGAAAAACTTTACCGGCAAGTGCCTACCGGGCTGCCGCCATTTTTCTGCTGGGCATTGTAGCTATTGCGATCTTTGGCAGCTTTCCCCAGCTTCTGCCGCACTTTCCCGACGCGAAAGGTGTTTTGAAACCGCTTTCAATGACACCAACCATTCAGCTATTGATGCTCGCCATTTCAACAATCATTATGCTTGGCTGCAACGTAAAAGCAGCTGATGTGGCTTCCGGCTCAGTATTTAAGTCCGGTATGGTCGCGATTGTGTCAGTATATGGAGTTGCCTGGATGGCAGACACCTATTTCAGCGCTCACCTCCCATTAATGAGAAAAGCGCTTGGCGAAGTCGTTTTGACATATCCCTGGATGTACGCGGTGGTTTTATTTCTGGTTTCTAAGCTGATTAATTCACAGGCAGCAGCAGTTGCCGTCATTGTGCCGATGGCAATCAGTGTAGGCGTTGATCCCATGCTCATTGTGGCCTTTATGCCTGCCTGCTATGGTTACTTTATTCTCCCGACATACCCTTCAGACCTCGCCTGCATTGGTTTTGACCGCTCCGGCACGACCCGGATCGGCAAATTTATCATCAACCACAGTTTTATCATGCCTGGTCTGGTCGGTGTTATCACCGGATGTGTAGTCGGTTATGTCCTGGTCCATTTAGTCTATTAACTCGCATCTGCTTAAAAGCTCCACCTTCATTTAAGATTGTATCCCCTTAAAACGAACATCGAGAAAAAGGGCCTCATGTCATAGGATAACTATGACATGAGGCCCAGCTTGTTGAGAAACCGATTTTACAGGCTGTCGAGAAAGGTCGAGATGCTAGGCAGCCCGAGGAAGCGCGCGCAGACAGTACGTTTGCAGGGTACGGCAAGCGCGCTCCCGCAGGGCTGATTGCGCAACTCTTGGCGCTTTAGCGCCTTCGCCGCTCCCGGCCGTCCATGGCCTCCGCGGCACCTGGACGTCCTGTCC
>POVV01001065.1_pt1 | contig 11671 bp, 11 predicted proteins | sample 1560271 | NCBI WGS metagenome assembly POVV01 (sample SAMN08337232, study PRJNA429181) | Bioreactor metagenome, whole genome shotgun sequencing project. | biome: cows' rumen and soil; feature: anaerobic; isolation source: anaerobic chemostat enrichment culture, galacturonate as sole carbon... | reverse complement strand
GCCTTGTATTTGAAAGACTGTTTTTAGCCGCTGAACGCAAAGCCGGCTTTTTTCGGAAGGGGGCCAGTGTATGATCGAATTTAAGGATATTCATAAGGCGTTTGGCAATACCGACGTATTAAAAGGAATTAGTTGCACGATTCCGACCGGATCTGTTACTGTTATACTAGGGCCAAGCGGATCAGGAAAAACGACGCTGCTGCGGTCTGTCAACTTCCTGGAAAGAGCGGACAGCGGGGAAATTATTTTAGACAACCTGCATATCAATATAAAAACAGCATCGAAAGCGGATATTCATGCCATTCGTCAACGCACTGCCATGGTGTTTCAAATGTATAACCTGTTCAAGAATAAAACCGCTTTACAAAACATCACAGAAGGCCTGATCGTGGTGAAAAAGCTGTCAAAGGCCGCAGCCAGGGAAAAGGCGCTGCATTATTTGGATAAGGTCGGCCTGGCGCATAAAGCTGACGCTTATCCTCATGAGTTATCAGGCGGGCAGCAGCAGCGCATCGGCATCGCCCGTGCTCTGGCCTTAAATCCGGATGTTATTTTGTTTGATGAACCGACATCTGCGCTGGATCCGGAGCTGGTCGGTGAAGTCCTTGACGTCATGAAGCAAGTTGCCCAGGAAGTCAACGCGACTCTGGTTGTCGTGACGCACGAAATCGGCTTTGCCCGCGATGTAGCTGATCATATCATCTTTATGGATGGCGGGGTCATTGTTGAGCAAGGGCCGCCGGCGGACATATTAAACAGGCCGCAAAAAGAGCGAACCAAACAATTTTTATCCCGCTACATCTCGTTTACCGAATATACTATTTGAAGCCAGTCAACCCGGCAAAGCGAATGTCAGACAGGCTTTTCAGCAGGTATTTGCAGCTTGCTGCTGCATCATATAACAATGGGGGAATGATTATGAGCACGAAAAAAACGTTAGACCAATTGTCCTGCACCGACTGCAGCGTCTACAACTGCCGCAGCCGCAGCAGCCGGTTTCCCGGATTCTGCCTGACGACAAAAGATAACGATGGCCATGCGATTGCCCAGGATATTGAAGACATCAAACAGCAATTGCAAGGTGACGATAAGGATGCCATCGTCGCCAGAGCGTCGGCAGAGGTGGAGGGGATTTTTTACGGAAAGCTGACGCGGGTGGAGGAGATCATTGAATTTGCCAAGCGTATCGGGGCGAAGAAAATCGGCATTGCCACCTGTGCCGGGCTGATTGAGGAAGCCAAAATCTTTGCTGAGATTTTAACGGCTAAAGGGCTTGAATATTATAGCGTTATCTGCAAAGTTGGTTCAGTAGATAAGACCGAAATTGGCGTGCCAGAAGAGCACAAGATCCGGCCGGGTGGTCATGAATCCATGTGCAATCCGATTCTGCAGGCCCGGATACTCAATTATCATCAGACAGATTTAAACGTTGTTGTCGGGCTATGCGCAGGCCATGATTCGCTGTTTATAAAATATTCCGATGCTTTGGTTACCACCCTGATTACGAAAGACCGGGTGACCGGGCATAATCCGGCAGCAGCTCTGTATACAGCTCATTCCTATTACAAACGGCTGCTGCAGCCAACAAAGTGAGGTAAACGGATATGGCAAACAATAATACGGATTTTGAACAGATTATTTCCCGCCGGGGGACGGGCAGCCGGAAGTGGGACGCTCTGGATGCCGTCTTTGGCAGTGCGGAGGTGCTGCCGTTATGGATTGCGGATATGGATTTTGCTTCGCCGGAAGCTGTGTCGAACAGGCTGATTGAGCGGGCCAAGCACCCGATTTATGCTTATAATACCCAGGATGACTCACTGTACCGGGCCTTTATCAACTGGGTCAAACGGCGGCATAACTGGGACATCGATAAGGAATGGCTTATACTCGCGCCTGGCGTTGTCCCATCTGTCGTTCTGGCGATCCTGGCTTTATCCGAGCCCGGAAACGGCGTGATTATCCAGACACCGGTTTATCCGCCCTTTTTTGACTCGATAAAAGACAACCAGCGGGCAATTGTAGAGAATCCCCTTATCGAAGAGAATGGGCATTACACCATCGATTATGATGATTTAGAAGCGAAGCTGGCAGATCCCAATAATAAGCTGCTGCTGTTTTGCAGTCCCCATAATCCGGTTGGCCGGGTATGGACCAGGGAAGAATTGCAAAGGGTGTATGAGCTGTGCCAAAGGTATAATGTCGATGTATTGTCTGATGAAATACACAGCGACCTGGTCTACGGTGAGCATAAGCATACTGTATTTGCTGCATTGGGAACACCGGTGTGCCAACAAAGCGTTACCTTTATGGCAGCCAGCAAAACCTTTAACATCGCGGGTCTTAATCTTTCGTTCATTGTCGCTCCCTGCCAGCGCAGGCGGGCTTTGATTAAGGCAGAGCTTAACCGATTGCATCTTAACCGCAATAACCTTTTCGGCGTTCTGGCCTCTGAGGCGGCTTACGCTGAGGGAGATGCCTGGCTGGATGCATTGCTCGAATATCTGGAAAAGAATGCCGACACCCTGGTCGAATTTGTTGAAAAACGCTTGCCTAAGGTGAAGATTGTCAAACCGGAGGGGACGTATTTGGCCTGGCTGGACTTCAGAGCCTATTTCCCGGATTCAAACAGTCTGGATGCTTTTCTTGTGCAAAAAGCCAAGGTTGGCTTAAACTCCGGTAAAACCTTCGGCAGCCCGGGAGAAGGCTTTGCCCGGCTGAACTTTGCGACACAGCGCAGTGTTTTACTGGAGGCATTGGAGAGAATTGAGAAGGCGCTGGACACGTACGGAAAAACCCGTTGATAGTGGCGTTATGTTAAAGAGATAGCCTGGATCAGAAATGCGGAAGGCCAAATCATCTGCTGCGATGATTTGGCCTTGTTGGCGTGCGCCATATCCGGAAGACGCAAGTCGACTCTGCGCCACATCTCCGTATATAATTTTCAAAAACACTACAAAGCCGCCCGAATGGCGGATCTCACTCTGGTTAAATGCGGCTGTTCGATCAGAACAGATACCCAGGCTTGGGAGGTAGTGAAGTGGAGGATCGAGACGTTCATAGAACTTAGCGTGTTAATAATTTTTGCGGTAATCTCTGATATATGATTGGTTTGTACGCCGGAAATACTGATTTGCGCGCAATCAACCGCTTTGATGTGGTAATCCTGGCAAAACCGGTCAACAATAGCACCAGTCATCGTACTGGGTACGGAAAAGACCAGTTGTGCCGCGTGAACAGTAATTAATTGTACAGTGATTTGCTGGTCTGATATCGTCCGGAAGATATCCTGAAGCTCCACGTCGCTCAAAGGACGTGGAGCTGTGAGTTTTATCTGGCTGATTTTAGATTGACAGGATAATACCGGAGTACTCCCATCAGTAATTGTAACGGCTTTTATCTTCAATTAGGCACCCCGCTTATAGCTTTGATAGATCATAAGGCGTTTCCTGATACACATAATAATTAAGCCAGTTAGAGAATAACAGGTTGGCGGCGGCTCGCCAGCGTACCACTGGTGTTGCTGACGGATCATCATTGGGGTAGTAATTCGCCGGTATCTGAATCGCCAGCCCTTGCGCCACATCCCGGTCATATTCGGCCTTCAGCGTGAGGGGATCGTATTCCGAATGACCGGTGATGAAAAACCGTCTGTTTTCCATATCGGCGACACAGCCGATGCCGGAATCGGGGGATTCCGATAAAATGCACAACTGAGGGACCTTTTCAATATCGCTGCGCCGGATTTCTGTATATCTGGAATGGGGTACATAAAAAATATCATCAAAGCCGCGGAACAGCTTATCATGGTTTGGACAAAGCCGTTTATGCGGGAAGACGCCAAACATTTTTTGCGTCAGATCATATTTGGGAATCCCGTAGTGATAGTATAATCCCGCCTGAGCTCCCCAACAGATGTGAAAGGTTGAAAATACATGCTTTTTGCTCCATTCCATAATGGTGCAAAGCTCATCCCAATAGGCTACCTGTTCGTAAGGAAGCTGTTCCACAGGCGCTCCGGTAATAATCATGCCGTCATAGCGGCGTGATTTTACGGCGTCAAAGGTTTCATAAAACTTGATCAGATGCTCTGGTGACGTGTTAGTCGGCTCATAGGTAGCCGTATAGATAAAATCGATATCTACCTGCAGCGGCGTGTTGCCTAACAGACGCAGGAGCTGGGTTTCTGTGACGATTTTTGTCGGCATCAGATTTAACAATAACAGTTTCAGGGGACGAATATCCTGAGTGTATGCGCGGTCATCATGCATCAGAAAAATATTCTCATTTTCGAGAATATTGGCGGCAGGCAGGTTGTTTGGAATGTTAATCGGCATGTATGGTCCCTCCTCACTTTTATTTAAAACAAAAAACCCTTTCACGAGGAAAGGGGGTTCTATTCCGCTCTCCTCTCATCTTCCAGAACACTGTTCTGCTGGATTTAGCACCACTGCATTGCTGCCGGTTGCCGGGTGTCATCGGGCCAGTCCCTCGACCACTCTCGATAAGAGTATTTGATATGTAATTGAATTGAATAATAGCATACGGCAAAATAGCTGTCAATGAAAAATTTTCAACCTTTTGGACCAGACAAGTGTTTGCTCCATCTGAAGTTGTTCCTAATATGGCCGTATAGGATTCCCCACTTGCCCGGCTGTGACGCAACTATGATATTCAGCTTGGCTGAAGCGGGTTCAGTCCCAATCCGCGTACGGTTTTTAAATCATCCGCTGCTTGACGGCCTTGGGTGGTCAGGTAATTTCCTATCAGCATTCCATTAATTCCTGCCAGCAAGCCCAAGGGAGTAAGTTCGCCCAGGTTGTGTTCACGGCCACCTGCATAGCGGATAATTTTCGTCGGCAGAATCAGGCGGAATATCGCGAAGGTTTGGAGAATCTCCAGCGGATTCAGGCGAGGCTGGCTCTCAAGCGGTGTTCCTTCGATTGCGTTCAATACATTGATGGGGATGGAGTCGACGTCAAGCTCCTTGAGTTCGAAGGCTAATTCGATTCTTTGCTTCCATGATTCACCCATGCCGATGATGCAGCCTGAACAGGCTTGCAACCCGGCTGCTTTGACCCGCTTAATCGTTTGTACGCGTTCGTCATAGGTATGGGTAGTACATATTTCTTGGAAATAGCTTCTGCTTGTTTCAAGATTATGGTGATAGCGGGTAATGCCTGCCGCTTTTAATTCCTGTACATGGCTTGTCTCAAGTGTTCCGAGAGAGCAGCAGCGGTTAAGCGATGTTTCACGGCCAATGCGTTCGATCGCAGACAAAATTTTCGGGAAGTCAGCATCATTTTCCATGCCACAGCCGGCAGTCACGACGCAGAATCGGTAAGCACCTTCCGCTTCCGCTGTTTTTGCCGCCGCTACAATTTCTGCTTCACTCATAAGAGAATAGACCTGTAATTTTACCTCCTGATGATGGGCTGATTGAGCGCAGAATTTACAGTTTTCGGAGCAATTGCCGGAGCGGGCATTGACAATTTTACAGGTATCGATTTCTTTACCTGTAAACACATCCCGTACCTTATTGGCGATACCTAAAAGAATCGGGATCTCATTCTCCTCGATCCGGGTTAGCGCTATCGCTTCATCGAACGTGACAGCGCCGCCGTTTAGTACTTTATTGCCAATTTCGCAAAGAGTGGTAAGACTCATTTTAGTACCTCCTCAAGTTGATTATTTCCTCTGCATTTACGCTGGGGTCATACCGGCATCTTTAGCCATGACAAAATCCATAGCGGCGTCTCGACCGGTGAAGGTAAGGTAATTACCGACGATCAGTCCATTCGCTCCGGCAAGCAGAGCGGTTCCCTGCATGTCACGGAGATTGATTTCACGGCCTCCGGCGGGACGGATGACTTTATCCGGTAAAATGAACCGGAATAGGGCAATTGTCAATAGTATCTCAAGCGGGCTGGGGGGAAGGACTTTTTCAAGAGCAGTGCCGCTAATCGGATTGAGTATATTGAGCGGAATAGAACAGACATCATAATGACTCCGCACATGTCGATCTGATTTCCTGTGAAATGATGCCTAATCTTGTTAGCGTAAGCTGCCGCCAGCATAATGTCATGCTGGGAAATCCGGGCTAATGCCAGCGCTTCATCATAGGTAACAGAATGGCCGAGCAGCACGTTTTCTCCCAGTTGGATGATAAAAGAAGCTGTCATGGAAAACCTCCGACCATTAACCCTTATTTATAAAACGGTTAACTAAACAGTAAAAACAAATGTTAACCAAATTGTGATACGCGGTTAACTGATTGCTAGTATAGTACAAATCGACCGGCTTGTAAATAAAAAAATTCTTATGTTGGTCAATTGGCTGTTTAAGAGGTGGTGAGAAAATTTTGATCAAAGGGTATTGACAAAGCGTATATCGGAGGTGTAATATGTAAAACAATTCAATATGCGAAAATAACTCTTATCAAGAGTGGTCGAGGGACTGGCCCGATGACACCCGGCAACCGGCAGCAATGCAGTGGTGCTAAATCCAGCAGAACAGTGTTCTGGAAGATGAGAGGGAAGCGGATGATAAAACCTCTTTCCTCGGAAAGGGGTTTTTTGTTTTCTGATGGCACGTTGATATTGATTGTTTTCGACAGCACTTTAATAAACGGAGGAGATCATGATGACATTACCCAATAATTTACGTTTTGACACGTTAGCTGTTCATGCAGGACAGGAGCCTGACCCGACTACCGGTTCCCGTGCTGTTCCGATTTATCAAACCACCGCCTATAATTTCCGCGACAGCGAGCATGCGGCCAATTTATTTGCTCTCGCCGAGCCTGGCAATATTTATGCCCGGATTATGAATCCGACAACCGATGTATTTGAAAAACGCATTGCCGCGCTGGAGGGAGGGATCGGCGCACTGGCTTTCGCGTCCGGCCATGCGGCCATCAGTGCGGCCATCTTTAATATCGCCGAGGCGGGTGATGAGATTGTCAGCTCAACCACTCTGTATGGCGGAACCTACAATATGTTTGTGTATACCCTGCCGCGGCTGGGAATTAAGGTGAAGCTGGTTGACGCGAGCGATCCTGAAAATATTCGCCAAGCGATTACCGAAAAAACCAAAGCGGTTTATGCGGAAGTTATCGGCAATCCGAAGATCGACGTTCTGGATATTGAAAAGGTTGCTGCGATTGCGCATGAAAACGGTATTCCTTTGATTGTTGACAGCACCTTTGCCACTCCTTACCTATGCCGTCCGATTGAGTTTGGCGCCGATATTGTCATTCACTCGGCGACGAAATTTATCGGTGGCCATGGCACCTCGATGGGCGGTATTGTTGTCGATAGCGGTCAATTTAACTGGGATAACGGCAAGTTCCCGCTGCTCAGCGAGCCTGATCCCAGCTATCATGATCTGCGCTATACAGAAGCGGTAGGGCCGCTGGCGTTTATTACTCGCTTGCGGACACAAATTCTACGGGATCTTGGCGCCTGCCTGAGTCCGTTCAACAGCTTCCAATTCCTCATCGGGCTGGAAACCTTGCATCTGCGGCTGCAGCGCCATAGCGAAAACGCCCTGAAAGTTGCCGAATATCTGGCCGGACACGACCAGGTAACCTGGGTGAGCTACCCCGGCTTAGCCACTCATCCGGATCATACGCTGGCGCAAAAATACCTGCCCAGAGGCGCAGGCGCGATCTTGACCTTTGGCATCAAGGGCGGCCTCGAAGCAGGCAAACTGTTTATCAACTCATTAAAGCTGTTTTCACTGCTGGCCAATGTCGGTGACGCGAAGTCCCTGGTTATCCATCCGGCCAGCACGACCCATTCCCAACTAACCCCTGAGCAGCGAGAGGCTGCAGGCGCTCCTGATAACCTGGTCCGTTTGTCACTGGGCATTGAGGACGCGGCTGATTTGATTGCTGATTTAGAACAGGCCTTAGCAAAAACAAAGTGAGCTCATTCAGAAAATGAATAGACTGGTGAAGTGCCGGTCGGCGTACTTCAGCGTCTAGAGGAGTATATATGCAACAGAGTGGTGAACCCGCAGCCAGGCAAGTGCATCGGAAGGAGGATGCAGCTGTGACTGAGTTAGATAATCGGCAGGGTGATGAAATCATTATCATCATCAGAAATGGCGTTGTCGTTAAATTTGAACAGAGGAAGTTCAATTTAGAAAATGGCAGTGCGTAATTAGGAGGAAACTACGTATGAAGATAGGCACACAATTGGTTCAGGTCGGTGTTGGCACAGATGCTAAAACCGGCGCGCTCACTACACCGATTTATCAATCGGCAAGCTTCCGGCACCCGGCACTAGGGCAGAGTACCGGCTTTGATTATTCCCGGACCCAGAATCCGACGCGCAAGGTGCTGGAGGAGGCGATTGCCGCACTGGAAGGCGGCAGTGACGGATTTGCCTTTGCCTCGGGAATGGCAGCGATTACCGCGGTGCTGATGCTGTTTAAGACCGGCGACCATATTGTGGTGGTTGAGGATTGCTATGGCGGAACGTACCGGGTACTTGACAAGGTGTTTGCTAACTTTGGCTTGCAGGTCAGTTTTGTTGACGCCACTTGTCTGGCTGATGTTGAAAAATCGCTTACACCCTCGACACGCTGTGTACTGATCGAAACACCAACAAATCCGTTAATGAAAATCGTTGATATTCGCGCGATTGTCGATATAGCAAAACAGAAAGAACTATACGTCGTTGTCGACAATACATTTTTAACGCCGTATTTGCAACGGCCGCTTGAACTGGGTGCCGATATTGTTGTACACAGTGCGACGAAATATCTTGCCGGCCACAACGACGTGATTTGCGGTCTGGTTGTCAGCCGCGAAAAGCAGCTGGGTGAGCGGATACGGTTTATTCAAAACTCGACAGGCGGCATTCTCGGACCCAATGATAGCTGGCTGCTGTTACGCGGCATAAAAACCCTGGCTGTGCGCATGGATAAGCATTGCCGAAATGCGCAGCTTCTGGCCGAATGGCTGCAGCGGCAGGAACAGGTGGCAGCAGTATACTATCCCGGTTTACCAGGGCATCCGGGCAAGCAGATTCAGGAACGGCAGGCAGCCGGACATGGCGGCATGTTGTCATTTACCGTGCATAACCCCAGCTTGGTGCCGCATATTTTAAAACAGGTAAAATTGCTGCAATTTGCGGAAAGTCTGGGTGGCGTGGAATCATTAATCACCTTTCCCGCAGCTCAGACACATGCGGATATTCCACCTGAAGAGAGAATGCGGCTGGGGATTACCGACTGCTTGCTGCGTGTATCGGTGGGAATAGAAGATATTGACGACATTATTACTGATTTTAACCAGGCATTTGCTAACGCATAACGAATTTTAAACCTATGATAATGCTAATGGATTGCGGGAGAAGATTATGCTAAAACAAAAGATACTCAATAAGGCGGCCGGCATTCTCACCTATGGACTGACGCCGCCGAAAGCCAATAATTTACCGGAAAAGCTGCGTGAGATTGCCGGGAAGCAGATCGAGCGTATTCGTAATTTATCGATTGACGGCCTGCTGCTGTATGATATCCAGGATGAAGCAGACCGGATTGGCGACAAACGGCCGTTTCCATTTCTGGAGACTGTCAATCCGGATATTTATGCTAGTGACTACTTGGCCGAATTGCAGACAGCTAAAATTATCTATCGCTGTGTAGGCAAGTACAGCCAGCTTGAGCTGGCTGACTGGATCAGCGGCCAGAACGGCGAGGATCGCTTTTCCGTATTTGTCGGCGCAGCCGCTAAGGGGCAGAAGGTGAATAGCAGCTTGCCTGAAGCCTATCAGCTGCGGTCAAGTCTGAATCCGGATCTGCTGCTGGGCGGTGTGCTGATTCCTGAACGGCATGGTAAATACAAGGATGAACATTTGCGGATGATCGATAAAATGGAACGAGGCTGCCGCTATTTTATTTCGCAGGCGGTTTATAATGTCGAAACAACCAAAAATGTACTGTCAGACTATTACTACCACTGCCGGAATCATCAGATCGATATGGTGCCGGTGCTGATTAACCTTACTCCCTGCGGCTCGGTCAAAACCTTGGAATTCATGAAATGGCTGGGTGTCAGTATCCCTAAATGGCTGGAAAATGATTTGATGAATTCGCAGGATATACTGGAACAATCGGTTACGCTTTCTAAACAGATATTTGCCGAGCTGCTTGATTTTGCGCTGGAAAAAGGCATCCCGCTTGGCTGCAGTATCGAGAGTGTTTCCACCCGGAAAGTCGAAATTGAGGCTTCGGTCCAAATGGTGAAAGATATACAGAGCTTGTTTGAACAGAAATGCGGTTAAAAACAAGCGAATAAATGCCTGGGTTACCGGATCAACGGCAGCCCAGGCACTGTATTAAACGTTTGTTTGGGAATGCATACATAACTCGATGAAAGCCTTCATCTGTTCAGTCAGATATTTGTTTTTATGGAAAATGAGTTTGAATTTGCGATCAAAGCGGATACCTTCTATCTCTTTCATACAGAGCATGCCAGACTTGACTTCACTTGTTACCGCGCGCTTGGAGATGACAGCTATGCCAAGCCCTTCAGCTACAGCCATTTTGATGGTATCGGCATTGTTACAAATCCAGGATGCCTTCCATGAAATTGCATGTGCCGCCAGAACCTCCTCCAATGTTTTTCGGGTTCCGCTGCCTGCTTCCCGGATAATAAAATTTTCTTTTTCCAGTTCAGGCGGCGCGATTGCAGAAAGGCTGGCAAAACGGTGCTTAACGCCGCAAATCAGCGCCAACTCATCCTCCATGAAGGGAGAACTGACAATATCGGGTGAGCTTATCTCCCCTTCCACAAGGGCAATGTCAGTTTGATCCTGCAAAATTCGGTTTTCTATTTGCTGTGTGTTGCTTTCAAAAACAGCAATTGCTGTTTGGGGATTTCGCTGTTTGTAAGCTGCAACCAGCTTGGGCAGGACAGTCGCGCCGATTGTAACGCTCGCGCCAAGACGGATGAAACCGCTTTCATGCAGTGCCTTCATGTCTTTTTCAATATCTGCGTTCATGCGAATCATATGCCGGGCATAGCTGAGCAATCGTTCACCCGCGTGGGTCAGAAACAGCTTGCGTGAAAATCGCTCAAAGAGTCGGACGGCGTAATATCTTTCAAGCTCGGCAATGGCTTGGCTGATTGCGGATTGTGAGATAAAAAGCTCCTCTGCCGCTGCTGTCATATTCATCGTGTCACAGACAGACACAAAGATTTTAAAATGACGCAAAGTCATTTTTTTGCCTCCGAAGCATTAGTGTATACTTATTGATATGATAAGATAATACTCTTTTACTTATAAATCGTCAAGGAGTATGATAGGGAATAGGAGGCGATGATTTTTGCAAGCAATTTTCAATAAACTCCCGGGTATCGGGCTTACCCTGCTGATAGCCATTCCGGCCTGGTTTATCGGTAAGAGTTTTCCTATCATCGGTGGCCCGGTACTGGGGATTTTATTCGGCATGATACTGGCCTTTTGGAAACGGTCAGCCGTTTTTGATGAGGGGGTCAAATATACCTCAAAAAAACTGTTGCAATACTCAATTATTCTGCTTGGTTTTGATATGAATTTGTACAATGTTATGCAAGTAGGCGGTGAGACACTGACCTTAATGTTATTTACCCTGACAGTTGCGTTCGGGACCGCGTTTATCGCCGGGAAGCTGCTGAAAA
>POVV01001064.1_pt1 | contig 11672 bp, 10 predicted proteins | sample 1560271 | NCBI WGS metagenome assembly POVV01 (sample SAMN08337232, study PRJNA429181) | Bioreactor metagenome, whole genome shotgun sequencing project. | biome: cows' rumen and soil; feature: anaerobic; isolation source: anaerobic chemostat enrichment culture, galacturonate as sole carbon... | reverse complement strand
GAAAATGAAAAGGACCAGCTGGGGAAGCTGGTCCTTTTTCGGAGAAGGTATTTCGTTTCTTATGGGGTGTAGCAAAAACTATATAATGTATTGGGGGGGGGTTACATTTATTAATATAACTCATTTTACTGAAAAAGTGTCAACAAACATTCATGAATTTTAAAATTAAAATTGTGCATTTTGGCTCCATTTATTCAGGGGATTGTGGAAAAAACATAGAAAATCAGAAAGAACACGTGTATTCATTGTGCGTTCTCTCTCCAGGCTCTTAAGGGATATTTTTGTAAAACCTGCCTTCTTGTGGTAAAATACATAAAAACAACTTGTGCAATGGTGCGTACAAGTAATAGATTATAGTTAGAGGATATTTTGTCACTCTTATAAAAAGGTATTTGGAACATAACATGTCTGGTTTATGAAAGAAGGGCGGGATCATATCAATGGAGTTTCACAAAGTAAAAATGGTAATTGACAGGGAGTATCCCATTGCACAGGTTGATGAAAGAATCTATGGCTCCTTTATAGAACATCTGGGGCGGGCTGTGTATGACGGGATTTACTGTCCGGAACATGTATCTGCTGATGAAAATGGCTTCCGGGAGGATGTGAAGGAACTGATCCGGGAATTAAATGTTCCTATCATCCGGTATCCTGGAGGCAACTTTGTATCTGGCTTTAACTGGGAGGACAGCGTAGGGCCTTTCAATGATCGGCCCAGGCGTCTGGATCTGGCCTGGCGAAGTCTGGAAGAGAATAAGGTCGGCCTAAATGAATTTACAACATGGGCCAGAAGTGCAGGCTCTGATGTAATGATGGCTGTAAACTTAGGAACCAGAGGGATTGCGGATGCATGCAATCTGCTGGAATACTGCAATCATCCCGGCAGCAGCAAATACAGTGATTTAAGGATCAGCCACGGTTATAAGGAGCCTCATAACATAAAGACCTGGTGCCTGGGAAATGAGATGGATGGCCCATGGCAGATCGGACATAAGACCATGGAGGAATATGGGCGTCTGGCAGAAGAGACAGCAAAGGCCATGAAGATCATTGACCCTGACATTGAACTGGTTGCCTGCGGAAGTTCATACTTAGCCATACCTACGTTCCCGGACTGGGAGGCAGTGACGCTGCAGCATACCTATGACTATGTGGATTACATATCCATGCACCAGTACTATGGAAACCAAAAGGGGGACAGCCAGGATTTTCTTGCTTCCTCCGATGATATGGATCAGTTTATCCGCACCGTTATTGCCACCTGTGATTTTGTAAAGGCCAAAAAGAGGGGCAAAAAGGATATTAAGATCAGCTTTGATGAGTGGAATGTCTGGTATCACTCCAATGCGGCAGATGACGACATCACGAAAAACCACCCATGGCAGGTCGCACCTCCTATGCTGGAGGACATTTATAACTTTGAAGATGCGCTTTTGGTAGGCCTTATGCTTATTACCCTGTTAAAGCATGCGGACCGGGTGAAGATGGCATGTCTGGCCCAGCTTGTAAATGTGATCGCACCCATTATGACGGAAGCCAAAGGCGGAAAGGCATGGAGACAGACAATCTTTTATCCATTCATGCATGCTTCCAAATATGGACGGGGAACAGCCCTTGTCCCGGTTATCAGTACGCCAAAGTTTGATACGTCAGCCCATGAAGATGTGACTGCGGTAGAAGCTGTGTCCGTATACAATGAGGCTCTTCATGAGGTGACTATATTTGCGGTGAACAGGGATCTTAAAAAGGATGCGGAATTGACCGTGGATGTGAGGAGCTTTGAAGGATACCGGGTTCTTGAGCATGTGGTTTTGGAAAGCGATGATTTGAAAGCGGAGAACGGGCCTTTTTGCCAACGGGTGGCTCCGAAGCAGACCAGTCAGACTGCACTGGATGACGGCACCATGACAAGTACCCTGCACAAGGCGTCATGGAATGTGATCCGTCTTGGAAAATAATAAAGGAGTGGGACAATAAAACATGGTGAAAAAAGAATATAAGTTTTGGTTTTCAACAGGCTCTCAGGATCTTTACGGTGAGGAATGCTTAAGTAATGTTGCGGAGCATTCCAGGATCATCACGGAAAGGCTGAACGCATCCGGAGCGCTTCCCTATGAGGTGATTATAAAACCGGTGCTGATTGATAATACCTCCATACGCAGGCTGTTTCATGAGGCTAACACCGATGAGTCCTGCGCCGGTGTGATTACCTGGATGCATACCTTTTCTCCTGCTAAGTCCTGGATTTTAGGACTTCAGGAGTACAGGAAGCCTTTGCTTCATCTGCACACCCAGTTTAACAGGGAGATTCCCTACGATACCATTGACATGGATTTCATGAATGAGAACCAGTCGGCCCACGGCGACCGGGAATTCGGACATATGGTCACCAGAATGGGGATTCCGAGAAAGGTGATCGCAGGTCATTGGGATGATGAAGGGGTCCAGAGGCGGATAGGTTCCTGGATGCGGACTGCAGTGGGAATTATGGAAAGCAGCCATATCCGCGTGGTCCGGGTTGCGGACAATATGAGAAACGTGGCGGTTACTGAAGGGGATAAGGTAGAAGCCCAGATGAAATTCGGTTGGGAGATCGATGCCTATCCAGTCAATGAAATCGCAGATTATGTAAAGGATGTGGCAGCAGGTGATATTTCTTCCCTGGTAGAGGAATATTACAGCAGATACGAAATTTTAACGGAAGGCATGGACCATGAGGAGTTTAAGGCCCATGTGGCAGTTCAGGCGCAGATCGAGCTGGGCTTTGAGCGGTTTTTAAAGGATAAGGATTATCAGGCTATTGTAACTCATTTTGGGGATTTAGGCTCCTTAAAGCAGCTTCCCGGTCTTGCCATCCAGCGCCTGATGGAAAAGGGCTATGGCTTCGGGGCGGAAGGAGACTGGAAGACAGCTGCCATGGTGCGCCTGATGAAGATCATGACCGAAGGGGCAAAGGATGCAAAGGGAACTTCCTTTATGGAGGATTACACCTATAACCTGGTTCCCGGCAAAGAAGGGATCTTACAGGCCCATATGCTGGAGGTTTGCCCCACCATCGCGGAGGAAACCGCAGGCATCAGGGTAAATCCGCTGTCCATGGGAGAGAGGGAAGCTCCTGCACGCCTTGTATTTACGGCAAAGGAAGGAAAGGGGATAGCAACCTCCCTGATCGATCTGGACACCTGAACCAAACCTTGCCACAGGAGCGGAAAGCTGGATTTTAGCCGGCGGCGCCCACCATACGGCCTTTACCTATGATCTGACGGCAGAATAGATGGGGGACTGGGCGGAAGCGATGGGAATTGAAGCCGTTTTCATTGATGAGAAAACCACAATCAGGGATTTGAAAAGTGAATTGAGATGGAATTCTATAGCGCATCGTTAAATAAATAACAGGGGCCGCCCTTTAGGAAAATGGGGTGGACATAATTCAGGAGGGGTTTCAAATGATGGAAAAACAAATAGGAGCAGCGATCCGGGAAGGGAGAACCGCTCTGGGAATAGAGCTTGGCTCCACGCGAATTAAAGCCGTACTGGTAGATGAAGAACATAATCCCATTGCTTCCGGCAGCTATGATTGGGAAAACCAGTATGCAGACGGCGTTTGGACCTATTCCATTCCAGATATCTGGGAGGGAGTAAGGGAAAGCTATAAAAACATGGCAGAGGAGGTGAAAGAGCGGTATGGGGAGACTCTTACCACCATTGGAGCCATCTGTTTTTCTGCCATGATGCATGGGTATATGGCATTTGACAAAGAGGGGGAGCTGCTGGTGCCTTTTAGGACCTGGAGAAATACCATGACAGAAGAGGCTTCGGTTAAGCTGACGGAGCTGTTTTCCTTTCAAATTCCCCAGCGATGGAGCATTGCCCACCTCTATCAGGCAATCCTTAACCAGGAAGAGCACGTGCCGGAAATTGATTACCTGGTTACCCTGGAAGGCTATGTCCACTGGAAGCTGACGGGAGAGCGGGTCCTTGGCATCGGAGACTGTGCAGGGATGTTTCCCGTGGACTGCGCCGCAAAGGATTTTAATAAGCGCATGATAGAACAGTTTGATGAGCTGGTTGCTCCCCGGCAGTTCCCCTGGAAGCTTCGGGATATTATGCCAAGGGTGCTGACAGCAGGGGAGAGGGCAGGGACGCTGACCGGGGAAGGGGCACGGCTTCTTGATGCCAGCGGGAATTTAAAGCCTGGAATTCCCCTTTGCCCGCCGGAAGGTGATGCCGGGACAGGGATGACGGCTACCAACAGCGTGGCAAGAAGAACCGGCAATGTATCCGCCGGAACCAGTGTGTTCGCCATGGTGGTGCTGGAAAAAGAGCTTTCCAGAGTCTATCCGGAAATCGATATAGTTACCACTCCTGCAGGTGATGCGGTAGCAATGGTTCACTGCAACAACTGCACCTCAGATTTAAACGCCTGGGTTTCCCTGTTTGAGGAATTTGGGGTCGCGGCGGGAATGAAAATCGACAGGAATACCCTGTTTTCCACTCTTTACCAGAAGGCGCTGGAAGGAGACAAAGATGGGGGAGGTATGCTTTCCTACGGTTACTTATCCGGAGAGCACATCACCCATTTTGAAGAGGGAAGGCCTTTGTTCGTCCGGACACCGGAAAGCCGGTTTAATCTTGCAAACTTTATGAGAGTCCATCTTTATACAGCTTTGGGAGCATTAAAGATGGGAATGGATATCCTCTTTGAGGAGGGAGTCCGGCTTAATGTACTTTTGGGCCATGGAGGACTTTTTAAGACTAAGGGAGTGGGACAGAGGATCATGGCTGCCGCCCTGGGCGTTCCAGTTTCCGTCATGGAAACAGCCGGGGAAGGAGGAGCCTGGGGAGCTGCACTTTTAGCCTCCTACATGCTTAAGAAGGAGGAGGGGGAATCCCTGGATCATTACCTGGCTGAAAAGGTATTTAAAGATGACGGGGGGATCAGAATGGAGCCTGATCCTGAGGAGGAAGCAGGTTTTCAGGCATTTATGGAACGGTACAGAAATGGACTTTCCATTGAGCGTGCTGCGGTAGATAACTTGAAATAATACGTAAAAGCAAAAAGGAGGAAGCTGACATGCTGGAAGAACTAAAAAGGATTGTATACGAGGCAAACATGGAATTGCCCAGAAGGGGACTTATCACTTACACCTGGGGAAATGTCAGCGGAATTGACCGGGATAAGGGGCTTTTCGTAATCAAGCCCAGCGGGGTGGATTATGAAGAGCTGACGCCTGAGGATATGGTGGTCATGGATCTTGAAGGTAATCAGGTGGAAGGAAAGTTAAGGCCTTCCTCTGATACAGCCACCCATCTGGAGCTTTATAAGGCATTTAAGGAAATAGGAGGGATCGTTCATACCCATTCCCCCATGGCTACATCCTGGGCCCAGGCAGGAAGGGCCCTCCCCTGCTATGGGACCACCCATGCGGATTACTTTTACGGAGAGGTTCCATGTGCCAGAAATCTCACGGAGAAAGAGATTGATGACGGGTATGAGAAGAATACGGGAGCCGTGATCATCGAAACCTTTAAGGGAAGAGATCCCATGCATGTTCCGGCAGTTTTGTGCAAAAACCATGGACCATTTACCTGGGGAACCGATGCAGCTGGTGCGGTCCACAATGCCGTTGTGCTGGAGGAAATCGCAAAGATGAACCTTATGACGGAACTGTTGAATCCTTCGGTTTTACCGGCACCCCAGTGCATGCAGGATAAACATTTTATGCGCAAGCATGGGCCGAATGCATATTACGGCCAGAATAAAGAATCATAAGGAGCCCTATATGGCGGAGGACAGCGGAAAAGCAAAGTATTATCTGTTAATGGAAGAACTGAAAAAGGATATTATTTCAGGTAAGAGAAAGCCTGGCGACCGGCTTCCTTCGGAAAATGAACTGTCGGCCTCCTGTCATGTAAGCCGCCACACGGTGAGAAAAGCAATTTCCATTCTGGAACAGGAGGGATTTATTACGGCAGAACATGGCCGGGGAACCTTTGTTTCCAGAAAAGCGGGAGGAAAAAAGGGATCAGGAAATATCGCGGTCATCACCACCTATTTGTCTGATTATATTTTTCCACGGCTGATCCAGGGAATCGACAGTGTACTCACGGCAAACGGTTACAGCATTATACTGAAGAATACGGGAAACAGCAGGCTTAAGGAAAGCAGATGTCTGGAAGAGATCCTTGAAAAGGACATTGACGGGCTCATCATAGAGCCAAGCAAAAGTGAGATCATGTGCGGCCATAAGGGGCTTTATGAGAAATTGGATTTTTACCAGATCCCCTATGTATTCATTCAGGGCTGTTACGCCCACATGATGAACAAACCTCATATCCTGATGGATGACTGTATGGGTGGGTATCTGGTGACAAAGCATCTGATCGAATTAGGGCACAAGTACATCTTGGGAATATTCAAGGCTGATGACAGCCAGGGAAGGGACCGGCACAAAGGCTATGTAAAGGCTCTTCAGGAGGCGGGATTTTCTTATGATCCGGATATGGTTGTCTGGTTCCACACCGAGGACCGGATGTCAAAGCCATCAGGCGCCTTAAGGCTTAAGCTGGAAGATGGAGTGTTAATTGACGGAATCGTCTGCTACAATGACCAGATAGCCTTCGAGGTCATGAAAACCATTGAAAAGAGCAGGCTTTCCGTACCTGAGGATATTTCTGTAACAGGCTATGACAATTCCTTTATCGCAGAAAATGGGATTGTGAAGCTGACCACCATCGCCCACCCCCAGGAGCGGCTGGGGGCTATGGCGGCGGAGCTTCTTATAGAAAAGATGAACAATGTTCCCGATGAAGAAAGCAGAGTGGAGCGGATCTTAAAGCCGGAGCTGATAATCCGGGAGTCCTGCAAAGACCGGCGGATCTAAAGGGAGACAGACCGTAGTCTTCCCATGTAAAAAACGCATCCCAGGATCAGGGTCCCGGAAAGAAGGAAGAGCAGCTGCATTCCGGTTATGGGAAGTCCTCCTATTTCCAGGGTAGGAAACACCCTGAGAAGGAAGGCTCCAAGAAGGGTGGAAAGAAAGCCGCAAAGCCCTGCATAGGAAGAATTGGAGCTGACATAAAGCACCCGTTTCTCCGCAGGAGCATAGTGATACTGAAGGTTAAAGACGGATATGGCAATGCCTCCCCAGGCAGCGCCGGACAATGCCTGCAAAATAGGCTGAAGGGTATAGCAGGTTTCCGGGGTCATGAAAAGCCAGCTGGCATGGACAAGTCCCAGCATTCCCATGGAGCAGCGGGCTGCCAAAAGCCAGGAAGTAGCATCGGCCAGACGTCCCCAGAGCCATGCCGCCAAAACCCGGACAGTTGAGGAAATGAGGCCTAAAAAGGTAATGTATGTATAATCTAACTTAAGTCCTGTAACCATGTATACGCTGAAAAAAGGGCCTGCGATCTGAAGGGCCAGATTCCAGAACATATAGGTAAGCATGACCTTCCGGTACTCCTTATCGGCCAATGGCTTCCATAATGCATCCTGGAGCTTTTGGCGGTGGGGAAGGCTCTCCGGTTCACTGATAGAGGAGAGGCACCAGAAATCCATACAAGCGACGAAAAAGACTACAGTCCCTACCACCAGAAATCCGGTCTGTTCCATGGAAAAGCTGCGGAACCGGTCCATGACCCAGCCCATGGTCAGGCTTAAAATGGTGGAAAAGGCAAAAGCAAAGGAATCCTTTTTCCCAAGATAGTTTCCCCTCATGTATTGGGGAACAAGCTGCAAGATCCAGTTCCCGGTCCCGGTTCCAATAAAGGCTCCGAAAAAATGAGCGACTCCATAAATAGTGACTGCCGCTGCCAGACGAAGTCCGGGATTTCCAATAAACAGAGGCACAAAAAAGACGGAAGCCAGAAGGAGCCTGTGAATAAAAGAGAAACTGGAAATCAGGCATTTTTTCCGGCAGAGGCTTTCCAAAAGGATGGAGGAAAACATCTGGAGAGTACAGAGAAGTACCGGAATGGAACCGATGATCCCATTTATGGAATCCGTGGCTCCCAGTGAATTGGCATAGCCGGAGAGAAATGCTCCGGTGGTCAGTGTAACGATTCCATTGGCGCAGCAGCCCTCTGCAATAAAGAGTCTTCTGCCTTTGGTAAAATCTGCTTCTATCATAGTGGTTCCGCTGAAATAAGTGCGGGACACTTTTTCTTTTAAGAGTAATACTGCTTCAATCATTGAACTTCCGTGACATAACTGCCACAATCCCCTTTTCTTTTTGTTAGATATCTGATATTCTGTTTTTAGAGGTTTTCCTCTCTCTATATTGCCAGTATAATGGAAGGGATACAAGAGGAAAAAGAAGCGAAAAACTGGAGGATTCCGACCGGGGTGACAGGAGGAAACTATGGAACATTACTTAAATTTAAAGGCCGTACTTCCGGTGAGGGCGTTAAATGCAGGATATCTGGTGACAGGCGGAAAGGGACGCCATGCGGACCGGGTCATGGATTCCTTTGAGATCATCTACGTAAATTCCGGGATCCTTGGGATTGCCGAGGAGGACATAACATATAACGTGGAGGAAGGGGAAGCGCTGATTCTGTTTCCCGGAAGGCATCACTGGGGGACAAGGGAGTTTGAGGAAGATTTGAATTTTTACTGGCTTCATTTTCATCTGGAAGAAGAGGCAGTGAGGATTGGACGGGATATTATGTCCCTGCCTCAGCTCATCCGTATCAGAAAGCCGGAGCAGTTTGAGGAACTTTTTCGCCGTTTTATCAAACGGCAGGATGTCTTAAGGGGCGACCGGACCATCTTAAATCTGGTGCTTTTAGAGTTGCTGTGCGAGCTTAGTGACTCCCTTTCACCAATGGAAGTGACCGGGCAGAAAGTGCTTTTGGCAAACCAGGCGGGACAGTATATCAGGAATCATTTTGAAGAGCCTTTATCCTCTTCCATACTGGCCGATAAGCTGGATTGCAGCCCGGATTACCTGGGACGAGTCTACAATGCGGTCTATGGGAAGACTCTTACGGAGGGGATCCACGAGGCACGGCTTAATAAGGCGTGCAGAATGCTCATAGAGACAAACCAGACAGGAAATGAAATTGCCTACCAGTGTGGATATCAGGATGTGGATTATTTCAGAAGGATCTTTAAGAGGTATATGGGAATAACGCCAAAGGAATACCGGCAGACTTATCGTCTGGTGGGAAGATAAAAAAAGCGGCAGGGGAGGAGCGCTCACCTTGCCGCTTTTCTGTATTCTGCGGGAGAAGTACCGGTTTGTTTTTTAAAGATGCGGCTGAAATATAAGGGATTGTCATAGCCGACGATGCTGCCGATTTCACCTATGCCGTAGTCAGTGCTTTCAAGCAGCTCCAGGGCTTTTTTTACCCGGATGGAGGTTAAGTACCTGCGGGGAGGCATTCCTGTGTACTGCTTAAAGCTGCGGATAAACCAGCAGGTGCTCATATGAAGCTTTTTGGCATAATGATCGATTTCAATATCTGTAGATAAGTTCTCATGAAAATAATGGACCGCTTTTTCCATTTCTTTCTGAATTTCTGTTTTCTGAAATCCCCCTTCCTCCCTTTGTCTCTTTAAAAGCAGGAAAAGCTGCATAAGATGAAGGGCTGCCAGTTCCCCGAAACAGGGGCGGGGGAGCTGGAGTTCCCGGATTATGGTAAGGAATAACTCCTGGTATTTGGAAGAAACACCGGTGTATAGGATCCGGCTGTCATCAAAACCTGCCTGTGCGGTAAATTCCCTGGCTTCTTTGCCTGTAAAATGAAGCCAGAATACCTCTGGCTTGTCTTCCAGATAATAGGCGTACTTCTGGGGTTCGCCAGGTTTATAAAGCACCATATTTCCGGCAGGAATTTCTACGGTCTCATTTTGGATGGAAAACCATGCTTTTCCTGATGCGATGTATAAAAGCTGGTAATCAGGGCGTCCGGGTGGCCGTATGGTGGACATGACGGGGTGGGTGATCAGGCGGTAGACGCCGCAGCAGTTTGCCTTAAGAGGAATCGAGTTGTCCTCCAGCTCATCGTCTGTCAGATTCATATAGCCTGTGTTGGTGTACATATCTAGTCTCCTTTGTTTATTTACGGGAAGGCAAAGAGGCAGAGTTATACTGGCTTGATCTTTGGGACTGCAGTTGGGGTTTGGCAGTAACGTAAGTCCGTGGTGCAGCGGTCGAATCCAGAGGTCGCTCACTCATTGCTTTCGTGAACAGTTTATACGTTATTGACAAAGATTTCAATGATAAATTATGTAATTATTATTTGTATATGGAGTTATTTTGAATAAGCGAAGGAACTCTATGATTAAAATAGAGAGTATGAAGAAAAGTTCTGGGGGATTTTTTAACGATATCTGATAGAGCAGATAGAATGGAAATAGAATGTGAAATTATAGGTTGAGCCAGCAGGGAATATAATAATAAACCCTGCTGACTTAGCTGTAATAATTAAATATTGCTCTGACTTTTTAATATACAGATTTTTGGTACATATTCACTTTATCAATTTGGTATTTGATGCAAATGGATAGGCTAGATGTGATTAATTAATGCGGTGAGAGATTATGCGATGTGAACATTAACAGCCTGAAGGCCGCGATTGCCTGTGGTTGTTTCAAAAATAACTGACTGGCCATCTTCTAATGCTTTGAAACCTTCCATGGCAAGACCTGAGAAATGAACGAAAATATCATTACCTTCTTCATCGCAGATAAAACCAAACCCCTTTTGTGCATTAAACCATTTTACTGTACCTTTTTTCATGAAAGATACCTCCTTAAAATTATATTGTATTCCTTTAAAAGCAAAAATCGCATATACTTGTAAATCATCAATAGAATAATGACTTACAAATATATGCGAAATCAAAACTTTATTAAAATACTGATTTAGTGTAACACGGTATTACAAGGAAGTCAAGCAAAAGTTTATAAAGAAAGGATAGATCCGGATTCATTCAATCGTTCTGGATAAAACAGCATCAACTGGCTGAGTACCAAGTCTCAATTCCGGTACCGCTGCGTCCATTTCCTTTTAACATTTCATCACTCATAATATGATTTCTTTCTACAGGTGTCATTTTAATTCCCTTATTTCTCAAAGATAGTTAATTATGATAATAGTCGACTTGGAGTATATTTATTAACTACAGTTACTCCAGTACTAATTAATTGTGGACCTGTATCAAATCCCCTTAATGCAGCAATTGCCTCAGCCATACCCAAATAGCCCATTGTAAATGGATTTTGTACCAATGTAGCTTTTATAGTATTATCTCTTATCATTTCCTGAATTATCGCTGTGATATCAAATCCAATACCGATAATATTTATATCATTTTCTCTCAAAGCGTACCCCATCCCTAACGTAGATCCTTCATTCGTTGAAAAAATACCAACAAGATTGGGATTGTCTCTTATATATTTTTCCGTTGCTTGTTTTGCTAACTCTGGGTCACCATTCGTGTATATTGTTTCTAATATTTGATAACTGGCAAACGGTTTAAAATAATCGCGAAATCCCATTTCCCGATTTACAGTCGTTCTGTTTTCAGGAGTTACCCCAATGATTCCTATTGAACCATATGTGACACCAATCTCCTCTAATTCGTAAAACATATTTTCTCCAGCTATCTTACCAGCTGTATAATTATCTGTAGCTAAGGTTATGACTGCTTCTTCAAACGCT
>POVV01001063.1_pt1 | contig 11681 bp, 5 predicted proteins | sample 1560271 | NCBI WGS metagenome assembly POVV01 (sample SAMN08337232, study PRJNA429181) | Bioreactor metagenome, whole genome shotgun sequencing project. | biome: cows' rumen and soil; feature: anaerobic; isolation source: anaerobic chemostat enrichment culture, galacturonate as sole carbon source...... | reverse complement strand
TTCGATTTGTATGTCAATCTGTTTGGCTTGTATTCTGTTAATGTAATTGTTGCAGTAGAATCGGCAGCAATATTCAACCCGGACAATTCTCCTTTGAAACGTTTATCTACAACAGCCGTTTTCGATGGGTCTATTTCATTCAGGGCAAGAATTTCATCATCAGCATTGTTCACTAATTTATATTCGTTTACAAACCAAGCATTACCCATTGCATGTGGATTGACTAGAGGTGGCTGGCTAGGATGGTAGATCACATATTTGGCATTCAGCATATTCAATGAAGGCGTTCCTTCAAACGAAGCTGTAATAGTATCTATGTTCTGCGATTGGAAAGTACCGATTATCTGATCAACTTCTTTACCCAAACGATGTTCTATCAGTTCTTGATAACGTTTCAGTTTAGCTGCATGATATCCGCCTATCGACTTGTGGTAATAGGATGTACTTGTTTCTTCAAACGGATTGTTCAGGTTCAGCACCCTGTAAGACGGATGTTGATCTTGCAAGATTGCTTTGTCAGCTACCGATTGCGGGAATGTCTGAGTTTTATAGGTAGACTTGTTAACAAAGTTCTTTTCCCCTAAATAACGTTTATCTACATTCCATAAGTCAGCCAATACTAGCACTGTGATTCCTAAAGTAGAGTACAAAGCCAGTTTTTTTGCTTCCATTTTCGAACGAAGAGCAAAAAGCATCACCCCTCCGGCAAGTAGAACGAACACCAACGATCTCAACGCATCTGCTGTCAACAAATCTTTACGGTCAGCAAGTAAAGCCTGATAGAACCATTCCGGAACCTGATCTTTCCATCTCGCATCATTCTCTCCTACAAAATTGGTAAACATACCCGGTGCAATCCATGCAAGCAAACAAATAACTCCGACTACACCCAGTGATATATAGAGCGCATTTGTCAGTTTCTTTTTATCTATTTCCCCGGAGAAAAATTCTTTCACGCCCCATACAGCAACCATTACCACTGTTAGAGCAGGAATAACTAATGCCGAAGACACAGCACGAAATTTATTGTAAAGAGGAAAGTTGTAAAAGAACCAATCGTTGAACCATTCCAGATTTTTACCCCACGAAAGAAGGATAAAAAATACTGTAGCTACGAGTAATGCCCATTTCACATTGCTGCGAATAATTATCATCCCCAGAACAAACAAGAAACAAACAATAACACCAAAATAAACAGGTCCCGATGTAAACGGCTGAGCGCCCCAGTATTCACGCATAACCTGCGCTACCTGATTGGCAAATTCGGCAGAAACCTCTCCCGATTGCACCTTTTGAGTCAGTATCTTAACGCTCTTAGAATCGTTATCATACGGTTTGGAAACACCACCGTACACATTAGGAATCATCAGTGTAAAAGTCTCCGCTTTACCATAACTCCAACCGAAAGCGTAGTCTTTATCCAACCCCTCCGATTGCTGAGCAGCCTCCGATTTATTGAGGGTTAATTCTGATTTTCCACGTGTACTTTCCCTTGCCATTTCCAGATTGGCAAAGATATTCCCCACATTACATGCGAGTGCCAATACCAGAGCAATAGCCAAGACTCCCGATGCTTTCAAAAATGTTTTTATATCTTTCTTCGACAGCGTTTCTACGGCGAATGCAATGAACAGAATAGCGCAAAGAAAACCCGTATAATAAGTCATTTGCAAGTGATTACTCTTTATCTGGAATGCAAGTCCCAAAGCAAAGAGAACACCCCCAAGTAATATTTTTTTTCTGAACAGTGCCATCAGCCCAGCTATGATAAGCGGCATATAGGCCAACGCCCATGCTTTAGTAACATGTCCCGCATCGAGGATTATAATATTGTATGATGATAACGAATAAGCAATTGCACCGAGTATGGATACTACCGGGCCAAGACCCATCATACAGAACAGGATGTAAGCCATCAGCATGGCAGTAAATACTGCACCGGCGCTACTACTTCCCAATGCTTTTAATGGTGCTTCGAGATAATCAAGAAAATTGGGACTTCCACCCCAAATACCAATCTGATAAGCCGGCATCCCCGAAAACATAGCTCCTGTCCATTCCGACGATTCGCCCTCGTTGTTGTAGTAGTCGCTCAACTCTTTAGATGCTCCCTGAAACTGGGTAACATCATGTTGAGGAAGAACCTTGCCTTCGATCAGCGGACTGAAATAAAGCATCGTTATTGCCAGAAATGCAACGACTGCAATTATGTGCGGCAAAAGCGTTTTCAATAGGGTTTGCTCTTTCTTTATCATCTTATTTTGTGTTTATTGTTATTTCTTCTTCAATATATAAATAAGCGAACTGCTTCGTTTTTTATTATTCAATGTACGCAGAAAAAACAGACCACCCTTAACTAAGCCGACAAAGCTGGCAAGAAATGTACCTTTATTCTTCTCGCTGAGCATAGATATGTAAAATGCGTCGAAATACATCGGCTTAACGGCTACAATCTCGAAGTGATGTCTCTTTGCCAGATGTTCAAAATCGGAAGGTGAAAAATGCCACAGATGGCGAGGCACATCATACGCCGCCCAATATTCTTTATAATGCATGGCATCAAATGAATCCTTGTTCGGTAAAGCGATTACGACAGTTCCATCGACCATTAACAAACCATGAAGACGATCCATCACACTGTTAAGACGTTCAAGATGCTCCAATACATGCCACATAGTCACCACATCTTTTGTCTGACAAGGTATATCGTAAAGGTATCCGGAATCCTGACAATTGATATCGAATTTCTGTTTAGTATATTTACGAGCCTGTTCCGATTTTTCTATTCCTGTTACAATCCATTTTCTAGACTTCATTTTGTTCAAAAAATAGCCTGTACCTGAACCTATATCAAGTAGCATTCCTGCTTTTTTAGGAGCGTATTGTATTACAGTCTTAGCCTTCGACTTCAAAGCAATCTTTCGAACCAAATGATACAGAGTATTAATTATACCCTTATGGGTATCGGAATGGGAAACGTATGCCGAAGCTTCGTAATATTTTCCTATTTCATCTTCGGCAGGGAAGTCCTGTGTAAGAGCAAAACCACATTTGCTACACTGGCAAATATCAAAAACTTCTTGAGTGGTAAGGTAATCCTTACAGGACAGATAAGGTAGCAATTCGGAATTTCCGCAAACAGGGCATATATCAGTATGTATCGCTTTCATTTTCAATATTTAAATTGAGTACGGTCTACTTGGTCAAAACTCTTGATTATCTGGCAATCTTTCCAGTCGCTATAATCATCGTCATTGCTGTTCACAACTATAATTTTACCCGCTTTAGCATTTTTAGCAGCTTGTAATCCAGCAACAGCATCTTCAAAAACGATTACCTCTTCTGGCTTTCTATCTATAATTTGCATTGCCAATTCATATATCTGCGGATCGGGTTTCCCCTTTATCTTTCCATTATTGTAGACAACTTTGTCGTACTCAAACCAGCGGTCAAGAGGCAGATATTTAAAATAAAAATCAAGGTTTTCTTTGCCAGATGCGGTCGCTATGGTAAAAGGAATATTGTTATTTTTCAGAAAGTTCAAAAAGTCTGTTAATCCGGGAGCCAATTGCATATCTGTTTCCAGACATAGCTCCTGATAAAGACTTTCTTTCTCCATAATATAGTCACTTACTTGCGTTTCGGTCAGAGTATTATGAAATAAAGATTGCAAGAGGTCGCTGTTATTCTTTCCATGCATCCAGCGAAATTTGTCTTCATCTGAAAGAAATAAATCATGGCGGGTTAAGAACACATCCCATGCCCGATTGTGCAAACTGGTATCCCAAAACAATGTTCCGTTAAAATCAAAAACTACTCCTGAAAAATGCATTCTGTTTTATATTATTCCGCTACAAATGTACGAAATACTTAGAGATATAGATATTTGAAGAGGTAACTATTAAATTTTTTATATCTAGGATTGAAACTTTTTTTCTTCCTATATTGTTTACTACATAAAAATAAGCAATTATATTAACACTTGATTTTAGAAATTATGAAAGAATTAAAGAAAGCTATAGAAAATCGTAGAACATATTATAGTCTCAGTGACAAAAGTCCTATATCTGATGATCAGATACAAGAAATTATTAACTTTGCCGTATTACATGTTCCGTCATCCTTCAATTCGCAATCAGCAAGAGTTGTCCTATTGCTAGGCGATCATCACAAAAAACTATGGAATATAGTTAAAGATGTGTTGAAAAAACTCGTCCCTGCAGATGCGTTCCCTGCCACCGAAGCAAAAATAGACGGTGCTTTTGCTGCAGGATATGGAACAGTCCTATTTTTTGAAGACCAAAGTGTGGTAGAAGGTTTGCAAAATGCATTCCCTGCATACAGCGAAAACTTCCCTGTTTGGTCAGGACACACTTCAGCTATGCATCAATTTGCTATATGGACAATGCTTGAAGAAGCGGGACTCGGAGCCTCTCTTCAGCACTACAATCCAATAATAGATGAAGCAGTTGCTAAAGAATGGAATATAAGTCCAAAATGGAAATTAATTGCCCAAATGCCATTTGGCACTCCGGCTGGTGAGCCTGGCTCCAAAGAATTTCAGCCGTTGGAAAACAGAGTATCTGTTTTCAAATAAACACTTGTTATTTTAAAGATGGAGGCCTGATCAAAAAATCAGGCCTTTTTTTTGTGATCTCATGCAGTAAAACAGAAATTAATAATGAAAGTAAAAAAGCAATCAGATATGAAAATAATCATTTTATAGAACTTAAATATTTCATTACCTCGTTTTTTATTGTCGTATTCCTGCCTTTTGATTAACTTTGCACGCAGGTTCGATTTAGTAAAATATTAACTTGAAATACAGATATGGTTTCTTTCTTTCAGACCCTTTCCAAAAGTATTATTGCAGTTCAAACAAACTCGACACTAAACAACGATTTCATCCAGCGCCTGACATGGGCTTTCAGCGGTGCAACTGTGCTTGATTCTGATAAAGTTTCAGGCTTTTTTGTTGGTCCGCGCAGGGAAATGATCACTCCGTGGAGTACCAATGCGGTGGAAATAACCCAAAATATGGGAATCGAAGGCATTGTTCGCATCGAAGAATTTTTTCCTGTAAACAATAGCGATGCCGAGCACGATCCAATGCTTCAACGCATATATGATGGGCTAAATCAGGAAATATTTACCATCAACCGTAAGCCTGAGCCGATCATAGAAATAGATGACATAGAGGCATACAATCAGAAAGAAGGACTGGCATTGAGTAGCGACGAAATCGAATACTTGAACAGTGTAAGCCAAAGATTAGGAAGAAAACTAACAGATAGTGAAGTATTTGGATTTTCGCAAGTAAATTCAGAGCACTGCCGTCACAAGATTTTCAACGGAACATTTATTATAGACGGAGAGGAGAAAGAAAGTTCTCTATTCAAACTGATAAAGAAAACATCACAAACCAATCCGAACAAATTGGTTTCCGCATATAAAGACAATGTTGCTTTCAATAAAGGCCCCGAAATAGAACAGTTTGCCCCAACAGATGGAGACAAACCAAGCTATTTTGAGGTAAAACCGATCAAATCGGTTATCTCTTTGAAAGCCGAAACCCACAACTTCCCTACTACCGTGGAACCATTCAATGGTGCTGCCACAGGCTCAGGTGGTGAGATAAGAGACCGCTTAGGCGGAGGAAAAGCATCCCTTCCTATTGCCGGAACAGCCGTTTATATGACAGCCTATCCACGCACTAAAGCTGGAAACCAATGGGAAGAAACAATGCCTGCACGCCCTTGGCTATACCAAACACCGGAAGAAATATTGATCAAAGCATCGAATGGAGCTTCCGACTTTGGAAACAAATACGGGCAACCACTTATCTGCGGATCGTTACTAACATTTGAGCATCAAGAAAATCAAAAGAAATTTGCCTACGACAAAGTAATCATGCTTGCCGGAGGTGTAGGTTATGGCAATAAACGCGATGCACTCAAAGGTGAACCTAAGCCGGGCGAAAAGGTAGTTATACTCGGAGGAGACAACTATCGCATCGGTATGGGTGGAGGTGCTGTGTCATCTGTGGATACAGGACAATTTTCGAGTGGTATAGAACTGAATGCCGTACAGCGTGCCAACCCTGAGATGCAAAAACGTGCGGCGAATGTAATTCGTGCGTTGGCCGAATCAGACAACAATCCGATTGTATCTATCCACGACCACGGAGCAGGAGGACATCTCAATTGCTTATCCGAATTGGTTGAAGCTACGGGAGGAAAGATAGATGTTTCTAAACTTCCAATAGGTGACCCGACGCTTTCATCGAAAGAAATTGTAGGAAATGAAAGTCAGGAGCGTATGGGATTACTTATTCCTGCTGAAGCTACAGACTACATCAAACGCATAGCTGACCGTGAACGCTCGCCGATGTATGTAGTAGGAGAAACGACTGACGACATGAAGTTTGTTTTCGAACAAGCAGACGGAAAACGCCCTATCGATCTGAAACTTGAGGATTTCTTCGGCAAAGCGCCTAAAACGATCATGCGCGACGAAACAATTGAAGATATTTATTCTAATCCGGAATACGAGGTTTCTAAACTGGAAGAATATATAAAGAATGTGCTTCGTCTCGAAGCTGTTGCTTGTAAAGACTGGCTGACAAACAAGGTAGACCGTTCCGTAACCGGAAAAGTTGCCCGTCAGCAGACACAAGGTGAAATTCAATTGCCACTGAGCGACCTTGGTGCTGTTGCTCTCGACTATAAAGGAAAAACAGGTATAGCAACATCGATAGGCCATGCTCCGCAAGCAGCAATGGTAGACCCTGCTGCCGGATCGGTGTTGGCAATAGCAGAATCGTTGACAAACATAGTATTTGCACCGATAGAAGACGGTATAAAAGGAGTCTCGCTAAGTGCCAACTGGATGTGGCCTTGCAAAAATCCGGGAGAAGATGCACGCTTGTACAAAGCGGTAGAAGCCTGTTCCGATTTTGCATGCGAACTGGGAATCAATATTCCAACAGGAAAAGATTCTCTGTCGATGACACAGAAATATGGCGAAGACAAAGTTTACTCACCGGGTACTGTAATTATTTCCGCTGCCGGAGAAGTAAAGAACGTCCGCAAAATAGTATCGCCTGCGTTGGCTTACATCAAAGGAACTTATCTGTATTATATAGACTTCTCTTTCGATACTTTCAAACTTGGAGGTTCGGCATTTGCTCAGACAATGAGCAAGATTGGAGAAGAAGCTCCTACGGTGAAAGACTCGGAATACTTCAAGAATGCTTTCAACGCCGTACAGGAACTAATAGACAGAGGGCTTGTGCTTGCCGGTCACGATATATCGGCAGGTGGTCTGGTTACTGCAATGTTGGAAATGTGCTTTGCTAATCCGCAAGGAGGTCTTGAAGCCCGTCTAGATAAACTTCACCACGCAGATCTGATCAAAATATTGTTCTCTGAAAATCCGGGAGTATTACTTCAAATAAAACATAATCATCTGGTAGAAAAAATTCTTGACGACTACGGTATCGGCTTTGGCATTATAGCACGACCGATAGAAGATCGCAAACTGGTAATTCAGAAAGATGCTTTCGTACAGGAATTTAATATCGATGAACTCCGTGATGTATGGTTCGAACCGTCGTATCTGCTTGATAGGAAACAATCGGGAGAGAGTCATGCAAAAGCTCGTTTCGACAATTACAAAAATCAACCATTGCAGTTCAACATTAATCCGTCATTTACAGGTAGATTTGCCCAATACGGCATCAATCCGAACAGGACTACCCCGACTGGCATAAAAGCTGCTATCATCCGCGAAAAAGGAACAAATGGAGAGCGCGAAATGGCTTACTCATTGTATCTTGCCGGTTTTGATGTAAAAGACGTTCATATGACCGACCTTGCTTCAGGGCGCGAAACACTGGAAGATATCAACCTGATTGTCTTCTGCGGTGGATTCTCAAACTCTGATGTGCTAGGCTCAGCTAAAGGATGGGCAGGTAGCTTTATGTTCAACGAAAAAGCGAAAGAAACGCTTCGCAAATACTACGAACGTAAAGATACACTGAGCCTTGGGGTTTGTAACGGTTGCCAGCTAATGATGGAACTCGGCTTGGTATATCCGGAGCATGATGTAAAACCGAAAATGGAACACAACTCTTCTCATAAATTCGAATCTACTTATGTGAGTGTGGAAATACCGAAAAATAATTCCGTTATGTTCGGTTCGCTTTCGGGTAGCAAACTGGGTATCTGGGTAGCACACGGCGAAGGACGTTTCTCTATGCCTAAAGCCGAATCGGAATATAACATTATCGCTAAATATATTTACAGTGAATATCCGGGTAACCCGAACGGTTCAGACTTCGATACAGCAGGTGTTGTTTCGGCTGACGGTCGCCACTTGGCTATCATGCCTCACTTAGAACGCTCTCTTTTCCCTTGGCAATGTGCACACTATCCATTCGAACATCGCAAAGATGATTTCACTCCTTGGATGGAAGCATTCGTAAATGCAAGAGAATGGATCAAAAATGTAAAATAGTAATAGCTTACAATAAATAAAAAGAGGCACGGGTTTATTTCTGTGCCTCTTTCTTTTATCTTTCTCTCATCATTGCGAGCCCAAAGGGCGAAGCAATCCAGTCTAAATCAGCATCTGGATTGCTTCACTACGTTCGCAATGACGAGGTTATATCTCCAACAAAACGACCTATTAACGTTTGGTTATTTTAATAACATAACCTCCTCCCGAAGCCATCGAAATAGGTAGTTTCTTGTTTGCAGGTATATCAATTGTTTCTTTCTTATAATCGCGACCTACCCTATCGGCATTTACTCCGTCTTTGAACACTTCGCCTTTGAAGTTTCCTTCACCAAGGAAAGATAAATCCAACTCCAAATTACGAGCATCCCAATTAGTAAGAGCACCTACATACCAATCGCCATCTTTTTGACGGGCAATTGCCACATATTCCCCGATTTTTCCATCTAGTGATACAGTGTTATCCCATACAGTAGGAACAGCAGCGATGAACTCTGTACATTCTTTTTCTGCCATATAATTGGATGGATTATCGCAAAGCATATTAAGCGGCGATTCGAAAATTATATATTCTGCCAACTGACGGCAACGAGTACCCTGACTCATGGCTTCAGAATTTATCGGGCGAAAATTGCCTTTGCTGGCATTGCGCATAGCTCCCTGTGTATAATCCATTGGCCCTGCCACCTGACGGATAAAGGGAATAGTTACATCATAAGTCACCTGATCGAGTTCTTCGGTCGACCATTTCAACTGCTCCAAGCCATTCACTCCTTCGAAGTTGATAACATTCGGATAAGTACGTTGCAATCCTGTGGGTTTATATGTTCCGTGAAAATCCATCAGCATCTTATATTTGGCTCCTATTTCTGCTGCGCGATGATGGAAATCAACCATCAATTGGTCGTCCCTGTCCATAAAATCTACTTTGAAACCTTTAATGCCCATCTCGCTATAATGCTTGCAGATACCTTCTATGTCCTTATTAAATGCATAATAACCCGCCCATAATATCAATCCGACGTTGCGGCTATTAGCGTAGCTGACAAGCTCTTTCAAATCGATTTCGGGCACGACCTGAAACAAATCTGCTTTCTTATTCACCGCCCAACCTTCATCCAAAATAACATATTCGATGCCATATTGAGAAGCAAAGTCGATATAATATTTGTATGTTTCGTTATTTACTCCCGAACGGAAATCTACATTGTACAGATTCCATGCATTCCACCAATCCCAAGCTACTTTACCGGGTTTTACCCACGAAAAATCACCCTGAGACGGTGTGGCCAGTTTATATACCATATCGTTGTCTGCCAACTGCGAATCTTTTTCTGCAACAATCACCGCACGCCAAGGGAAACTGGTAGCACCGTCATATTTAGCAATATACGATTCGCGTGAGTTAATAAGTTCTTGCAACATATTGTGCCCTCCCTGTTCCATATCTTTTGGATAAGGAGCAAATATACCTTTCAATCCATTGGCTATATCCGCAGGGTACAAAAACATTCCCGGATAACTCATCAAATCGGCCTCTACAATACAAACCTTTTTTCCGTTAGCTCCCTCAACCACAAGCGGAGAAATACCTAAACGTTTTTTATTCCAAGCTGATAATGATATATTATGATATGGCTGCTCGAAAGAATTCATATACTGACTTTCGAATGTACCTTCCGGTTTATTGGCATAAGCCACAAAAACCTTCTGATCGGCAGGAAAATTAAATTCCGCTTTTTCGTTTTCCACCACAAACGGCTTTTTGGATGAAGAAACGAAACGGTATGCTATGCCATCATTATAGGCTCTGAATATAATACTATAATCCCCTTTAAATCGAAGTGTCAATTCATTATAATTGTCTACGATCTGACTTCGCTTGTAAACTGGCGAACTAATGAATTGGTCGACGGCTTTGGTTGATGATCCCGAAAGTTTAGCATCGACACCATAACTAACTCCATCATTCAGTTGTAAAGCTATAGCCGACTTGGCAAGCATAAGATCTCCATTGTGAGTAACGGAATATTCCACCGTCTTTCCAACTGTAATATTAGCTACTAGCTTTCCATCAGGAGCTTTTAATGTAAATTGTTTCTGAGCGGACATTGCTAACGAAAAGCAAAATAAAAAACTAAGTAAGATTCTCAAATTGTGATTTCTCATTGTATGGTATTTTTAATTATAGGGCAATAAATTATGAATCAAAAAAGACCCATCACTAAGATAGGTCTTTTTTAAATTCAATTTACAAAGATTCAAATATTTTTCATTCCAAAAACATTATTTCCAATTTAGATTCTGTATTATTTGCAGATTTTTGTTTATTACATAGATAAGGATAATGACAGTCTTTTTATTTTTATAATTTTTATACAAAAAGAACTAATTTAGTAACCTGAGTTTTGATCCAACTTAGGGTTCTTATCTCTACTATCCTGTGGGATTGGTAAATAGCGATTGTGCGATTTAAATACGCGAGTTTCAATCAAACGGGATTGTGCATCAGCATTCACGTTGACAGTAGCTCTCTTATACAAATCAGGCTCTACATTGTTAACAGTTCCTACCACACGGTAAAGAGGCCCGTTCAATAGTGTTTCGGCTAACATTTTGCCCGAGTCATCCTTCCATCTTACAATATCTGCGCGTCTTAACCCTTCACCGGCTAATTCAACACCACGTTCACGACGTATTAAATTACGTAGCTTTTCTTTAGTATTATATTTCGTTCTTTCAACAACCGGCATACTTGCACGGGTACGGATTTTATCCAAAGCATCATATACATCTGGCGAAGGTCCTGAAAGCTCATTAGCCGCTTCTGCAAAAGATAATAACACCTCAGCATAACGAAAAACAATAGGACATGCTCCGGTATCCCAAATATCAGCATATTGATTCATTGGAACAAGGTATTTGGCCCATGTTAAAGCGGTTTTTGAAGCGTTGTCCGCCACAAGAGGGTAATTGCTATTTTTGCTTCCGTCCGACAACAGTTCATCCAACGTATTAAAGATTTCACCTTCAAAATTTTGACCGGGAAAAATCACAGTCATTGCCATACGTGGATCCCTGTTCTTGAAAGGGTGTACAGGGTCATAATCAGAAGATTCTTCTTTAGTCAAACCGTCTTTCATTTCATACATGTCCAGAAGATT
>POVV01001062.1_pt1 | contig 11694 bp, 17 predicted proteins | sample 1560271 | NCBI WGS metagenome assembly POVV01 (sample SAMN08337232, study PRJNA429181) | Bioreactor metagenome, whole genome shotgun sequencing project. | biome: cows' rumen and soil; feature: anaerobic; isolation source: anaerobic chemostat enrichment culture, galacturonate as sole carbon... | reverse complement strand
CTTTATAAGTTTTTGATCCAGGAAACCAGTATTCCAAGATGGTATTACAAAATTCGTTTATCTCGCAATGAAAGGCATTGTCCCAGCCCATCCACTTGGCTGCAAGGTCAGGACCGCCAAAGCCACTAAATAGTGAGGCATGAACTATCTTTCTCATTTGATTTTCTTTGATTGATAACTGAATACGAGGATTCTAAAATAATTTCCTCTGCACTCTCGACAACACATATTTTTGAGCGTCTCGGAAGAAGTCTTTCTTTATTTCAAATCCATACGCTCTCCTGTCACATTGAGCCGCAGCAAGAAGGGTGCTACCACTACCTGCGCACGGATCAATTACCACATCTCCTTTGTCTGTGAATATCTCAATAAGGTTTTCCAGAAGAGAAACGGGTTTCTGTGTGGGATGTATTTTCTTTGTATCAGAATCCTTCTTCCAGTCGAAACAGTTAAATACCATACGACCGTTGTTGTTAAACTTAGGAAGCTTATCTCGATAGAGAAGAACACCATATTCGCAATTGCCAACAATACGCATATTAGCTTTTAATACCTGTGCGGAAAAGTTCTTGCGAAAAACTAAATTTATGTAGTTGTTTAACCCGTACTCTTTTGCCTTTTGTATCAGTTCAAACTGTTGTTCAAATTCACAAAAAACAATCATACATGGAGATTTCCCGGATTCCTTTGGCTCTTTAATAAGCATTTTGCTGCAAAAATGCAGGAACTCTGTTATCCGAAAATCTTTATCAGTATCAAAAAACTCTTTTCCTGCCAATTCACTTTCCCCGTTGGAATTATCTCCATTCACATACCACGATGGGTTAGAGCCATAGGCGTTCTTTCCAATATTATAGGGGATATCAGCTATAATCAACTGAGCCTTTGGTATTCCGTATGTTTTGTAATTTTGGAAATGGTCATTAAATAATTCTATATTTTTCATCTTTGATTACTTGCTGTAAATAATTTGGTTAATAACCGCATAGGATGCGTAGTAAAAGCATGCGATTAAAGCAATGATCGCTATTAGAGAAAGGGATTGCTTCATGGCTCCACCTCTTTAGGTTTCCATCCTGCCGGTACCTTAGCCCACTTGCGAAACGATTGGTCAAAGTCGTCTAAATCTGAAAACATATCCATCTTTGACTTGTCAGTACAGACCATAGATGCAAATTCCTTGAAGTAAACATCTGCTGCTTTGGTTAAATCACTATGCAGCTTCTTTAGCATGCCTAACATCAGCCCTTGACTTACCATCAAATCAGATGCTTCTTCTACAAGATTGTTGGCTTCGCAATGCAAGATGTGTGCGGCGCTTAGTAATTGGTTCATTCTGTCCATACTACCGTTGGTGGTAGCTTGATCTATGAGATTTTTCTTTGGTTTCATCTCCTTGTTTCTCCTTTGATTTCAATTGTATCGTAAAACGACTGTAATGATATCCTCTGTTTCTCAAACTTTTTCCGGGTGAGATAAGAGCTTATTTCATTTGATCGAGATAATGCTTCAGACGCTTCCTTGTCCCCATTTGCAGCTTTTACTTTAAGTTCCTCAAGATAGTTTTCGTAGAATAACCCGTTAGTTGGCTTTGATTCTTCAGACCTGCGAGCCTTGTGTTCATTCCAAGATTGATTATCGGCTACCGCACAACGCTCTTTGTTGTATTCATGAAACCAGCTCATAATTATAGATCCGTCAATACGATTATAAAGTTTGCCGTACTTCATCTTCATGGCATTTTTAAAGCAGAGCTTTATATCGTCAGTTTTCATGTACGGGTATTCCTCGATAATTAAATCTACGGTCGTTGCTACTTGCGTGTCGGACATCGTTTCGGAAGCATTGAAGAATTCCAAAGCATCAGCTATCAAATACACGACGGCCGCCCTAGCCTTAGTTTCTCCGCACTCTTTGATGATTGTACCGATTGATGGCTCGAAGCTTAAAAAGACATCATCAACGGTCTTCGGGTTTATCCCCTTGCAGTATTGCTCCGGCGAGGTCCTTAAGGCGGCTAACCGATTCTCTTCTTGTGGTAGTAGTATCAGTTCGTTTCCCATTATAATTTCCTTCTAAAATTTTAGTAAAATTGGTAGGTTTGAATATCCAATCGAAGTCACATTTCCAGTTACGATCATTCTGACCGAGCAAAAACGGACTGTCTAGTATTAAGCGAAACACGGTATCAATAGCCTGTTTGTCATATTGGGCAACACGTGCTTTAATAGCCTTCTTCCTCTTATCGTCAATCGATTTGATCGTTTGCAGTTTACCATTGAACGTAGAATTAAAGTAATTCATCAGTCCCACAAAATCAATCCTATCCGGTTGGGTCAAAGAAAGCTCGCCTTTCTTTGGTACTCCGTTAGGAGTAGTTTCTTTCTCTTTTTTAGTTTTATTTACTTTACTCTCCTTTCGGTTTACTTTACTTTGTCCATTATAGGCAGGATTAATTGAATTGTTTGCATGATTAATTGAATTAATTGTGCAATTAATTAAATATTCAGGAATAATAGAGACTTCTTTACGTTGATAAGTGGCAAGAAGAAATCGCTTCTGAACTCCAGAAGATGTGAGTATTTTGTATTTCTCATAAAGCTCAGTATCGAAGAATCCGACCTGTAATGCTTTCTGTAAAACTTCCTTTACTGCGCCCTCGGAAACCCCAACTGTGTCAGCGATAACAAAAGGCAAATCTTCATCCCACAAGATGTAATACCCATCATCTTTGTAGATATTACATAGCAGGCAAATAAGTATGGAAGTGGATTGAGGTCCACAAGCTCGTGAAATCTTTCTTATCTTAACATCGGTGAAGAAGCCAACATCCATAGGGAAATAATCTATTCCCTGTTTTGTAGGTCTTCCAGCCATATTACTTCAGTTTAAAATAAATGCACATTACTTTTCTCACATTACAGTTCTGCTGAGGTATGTAAGTATTTGTAGCCGGACAGAGAAAACTGTAAGAGTTGTGAGGAACACTGTTTACGCACTTGGCGCAGTCCGGGAACCGAATAATCTTCGGAGGCGGTGATTTCTTTGCCATAGATTAGAATCTTACGTTAGTTAATTGCCTACCCTTAGAGTAAACTGCCCATTTACCATTACCGCCATCTACGAGGCGTAAGTCAGATACCTCACCGAACCGCTTAATGTTTCCGCAAAGGTCAACGAACCATGCGGATTCTTTAGACGGGTGAGGGCGTATTGCCCGACCTACAATCTGATAATACATAGCAAGTGACATTGTAGGGCGCGCCATGACGATAGTATCAAGCTCTGGATAATCAAAGCCTGTCGTTAATACTCCAACATTGGCAACAACTGGTATTTCGCCTGACTTAAACGATTCGAGTATCTGTTCACGTTCTTTCTTTGGAGTATCACCCGAAACAATAGCGCAGCCTGGTATCGACCAAGTTAACCTTTCAGCTTCTTTCAAGAACCGGGTAAAGACTAAGATGCCTTTACGTTTCCCTCCTATCTTTGGATTCATCAGCCTTTGAACTATATGAACCAGATAACCGTAAAAGTCTATTCGCTCATATTCTCGTTGAACTGACTTTTCCGTGTAATCGGCACCAGTGGTATTCACTTTCAAGTTGAGTTCGTTCCATCCAATAGGGTTCATTGGGAAGTAGTTCAGCTTCGCCAAGTAGCCCATATCTAAGAGAGTAGATACTTGAACATGGTAGATAACATCGTAAAAGATATGCGGATTAGTCCGGGTGATGAACTTCAACATAGAACCGAAGTCACGGCTGGACGATAAGCGGTAAGGGGTTGCTGTCAATCCAAGAACCTTGCATTTGAGCATTGAAAGAAAGTCTCTGTACATTCCCTCTTTGGGGTTAACAAGGTGGCATTCGTCAATTATTACGTTCTTGAAGTGACCGAATAGTTCGGGATGTCCTTTCACGCTGCCGATGGTAGCAAAGGTTATCCGGCTTATCTCTTTCGAGTTGAAAGAGGCTGAATAGATGGAGCAGTCAAGAATACCGTATGAACATAGCTTTTTGAAGTTTTGCTCAAGTATTTCTTTCGATGGTTGAAACACTAAGGTGTGCCCATCAAGTCGTGACGCAATATCAGCTATGATTAAACTCTTTCCCGAACCGGTAGGCAACACCATGATGGCATTGGTTTTCTTCTTGGTGTCTTGAAAGAAGGTTGTTGCTGCGTCAGAGGCTTTTTGCTGGTAATCACGTAGCTTGAACATATTTATCTCTATTAATGACTAATGGGGAATCTTCACTCAGTTTTGCAAGAAAGGTTCTAATAATACACGCTTGGCTCTTATCCAAACTAACTGGCGAAAAAGAACCATCACTGTTTTTTATCATAAAAATTAAGGCGCCTTCATCTAATTCGTTCATATTCCTTTCTCCTTTCGTAATTTAGCACTAAGTGCCTTGTAATACTTGATTAACTGTTTATACTCAAACTCTGTAAACTGCCTACTGATAGCCTGTTTCGCTTCAAGTAAGATAACCCTCTGTTCGCCATACTTGGCAATCAATCCTTTTCGGTAGTTCTGAATGTTCCCTTCCATGAAGCGATTGCAGTGCCTACACTGGGCGTTGCAGTTCATTTCATCGAAACGGGTGTTCATGTGTTGCCGATTAATGTAGTGTCCGTTATCAGCTTGCTCAAAAGGCTTTATCTGACCGCATGAGATACATTTGAAATACCCGTTTGGCATTGCATCACGAAGCCGGATGAAAAGGGAAAACTCTTTGTCGAGTTTGGCTTTTAAATCCGGCTTCTTTTTTATCTTTGCTCCTGTTATATCAAACAAGGGCTTTTCTTTTTTCTTCTTTCGTTTGAATATCATAAGATTAACTTTTGATTTGTGGACGGTGAGAGAATCGAACTCCCCAGAGCGACCATAAGTCGGTCAGTTCCATGCAACCGCCCGTTTTTCAGCTACTTTCACAAGCAACTGAAACACTCTGAATTTTTATTACGAACAATTTTATGTATCAGTTTCTACCTATGTGAGTATCTAACCCGTACCCATATCGACTTAATACATTAGTATGAGTTCAAACCAACACGTTACTACGTGAGATTGTGGAGAAGCCCCGATTCGAACGGGGACGTGATTTGAGTGGACAAATCAGCTAAAACATTCAACTTCTTGCGGTCTTTACGAACAGCCGTAGCCAGTTATATGATTATTGTTGGCTCACATACTTTGCCTGCGTCTACCAATTCCGCCACTTCTCCATGTGCAAGTTCCAACTGCTTCTGCTACTTGCAAGCTGCGCTACGCATAAAGGATGTACGGCTTCCTTTCTACTACTATGATAAAACTAAAAAAGTTGATAAATAATTTACTCTTTAGTCTCAATGTAAGCCATTGAGAACTCTTGTGGGATGAACCGACCAACAGGAATAGGTTTTGCAGCTTCAACGGCAGCATGAAGTTCTTTCTTTTCAAACTCAAACCCTCTCTTTTTATCTGCTTCGGCTCGTTCGTCTTGTCTCTTGATAAGAAAATTAGTGATTAGCATCATTGCTCGGTCAACACCAAAGGTATGTACTACAAACGTTTGAAATGACTCACCATCTTCACCAAAGGTTATCTTTGCCTCAATCTGATAGAACTTTTTTTCATCGGGTTTGTCCTCTTCGCTGTCTTCCTCTACATTCAAGTCTGCTTCCTCCCAGTCAAGTGGCAAGGTGTCAATCTTACGGTCTTTCAATGTATCGGTAAGGATGATGCACGAATCAAACTCTTTCACCATCACGATAGTAAAGCCGAAAGAGTAATTGAGTTCTATGTAGTCTTTGAGAATAAGCAAGGCAGAATCAAGCGTGCTTGCATAAAAAAGAAATTTATGCTTCTTATCTTTGATTTCAGCCTGTGCGATATATGGGCGAAGATAGGTGTTTTGCAATTCGAAGGCTACACGCTTCTGATTGCTTACTTCAACCTCTGTTATACTACCCTCTTCTATGTAAAAACGAATTTGAGCCAACCGGTCTTGGTCAATTAAATCGCCACGTTCGAATAATACTTCATTTCGCTCAATGGAAGTAACTTTCCCTGTATCTTCATCTACAAAATCTTCTGTCCATGTTTTAAGAACACGCTTTGCGAGATACATATTAAGCATCTTGCGAGGATCGGATGTTATATACCGCTCCTCATTTTTCTTGGTTTCTATCATGATTTGTATTTATTGATTGTTGAAAGAATATCGTCAATAGGCAGAGAAATCGCTGTTTTGCCTAATTCCTCATATTTTTTCAAATGCTCATAAGCATCTGGAAATTGCTCTTTTGCCCTTTTGAAGGTTCTCAAAGAAAGAAGGGTCGACACGATTGAATTGTATGTTTTTTCTTTCTCATCAACTAATTTGTCAATTTTCAACCTCAGTTTATCAATCTTTTCAAGTACTTGACCTCCAACTTCAACATGTGGATACCAGGACGTAGAAGCAGGAAAATAAGAGACCTTCTCTATTTTAACTTCATGCCGCCCAGAACAAAGGGTTGCAACGGATGACTTCAAGAAAAGGCTTTTATGTCTTTCAAAGCACTCCTTCACATCTTTAGGTAAAGAGTTCTGAATTGCTTCATTTGCTAAAGCCTGTCTTTTTTCTGATAGCAAATTTATCTTAGCTAACATAGGGGTCACCATCTTTTCGGCAACCTGCTCAGATATGTTTCTTGTTATATTCATAATTAAATAAATTCTTTGTTACGTTCAATTTCTTGTTGTATATGGATTAGAAACTGGTTCTCATTAGGAGCCGGCAAGTAGATTCCTGCCTGTGCTGAAGAGTAGTTTCTAAAACGCTCGATTGCTGTTGTCATTTCACCCGTAGAAAGTTCTGAACTACTACGCATATAGGTGATTTCAGAACCTTGCTTATTAATCTTCTTTCGTTCGAATAGATCACGGTTGCACATCTTCTTGAAGTAGTCAAGCTTCACTTCATCCAAGCTATACCCTGTTTCGCAAGCAAAGAAGCCAAGCAAGAGATGTAAATAACTGTTCTGTTTTAACGTGCGGTTGGGAAGCCGTTTCTTTACTTCCACAATCGCACGATCTTTGAATAGCTTGTTTACGTACTCCTTGAATCTGGGTATCTCCCATTCATTATTTAAGTTGTATATCATCTTTAAATCTCCATTTATAACCACCAGCCGTTTTACGCACATTTCTGCAACAACAAGTAATATTTGATGCTGCTATATTAGTCTGATTAGACGCTTCCTTTGCACTTGGAAATTCATTAACAAGTACATTATTCAATGTTGATTGTACAACAGCTTTAGAGTGTGAATTAGACATTTTTATACATGATTTTAATAAATGCTTCTTTCCATACATAGGATGCTTTTCTCCTTTATACCGAATAGAGCATCTTTCTTTAAACTCATTACTCATCTTTACACCTTTTGGATGACCTGCTTTAAATTTTGTAGAAGGATTATTTGAGTTTTCAAAAGGAGTTGCCCATCTTAAATTTGATATCCTATTATCTGTTTTTATCCCATTTATATGGTCTATCTGAGGTTTATTATCTGGATTCGGAATGAAAGCATCCGCAATCAATCTATGAAGCAACTTTCTTTTATCCCAAACACTGACATAATAATATCCACATCTTCCTAAATATGCTTTTAATATTTTGTTTTGATTTCTAAACCTACCAATATTAGATATTTGATAATACCCATTTGTACCTTCTACATCCTTCCATTTTTCATCATTCATCTAAACCAAAGATTTTGGTATCGGTTATAAGCTCCTTGTTTTCTTCCAAGAACTCAATAAGCTCTTCGCAATGATTAGTTAGAATCGGTATATCACGTTCAGGGACGAAAACATAGGTTTCTGTATAAGTATCTACTGGATAACCAGCCTTACTAAATTCAAGAATGTTATACTCAAACGTTCTTATATCGTTACCGTTCTGAATCAAGGCATACGGATAAACCAAGTGTTGAAAATGGCTTTTAAACTTGCCAAAGGTGTATTGCCCTGTTGTCTTGATGTCGTGAACCGTTGACGGCATCAGTTCGTCAATGAAGCCATAGACAAGCACATCACCGAAGCGTGTAGGTAGGATTGCTTCTACTCTCTGTTGGGTTAATGCACCTTTGAAGTAGTTGGCGAACTCGCGGCAGATAGAGATAGGAAAAGTAAACTCACGGTTATTGTAGGTAGCTTTCAAAGCAACAACCTCAATTGCTTTGGATTTAAAAGCTCTCTCAAGTGCTTGATTGTACTTTTCACCACAATTGCCACGGTTATAGTCACAGTTCTTTTGATTGCAAAATTCATTGCATATATCGTAGCTGTTAACTTCTTTGTAAACCCTATCAACCTTAACCGTCTCAGATTTCCGATTTTCGACCATACAGTCAATTACTTCATTGAACGCTGTACCTCTGTCCGCTTTCTCGTTATCAAAAGGAACTCGATTAATCCTATTAATCAGTTCTTGAAACTGCAACTCATGGAATTCTTCAGGCGTATGGGGAGGGTTCTCACTCCATCCCCAATACTTCTGCCAGATTACATCACTGTGAATATAATCGTTGAAAGCGTCCAAAAGTGTAGCGTAAAATCTATACTTAGGCTGCTGCTTCATACTTTTTGATTTCTTTGTTGTACTTCAATCCAAGCTGCTTCACTTTCGCATTAAGAAGCTGTGCAGCCATAGCCTTAGAACTACCCACGTGCTCGAAAGCATCAATGCGAGACACAAAGTCATTGGCACTTGCTTCATCGGTAATCAATTCAATTTCTTCTTTGATTTCCTGTATTACCTTGTTATAGGCAACAATCTCTTCTTGTTTAGCTCTCAAGCGTGCAAGATATGGATTGATAACAGAATCTTGAATGGCAGTATTATTGGCTACCGGATTACCGTTGTTATCCAAAATTGTAGGGATGTCCATAGAAGCCGGCAAATTACAAGTGTTCTTTCCATCATTTCGGCTTGTTGGGTCAAAAGTGATATTTCTAATACGCCCCTTTGCCTCAATGTAACCCAATAAGTCAAGTTCTGTTACAATAGAGTTATAAGACTTCTCCCTCAACGCAGGGATGAACACCGTATCATCACCCTCTTTTCTCGTATCACGGTGAGCAACAAATATAATATGCTTGTTTAGCATTGATAGGTCACGCACGAACGTTGAGAACTCATTGTTGATTCCGTTCCAGTCTTTCAACTGTGGTGCTCTGTTAGGGCATTTGAAAGAGATAATGTAATCCATCATCTTACCGATAGTGTCTACTACGATTGTTTCATAGGCTCTCAAGTCTTCTTTGATAACAGTTAGTGCATCATTCCAACAAGTCACCTGTACTGTGTCAACATCTCTCAGGTGAGCATTATTGATACGCTTCACACCGTTATCAAAGTCGAGAAGCAAAGGTTTTGGGGCACTTAACGCATAAGTTGATTTACCCATACCGGCTTGACCGTAAACCATCATTTTGATGTTCGTCTGAATGTTCAATTCAGTACTTTTCTTTATTAAACTCATAATCTAAAATATTAAAGGGTTGTTTTAATTCTTTCGCAAAATAGCATTGATCTCTGACTGTTTATACAGTCTCTTTCCTCCGACCTCAACAGGTATTAAGTAGCCTATTTTCGCCCATCTCCACAATGTAGATTTATCAACGTGTAGTATCTCACTTGCTTCGGCAGGAGTTTTATATGCTTCCTCGTTCTTTGATGATATCACAGCTTCCAACTCTTCTCTGGTTGTTTTTACCAAATGATTTGCGAATTGTATCAAATCATCTGCACAAACTGTTATCGAAACATTTGCGCCACTATGAATAATATCTTCTATACTCATGTTTCCAATCTTCTTGTTCGTGTTCTATAAACCCTCTCTGATTTTGCAGTTTTTCGGGTTCTTCTCATATCCTGTTGCTCAAACTGCATATCAACGAGGAATAAACATAGCAGAAAACAAGAAACCGCTACTCGAAGTGCCGGTGAAAAGTCCAATTGAATCTTTATCCCGGATAACCTTTCAGCTAACTTCATAGCAAGCTCCCTGCCATTTCTCACATTCAGAATTTTAAAAGCCTCTTGTAGCTGGTTGTTTATCGTGCTAACAGCCCTACATTTCAATGAAGCAATCTCTTTCTTCTCATAACCTGCCGCATACATCTGGGCAGTTATCTCACATTCATGCGTGAGTTCAGTCAGTACCCGTTCCATAATCGTGTAAATGGAAAGATTACTTAACCCGAATCACGGAACAAAAACCTTCGTTCTTCTTCAAAGAAGAAACTCGAAAGGCTACTTCATGCTCGGTGATCCTTTTCAAAAGCCTCGCTTCTTTATTCTGCCGGACCGCTTCCGATTTCACTCCCGTATAGCTTGCAAACGGAAAATCATGTTTTTGACCTACTTTCATTTTTCTGAAAGTACCTTCAATAGTCTCTTTTGCCATAAAATTTATTTTTTAATTGATAATAGAGTGGAGCAGTTTAGGAGTCGAACCTAAATAGTTGCTACTTGCAACACATAAAGCACTTCGTACGCTTTCTTTATGCTCTCTTTGCCATTAAGAATACCTCTCCAAATAAGAAAGGTGCACTATTCTCACGAACGGTGCACCATACACACGAATAAACACGACACATAATAATTTCTAAACGTCTGCCTATACGGTGTCTCCTTTCTGCCGGCCGGACAGTAGTGCGCCAATTGTATAGGGTCAAGGACTACCACTTTCAGACGTTTAATTATTTGAGTTCTTTATAAGTTAGTCCAACAAGTGAGCAACATCCAATAAGAATAATACTCATTATCGTTACAGAGACAGTTTTCATAGGGCTGTAAGTCGTGATAGCCCCATAAAGCATACCTATCGCCAATAAAGCTACAAGTATGGATAATGTGAATTGAATTATTTTCATAATCGTGTAGTTTAAAAGTTAGTCCCGTACCCCCATCGAAGAAAAGCGATAATGCTTGGTAGAACTCATTTTTCAAGTTCAGTACGGGTATATTGTCGAAACCAGTACGGACGCCTAACCCGTTTTCTTACTGCTCAAAGACGATTCTTTGCGGTGGTTTCTATTAATTGTTAATACTTAGCAAACAAAGAGGCTCCAACCTCTCTGCCTACATTTACTTATCTTTGTTCACCCAAATAGTTTATGAATTACACTATAAGGGGTTTCACAGAATGTCAAAGAGCTAATCAAGTGGATAGGTAGAATATTCGCTACGTCTGCCTACCCTATTGGCTTATGCCATTTTTAAGAGGTTCGCTTTCTTGAAGCATCTAAAATCGTTTACCTCTGTATCAAAGTAAGTCTGAACGGTGTCGTTCTTTGCTCGCTTGTCGGTACCCGTAGTAGTTGGCATCAGCTTTTCATTCAAAGTACCGTATGCCTCACGTGGCGAACCGTCAACCTTTTGAAAGTAGAACTTAACGATCTTGCTTTTCATAGCTACCTTTAGCTTTATATTAGCCCAAGCGCATTTGAGTGCTTCACTCATTGAGAAACCGTTCTTTTTTACAAACTGCCAAGCAAGCAGCTTAACTTCGTGTAATAAATTCTTTTTCATAATCGTGTGTATAATAAGGTGAGTAATTAGCAATATCGCGCAAGACCTTGAACAGCGCATAGCGCATCGTAGTCTATACCATCATCTTCATAGTCTGATTCAGGCTCAATAGATTCAA
>POVV01001061.1_pt1 | contig 11720 bp, 8 predicted proteins | sample 1560271 | NCBI WGS metagenome assembly POVV01 (sample SAMN08337232, study PRJNA429181) | Bioreactor metagenome, whole genome shotgun sequencing project. | biome: cows' rumen and soil; feature: anaerobic; isolation source: anaerobic chemostat enrichment culture, galacturonate as sole carbon source...... | reverse complement strand
CTTCTTATTTGTTTATGTCTATTATGTTTCCATCTATCTTCGCGTTGGGAGTTAGAGGATTAGGTGATAAGACAAAAACGGCGTCGTCTATATTAGTCCTTATGGTTGTGGGTGGAGCTATAGCTCCTACTCTAATGGGACATATCGGTACTGTAAGCATGAATATCGGCTTCGTTATACCATTGATTTGTTTTCTTTACATTTCATTTTTTGGTTATATAGGAAGTCGGGTAAAACCTTAATTTCACTATAGAGTTTGAAGTAACCGTCCCGTCTTATATCGATTGGATGGTTATTTCTTTTTGTAGACTGTCACAAAATTATAACATTCTTTAAATACTCTTTTTTCTACAGCATTCTGTTAATTGTTGAAATCACGTATCTTTGTATCTTTCAGAAAATTTAAGAAAAAGCAGAATGAAATCAATCATGTTTATAATCATACTTATCCTCTATTCATTAGTTAATTTTTACGTTTTTCAGCGCATTTGGGCAGCTATGCCTCCCAATGTTTTAGGACGTGTGGGTTTAGTATTATTTGCAGTTATAGCTATATCTTCTTTTTTTGTGTCATTTCTTATCGGGGACTCATTACCTGTGGGACTGACTTCTTTTTTATATAAGGTTGGTACTGCTTGGTTCTTTATTCTTATCTACTTTTTTATGATAATGCTGATAATTGATTTGTTCGGATTAACTAATCGTTTGTTTCACTTTATGCCGAGCGATGCAATGACCCGATATACAAAGGAGAGCTGGATTGGTCTTGGTTTTGTGGTCGGTTTTGTCGCTTTACTCATGCTGTGCGGATATCTTAAATATCAGTGGAAAGTACGCGTTGATCTACCCGTGAATATTTATAAAACGCTAGGAGATTCAATCTCTTCTAAGCCATTGCGCATAGTGGCTATAAGTGATTTGCATTTAGGTTATGGTATAGGAAAAGGAGAATTTGAAAAATGGGTTGATTTGATAAACTCTGAGCACCCTGATATTGTTCTTATTGCAGGAGATATAATAGACAATAGTGTTCGTCCACTGAATGAAGGTAATTTTGCTGAAAGTTTTCATAAGATAAAAGCTCCAATGGGTATATATGCTTGTCCGGGTAATCACGAATATATAAGTGGATTCTCTGGTAGTCTTGATTTTATTGGCAAAACAGGAGTTCATATGCTTCGTGATTCGGTAGCTTTGGTTGATAGTAGCTTTTATGTGATAGGACGTGATGATAGATCTAATCCGAATAGAAAAGAGCTGAAGGATTTAGTTGCTAATCTGGATAAATCGAAGCCTATAATATTACTCGATCATCAACCATATAATCTGGAAGAAGCCGAAGCCAATGGTATTGATATTCAGTTTTCGGGACATACCCATCAGGGGCAGGTTTGGCCGATATCACAAATCACCAAGCAATTGTATGAGAAGGATCATGGCTATATAAAGAAGGGTAATGCCAATATATATGTAAGTTCAGGTATTGGTATATGGGGTGGAAAGTTTCGCATAGGTACACAATCCGAATATGTTGTGATAGACGTAAATAAAGAAAAATGAGAGTCTTTTTCAATGCGATAATCGTACAGATATTTCTTAGCGCCTATATCTATTGGTTTGGGTGGCAGGGATTACCTGATAAGAAGTATCTTAAGGTTTTCTATGCATCTGTCTACATTATAGAACTCATTATTTATTTTGTCGGCTTTTTTACATCTAAATATTTATCATTCGATGCTTTACACGATTTGGCATGGGTAGGTACAACCTGGATGTTATTTACTATATACATGACAGGTCTTTTATTGATTTACGACCTTGTGAAATATTTGAATCGAAAGAAGAAAATCTTATCGAAGCTTGACTTAAAAGCGAAAAAAAATAGGTTGGCCTATTTTATCTTCTCTTTGATTTTTGTAAGTTTTGTAATGGCATACGGAAATTATCGTTTCTGGCATCCTGTAGTTACCGAGATGAATATCTCAGTAAACAAAGAATCTTCAATAAAGAATCTGAAGATAGTTGTAGCTACCGATATTCATGCTGGATATCTTATCGATAAAGATATTGTTTCTATGTATGTGGATAAGATTATGGAACAAAAGCCTGATCTTATATTGCTTGTGGGAGATATTGTAGATTACGATGTGAAGTCCTTGTACGAACAACGTATGGAGACTGAATTTCTAAGACTAAAAGCCCCTTATGGAGTATATGCTTCCACCGGAAATCATGAATATATTGAACTCAGCGAGGCTAAAGATGAAAAGATACTATGGCTTAGCGAGAAAGCCGGATTGACAATGTTACGCGATACAACAGTGCTGATTGATAGTGCATTTTATATAGTCGGACGAGAGGATGATATGTGCGAGGCGAGGAAGAATCTTCCTGAGATTATGCGAGGAGTGAACAAGGATCTGCCAATTATCGTTATGAATCATGAGCCTCATAAATTACAGGAGGAGGTCGATGCCGGAGCGGATATCGCTCTTTATGGCCATACGCATAACGGACAATTCTTTCCGAATAATGTTATTATGAAACTGTCATCCATGCTTTATAATACAGGTATAATACCTGAAAAGTATAAAATGAGATTTATGTACGAAATACCTTTTGGGTACAAAGAAAAAGAGAATACGCATGTATATGTCTCTTCGGGTTTGGGGCTTGCCGGTCCTCAGTTCAGAATAGGAACAATATCTGAAATTGTTGTATTGAATGTAAAATTTAATTGATTACCTTTAGCTATGCTAAAATCGCTATACATAAAAAATTATGCCTTAATAGACAGCCTCGAAATAGATTTCGAGTCGGGATTTTCTGTTATAACTGGAGAGACGGGGGCCGGAAAATCAATTATCCTGGGTGCATTGTCTCTTATTCTTGGTCAAAGGGCAGATATAAAAGCGATAAAACAGGGAGAAGTCAAATGCGTTATTGAAGGTTCTTTTGATGTTTCGGCCTATGATCTGAAAGAATTTTGTGAAGAAAAAGGGATAGAATACGATCCGGATAGTTACATTCTCCGTCGCGAGATTCTATCTACAGGTAAATCCCGTGCTTTTATAAACGATTCGCCTGTTGGACTCAATGATTTAAAAGAATTAGGTAGTCAGTTGATAGATATCCATTCGCAACACCAAAACTTGTTACTGGGAGATAGCCGTTTTCAGATGCAGGTTGTGGACGCTTTAGCCGGAAATAGAAATTTACTAAAAGAATATCAGCAAGCTTATCATCAATATAGACAGGCTGAAAAGGCTCTCGAAGATTTAAAAGATGAGGTTAGAAAGAGTAAAGAAGAAGAAGATTATTTGCGTTTTCAATATGACTCATTGCAAGAAGCAGCATTACAAGAAGCAGAGCAGGAGGAATTGGAGGCTGAACTGGATACTCTGAATTATGCGGAAGATATAAAAAGCTCTTTATACAAAATACATACCCTTCTGTCTGAAGATGAGAGGGGAGTGGTTCCCGCCTTGAAAGAGGGGTTGAATGCATCTCGATCATTGGTTAAAGTATATCAGCGGGCAGAAGAAATATCTCAACGGCTGGAAACGGCATATATAGATATGAAAGACCTGTCGTCCGATATGGAACGTTTAGCAGGAGATGTTGATTTTAACCCTGAAAGATTAACATTTATCGAGTCTCGTCTCGATTTGATTTATACATTACAGAAAAAATATCATCTGTCGAGTGTTGACGAATTATTGAGTCTTTATAAAGATTTAGCACAAAAACTGACAAATATAGAGTCTTCCGATCAGCAGCTGGAAGCTTTAGAGAAAGAGGTTCAGTCAAAACATGAAAAGATGGTTGGTTTAGCGGAGGCTTTAACTGATAAGCGAATGTCTGTCTCCGAAAAAATAGAAAAAGAGCTTGTCGAAAAAGTTTCCTATTTGGGAATGCCTAATATCCGATTTAAATGTGATGTTATAGCAGAAGATGCTCCCAATGTATATGGTATGGACAGTGTTCTGTTTCAATTTTCGGCTAACAAGAATGTACCGTTGCAACCTGTCGCAAATATTGCCTCCGGAGGTGAAATCTCAAGGATAATGTTATGCCTTAAATCGATGATAGCCGGAGCAACGGCTTTACCTTCGATTATATTTGATGAAATAGATACAGGCGTTTCGGGAGAAATAGCAGATAAAATGGGGCAAGTGATGTCTGAGTTTGGTCAGAAGATGCAAGTAATAGCCATAACCCATCTTCCTCAAATCGCCGCGAAAGGTAAGGCACATTATAAAGTTTATAAATCGGATGACATATCTGATTCTACTACTACGAAACTGGTATTGTTGTCGGACAAAGATCGGCTCGATGAAATTGCACGTATGCTTAGCGGCTCTGTTGTTACAGATGCTGCAATACAAAATGCCAGAGTAATGTTGGGTGTAAAAATCTAAGACATGGAACCTATTCTTTTCCTTAACCTAGAACGAGAAAACAAACGATATGCTTTTGAATTTAAAGAGGCAGTATCGCGAGTGATTGATTCCGGATGGTATATCTTGGGAGACGAGAAAGAAAAATTTGAGAAAGATTTTGCTGCTTATTGCGATACAAAGCATTGTGTCGGGGTGGGCAATGGACTTGATGCTATTCGCCTCATCTTGATGGGATATATGATGCAGGGTGTTATGGAAGAGGGAGATGAGATAATTGTTCCGGCAAATTCTTTTATCGCAACAGCCTTGGCTGTTTCTCAATGTGGTCTAAAACCGATATTTGTCGATTGCGACATGCATACATATAATATAGATCCAACCTTTATTCTGAAGAAAATAAGTTCCAAAACGAAAGCAATTATTGCTGTTCATTTGTATGGACAGGTAGCGGCAATGGATGAGTTGAGAATAATAGCCAGACAATATAATCTGAAATTGATAGAGGATGCCGCTCAGGCACATGGCGCGGTTTATGAAGGGCGAAAAGTTGGAGGGTTGGCTGACGCTGCTGCTTTTAGTTTTTATCCGGTGAAGAATTTGGGAGCGTTGGGTGATGCGGGAGCTGTTACAACAAATGATGATAATTTAGCGGAAATAATAAGGGCGCTTTCCAATTATGGGTCGGATGATAAGTATGTTCATAAATACAAGGGGCTAAACTCTCGTCTCGATGAAATGCAAGCTGCAATATTATCTGTTCGTTTGAAGTGCTTGGATGAAGATAACAAGAAACGGATAGAAATAGCTCGTTACTATTCGGAAAATATAAAGAACTCAGCTATTATTTTACCTATAGTGGCTAATGATGGAAGCCATGTATTTCATCTTTATGTTATACGCTCATTGCAACGAGATAAACTTTACCGATATTTGTTGGATAATGGTATTCATACTCAAATTCATTATCCGCTGTCAATACATAAGCAGAAAGCTTATTCGAAGTTAAAAAATATAGTTATTCCGGTTGCAGAATGTTTGCAGAAAGAAGTATTAAGCTTACCTTTGTATCCATCCTTAAAAAATGAAGAGATGCATAGGATTGTTGAGATACTTAATCAATTCTCTTGATTCTTCACAAAAAAGATAAAAAAACACGGAATCTCACTGTTAAAGAAACTAATTGAATAATATTTGTTATATATTTGTAGTTCAAAGTAAGTAGTGATATTGAAAGGATTTCAAAGTATTAAAAACACAAAATTTCTTGTAGTAAAATGAGACTAACCCCCCTAACTTCTATTTCGCCTATAGATGGACGTTATCGAAGTAAAACGGAGAAACTAGCTGATTATTTTTCGGAATATGCTCTTATCAAATATCGTGTATTGGTTGAAGTAGAGTATTTTATTTCACTATGCGAATTACCTCTTCCTCAATTGGAAAATGTAGATCAGGCTGTATGTCAGAATCTGAGGCGAATTGTAAGCGATTTTTCAGTTGAAGATGCTTTGCGAATCAAAGATACAGAAAAGGTAACAAACCATGATGTAAAGGCTGTTGAGTATTTTTTGAAAGAAAAGTTTGATGAGTTTGGGTTACAGGAATATAAAGAGTTTATTCATTTTGGGCTGACTTCTCAGGATATAAATAATACCTCGATACCGCTTTCGTTGAAAGATGCTCTGAATGAGTTTTATTATCCATTGCTCGAAGAGCTGATAGCAAAATTAAGTGAGCGGGCTAATCAATGGGCTGATGTAGCTATGCTTGCTAAAACACATGGACAACCGGCATCACCTACTCGCTTGGGAAAAGAAATAATGGTTTTTGTCAGCCGTTTAGAAGGTCAATTGCAACTTTTGAAATCCATACCTCTCTCTGCTAAGTTTGGGGGAGCGACAGGAAATTATAATGCGCATAATGTTGCTTATCCTTTTTATGATTGGAAAGCCTTTGGTAATAAATTCGTATCCGAAAAGCTTGGTCTGGTAAGAGAAGAATGGACTACGCAAATTTCTAATTATGATAATCTGGCGGCAATATTCGATGCGTTAAAGCGCATAGATACTATAATGATCGACCTTAACAGGGACTTTTGGCAGTATATCTCTATGGAATATTTTAAGCAGAAGATTAAGGAAGGTGAAATCGGATCTTCGGCTATGCCACATAAAGTAAACCCGATCGATTTCGAAAATGCTGAAGGAAATTTAGGAATAGCGAATGCTATTTTGGAACATCTGGCTGCAAAACTGCCGATTTCTAGATTGCAGCGCGATTTGACCGATTCTACTGTTTTACGTAACATTGGAGTACCTATCGGGCATATAGCAATAGCTATTCAAAGTACATTGAAAGGATTAGATAAATTATTATTAAATAACGAAGCCTTATTTAAAGATCTGGAAAATTGTTGGGCTGTAGTGGCCGAAGGTATTCAAACGGTTTTGCGCCGTGAGGGATATCCGAAACCATACGAAGCTTTAAAGGCGCTTACGCGAACCAATAATGCTATTACCGCCGAATCTATTTCGGTTTTTATTGAAGGATTAGATGTGAGTGACACTGTGAAAAACGAATTAAAGAAAATTACGCCTCATACTTATACAGGTGTGTAATCTGCAAGTAGCCGAGAGGTTATATTAAATTAAAAAAATGTATATTTTAAAAACAAGGGAAAAATAATGGTGACAGACAAAGGTAATGATAGAGACGGCCGAGATGGTTACTCTTCATCAGAAGATAATTCAAACGAGCCTGTAAAAAAGAAACGTGCCCGTGTAGGGGATTTACGTAAACAGGCTTATGATGTAGATCAAGGAGCGAGAGAGCGTAATCCGTATAAATCTGATGGTGATGGTTCAGACCGTTCATCCAGATCATATGATAGAAATGATAGTGGAGGCGAACGCCGATCTTATAATAGTAATCAGGATCGATCTTCAGGTAATCGTGGAGGCTACTCAGACAACAGAGGTGGAGGCTATTCCAACAATCGTGGGGGCTACTCTGATAACAGGGGAGGAGGCTATTCCGATAGGGGAGGCTATTCCGACAACAGAGGTGGAGGCTATTCTGATAATCGCGGCGGTTACTCTGATAATAGGGGTGGCGGTTATTCCGACAATAGAGGTGGTTATTCTAATAATCGTGGCGGAAATAATTCTCGTGGAAACTCTTACGGAAATAGAGGCAATGATAATCGTCGACCATCTAACAATAACAGAGGTGGAGGAGGCTTTAGTCGGCCAACTGGCGGCGGCGGAGATAAGAGATTAGTAAAACCCGTTAAATACAAGGAGAATATTGATCCGAACACACCTTTGCGATTGAATAAATATTTAGCAAATGCCGGTGTTTGTTCACGTCGTGAAGCTGATGCATTCATTACATCAGGTGTTGTAAAGGTCAATGGTGAGGTCGTTGATCAATTGGGTGCAAAAGTTACTCGTGGAGACATGGTTACTTTCCAGGATAAACCTGTCCGTCTTGAGAGCAAGGTATATGTATTGCTTAACAAACCAAAGAACTGTGTAACAACATCAGATGATCCGCAAAATCGTTTGACGGTAATGGATTTGGTGAAGAATGCATGTCCGGAGCGTATTTATCCGGTAGGTCGTTTAGATAGAAATACAACAGGAGTTCTTCTTTTAACAAATGATGGAGACTTAGCTTCAAAACTAATGCATCCTAAATTTAAGAAGAAAAAAATATATCAGGTAACACTAGACCGCGATGTAGCTATCGAGGATATGCAGGCTATTGCAGATGGTATTGATTTGGATGACGGAGAGATACACGCAGACTCTATTGCATATCAATCCGAAGATGCTCTTAATGTGGTAGGAATCGAAATTCACTCGGGTCGTAACCGTATTGTTCGCCGCATATTTGAAAAACTAGGCTATCAGGTTATGAAACTAGACCGTGTTTATTTTGCAGGGCTTACCAAGAAAAATGTAGTCAGAGGTAAATGGCGTTATTTGTCAGAAAAAGAAGTGAACATGCTTCGTATGGGAGCATTTGAATAAATAAGAAGATTAAAATTACTAATAGAAAATGGAGACTATTCGTAGAACGAAAATTGTAGATCTGTTTCAGAGAAAAGACTTTGGAACTACCGTTGATGTAAAAGGATGGGTACGTACTATCCGGGGTAATAAATATGTGAATTTTATTCACCTTAATGACGGCTCTACAATCCATAATCTTCAGATCGTTGCTGATGTTGAAAAATTCGGCGATGATTTCTTTAAACCTGTAACTACAGGTGCTTGTATTCATGTGATCGGGAAACTGGTGGAATCGCAAGGAAAAGGACAGAGTGTCGAAATTCAGGCTGATAGTGTAGAAGTATATGGAACAGCCGATCCCGAGACTTATCCTTTGCAGAAGAAAGGTCACTCATTAGAGTTCCTTCGTGACATAGCTTATCTGCGTCCCCGAACAAACACTTTTGGAGCTATATTTCGTATTCGTCATCATATGTCTTATGCTATTCATAAGTATTTTAATGATAGAGGTTTCTATTATTTCCATACACCAATAGTTACAGCTTCCGATGCAGAAGGAGCAGGTTCAATGTTTCAGGTGACAACGCTAGACCTGAATAATACTCCTCGTACCGATGCCGGACAGATTGATTATTCGGAAGACTTTTTTGGACGTCAGACTAACTTAACAGTTTCTGGTCAGCTTGAAGGTGAACTTGGGGCAATGGCGCTTGGGGCAATTTATACTTTCGGACCTACGTTTCGTGCCGAAAATTCGAATACACCTCGCCACTTAGCTGAATTCTGGATGATAGAACCTGAGGTTGCTTTCTATGATATTCATGATAATATGGATCTGGCTGAGGATTTCTTAAAATATCTTATTAGCTATGCATTAGAGCATTGTAAGGATGATATAGAATTCTTAGCAGAGCACTTCGATAAGGAACTGGTAGATCGTTTGAACTTTGTTATTGCAAATGATTTTGTACGTCTGACTTATACCGAAGGTGTAGAGATATTAGAAAAAAGCGGTCATAAATTTGAATTCCCAGTTTATTGGGGAGCTGATTTGCAATCAGAGCATGAACGCTATTTGGTGGAAAAACATTTCAAGCGTCCGGTTATTCTGACAGATTATCCTAAAGAAATAAAATCATTCTATATGAAACAGAATGAAGATGGGAAGACTGTACGGGGTATGGATGTCCTTTTCCCTAAAATTGGTGAAATCATTGGCGGTTCGGAACGTGAAGCTGATTATGATAAGTTGGTTCAACGGACAAAAGAACTAAACATGAACACAGATCCTATTTGGTGGTATATGGAAACCCGTCGATTTGGTACGGCTCCTCATGCCGGATTCGGACTTGGTTTTGAACGTCTCATTTTGTTCATTACAGGTATGGCAAACATACGTGATGTAATACCGTTTCCACGTACTCCGAATAATGCAGAATTTTAATATTCAGAAAAACTATATGGGAAGCAGTAGGATTTTGTTCCTACTGCTTTTTTGTTTGTAATAAGATGTATCTATTACTTTTTTTGATTAAGTAACTGAACAGATTTATATTATCTTTGTTAAAATTTAATAAAGAATATAAGAGTGAATACATTAAGCAAAGGGATTACTTTTCTTCGTCATACTTACGAAAAAACAGAAACTATTGTAAATAAAAGGTCTGGTTTATTCTGGGTGATAGCAATTTTGGTATGCTTTTCGGTCATATTTATTCTTAATATACTGACCCCTCTTATTTCCGATGACTTTGCTTATCTGTTTGTATATGGCGAAGACCGGTTAGTTTCGTCAGTTGGTGATATACTGGAGTCTCAGGAAAATCATTATTATATGTGGGGGGGGCGAAGTATCGTTCACTTTATAGCTCAGGTTTTACTTCTTCTTCCTCCTTACGTTGCCGATCTGCTTAATAGTCTTGTATATATGGGGTATGTCTTTCTTGTTTACTACCATATAAAAGGTAGGGAAAAGGATAGCCTATCGTTATTTATTTTAATTACTTTGGCTGTGTGGTTTTTGCAACCAGTGTTGGGGGATACTGTGTTTTGGCTCACAGGTGCGGCAAATTATCTGTGGGGAACAACCCTTATTCTATTGTTTTTACTCCCATTCCGAATGTATGAAGGGCAGAAGAGTAATATTATTACTCAGATTTTGATGTCCGTGATTATTTCCATCCTTGGTGTTATTGCAGGATGGACAAATGAAAATACTGCCGCAGCGATGTTGCTTATTTTAATCTTGTATTGTGCTTATTTTTATTCGCAGAAATGGAATATTCCTGTTTGGTTGATAACCGGATTTATCGGCAGTTTGGCAGGTTTTTTCTTAATGATAGCCGCACCGGGAAATTATGTGAGGGCCGGAGGTTCGTCTTTAGATTTGTTTGTATTGCTATATCGACTGTTTAACAGTACTCATACGCTATTGTTCTATTGTGGGCCTTTGCTGCTCGTCACTTTATTGATGTATATTATATTCTATCGTTTTCCTTATAAAAATAGCGATGATAGCTTAAAGTTGAGCCTGATATATACCATTGCAGCTATTGCAGCTGTATATGCGATGGTATTATCTCCTACATTTCCACGGAGAGCATTGTTTGGTGTCGTAACATACCTCATTATAGGGGTAGGGATTTTGTTTTATAAGCTTGATTTTCGGCATAATTTTATTCGTCAGGCCAGAATGCTTCTTATAACATTTGGACTATTATGCTTCCTTTTTGCATTCTATTTTGCTATTAAAGAAATCAATTCTTTTCGAAATATTGTGCAGGAACGTGAACTTATAATCAAAGAAGCAAAAGAAAATGGTAAATCAGAATGTGAGTTTGAACGTTTCTCTGGTGGAATTTATATTCATGGGGAAGATCCTTTTTCTGCTGAGTTGATGAGTCGCTATTATTGTATAAAGATTAAATTGATACCTCCTAGAGATTAGAAAAAATCGATTCCCATAAGACTGCCTGTAACGATTCCGGCTATACCTAATCCTATTAGTAAAGCACCGATTATTTTGTTGAAAATTTGTAGGCCTCTGGGATTAAATCTACTACGTAGTTTATTGACGAAATAAGTAACCAGCAGCCACCACAAGAAGGCTCCAACTCCAATGAATAGTATGGTAATGAGGTCGTATCCGAATGGTTTATCTGCATCAATCACATTGAATCGGGCAAATAAGGCAATGTAGAGAAATAATGTTGCAATATTGGAAATAGTCAGAAAAAGAGAAGAAACAAATACAGTCCAATAAGATGTCGTTTTTTCTTTTATTTTAGCAAGGTTCTTGGAT
>POVV01001060.1_pt1 | contig 11726 bp, 10 predicted proteins | sample 1560271 | NCBI WGS metagenome assembly POVV01 (sample SAMN08337232, study PRJNA429181) | Bioreactor metagenome, whole genome shotgun sequencing project. | biome: cows' rumen and soil; feature: anaerobic; isolation source: anaerobic chemostat enrichment culture, galacturonate as sole carbon... | reverse complement strand
CCGCATCCCGGTAATACTGGGCATTCTGGTCACTGGTAATCCGGTCATCCTTTTTCTTATCATTAATATCCAGCTGGTTTTTCTGAACCGTCACATTATATTCACGGATCAGGCCTGCCAGTTCATCGTATTCCATCACATTGTCACGGAGCTTTGCCCACTCCTCTGGGGTTCTTGCAAATTCCGGGCTTCCGGCCCAAGCTGTGGCCGCCGGTCCGGAGACAGTAAGCGCTGCCGCAAGGCAGAATGCACTGATTTGTTTCCATTTTCTCATCCTGAATCCTCCTTAACTGGGATTTTTATGCTGTTTATCTGTCATTATCTTATCATATCCTGCTTAAAACAAGAAATCCACTTTCTTCCAAAAGGGAACCGGAAGTTACGAAGGTCCGGTCCCCTGCTGCCTTTAATCCGGCAATAAATTCTTATCCGTTTTACCGCTCATAATGGAATAATATACTGGAAGCATGAGCAGCGACAGAATGGTGGAAGCCGTCAAACCGCCCACGTTTACTAATGCAAGGCCCTGCATGGTCTCTCCATTCTTTCCGATCGCCATTGCCATAGGTACCATGGACACCACTGTTGTAAGCGTTGTCATGAGAATGGGACGGAGTCTGGTTGCTCCTGCTTCAATCAGAGCAGTTCGCTTATCCATGGTTGATCGGTACTGGTTCACCGTATCCACATAAAGGATTCCGGAGTTCACCACCGTACCGATGAGCATCAAAAAGCCAAGGAGGGATGGCATGCTGATAGCAACTCCCGCAGCCGCCAGGAATCCAAAGGACCCGATTAAGCTGAAAGGAATGGTCGTCATGACCATCAGGGAGAACTTTGGAGATTCAAACTGGGCAGCCATAACGATGAAGATCAGGAATATAGCCGTAGCGATCGCTTTAAACAGGCTGGTAAACTCCTCCTGCATGGACTCATCCTCACTGTTCTTTGCCCTTGTAACGATATCATTCAAATACTTATTTACAATCTTTTCATCAATATCTTTTTTAGCCGCTTCTTTATCCTTTTTCGTTTTAACTGCATCGGTAAAGGAGCCTGTAATAGTAACCACGTATTGTTTGTTCTTCCTGCTGATTGAGGAAGGACTGTCTTCATAGCCGATATCAGCAATATCCGTAAGCGCCACAGAGCCTCCAAAATTGTTTGGTACCATGATGCCCTCTACTTTATCAAGAGTATCATAAGAATCTTTAGGATATTCCACTTTAATATCAACTTCCTGGCCTGCCACTTCCATGGTAGACGCTTTCGTTCCACTCAGCATGTTGTTTAATAATCCGCCCACACTGGCTGGGACAACGCCTTCTGCCGCTGCCTTTATAGGGTCAACCCGGACTTTTAATACAGGCGCTGCATTCTCCAGATCCGAATGGACTTTGATGAGCTGCGGGCTTTCGATCAGCTCTGCTACCATCTGGCTTGAAACGCTTTTCAGTTTATCCAGCTGGGAGCTTTGAAGGATTACCTCAAAATCATTACTGCTGCTCATCTGGCTCATGGAGGAGGTGGACTCTACGGTAACATTGCAGTCAGCGAGTTGGTTCATCTCCTTTTTCCACTTGTTTACAACCTCCTTGGTGGACAGCTTACGGTCATCCTTTAAATAAGCGGTTAAGGTTCCCTTCTTACCTCCGCTAAAGCTTAGGCCGCTCCCTCCATAGTTTACCATATAGGACTTTAAATCCGCCTCACTGGTAACAATATCTTCCAGCTTCTTTAGGATTTTATCCGCTTCTTCCAGCTTAAGCCCAGGTTTCATCTCGGCAGAAACGGTGACCGTTCCCTGGTCCACCTCGGGCATCAGCTCAAAACCAAGCTTGGTAGCCATGGCAAAGGAGGCGATCAAAAGCAGAACCGACACGATCATAACCATGGCACGTCTGTTAAGCAACCGGTCCACGATTTTTCGGTAACCATCTTGCATCGCTTTTACAATTCCTCCCATAGGAGAATTCTGCTTTTCAACAGGCCGGAACCGGCTGTAGCACAGAGGAACGATGGTAATGGCTGAGAGCAGCGACGCCAGCATACAGAATACAATCGTATAGCCCAACGGCTTAAAGAGCTGGCCTGTAAGGCCCTCCAAAAGCGCCAGAGGGATAAATACGACACAGGTGGTAATGGTTCCTCCAAGAATGGACTGCAGCACAACTCCCGTTCCTTCTAACGCTGCCTGCATGTATTCCCGGAACCCGGTGCCCTTTTGGGAACGGAAGCAGCTCTCCATAACCACGATTGAGTTATCCACCATCATACCTACACCAAGAACAATACTGCTCATGGTGATAACGTTCAGGGAAAAGCCCATGACCGCCATTAAGATTAACGATACCAGAATGGATACCGGAATGGAACTTCCTACAATGAGAGATGCCTTAATATCTCCAAAGAAAAGGAAAATAATAATCATGGAAATAATAACTGCCATGATCATAGTATCCTTAACACTGTCAAGGGCTGATGTGATCTGGTCACTGGTATCGTCAACAACTACGATATCCAGGTTGGGGTATTCCCTTATCAAAGTTTCAATGGTCTTTGATACGGCTTTGGAGACATCTACCGCACTGTTTTTCTGCTGTTTATTAATGGATAAGGTAATGGTATCTTCTCCATTATACCGGCCGATGGCTTCCTGTTTTTCAGAGGTTTCCGATATATCGGCAATGTCCTCCATATAAATGGTCTTTCCCCCGCCAGCCACTACAGGGATCTTTTTAAGACTTTCTATGTTTCCTACTTCTACTCCGGTACTGACAGATAAATCACGCTTTCCCACCCCGGTACTTCCTGCGGGGTATGTAAAATCAGCCGATTTGATGGCCTGGCTGATGGAATTCATAGTAAGATGATACTGGTTCATCTTCTCCGGGATCAGACGGACACTCACATAGCCTTTCTGGCCACCGCTTACACCTATGCTTGCAACGGATGAAATCTTTTCAAATTCCGGTACGATTTTATCGTTTACATAGTTATATAGATTATTCTGAGAAGGGTCCTTAACAGCCAAAGTCACCACAGGCATGTCATTGATATTGAATTCCATAACGCTGGGAGTTTCCACGTCGTCTGGAAGCTCAACATTATCCATTTTCTTTTTCAGATCCGAATACGCCTTATTCATATCCGTACCATATTCGTACTCCAGAAGCACGATGGAAACATTCTCCTGGGAGCTGGACTGGACATTTTTAACGCCTGATAAGGTACCTACGGCATCTTCCACCGGCCTGGTGACCAGGTCGTTTACATCTTCCGGGTTAGCTCCTGCATAAACGCTGCTGATCAGCAGCATGGGGAAGTTCATTTCCGGCGTCAGCTCCATTTTAGAAGACAAAACAGAGGACAAACCAAATACAATCAAGCATAATATTGTTAAGACGGTGGTTACGGGCCGCTTTAAAACGCCTTTTGTGATTCCCATTTTACCGCCCCCTTACTGTACTGGACCAGATGGTTCAGTTCCGGTTTCATCTTCTGCCTGAGATTCTTCCTCATTCCCGCCTGCAAGAGTAACCTTAGAACCCTCATACAATTCACTGGTCCATGTGGTCACTACCTGATCATCGGCAGCGATACCGCTTTGGATCTCAGTATACTCATTGTCTGCCAGCCCAACGGTTACCGCATTCTTCTTAAGCGATCCATCTGCGTATGTATAAATGAACGGGTTCCCACCTTCATAATAAACGCTGTCAACCGGAACTGTCAGGACATTCTCTGCCCTTTGGGCGATTACATATAGCTTTACGGAAGTCCCCGTAGCCAGAGTATCTCCATCGGGTATGGAAGCCTTTACCTTGAATAAGCCGCTTGCCTGATCAATCATTGTGCTCACTTCCGTTATGGCCGCCGAATGATCGGTTCCATTCTTTTCTACCCTTATGGAATCTCCTGCCTTAAGTCCTCCTACAATGCGCTCCGAAACATAAAAGGTCAGGGATTTCCCGCCTTCCCCTGAAATAACGCAAAGGGTGGTCTGAGGTGAGACCATATCATGAACGCTGATGTTAAAACTTTCCACACGTCCTGCAATAGGCGCCGTCACCTGGCTGCTCTCCATCTGGATCTTATATGCAATTTTGGCATTCTCATATTGAAGCCTTGCCATCTCCACTTTATCGACCAGAGACTGATAATCTGCTTCCGCCACATCACCGGCTGCATAAAGAACGGAATAACGATCCAAATTCTTCTTAGCGTCTTCATAAGTAATTCTGGCGGTTTCCGAAGTGATCCGGGAGCTTTCCACCTGTTTTGTGTCGATGACACAGAGAAGCTGGCCCGCGGACACCATATCGCCGGTCTTAACTCCTACGCTTGTAATTTCTCCTGCTCCAAGAGGCGTAACATGCACAATACTATCCGGCTCAATCGTTCCGATCAGCTCATTGCTTAATTCAAGGGTCCTGATTTCAGGCTTTTCTACAGTTACAGCCGGCGGAACCTCCGCCACAAGCTCTTCCTTTTTTCCTTCCAGCGCCCTTGGAAGAATCAGTACTGCCGCGGCTGCCACAATTACAACCACTCCTGCAATGATGAATATTTTTTTCTTCGTCATAATAACTCCTTATTTGGCCATATTAAGATTGTAATGATTGTTTACGAATTCCATATTGCAGAATTTCTAATTTTTCCAGGAATATTTTCTTAATTTTTTCTTCATCTTCCCGATGATGGTAGTACCAGCCCATGCAATGAGCAAGTTCCAGGAAAATCATGGATACCAGTTTCCCAAAGGTTTCTATACTCTGATCTTTAAAATCAGAGGTATCGATGGCACGGTACATCATCTCCTGCAACTCTTGCTGGCTTTTGGAATTTTCCTGGCACAGCTGATGGGTCGCACCAAACATTGTCTCACTGTCGGCAATGTTCTTAATCAGCTGCAGAATATTTTCCTTTGTATTGGCTATGCTGTATTCCAAAAACATTTCGGCCGTTTTCCATAGATCACCATTATTTTTTTCCGCGTAGTCTACCCAGCTATTCTGAAAATTTACAGCAGCATCTTCGAAAATATATCTAAGAACATCACGCTTATCTTCAAAATAAGTATAAAAGCTTCCTCTTGATATTCCTGCGGTCTGGATTATTTTATTAATAGAAGCCTTTTCAAACGGCACCCTTGTAAATTCCTCCACCGCTGCATCGCGGATGGTTTTCCTTTTTCCTGCCTGAAGATTATAAAACCGTTCCGTTGGCATCTTTTCATCTCTCCTTTCTCTTTTCCCATGTGGATCCTCCGACCACACGAAAAGGTGACAACATGCCACTTATTATAATGACACGTTGTCACCTTGTCAATAAAGGTTATATTTATTTAATAATTTTTCCAATTCTGTTTATCTTTTGCAATGATCCGCCCTGTTTTTTTGGTAAAATGGTATGACTGACGGGCGTTCCTATCTCCTGTCCAGAAGCTCCTTTAAGGCTTCATCGCTCTCTTCGATCCACACATCCTCTTCCTCTTCATTAAGGCCGAGAAACTGGGCAAGGGTTTTGGGCGTATCGCTGTTATTCCATTCTTCAATAAAATCATCAATGGCTTCAAATTCTATCTCACCGGCCAGATACTTTTCCTTAAACGTCATAAAATACCTCTCTTCTTATTCCTGTTCCTTAATATTCTTTGATACGGTGATCTCCTGGTTATCAATATGCTCCCGCATTGCTTCTTTAGCTTCCTGAACCTTCCGCTGTCTGACCGCCTTCAATATGTTGTCATGTTCCAACAGAAGAATCTGGCGTTTATCCTCATCCTTAATGTATTCCAGACGGTAACGGTACATCTGCTCTCTTAAATTGTTGATCATCTGAACCAGCCTGTCATTGCAGGTGCCTTTATAAATCACATCATGATAAGCTTCATCCGTTTCCGCAATCTCCATAGGATTGCCCTGTTCCACGGCCTCTTTAAATTCTTCCTGCTTTTTTTCAAGCTCCTCTACGGCCTCCGGAGTCATACGCTGGCAGGCAAGTTCAATCGCAAGCTCCTCTAAGGATCTGCGGACCTCCAATACATCCCTTAAGCTCTTCTCCGAGATCTTAGCAACCTCGGCTCCCTTTCTGGGTATCATTAATACAAGCCCTTCCAATTCCAGCTTCCGGATAGCTTCCCGGATCGGCGTACGGCTGACTCCAAGACGTTCCGCAAGCTGGATTTCCATAAGGCGCTCTCCCGGTGCCAGCTCCCCTTTTAAAATCGCCTGGCGCAGCGTGTTAAATACTACGTCCCGAAGGGGCAGATATTCATTCATATTAACCTTTAAATCATTGCTCATTTGTAACCTCCCTGGTATTGTAAAAATTCGTCAGATAAACCTGTTTTGCAAGGCTCTTGGCCTCGCCGTACCTCATTTCCTCATAAGCACTTTCTGCGGCTCGAGGGCTTGTAAAAATGCCAAAAACCGTAGGGCCGCTTCCGCTCATTAAGGCGTTCACAGCTCCCAATTCTTTCATTTTGTCTTTAATCTGTGCAATCACCGGATATTCCGGAATTGTGACTGTTTCAAGCACATTTCCCAGGCGCTCCGACACCTGGTATATGTTGTGGTTCCCAATGGCTTCGATCATGCCGTCAATATCCGGGTGATCCTCTACCCGTAAGCCGGGTAAATCCAGATGCTCATAAACGAACTTCGTGGATACGCTGACCCCTGGTTTTGCTATGAGCACCTGACACTGGGGCATATCGGGAAGAGGCGTTAAAACTTCCCCGATTCCTTCACTCAGCGCAGTTCCTCTCATCAAGCAATAGGGAACGTCCGCTCCGATCTTCACACCCCGTTCCATCAGTTCTTCTCTTGTCAGGCCTAGCTGGAACATCTTGTTAACCCCGAACAGTACCGTCGCCGCATCGCTGCTGCCGCCGGCCATGCCTGCAGAAACCGGTATGAATTTATTTAAGTGAATGCGGATTCCGTGAATAATATGAAACTCCTCCATCAGAAGCCTGGCTGCTTTATAAACCAGGTTGTTTTCATTCACCGGAAGATAATAGAGATTTGTCACTACCTCAATTCCCGGAGTCTCTTTTAAGTAAATATCAATCTTATCATAAAGGCCTACGGTCTGCATGATCATTCGTACCTCATGGTATCCGTCTTCCCGTTTTCTTAAAACATCAAGTCCAAGATTAACCTTTCCATACGCTTTTAGTCCCAGATGTCTTATCATAGGCAAACATCCCTCACTTTTTATCTCTTAGGATTGTATTTTTATATTTTTTTGTATACAGTATTTAGTATATATCATAACAAAGAAAAGTACAAGAGTTTTATTCTCATAAGTTTCTTGTCATTGTTGATTTTTAACAAAATTTTCGTTTATTTCCTTCCAAAAATTTATTTGACAGTAGAAACCAGTCGTGTATAATGTTGATATACCGAACAAGGGCGTTCCGAAACTGGAATCGCCCTTGTTTTCTGTAAAAAAATAGAGGAGGTCGTGCTGTATGAAAAAGTTGGAAATAATCATCAAACCAGAAAAGCTTGAAAGTCTGAAGACGATCCTGGAAGGCTGCAAGGTCAATGGACTAATGATCAGCAACGTCATGGGATATGGCAATCAGAAAGGCTACACACAGATGTACCGGGGTACCAAGTATAATGTGAACCTGCTCCCAAAGGTTAAAGTGGAAACCGTTGTGCCAAAGGAATTGGCAGATCCGATCATTGATGCGGTCGTAGAAGAAATCAATACAGGCAATTACGGGGACGGCAAGATTTTCATTTATGACGTGCAGGATGCTGTGCGTATCCGAACCGGTGAACATGGACGGGAAGCACTGTAGTTTCCAACAAAAGCGGACATTTAATTTCATACAGAACGGAAATAAACTATCAACGGGGATAATTGCTTTCTTAAGCGGTTATTCCCTTTTTTTATTCTCGTGAAGGCTATGTGCTAAATGTCATGATCCCATCAAAAAATATTAGGAGGAGTTATGATTATGGAAAATACAACCTTATTACTGAATATTATCTGGACCATGCTGGCCGCAATTCTGGTCTATTTTATGCAGGCCGGTTTTGCCATGGTAGAAACAGGGTTCACAAGAGCAAAAAATGCAGGAAACATCTGCATGAAGAACATGATGGATTTTGTTCTCGGATCTCTCTTCTACTTTATCCTGGGTTTCCCCCTCATGTTCGGAACCAATGTGGCAGGCCTTTTCGGCAGTTCCGGATTCTTTGACCCTTATTCTCTGGCTGACGGAAACGGCTTATTCAACGGCCTTCCCATCGCTGTATTCATGATCTTCCAAACCGTATTCTGTGCCACCTCAGCTACCATCGTCTCCGGAGCTATGGCAGAGCGCACAAAGTTTGCTTCTTACCTGGTCTACTCGGCAGCCATCAGCGTGGTCATTTATCCCATAACCGGACACTGGATCTGGGGAGGAGGCTGGTTAGCCGGCATGGGATTCCATGATTTTGCAGGCTCTACTGCCGTCCATATGGTAGGCGGCATATGTGCCCTGGTAGGGGCTAAAATCGTCGGTCCCCGCATTGGGAAATACAATGAAGACGGGACTGCAAACGCAATTCCCGGCCACAACATTCCACTGGGAGTTCTCGGCGTTTTCATTCTCTGGTTCTGCTGGTTTGGGTTTAACTGCGGCTCCACAACTTCTGCCACCACCACTCTCGGCAACATCGCCATGACAACCAACCTGGCCGCTGCCGCTTCGACTCTGACTACTCTCCTGTTTACCTGGAGGCGTTACGGTAAGCCCGACGTATCCATGACATTGAACGGTTCCCTGGCCGGTCTGGTGGCTGTTACCGCAGGCTGTGATGTGGTGACTCCCTACGAATCTATGATCATCGGAGCAATTGCCGGTTTAGCAGTGGTTCTTGCCATTGAATTTATTGATAAGAAAGCAAAAATCGATGACCCGGTGGGCGCTGTGGGCGTCCATGGATTCTGTGGGCTTCTGGGCACACTGCTGACCGGAATCTTTGGAGAGGGATGCAATTTCCTGACTCAGCTGGTGGGTGTTGCTTCTGTTCTGGTCTATACGTCCATAACGGCATTTATCATCTTTACTCTGCTTAAGAAAACCATAGGCTTAAGAGTTTCCGACCAGGAACAGCTGGATGGCCTGGATTTACATGAACACGGTATGACCGCTTACTCAGGCTTCCGGATCGATAAATAGGATACTATAATAACACAAAAAAAATACAGCCAGATTATTTTGTTCTGATAATCTGGCTGTATTTAAGTTATTATTTCTTGATCAGTGTAACTTCCACCGGTATGGACTTCTCAACACTATTTCCTTCCATGATTGATATAGCAGTTTCAATAGCTGTCTTTCCCATCAGTTCCGGCTGCTGTGCTACAGTTGCTGCCATTGTACCGTCTTCCACGGCTTTTCTGGCATCATCCGTAGCGTCAAAGCCAACTACCTTGATATCTTTTCCGGTTGATGCAATTGCTTCAACAGCGCCTAATGCCATCTCATCATTGTGTGCAAACACTCCTTTTATATCGCCGTCAGCCTGTAGGATATTTTCCATAACAGATAAGCCTTCCGCTCTGTTAAAATTGGCTGTCTGGCTGGAAACCACGTTTAAATCCTTGTCTGCCACTTCGTGGAATCCCTGTCCGCGGTCAATGGCAGCAGATGCTCCCGGCACGCCTTCCAGTTCAGCAACCTTTGCTCCATCGCCAACCAGCTCTTTCAAGTATTCTGCCGCCATTCTTGCACCAGCCACATTATCAGAGGCAATCTGGCACTCTACCTCGGCTCCATTTACCGCGCGGTCAACCGCTATGACTTTAATTCCCTTTTTCGTGGCTGATTCTACTGCTGATGCTACCGCATCGGAATCCACTGGATTTACAATCAGAACTTTGATATTTTTTGATATTAAATCTTCAATATCGCTGATCTGCTTTGCGCTGTCATCACCTGCATCTACCACTGTAAGCTGAATTCCTTTCTCTTTAGCAGCATTTTTTGCTCCGTCTGATAACGTCACGAAAAATGGATTATTAAGCGTTGAAACAGAAAATCCGACTGTCTGACCGCTGCCTGCCAGACTGCCGCCTTCTTTCTTCTCACCGCCTCCTGCGCTGCATCCAACTAACGCACTTGCCCCTAAGGCCATAACAATTACCAATGATGCCACTTTTTTAAATTTTTTCATTTTATATTCCCTCCTTTTTATTTTTTACCGTTTTCTGTCTGACAGAACGGCTGTCAGAATCACCAATCCTTTGATCACATCCTGGTAATACGAGGATACGCCAAGTATGTTAAGACTGTTGTTTAATACTGCTATTATGAGTACTCCGATAAATGTGCCGTATATCTTGCCCCGGCCACCGCTCATACTGGTTCCGCCGAGAGCGACAGAAGCAATGGCATCCAGTTCATAACCGGACCCCAGCGTAGGCTGAGCCGAATTAAGACGGGATAAAAGAATAAGACCTGACAAAGCGGCCATGACGCCGGATATGACATAAGCTATGATCTTTGTTTTACGTATGTTGACGCCAGCCAGTTCGGCTGCTTTCCAGTTACTTCCGGTTGCATAGATATGGCGTCCAAATGTGGTTTTTGTAAGCAGGAACCAAAAAAATGTGAACATAAGTATCAATAATATAACCGGTACCGGAATTCCAAAAACATCGCCTTTTCCAATTGATTTTAAAAGCATGCTCTCACCCAGCCTGGATATGGGCTTTCCATTGGTGTAAATCATGGTCAGCCCCCGGTATGCGGTCATTGTTATCAGCGTAGCTATAAACGGTTGTAATCTTCCTCTGGTCACCAGCGCACCGCTTATCAGTCCAAGAAATGCTCCGATCAGCAAGGAGGCAAGCATAGCAGCTCCTGCCGGAACTCCTGAAGTTATCATTCCTGCACAAAGTGCCGTTGACAACGCCAGAACGGAACCAACTGATAAATCTATGGCACCTGTTAGTATAACAAAGGTCATACCAAAGGCGATAAAACCATTTATGGAAGACTGTCTTAAAAGTGAGAGAAAATTGCCGGACGTACGAAATTCTGGACTTATGATACTGATCAGTGCCACTATAAGAACCAGAGAAATCAGTGCGCCATAATCTCCCATATAATTGAACCATTTCTGTTTCTTTTCTTTCATCACAGTGTCCCTCCTGTTGCAAGAGTCATGATTTTTTCCTGATTCGCTTCTTCCTTATTAAGGATACCGCGGACTGTGCCTTCCCTGATTATCATAATCCGGTCACTCATTCCCAGAATTTCCGGAAGTTCGGAAGAAACCATAATGATTGCGACTCCCTTTGCTGCCAGTTCATTAATAATGTTATAGATCTCTTTCTTTGCGCCTACATCTACTCCTCTTGTTGGCTCATCAAGGATCAATATTCTGGGGTTGGTATATACCCATTTGGCAAACACGACCTTTTGCTGGTTTCCACCGCTTAATTTTCCACATTCCTGAGACTGATGGAAACAGCGTATTTTCAGTTCTTTAATTGCATTTTCGGCTAAACTTTTTTCTTTCCCTTTATTGATTACATGATACCGGTCAGATATGGAGGCCAGATTTGTCAGGGATATATTGTTTTTTATGCTGTCTTCCAGCATAAGCCCCTCGGTTTTTCTGTCTTCCGTAATAAAGCCGATTCCATATTTTATGGCTGCAGCCGGATTGTCTATGGTACATTTTGTGCCATCAATAAAGATGTCGCCT
>POVV01001059.1_pt1 | contig 11760 bp, 14 predicted proteins | sample 1560271 | NCBI WGS metagenome assembly POVV01 (sample SAMN08337232, study PRJNA429181) | Bioreactor metagenome, whole genome shotgun sequencing project. | biome: cows' rumen and soil; feature: anaerobic; isolation source: anaerobic chemostat enrichment culture, galacturonate as sole carbon... | reverse complement strand
AGCCGGTAAGTTGGCGTACCGAATGACGGACAATATCCATAACAGATTGCAAATCGTGTGTGGCGGAGAGCTGCTGTACAACCTTGAGCAGTTTTTCCATCACCCGGATTGACGGAGGGCAGGCATCTATTCCGGCAAGCATCGGATTATGGTTCATCATATCAATAAAACTAGCTCCTTTCGGTAGTTTTTATAGCGGTTGCCGCCACTTGCCGCAGCAGGCAGACCGGATAAGATGGATTGTTGGCTTGTCAAAGTTTACAAGTTAAGTATACCATTAATTGTTTGGAACCAATAGTCTTGTTGAGTGTAATTGAAGGTTTAGCGATTTGACAAGTATAACTGGATATGCTATTATTAGAATAATTTAACATTCCTAAAGGGGAGTAGCTAGCGAAATAGGGTCAACACACTGGCAATAGCCTGGCCTTATTGTTGGTACAAGCCAATTAGCGAGACCTTTAGTATAGTTCGCAACTATACTAGAAGTGTCTCCTTTTTTATTTCTATGAAGACCTTCGGTATAGTTGTATCGAAGTTTTTTGTATGTAAAAAAGGAGGATAAGCATGGAGGCTTTTATCACAGCATCGCTCTTTGTTGTACTGGCGGAAATGGGCGATAAAACACAATTACTGGGGATGGCCTTTGCGACAAGATACCGCTGGCAGACGGTAATGTGTGGTGTTTTTGTTGCGACAGTATTGAACCATTTATTTGCTGTAGTAGTAGGAAGCTATATTACCAACTACGTCCCGATGAGCACTGTCCAAATTGTCGCCTCACTATCATTTATTGTGTTTGGGCTTTGGACAATCAGGGGAGATCAACTTGAAGGAGAAGACCGGGAACGTTCAATGAGTCCGTTTTGGACGGTCACCGTAGCCTTCTTTATCGCAGAGATGGGAGATAAGACACAACTGGCGACTGTTGCGTTGGCAGCTAAATTCCCCAATGAGATAGTTCCGGTATGGATGGGAACAACAATTGGGATGATGATTGCAAATGCAATAGGTATTCTCATTGGCGTTGTACTTGGCAAACAAATTCCTGAGCGCATAGTAAAATGGGGAGCTTCGTTAATTTTTATTTTCTTTGGGATACTCGGGCTTTACGATGCCCTGCCGAGAGAATATTTAAGTGTTACACGCGTTAGCTTATTTATTGCTGTACTCATAGCCCTAATTTATTTTGTTGCGAAATGGGGCAATCAATCCTCTAAGCCTACTCCGGAAGCCGAGTAATGGCGTTTTCCTATGTGGTACTAGCCGTTCGGCAATAAAATGTCAGGAGAGCATGAGTATGGAACACAAATGTAAGATAACCGTATTGCGCAAGGAATGCTATCAAGATTTGCAGGAACAGTATTTGGCTGATCCCCGGTCGGGAAAATGTCCTTTTTTTGAAGAAGGTCAAGAGTTTCTGCTGGAAGGCAATGATTTCTTCCGGATGCTGCATGGAAAATTCTGCTCAGAGGCATGGGATGCCATCAGCCGTTATGTATATGCAGCATTGCAGGGCGGGTCGATTATGAAAGGCTGGACAAATGACGAAAAGATGATGATTGCCTGTTGTAACGACGGCACTCGTCCCGTCATTTTTAAAATTGAACGTATTGATGTAGAGGAGTGATGAGCATGTATTGGAAATCTGCAGGTGACGCCCATACTGAGAAAACGGTGGAATTGGCCTTGAGTAAAGCAAAAGAGTATGGCATCAAGTCCGTTGTTGTAGCCTCCAACACCGGCAAAACCGCTCAATTGCTGGCAGGAAAAGTTGAAAACGTGGTCTGCGTTACCCATGCCAATGGCTTTAAGGAGCCGGGTGTTAATGAATTGTCTGCCGAGCAGCGGGAACTATTAGTGAGTAAAAATGTAAAAGTACTAACAACCACCCATGTACTGTCCGGGGCGGAACGGGGTATTAGCCGGAAGTTCGGCGGGGCATATCCAGTGGAAATTATGGCCAATACGCTGAGAATGTTTGGGCAGGGAGTTAAAGTTACTGTAGAGATTGCTGTTATGGCGCTGGATGCCGGACTGATCCCCTATGGTGAAGATATCATTGCCATTGGCGGTACCGGACGAGGCGCTGATGCAGCGGTGGTCATACGTCCGGCCCATGCCGCCAATATCTTTGATACCTATATCGCCGAAATTATTTGCAAGCCGTAAGCAGTAACTATAACGAACAGGCACGCAGGAATTTGTCCTGCGTGCCTGTTCGTTATAGTTCTAATGACAATTGACAATAGCAATTGACAATAGCAATAGTAGACAATAGGGACGCTCCTTTTTTGTCATCTACACTTTGTCAGGGGGGAAAATGAACTTTGATTTCCATTATTACCTTGAGTGGCGGCAGTCTGCTGGATGGATTCATCTGAATGGAAACAAAGCGGAGCACAAATACTTATACGTACAACATCGCAGCACATGCTGACGATAAGACGGATGAAGGCCTTTCAGTAAGGTTGTGGCGTTAATCGAAAGGAGATTGAGACTATTTATGGCAAAGAAAATCCGTAAAATGCGATACAAAATTCTGCCGCTGACCATAACTATGCCATTTGGCGATACTCAAAACACGATACACCCCACTCTGCTGTGGGATCAGCAGAATATTGTATTGGTTGATGGCGGATTCATTGGTTCGTGCCCCATGCTTGATAAGGAATTGCTGTTACATGGAATTTCGCTACAGCAACTGACAGGACTTGTCTTAACCCATCATGACCACGACCATATAGGAGCGGCTGCCGCATTGAAAAGAGTGAATCCCAAACTGCAAATATACAGTTCAGCGGAGGAAGCACCCTTTATTTCCGCACAGGAAAAACCGCTGCGGCTTTGTCAGGCAGAAGAAATGCAAATGACCCTTCCACCCGACCAGCAGGTGTTTGGAAAGGCATTTTGTGAGATGCTTCGCAGGGTTGAGCCGGTTCATGTAGACAGAATGTTACATGATGGGGAGTACTTGAATTGGTGCGGAGGTTGCCAAGTTATTGCAACCCCAGGGCATACGCCCGGACATATTTCGCTGTTCATGGAAGAAGCTTCGATTGTTATAACCGGTGATGCCATTGCTTTAGAGAATGGCTTGCCTGTTATCGCAAACCCTCAATTTACATTGGATATTGAACAGGCCGCAGAATCAATGGAGAAATTACTTGCAATGAAAGCCAAGACCTATTACTGCTATCATGGAGGCATTTATTCACTGACATAACCAAACTGCTCGTAATGCGGCCAGGTAAGAGGGGAATAAAGCCTATGAAGCAGGTGGCACCTAACTTCATAGGCTTTGAACAATGAGGAACTGGCATCGGCATCAACAGGAGGTTTCAGACTTTTTGCCTATATTCCAGGAAAGCAGTTTTCCCCATAGTCCATATCCAACCAGATTAGCCACCAAAGCCAAATAAATAAGCGAGCCAATGCCTGTCCAGGTAGGTGCCTGCCAGGCTGACAGCCAGGAATCGTAGCCTTCCAGCAGCAACGACAATACCGCTAACGGAAGAATAGCTAAAAAACCCATCCAAACAATCAGCGACAGCATAGGAAAAGCCGGTACACCTTGAGTAGCCCGGCGCATGATGACATTGCCCACACCCCAGCAAGCAGCGGCGGCTGTAACCAGCCAAAATCCGGCTGTCGTCATCTCACCGCCCTGTTGAGAAGCGATAATTGCCATCCCGATGCCTGCTACTAAAAGCCCTGCCAGATGGTTCCAGCGCCATTTTCCCCCGAGCCATACAACGCCTACCAATAGGGCCCATCACGAAGTTACCTTTTCATTTTACGGTAAAATTTCTATAAAATGCTTGACTTGGTGCTAACTCCAAGTGCTATCCTATCACCATAAGGCGGTGAAACCACATGCCGATTATAGTACAGAACACGCAAGAGCAGGAGGAGAACCCAATAAGATGAAACCAGCAGAGTTGAGCGTATTTCCTATGGGGGAAAAGAATGAAGCGTATGCCCGGTATTTTGTTGGACAGAGTTATTTGAATATGCTGTCCACAAGCGATGTTGTGATCGGCAATGTGACCTTTGAGCCGGGCTGTCGCAACAACTGGCATATTCATCGGGCTGCAAAAGGCGGCGGACAGATTTTGCTTTGCACTGCCGGCAGAGGCTGGTATCAGGAGTGGGGGAAGCCGGCGCAGGAACTAGGGCCCGGAGATGTAGTAAACATCCGTGTCAGTGTCAAACACTGGCATGGCGCGGCCAAAGATAGCTGGTTTGCCCATCTTGCAGTGGAAGTGCCGGGAGATGAGACCGCCAATGAATGGCTGGAAGCGGTCAGTGATGAAGAATATAGTCACTTGAAATAGGAGACAGAATAAGAAAGAATGGGATGTGCAGACCGGTTACACGGTTGGGGATTTGGCACTCTGGACGCCGGGTGATTTATTCGCCATGTATTTTGCCAAACCGATAAAGACTTTGTTTAACTTTTTAGTTAGGATCACTTCAGCGGTTCGAATCTTTTTTCTTGCTATCCGTATTCGTGATTTTTAGTTTCCCAAGCATTTTGTTGCTGCGATAAATCGTTGCCCCTATCAAACCGGCAGTTACGGCAATTAATAAGACTATTTCCTCTATACTCACGTAGATACCTCCATTTATGAAATCTGTGTGTTTACTGACAGGTTAAGCGCCAGCGCCATTACGGCAGTCAATAACAATCGTCGTTCTTAACTTTTTAGACAGTTCTTCCAGGATATGCTCATAATAAGGACAGGCATTTTTATCCGCGGTGGTACTGCTCATGCAAGAGGACATCGCAATTATATCGGCGCCACATTTTATCAATAATTTAGCTCTATTTACTACTTGCTTGCCTGGACACCCAGCGCAGGCAATACAGCCAACTACTGCAGCCGGGCCTAAATTTCTAAATGCACCCGCTCCTGTTTTTACTGCTGCAAACTCTTTTGTTTCCCAAGTCATGTCGCTACAGTGCGGACAAATGATAAATCCCACTTTAACCAAAGATGTTCTCTCCCTTTCAATTTAAATTTCCGCTAAGTTTGCGCTAACATTGATAATTCGTCCTGTCGTGATATAGTATTCACAGTAACTAGCCAAAGTGACTGTATTTCGCCAAAAACACAGGTTATCTTTAAATTACTCTCTTTTTCGTTTCGTTTTTTTGTTTAACTAATATATATATAATGGATAATAAAACACGAAACATTGTATATATAAAACCAACGTGCAACATACCGGGTAACATAGTAAACAAAATGATATGCAGTAGTTTCTAAACAAGAAACTACTGCATATCATTTTGCATAATAGCAGTTAATCGCTTTATTCGTGTCATAGAGAAGGTTATATGGAATATATTTTTAATTAGGGGCCGTCTAACACCCGGTGTGTATCTACAGACTGGTTCCCCAAAACAAATAGGGATTTTATTCTGTTTTGTGCCTGGAACGGAGCGAAAGGAATGGATATAATCATGGAATATAACAAGGCAACCATACAAACGATCATCGAAAGTCTTGGCCTGACCGAAGATATTCAGGTGGACGATATCCCTGATATAAATCTTTATATGGACCAGCTATTAGAGTTTCTTAACAATAGGCTTTATTGGCTAAAAAGAGAGTCAGCTGACAAGGGTCTAACAAAAACCATGATCAACAATTATACCAAAGATCAACTGTTGATACCGCCTCAAAATCGAAAATATGGAAGACAGCATATTATGCTCCTAATATTGATTTCCCAATTAAAAAGCATTCTTTCAATTAGTGATATCAAAAAAATCTTTGCCCCTATTTTAAACGATATTAATACCCCTGATGATGATGTTATTCCTCTTCAAGAGATATACATAACCTTCCTGGAGTTAAGAAAGGAACAGTTCGCAGAATTCTACGATACTTTTGAGGAAAAAGTCAAATATATAGAGAGCAAAACGGCTGCTATAGAAACAACTAACCGGAATGCGGCTGAGCTTCTTTTAATCATCTTGATGCTGGTTGCTCAGGCCAATGCTTCGAAACGTCTGGCAGAGAAAATGATTGATACCTTTTTTACCGGTAAGGAAGAATAAAAGCGGCATGTCAACAACAACGTGTCCAAGGCGTGCCGGTGCGGCAGTATAGCGCGGACAAGCTGTAGCGCATCATCAGCTCTCATAGATGGAAATTAGGTACATGTTGACTAAAAATTGTTAAATAAGTATAATATAGTTGTCACAACAATCATGATGGTGGTATAAATGGAATTTAAATTGAATGACTCCTTGGGGTTTATCTTAAATAAGACGAATGCAAAACTCAAAAATGAATTGCTGCAACGACTCAAAGAATATGATGTTACGCCAGAGCAATGGGCCATACTTAATTGTTTATGGGAACAAGAAGGTGTTACCCCTAAAGAGTTGGCAGACAGAATCGACAAAGATAAACCCAATACAAATCGCATTTTAGAGAAATTACAAATGAAAGAATTGATTGTCCGAAAACCTCATCCTGTAGATAAAAGGGCTTTTCAAATATTTCTGACTGACAAAGGGTGGGCAGTGAGGGAACAATTAATTCCCAGGGCTAAAGAACTATTAGATAAAGCAACAACAGGAATCGATGAACATAAAGTGACAGAATTGAAAAATATGTTAAATCAAATTTACTATAATATTAAATAGGTTTTTTTTGCAGTTATAGTTGTCATGACAACTATAACTGCAAATAGTATATTCATTATAATGTATGAATTTTAATATGCTGTTTTGTGTTATTTGAAGTTGCAGCTAAATAGAAAGGGGATGATAGGATGCACTGTGTAAAACGGTTCGAATAAAAAGGGAGGAAGGGAGAAATAATTCTTAGAAGGTCAGGACAGCCCTGCGAAAAAGTATGCATAATGTTAGGAGGAAAACAGACTATGAAAAGTGAACTGGCAAGTAGGCTAAAGCTTCGTTACTCGCCTGTAGCTGTTTTATTTACCAATGAAAAGCCTGAAAAAGCACTCGAATTTGCCGAGCAAAAATGGGGTTGTGTAGCGGCAATGCTTACAGCAGCGACTAAAGGCAGGACAGTTGTATTTAGCCGTAAAACTTTTGGATGTCTAGGTGGTGGAGTTGGACTAGGGTTGGGAAATCTCTACAGTGGCTTTCCAGGCGGTATTACTAATTTTCTTTCTACCGGAAGTGGGGAGGGATACCCGCCTGGCGAGGCCTATAAAAAGACACCGGCAATGGCTCAAAGCTTTGTAGATCACCTGCCGATAACTGATATACCTGAGCAGTATGTGGTATTTAAGCCGCTGGCAGAAGTAGACGAAGATAAGGAAAAACCAGAGGTTATTGTATTTTATGTGAATCCCGATCAGTTATCTGCCATGGTGGTCTTGGCTAATTATGGCAGATCAGAAAGTAGCGTCAAAATTCCGTTTGCGGCAGGCTGCCACTCAACCTGCTTATTACCTTGGAGTGAAGCGGCCCAAGAGAAACCTAGTGCAATAGTAGGAATGATTGATATTTCCGCTCGTCCTGTTATTGATGCCGATTTGCTCTCTTTTAGTATGCCTTTAAGTCTATTTAAAGAGATGGAAAGCAATGCTCATGGTAGTTTTCTCGACAAAGAAGCTTGGAGTAAAGTCGCCAAACGTCTCTAGTCTCTGCTGGAATATTATCATTGCAAAACAGTTCGCTTGTTGCAGGCTAAAGATTATGACTATCAAGCTAACGGGCTGCCTCGTATATGGTAGTATAAAATAGGTTACTCTTACAACTGTGATTGTTATGACAACTACAGTTGTAAGAGTATTATGAGGGTTGTTATCTAAGTGATTTATTATACAGCCTTGCTTGGCTATCGTGAGCCGGAACGAGGGTGTAGTAGCTTGTAGGTCATGACGCCGGCAAAGAGGCTTGCGTTTCTATTGTGAGATATGATATAATTATCTAAAAGTAAATATTGATTGGGGTTCTAGGAGGAGTCTGTTCAACAACAGGCTCTTTATTGTTTTTTTTCTGGAAAATAATAACAGAGGTGAGCGCTATTCATGGCATTGGTAGGAGTGCTTGGAGGAGCCTTTATGTGTTTTGAGAGGAATAAGCATCCATGATTAAATGCTTATTTTGATGTGCTATTCATCGTACCTTACGATATAGTATATATTAGGAAATTGAATATCCCTTGGATTTTTGGAGGAGCCTGTTCACAACGGGTTCCTTTTTGTTTTTTTGGGGGATGATAACAATGAGACAGGAGGATGAATTATGGAAAAACAAGCAATCTTGGCAATTAGTGTATTTTTATTGACTTATGGATTTATTATTTCTGAGAAAGTACACCGTACTATTGTAGCGATGATCGGTGGTATAATCATGTTGGCCTTGGGGGTTGTTAGTCAGGAAACTGCACTTCACCATATCGATTTTAATACATTAGGCTTATTGACTGGTATGATGATTATTGTTGCAATAACAGGTGAAACGGGATTATTCAAATATATAGCCATCGTAGCTGCAAAAAAAGCAAAGGGAGACCCCTTAAAAATTCTTTTTTTATTGGCTATCATTACCGCTGTATCTTCTGCACTTCTTGATAATGTCACAACTGTATTGCTGATGGTTCCAGTAACCCTTAGCATCACTAGGCAGTTAAAAGTCAATCCTGAACCTTATCTCATTACCGAGATTATCGCATCTAACATTGGTGGTACGGCTACTCTAATTGGAGATCCTCCGAACATTATGATCGGCAGTGCGGTAAAGGAGCTTTCATTTATGTCGTTTATTAATAATTTGGCGTTCATTTCAGCGGTAACTTTAATTATAACCCTGATTATTTTACTCTTAATATATCGTAAGCAGCTTAAGACTACAGAGGCGTTAAAATCAGGACTTATGAGTTTGGATGAAAAAAAGGAATTAAAAGACAAAGTTCTTCTAAAGCAGAGTTTAATAGTGTTAGGCCTAACTATCCTCGGCTTCTTTCTACACCAGCTTCTTCACTTGGAGTCGGCAACAGTAGCACTGGGGGGAGCCTTTATCTTGTTATTGCTTACAAGTAAAACCGATCATGACCTTGAGCATGCTTTTAGCCGAGTAGAATGGACTACAATTTTCTTTTTTGTAGGTCTTTTTGTAGTAGTCTCTGGTCTTATCGAAACAGGGATTATCAGTAGTTTGGCTCGAAGTGCCATCGCGTTTACCGGTGGGGATATTAAGGTTACGGCTATCTTGATTTTGTGGCTAAGTGCAATTGCCTCCGCATTTGTGGATAATATCCCATTTGTTGCTACAATGATACCAATGATTCAGGACATGGGGTTAATGGGAATTGCGGACTTAGAACCTTTGTGGTGGAGCTTAGCATTAGGGGCTTGTTTTGGTGGAAACGGCAGTTTAATTGGTGCCAGCGCAAACCTAATCGTGGTAGGATTAGCTGCACAAGAGGGAGTCCATATTTCGTTTATGCGATTTTTTTTCATAGGTTTTCCGATAATGTTACTATCTGTACTTATAGCGACTGTTTATGTATATATTCGCTATCTGGCGGTGTAGGTTCAATTTTAAATTATATAATAGCCTTAATAAACAGTAATTGACAAGCTTCTCATAGTCCTTAAGGCTTTGAGAAGCTTGTTTGGGAGGTAAATGAAAATGGATCAAATAGAAACCATATTACAATCGGTTTGCAATACTCTGGCCCCTATTATGGGGATAGCTGGTGTTGTCTTGGGCGGTTCAAGAGCAAGAGGAACTCATACTCTGGAATCCGACATTGATATTGGAATCTATTATCATAGCGATACCCTTGATTTAATCGTTCTGGACAAAGCAGCTACGGTGTTGGACAGTGAACACGGGACCGGTTTGATCGCACCTCCCGGGGCGTGGGGAAACTGGGTTAATGGCGGTGGCTGGCTTATGATTAACGGCTGCCATGTAGATTTCATTCTGCGGGATATTCTGCGAGTAGAGCAGGCTATTGAGGATTGCCGGGAAGGCAGGATTACTGCCCACTATCAAACTGGGCATCCTCATGCTTACCTAAATGCCATGTACATGGGGGAACTAGCCATTTGCAGAATACTCTTTGATCGCGATGGGAAACTACAGGAGATGCAGAATAAAACCCAGCCTTACCCACAGAACATGAGGGAGGCAATAATTCGCTTTTTTATATTTGAAGCCGGATTTTCTCATATGTTTGCTGATAAGAACAAAAATAAGCATGATGCGTATTATGTAACAGCGCATCTGGTCCGTTCGGTTTCCTGTCTTAACCAGGTGCTGTTCGCACTCAACGGTGAGTACTGTATCAATGAGAAAAAAGCTGTCCGCATGATTGACGGATTTCAGGTCAAACCGCCTGAGTATGGGTGGAGGATAGAAAATTTATTCTCGTTAGCTGGACACGAAGAAGAACAGGCATGTACATGCCTGAAAAAATTAATCGATGATGTAGAAAAACTTGTTCGAGAGGCTTAATTTTTGCTTTTTTGTTTTTACTGTATTTTACGAAGCAAAATGTACGTCCCCTTGCTTCCTGATGAGAATCGAGGGACAGGCAGGCATGGCCGCTGGTTTTTGCTCAATAGGTTAGAGAACGTATAGGAGGAAACTACTATGAATAGTAAAGATATACAAAATTCGACAGAAAGTGTTCGTAAGGCACTAAAATTTCAATTTGATATTTCTTGTCAGATATTAGACCTCCATCTTACAGGTCTTGATGACGAAGAGTGTCTCTGGAGACCTGGAGCAAGAGGGCTTCATGTTACTGAAACATTAGATGTCTGGCACGCGGACTGGCCAGATACCGAAGCTTACGATATCGGTCCATCAAGTATTGCCTGGTTAACTTGGCATATTATTTTTTGGTGGTCAATGGTTTTAAACCATTCATTTGGTGATGAAACATTAACGCGTGAGAATGTTCGTTGGCCTGGTACTATGATGACTGTTAGGGATAAAATAACCCAACTGCGCAATGAATGGAGTATTAAACTGGAGACATTGTCAGATGCGGAATTTCTTTCATGTAAGAGGACTAAGTGGCCTTTCAATGATAGACCATTTTATGAACTTGCTGCATGGTTGAATCTTGAACTTATGAAGAATGCTTCTGAGATTGGTTATTGTAGGTTTCTTTACGCCTCTCAGAAGAGTAGTTTATGATAATGTAAAAATCCAATTTGTTTGTCTGAGTACGAGTACAGACGGTCCTTTGCTACGATTGGGCAGGCTGCGGCTCGTATCGAGGCCTGGATCAGCTATTGCGATACCCGCAGGAGGCATAGTGCCTTGGGTGGCAAGATGAACCTTTTTCCGAGATGCGATAATACACCTTTATACTGAATTGAATCTATAGCCAGCCCCCCATATTGTTTCAATATACTCGGGGCTCGAAGGGTCTTTTTCAACTTTTTTGCGTATTTTTTGAATATGCACGGCGACAGTTGCGGTATCGCCAGAATAATCATCCATCCATAGCCTATTAAAGATATGTTCTTTGCTAAAAACGATGTTTGGATTCGAGGCAAGAAAAACTAAAAGTTCGTATTCTTTTGTTGTCAATTGAATTTCTTTTCCGTTTACAAAAACCTTATGCGATGCCGTGCTGATTTCCAGCCCTCTATGGTGTATTACTTCCAGGGTAGCTATATGGCCCTTGAGCCGTTCATATCTCTTAACATGGGCTTTGACCCTGGCCGTAAGTTCAGCCGGGCTGAAGGGCTTGGTTAAATAATCATCTGCTCCGAAATCCAAACCTCTGATTTTATCGA
>POVV01001058.1_pt1 | contig 11762 bp, 10 predicted proteins | sample 1560271 | NCBI WGS metagenome assembly POVV01 (sample SAMN08337232, study PRJNA429181) | Bioreactor metagenome, whole genome shotgun sequencing project. | biome: cows' rumen and soil; feature: anaerobic; isolation source: anaerobic chemostat enrichment culture, galacturonate as sole carbon... | reverse complement strand
CTCACGGACACCTTCATTCATCGAAACATAGGCTTTATCCGTGTCTGCCTGAATATCCGCGATTAACGCGGAAATTTGCTTTGCCGCTCCCTGAGACTGCTCAGCCAGCTTACGAACCTCTTCCGCAACCACCGCAAATCCTTTTCCCTGTTCTCCCGCCCGCGCAGCTTCAATAGCCGCATTTAATGCCAGCAGATTGGTCTGCCCGGCCAGGCCGGATATTGTTTCAACGATTTCTCCTATTTCTTTGGAACGCCCATCCAGTCTCGCCACAACTGCCGCAGAATCAGATACCGTTCTGTCAATTCTACTCATTTGATGTACCGCATTTTCAATAGCCTTCCCGCCTGATTGGGCAAAGGCGCTCGCCTGCCCGGTAGTATCGGCGGCGGAATTCGAATTGCCTGCGGCCTGACCGATGGTATCCAATACATTCCGGACACTGACTGATGAAGCGGCTACTGCCTGCAGCTGTCTATCCGCTCCTTGCGCTACATCAGTAATGGTTGAAGCCACTTGACCGGAAGCTTGCGCGGATTGTTCGGCACCGGCAGTCAATTCTTCAGCCGAAGCGGCTAGCTGCTCGGCTAACGAAGCGATGCCGCCAATCAGCTTACGTAATTCTGCCCGCATCGCAGCAACAGATTCCGCTAAATCCCCTAATTCGTCATTCGACATTTTATCAATAGCTGTCTGTAAATTGGCGTCAGCGTATTGACGGGTAATCTCGGCAAGGCGGACAATCGGTTTACGAATCATTCCGGTAAAAAACCATGATACACCGATGCCGATCAGCACTGTCGCCAACCCAATCCCGCTTGAAAACAGCACGGATTTCTGGGCCCTCTCCAGTGCGGCTTTCGATTGAACTGAAGCTAACTCTTCATTTTGTACGGCCAGATCGCTCAGGATTTGCTTTGCTTCTTCGATCAGCGGAATAATAATGGCGACCTGAGCCTCTATGGATTGATCCAGTTCCTGCATCTTACCAAAGTCTTGATTTCTTTTCGCTTTGTAATATTCTCCGATAAGCGGGTTTAATTGCCCGCTGATGATGGCCAGACATTGATTAGTATTACCTATCGCCTTTTCGACAATATCGCGGGTTTGTGTACTCACGTTTTCCAGCAGTTCCGCTTCCAATTCAATCGTTTGCATCAGGCTGTCCAGCGCACGCTCCGCATATGCTTCGTCCCCATAGGCGTGGTAGCCCCTGACTGCCGCGATAGCTTCCAGCAATTGATAATTCGTTTCGTTTTGTACCGATACGAAAGCCCGTGCCGTTTCCGCAGACTCGATGCCCTTTTTGGTTAGGTTGATAAATAGATACGAGACAAATGTTGATATAACTACGAGTAATATTACTATGCCATAGCCGATTGATACCTTCTTGCCAATAGTAAGTCTCATGTCATCCTCCTCAATTCTTCTCCATCTATTGCGTTCAGAAACCCGACATGTATAGTTTACTATAAGCAGCTGCCCAGCTTGGTTTTTTCTCTTTTATATCCCGTTACCCGGCATATTTTTGTCTGTCGTGCCAATGGCTACGTTTCAGGAGGCATATATTCCGTCCCTCCCAACCACAAACCTTGTCGCGTCCTGCGTTCAAAAAAACAACCGCCTAAAGCCTGAAGCTTCATCAGCGGTTGTTAAACCTGTTTGTTTAGTTTGCTGCCCGGTAAACCGTCTGGCCGCCAACAATCGTCTCTACTATTTTAATATCTTTAATATGCATCGGATTACAGGTCAAAGGATTTTCTTGCAGGATGACAAAGTCGGCTAACTTGCCCGGTTCTATTGATCCGGTCATATTCTCCTGAAAGTTTTGGTAGGCGGCATTAATCGTATAGGCTCGCAGTGCGTCCAATGGACTAATTCTTTGTTCGGGACCGATGACTTTGCCGCTGGTGGAAACGCGATTCACAGCCGACCAGACTGCCAGCAGCGGGTCTTGCGGTACAACCGGCGTATCACAGTGAATGGTAAATACTATGCCGCGGTCAAGGGCTGATCTCGCCGGGCTCATGCGGGCAGCCCGCTCCGGTCCCATAAAAATATCTCTGTGGCGGTCGCCCCAGTAGTAGGTATGTAAAGAGAAGAACGATGGAATGACCCCCAGCTTTTTCATTTTATCAAGCTGGTCTTCGCGAGCCATCTGGGAATGAATAATCACATGGCGCGGATCAGGCCGCGGGTTTTCCCGCTGCGCTTTTTCAAAGGCATATAAAATATCGTCAATAGCGGCATCGCCATTGCCATGGATAAGAATCTGATGACCCGCATCATGTATTTTCTTTACGTTTTGGGCAAACACTTCGCGCGACGACAGCGGATAGCCCCTGTAAGAGGAATCACCCTGGAACGGAGTATGATATGGCTTGCTCAAATAGCCGGTGTAGCCTTGAATTGATCCGTCACGAAAACGTTTTATTCCGCCAAATGCGATCAGATTTGTCTTATCTAACTCCAGATCACGAACCTGTTCGGCTGATTTAGGACCTAAGCATACAACATTTCTAATTTTAAGCAAGCCTTGATCCGCGGCCCTGACGAGGTTTTTAACGGAGGCAAGTGAAGTCGCGCCGCCATTGTTGGCTGTGGTAACCCCTTTACTTGCGTATATTTCAGAGCTGAGTCCGATGCCGGTTAAGGTATCAGTCCGGCTAAATATGGGCAGAAACTTACTAACCAGGCTCTTTGCGCTTTCTTCTAAGACGCCGTTCGGCTCTCCTGTCACAGGATCTTTCCGGATTACGCCTCCTCTAGGAGATGGTGTGTTCCTGGTGATTCCAGCCATTTGCAGCGCCTTGCTGTTAGCAACGGCAAGATGTCCCGAGCTGTGAGATATCCATATCGGGCGTTCTGTTGACACTTTATCAAGATCATACCTCGTTGGATGCCGTTTTTCCTTCAACAAGGTATCATCATAGCCGCGGCCTCTAATCCAGGCAGCATGGGGCTTGTCTTGTGCCTCTTTTTTTAATACGCTAATTATATCGTCTATGGAGCGAATTTTTCCGATTGGCGGGCTATTCAGGTCAACAATAAACTTTGCTGTCCTGCCAACACCGTAAAAATGGCTATGAGAGTCATAAAAGCCAGGCATCAGTGTTGCGCCTTTTAGATCAACTACCTTGGTACCACTGCCCACAAACGCTTTAATCTCGTCTTCAGAACCAACGGCAATGATTTTGTCCGCTTTCACCGCGACAGCCTGAGCCGAGCGATTTTGGGCATCCATCGTAAGAATTGTTCCGTTAATGTAGACACCTGTGGCTTGTTCCGGCACAGACGCCCATACGGAAACCGGAGTAGACGCCAGTACACAAGCCATGTACATCCCGGCTACCAGAGGCATGAATACGTGTTTCATACTTGTTCTCGCACCCATCTCACTAGTTTATACTTGAATCTAGTACTCTGTCGGATATATTCCTTCCTGCCCCTTACAACAGATAAAAAAGATTAAAAAGAGAATAAACAGGTCACCAGCAGTCAGCACGCCAATAAAACCAATAACAAGAAATAAGGAGGTGAATACATGAAAAAAACGCCAGTGATCTTACTAGCATTGCTGCTGATGGTTCTGTCCGTTACTAGTGTTTTCGCCAGTCCGGTATACTCGTCCCCATCAGACATCGCGTCAAATCAGTTGGTTATCAGTGGGGCAACCCCACATACAGATGCCTTTGCTGTGATGGACAGCTCGTACACTAAGATGTCTGCCATGTATATCGGCAATTCCAGGACCAAAATATTCCACGATCCGGAATGTAAGTGGGCCAAAATCTATGTTAAGGATAAACCACACGAAGTCGTTCCTTTCAATACCCGTTCGGAAGCTGTCGAGGCCGGATTCAGGCCATGCAAGGGTTGCAAACCATAATTACTCGCTCTTCCTCATAAGAGCTATCGGCAAAGAAGAGAAGTCTGGATTACACTCCAGACTTCTCTTCTTTGCCTAAGCCGATATAGCGGTATTTGTTGCGGGGCCGTCCCACTTTGCCATAGTCGCTGACAACCGTCAGTTCCTTTTTGGAAATAAGATGCTGCAGGTAACGGACTGTTGTCTGATAGGCCAGGCCTGAGTTCTCCGCTACATCCTCGATGGAAAACCACCCGTCAACAGAGCGGCAATAGTGATAGACCCGCTGCAGAGTAGCCTCATTTATCCCTTTGGTGACCAAGGCGCCGGCCTGAGCTTCGCGTTGTTTCTGCAATAATTGGATATGAATATTAATCCGGGCCGCCAAATCAGGTACTTTGATTGGCTTGGTCGCAAAATCATTAGCTCCCGCATCAAGAAATTTATTGGCTATTTCCTGACGCTCATCTACTGTCAATACAATAATCGGCAAATATTTATCCACGCCGCGGATTTGCTTCACTGTTGTCAGGCCATCCTGCTGCGGCATATGATAGTCCAGCAAAACCAGATCCGGTTTGAGCGCAGCTACTCGTTTCACCGCCAGCAAGCTATTGGTCTCGGTATAAACTTGCCAGCCCATGGTATTGCCAATAGCCTGCAGGGTATACAGTATATCCTTTTCATTGTCGATCGCCAGAACTCTTACCTTTTTATCTATGGTCATATTGCCACCTCGGTAATGTTATCGTTGCAATCGCGCCTTTGCCGGCACTGTTGCAAATATCGACCGTCCCTCCATTGGAATTGATGGTATCTTTTACAAAAGCGAGACCTAAACCGGATGATTTTTGAGTTGAAAAGCCAATTTCCCAGATAAGCTCCCCCTGTTCCGGTAAGCCTGATCCATTGTCTTCAATATATATTGCAACATGGGAATCATCGGTTATAACGCTGAGCTTGATCTTGCCGTACTGTGAATCCAGTGCGGCCAGCGCGTTTTCAAGCAAATTAATGATTGCTCTGGCCATTTTAATTTTATTTACATGTATCAACGCTGACGGTTGATCAATGCTCAGCACAAATTCCGCTATGTTGCTGAGTCGTGGCACATGTGACAGAGAATAATCGATCAGCTCTTTAATCTCAATGGTTTGCCTGGTATCATCTGTCAACAGTTCGTCAATCATTCTGCTCATTTTATCCACGGTGTCGCTGATATAGTTGCCATATTCCCGATAATCCTGATCCTGAGACAAAGCGATGACGCCGGCCAGCCCCTGAATCGTGGTTAAGGGTGTTTTTAAATCATGTACTAACGCTTGTTTTTCCCGCAGGGACCGGGTATCGATCGAGTGAAGCTTTAATTCATTCTCCAGCCGTTCCAGCCGTAAACTTTTTTCGGCAGTCTCGATTTCGCCTGTATAAGCGGTAAGCAGACGCGCCATCAAAAATCCATTAGAGATAAAGACCAGAAACATCATAATGCCAACAACATTGAGGATATGCTCTGAGCCAATGAAAGCGGCGATATGTTTGATCTCAAAGGATATTTCCCCCCGCCCGAATCCATAACCGGTAAGCATGGGTACAATATCCAGCCATTCTACGCCTAGCAGCAAGAGGGCAAAAACAATCGCCTTGTGTGTAATGCTCCTGGCCATCTCACGAAACCCACTGACCAGAATAATAGCAACAATCAATGAAATGGAAGGGATGCCCAAGTCGTAAGTTATTCCATAACTAAATTCAATCACCTGATAAATAGCCGGAATAACGAGCAGAGGAATGAACCTGGCGTATTTAGTACGGGCTGTATCATTAAAGCCTAAGCCTTCCGCCAACAGCAAAGTACCTGTATAGATAGGTATAACCCGTAAAATGTTTAAGGCGACAAGCTTCAATGAAGCTAACAGCAGGAAACCACTATCGTGTTGTTCGATGCTTTGTTCCATGGAAGCGAGAATACCGAAATCCTCTACGGTAATCAGGCTTGGCATGAACAAGCCCAGGATCATGTTGCCGATACCCCAAAGCAGGCTAGCGTTTAACGGTATGCGCATTCTTCCACCAGCCCTCCATTCTGCCACGCTGTAATAAGGCGACAACCGTCAGGACACACAGTATCATCATAATACGCAAATAGGGCGGCAAGGTATAAGTGTAGTATACACTGCTCTGACCGGCGCCGCCGCCATCACGGATCCCATATTGCGCTGCCAGCCGTGCAATGTTGATAAAATGGATCACAGGGCGATTCGCTTGAATAAACCGCTCAGCAAGCCCGTCGACGGTTGACAGCGATGGGCGATACTGATTCGTTAAGCCCTGCCTTAACGGCGCCGAATGACCATGCTGGCCAAAAATCACATGATTGCCGCCGACATTAACCAAAGCTTGCGGTAAAATCCCATTGTCGTCACGATAGATCTCTATCCGGCGGTCAATAGCACCGGTTAGATTGCGCGCCGCAATTGGCGCCACGCCGGAACGGGCAATAGCCTGTCCAGCCAGTTCCTCCCCTTCAGGAAACAGCCCTCCGCCGGTATCCCCCTCCCCGCCTAAGGATGCCGCGGCAGAACGCCACGGCCAGAGATCGTTGTCTAATAAGGTTTGTTCCATATCCAGCCACGTATAATCAGGACGATTGGCTCCCCATGTCGAAGAGCCGACAGAACTGGTTATTATCGGTCTGGCGCCAATGGCATCGATAGCGGCAATGACCGCAATGTTAAGAGCCGGGAATGAGCCTGAGAGATTAACGGCAACCCTGTCACCTGATTTGACGCCGGCGGCAGTCAGCATGTGCACGGCCACAGCGGCAAAATCCGGATGCTGGGAAAGAATCTTTGCGGTGTAGGGAGCTAGTGTGGTGGTTATTAGTGTATATTCTTCACCAAGCAGTCTGGCGCCGATTATTTTCTGCGCTGCTACCGCCTTGGCCGCCGCGGCTGCTTTGATTGCATAATCCGGGCTTTTCTCGACAATGGTCATTCTCATGCCAAGCGCTAAAACACATAGGCTGCATAAGAGAATTAGCGTCAACCGCTTCACCATAACCATCCCTCTCCGGCCAGGACACACAGGCGTGTTAATACGACGGCAATAGACATTACCAGAGTGGTATGCACGATGCCTTGCCTGGCAAAGTCACGCGCAATCAGTCCGGGTATGAGATAGCCAATAACCAGCAAGCCAACATCCCAATGCCCTGCTGCGGCAAAGCGGGTTAACAACTGACTGACTGTGACGCCTGCGAGAACATAAAGCGCAAATTGGCGGCGGCCATATAACAACAGACGGCGTTCCATCAGCTTCATTATCCAATAGGTGACTAGCGCAGCGATGATAGTACCGGCCAGCCAAACAGGCTGCAGAGCAAACATCGCCAGATAGCCGGCGGCAACGATGCCGCCGGGCGAGATACCAGTTACCTCAGTCAACAGAAGAGATATGACAATTCCGACAATTAAGGTATGCATAACTCCCCCCCGTCAGCTGTTGAGAAGAACAGCTTCTCTACTCCCTTAACATTGCCAGCCCCAAAAATGATTAAATCATCAACGGGAAGTGATTCTACCGCAAGCGCCAAATCAATTAACCCCGGCTGGTCAGGTAAAATATGTAGCTTGTACGGGCTAATTCCGTAACGTAGTAACTGCTGGCGAGCAAACTGTGTATCACCTGCCAATATGTAGCTTGTCTGATGAACCGTAATCAGTTCGCGGCATAATTGAGCTGTCCGGAATTTACGGTCTGGGCGGCAATTCAGCAGTATGACGCGCTGACCGGGGCGTGACGCCACATAGCGATGCCAGAGCAAGAGAGTAGATTCCGGGTCATTGGCGGCAAACGCGTTAACCAGTGTAGCCGTTTTGTTGTTAAGGCAGATTTCCCGAACTGTAACATTGCCTGCGTCAGGCTGTGCTTGCCGCATGCCATGCAGTGCAGTTTGGCGGTCAATACCGGCCCGCTCGCATACGGCTAAAGCTAACGCAACATTTTCATTAATGACTTCATAAGGAAATCCGGTTAATTGTTCCGGTTTAATCGCACTGCCATCCACAGCCATTATTTCACTGTCCGTCCCTGCCATTGCGCCCATGATCAGTTTCGCCGCTTCGTCAGTGGTGATCAGCGCGCCTGCTGCTGGTATGGTATTGCATAAGGATCTGGCAACATTGTCAACACCGGTTCCCATCACCTCCTCATGATCGAGCCGGATATTGGTGATAACCCCAATATGCGCTTTGATCAGCCGGTGTTCGCAGAACCATTGCAATTCAGGCTGCACAGCCATACATTCGACAACCAGCGCCTGCGTCTCCAGTTTAGCTGCGTGTCTGGTCACTGCAATCATTTCTTTGATGTTCGCCGGGCCGCGCCGCTTGAGGTCCTGCTCGCTCCCGTCTGGAAATATGATTCTCGCTCTTGTCCCGGTCGTTTTTGCCACTACTCTCAGACCTCCCGCGCGAAGGCCTGCGGCGATCAGGCGGGTAACGCTCGACTTTCCCCTGATTCCGTTTACATGAATGCGCAGCGGGATGGAATTAAGATTGCGTTCATGCCGTTTATACTCACTAAAATAGTAGAGTACCAGGCAAGCCAGGGCTGCCAGGCTGAATACTCCTTCTGTTACCATTGGCCATTCCTTCTATTGCTCGCTGATGAGACCTTCACTAGCCAGCAAAAATCTGGTGATTGTTACATGCTGATGAACCCGATCCTCTAGCGGCTGTTTCACACTGGTTTCCAGCGTAAAAGCCGGAATATCCAGTACAGTGGAAGCGTAATACGCTGTGCTGCCCTCTACCGGACTGGATAAGAAAGTGAACTTGCGATGCTTTTCCGGCAATTGCTGATTGATTAGCTCAACACACTCCAAAGCCAGAAGCGAACTTTTGTCGTCAAAGCCGTGTATTACGGTTTGCCCTACAGAGGTTTTGTCATAATAATGGAATGTCCTTCCTTCGTGCAGATCAATAACCATCGATACATTATACTTTTTCATCAATGAACTGATCGCAAAAGCAATTCGTTCGGCCGGATTGCCGTCCGGGCGGCCCGGATACGCGCGATTGATATCGGTAATCTCAGGCAGTGTCCGGACACGCCGGTTCAATGCCAGATTATTTGCCCGCGGGACAACGATCAACGTTCCCTTGAGCAGTGAAACAGAAACATTTTTTTGGATGGCTTCAGCGGCAAGGGAGCCTGCCGGTTCGTTGCCATGAACCCCTCCGACAACCAGAACAGCAGGACCGTTAATCTTGGACTCATAAATAAATGCTTTTGTTTCATACTTTGTACCGGCAGCCAGCGGAAGGACGGTTTGAGTAATGTCACTCACCGCGGGAGCGCTGGCCTGGACGGGAGAGACTGCCGGCAAGAGAATGCTTACGGTAACAAGAAGCAGAACCATGCGTTTGACGATTGGTTGTAGTATACATTTCGACATTTTTCGTAAACTTCCCTTCCCCTCTTAGTTAGGCAATTTTTAGGAGACGAAGCAGCAGGGGTATGATTGACATAGCACCAATCAGTTGCATATTGATATCGGTTTGCTCAAAAATTTCCCATACAATAAAGAACAGTGTTACGGCGATGATTCCCTGATAAAGAAGCGTCAGCACTCGAGTCCCTCCTATAACAGTATTTTAGCGATTGTGTCAGCATAGACGATCATCAGCAAACCGGCAGCTATCGTTACCACAGCAGGCACTGCACAGGGGCGAACAATCCGCCAATAGTTGGGGATACCCATAACCTGGGCGGTAATAGCCGGTGTCAACGCAACCGGCGGCATTAAACTGCCAACACTCGCCACTAATGACAACGCTGCTATCGTAACAATATGATTTTGGCCTAGCATGGCCAAAGCAAACGGTACACCAAATACGCTAGCTGATCCATAAACCGATATGCCGCCAAAAATCGGCAGGCTGAGAGCGATGCCTGCCAGCATCAGATAAGACGGGAGGCTTAAGGTATTGATCACGATACTGCCGCGAACTCCTGTCAGAGTCATAATTTCGATCAACATACCGACTCCCAGCAGAATGCCTACGACTGGAATAATTTCACGGATCCCCAGCCTGATGGCTTCAACAATGGAGAATTTCTTACCCACCAGCATTCCTAAAAGGATGCCGATCGTAAAGGTTAGCGGCAAGCCCGGATCGGGAAAAGTTCCCGGTAATGCTTTCGGGCCGATCATAAGAACCAAAACCACAAGCAACGGCATGTATAATTTCAACCCGCCATCAATCTGCTGGTTCCTGACTTCTTCAACGATTGCCTGCAAATCAGCTTTCTTAGCATAACCATAGCCCATATACAAGGTGCTGAAGATGGCCAGCGAAACCGTCATGATCAGCAGAATTAAATCAAAGCCAATATACGGCACATCCATGCCACCGCCAATGATCATTACGACAACATTAACCGGCGGAGCGATCATCCCAAATATTGAAGCCATAGTGACAATCGCCGCAGCCACATGATCAGGCATTTCCATTTGCATCAATACCGGAGCAAGCAACACTCCTGTGCTTAGCACTGACGCGGCGCATGATCCGGTGATAGCGCCCGGGAACATAATGATAATTGTCAGGGCAGACAGCAACATCAACGGCGAGCGACCAAACTTTATAATCACATCCCGGGTCAGCGCCTGTAGTAACCCATTCATATTCATTACTTTCATCAGAATCATCGCGGTAATCAGGACAAGCGAAACGTCTAAATAAGCAAAAGTTCCCTTGACCAAGAACTTCATCGGAAAAAAGTGTCCGCCTACCGCCGCCATGACAATACTTGTTACCACCATCGACAAAGCCACCGACATTTTTAGCCACACAATCAGACCAACGAATGTGACCAGCATTACTGCTAACAGTACAAGTTCCACTATTTTTTGACCTCCTGTAATGTTCTCTTTTTGGAAAAATCAGACCTGCGTTGCCGCAACATCTCCCCTTTGTTCAGGCTGCGCTTCACAGCTGTCGTTCGCTTTTGTATACTTATCCGTGAATAGCAATACATCCTATTTATTCTTATTTTTATCTGCCGTGAGCGGCATTCTTTTTAAGTTCATTCTTCCTTTGAAGAAGAAAGCGAACCGGCATGTACCGGTTCGCTTTCAGTGTGCTATTAGCTATTAGAATGCATTTTTCAAATATTGTCCTACTCCGACAATGTTACCGGGGAAATCGATTGGCACGCCGCCGGCAGCCCGGGTGAATGCCTTGTCATGGTCGCCGCTTTCCACAACGATCACATAATTGGCTTGGCCGACAAGCGGAATAAAACGATCTGTCAAGTCGCCCCTGCGAGCAGACCCGCCGATATGCAAGGCGATAATTTTCGCGTTTGCGCTTTTAGCCTTACTAATCAGCGCTTTGGCGCGCACTTCCTCTTCCGCCATATCTACGCCTGCGGCTCCCATGCCTTTCGAACTGCCGCCGATAACCAGCATGAGGGTTTTCGCACCGCCCATATCACTGGCAGTTGGGTTATAAGTGAATTGCAGGTTGTTACGCTGCGACAAGGCCCTGACCATTTGCGCGTCTGCACTTTGGCCAATGGAAGTGATCAATATGGGCTGTTCAAAATTGCCGGCGAAAGCCGCAGTCATTGAGAACATGGATACAACAACGGCAAACAGGATTGCCATGGTACGGAACATTTTTTTGTTCATTACGATTTCCTTCCTTCTTTTCTATTTATAAGCTGATAGCACAAACACCGATGGAAAACCTTGTTCCTCCTTGTATTATAGAGTAGTAGTTATTAAAGCCCCTCTCCAAGGGCTGTGCTACACTGTAGGGGATGCTGTGGATTGGTGTGTGCCTCCTACCACAAGATGGTTTTAGAAAGGTTCCAGCCACAGCCC
>POVV01001056.1_pt1 | contig 11790 bp, 6 predicted proteins | sample 1560271 | NCBI WGS metagenome assembly POVV01 (sample SAMN08337232, study PRJNA429181) | Bioreactor metagenome, whole genome shotgun sequencing project. | biome: cows' rumen and soil; feature: anaerobic; isolation source: anaerobic chemostat enrichment culture, galacturonate as sole carbon source...... | reverse complement strand
AGCCATACCGGTCGCCTTGTGCTTTAAACATCTGTCGCAGCAGATTGGCCCGGCTGAACGGCAGATAGCCCTTGGATACATCGGCGGCTTTGGCGACAAGGGCAGGTCGGAAATCGAGCATTCCCGTCTGATTGCGGACCGGCAGCCGGACGACATAGCAGGAAACCGGTGTTCTGCGGCCAATCAATTCAGGAATAGTATCCGGTGACGCCAGAGGGAGCTTCGCGCCCATGGCAAAGGTGAGGCGGGAAAATTCCGGCAGATGAGGATCTTCAGCCAGTGTCAGGTAATTGCCGGTTACCACTAAAAAATCGCGGGTATGGCAATAGTCGAGCCAGAGAGCGCGGTCCTGGCTGAGCGCGATCGAGTCTGCTTCAATCCAGCCGCGGTAATTGGCTGCCTGTACATACCGCCAATTGCCGTCCCGGCTTTGGTGCAGACACAGCAGCGGTTCGGCCGGATCGAGGGCAGTTTCCTGAAACCGGTCAAATTCCCGGTCATCGGGGTCTTTTGTCAGAAAGTCATTGGTCGGAAAGGTACGGACAGCGGAGCGGCGCAGTGTAAAGCCATAGCCGACTGCAACGGTGCCCTGCAAGGCTGCCGCATTCATCGCCTGCTCCAGACAGGCGTAATAATCCGGAGTCACCCTTCTGCCGTCAACAAACCTTGCTTCATCGGGAAACGCGTTTTCAAACAGCATATCCCGGACTGCGGCTGACGGAAGTTCTGCCGGATATTGTGTGATATCAAAAACCAAATCCGGTAAGCGGCGGCAGGTTTGCCGGTTGAGCGCAAGGATTTGCTGCGGTGTCGCGACAACCTCTTCCGGATGCGGACAGCTTTGCAGCCAGAAAGCGGCGTTATCCATTATTATCACCCCCAGGTTATCTGTGAGTACATATAGCACAGTACGCTTTAATCAACCGTTGTATTCGCGGTTATTACAGAGTTCCCTGCCGGGCAGGGTATTTTTGTTATTCTGTTACTGCATCGGCTCAGGAAATTGCTAAAGGAGAAGACTGAGTGAGCGCGCAGAGGGCTACGGGTTTTTATTAAATTTCTTATAACCCTCTGCGTACTCATCGTTCCCTCTGTGTACTCTGCGGTAAGAGGTAATCTGATGTTCTCTGTTTTTATACCCTCTATTATTTCGTAAGCGATTCCCCTGCACTGGAGGTAATTTACTTTGTTTACCCGATTGTGGTAATATGGGAACAGGGAAAGAGTTAAAATAATGCTGCAAGCGTGGATTGGAGGGATGCTGTGTGGAAGGTAAAAAAACACCGCTATATGATTCCCATGTGGCGAGCGGTGCGAAAATCGTGGAGTTCGGCGGCTGGCTGATGCCGGTTCAGTATTCCGGTATCATCGAAGAGCACCGTGCCGTGCGGACAAAAGCCGGCCTGTTTGATGTATCCCACATGGGAGAGTTTGTCGTTAGAGGGGCTGACGCGGCCGAGTTTATCAACCGTGTCGTTACCAACGATGTCAGACAGATCGCGGTTGAACAGATTCTTTATACACCCATGTGTTATGCCGATGGCGGTGTTGTCGATGATTTGCTGATATACCGTCTGGGTGAAAACGAATATTGGCTGGTTGTCAATGCCGGCAATATCGAGAAAGATTTCGCGTGGCTGCGCCAGCATCAGGCTGATTTCAATGTTGAATTAGCAGATATATCGGATCAAACGGCGGAAGTCGCGTTGCAGGGCCCGGCAGCGGAAGCCATTCTCAGCCGCCTGACAGCGGCCAAGCTATCAGAAATCGGTTACTACCGGCTGAAGCAGGATGTTGACGTGGCTGGAATCCGCTGCCTGATTTCGCGTACAGGCTATACCGGCGAAGATGGTTTTGAGCTATATTGCCAGGCTGACTCGGTGGCGGTTCTGTGGCAGGCCATCCTGGAAGCCGGCAAGGCATCCGGGCTGATTCCCGCCGGCTTAGGTGCCCGTGATACGCTGCGGTTTGAAGCCGGATTACCGCTATACGGACATGAATTGTCGCCGGAGATTACTCCGCTTGAGGCCGGATTAAAACCGTTTGTCAAATTGGATAAAGCGGATTTTATCGGCTTGACAGCACTCAGCGCCCAATATCAAACCGGCGTACAGCGCAAAGTGGTTGGACTGGAGATGACGGGAAGAGGCATTGCCCGGGCAGGACATGTCTGCATGGCTGACGGCAAAGCGATCGGCCAGGTCACCAGCGGAACCTTTGCGCCTACACTGGAGAAAAACCTGGCGCTGGCGCTGCTTGATATGCAGCATAACGCTGTAGGGAAAACTATTCAGGTGGATATCCGGGGAAAACTAGTGGATGCCATTGTTGTTGCAAAACCATTTTATAGGAGGAATAAGCAATGAAAATCGTTGAAAGCTTACGGTATAGCAAGGATCATGAATGGGTGCGCATCGAAGGCAATGAAGCTATCATCGGCATTACCGATTATGCCCAGGGAGAGCTGGGGGATGTTGTATTTATCGAGCTGCCTTCTATCGGTACCAAAACAAAAGCCCACAGCACAGTGACAACCATTGAATCCGTAAAAGCCGTGTCCGATATTTTCAGCCCTGTATCCGGAACGATTACCAAAGTCAATGAGCAACTGAATGACAGCCCTGAGCTGATCAATCAGGAACCCTACGGCACCGGCTGGATCTTTGTGGTGGAACTGGAGAATCCTGTTGAAGTCAAAGAGCTGATGGAAGCCGGACAATATGCGGCATTACTCGGAGGCGAATAATATGGGCGGTAACTATCTGCCCAATACCGACCAGGACCGCCAGGCTATGCTTGACGCCATTGGCGTGGCGTCTCTTGACGATCTGTTTGTCGATATTCCGGATACTATCCGTCTGCAGCGTCGGCTGGATCTGCCGGAAGCGATGCCGGAAATCGATTTGGTCCGGATGCTGACGCAAAAAGCCGCGTGCAACCAGCATGCAGGCGAGTATCCCTGCTTCCTGGGCGGCGGTGCGTATGACCACTATGTTCCCAGTGTAGTTCCCCATCTGGCAGGGCGGTCTGAATTTTATACTGCGTATACGCAATACCAGGCGGAAATCAGTCAGGGCGGGCTGCAGGCATTATGGGAATACCAGAGCATGATCTGCGAATTAACCGGCATGGATGTTTCTAATGCCTCTCTGTATGACGGCGGAACAGCCTTGGCGGAAGCCATGAGCTTAGCCTGCGGCGCGACGGGAAGGACTAAGGTTCTCATCAGTGCGGCCGTTAGTCCCCTATACCGGAAAGTGCTGACTACATACGCAAAAGACCTCGGCTTCCGGATTGTCGGCATTCCCGCGGCAGCAGGCCATAGCGATTGCCAGGCCATCGCCGCGGCGTGTGATAGCGAAACAGCCGCGGTCATTGTACAAAACCCGAACTTTTTTGGCACAATCGAAGATTTTTCCGGACTGGCCGATTCGGTTCATGCCAGCGGCGCATTGCTGATTGCCTCTGTTCATCCGATCAGCCTGGCGCTGCTCAAACCGCCCGGCCAATACGGGGCGGACATTGTGGTCGGAGAAGGCCAGCCGCTGGGCTTAGGGCTGAATTTTGGCGGCCCGTATCTTGGCTTTATGGCTGTAAAGGAAAAACTCATGCGCCGGATGCCGGGACGCATTGTCGGACAAACGACAGATTCCGCCGGACGGCGCGGGTTTGTGCTGACCTTGCAGGCACGCGAGCAGCATATCCGCCGTGAGAAAGCCTATTCCAATATCTGCTCTAACCAGGCGTTATGTGCGGTTACCGCCGCGATGTATCTGGCCGTTACCGGCAAGCAGGGCTTGCGGCAGGTTGCCGAGCTATGCCTGAGCAAAGCGCATTATCTGGCTGTTGAACTGCAAAAGCTGCCAGGCTGCAGTCTGGCCTATCAAGCACCTTTCTTTATGGAATTTGTGCTGAAAACAACAGAGCCGCCCGCACAGATTAATCAGCGGTTATTCCATCACGGCATTATCGGCGGACTGGACTTAGGCAGGTTTAATTCCGCCTGGGCAGATCATATGCTGATCAGTGTGACCGAAAAACGGACCCGTGCCGAGATGGACGCCTTTGTGGCGATTGTGGGAGGTGAGTTGTGATGGCTGAGCATAAACAACCCTTGTTGTTTGAGATCTCCCGGCCGGGACGGATCGGTGTGAATCTGCCTGCCTGCGATGTGGAGCCGGCTGCTGTCGAGCTGGCTATTCCGAAAGTGATGCGGCGGTCTGAACTGCCTGAGCTGCCTGAAATCAGTGAAGTCGAGGCGGTACGCCACTATACCGGACTCTCCCGGCGCAATTATGGTGTGGACAACGGCTTTTATCCGCTAGGCTCCTGCACGATGAAATATAACCCCAAGGTCAATGAGGATGTGGCCAATTTACCCGGATTCAAGCATTTGCATCCTTTGCAATATGACCAGACCGTTCAGGGCGCTCTGGCGCTGATGTATGAGCTGCAGTTGGATCTGGCGGAAATCGCCGGAATGGATGCCTGCACACTGCAGCCTGCTGCCGGAGCCCACGGAGAGCTCACCGGACTCAAGCTGATTCGCGCCTTTCATGAAAGCCGGGGCGAACAGAGGAGCAAGATCATTGTTCCCGATTCGGCTCATGGAACAAACCCGGCAACTGCCAGCGCCTGCGGCCTGGAAATTATCGAAATCGCCTCAGAAGCGGATGGCAGCGTGAATCTCGACGCGTTAAAAGCGGCTGTTGGGCCGGATACGGCGGCGCTGATGCTGACCAATCCCAGCACACTGGGACTGTTTGAACGCAACATTTGCGAAATTGCTGAAATTGTCCATTCAGCCGGCGGCCTGCTCTACTATGATGGCGCCAATGCCAATGCGCTGATGGGGATTGCCCGTCCCGGCGATATGGGCTTTGATGTGGTTCATTTCAATCTGCACAAAACGTTTTCCACTCCCCATGGCGGCGGCGGGCCCGGTTCCGGTCCGGTCGCGGTCAAAGCGGCGCTGGAGCCGTTCTTGCCGGCACCGGTTGTTGAGTATGACGGCCACGAGTTCTATATGGACTTCCACCGTCCGCAATCCATCGGGAAAATGCATACCTTCCACGGCAATTTTGCCGTTTATCTGCGGGCCTACGCCTATATCCGCTCAATGGGACCGGATGGTCTTAAGCAGGCAAGCCTGGATGCTGTGCTGAACGCAAACTATATCAAGCAGGCCCTGGCTGATGATTACCAACTGCCGTTTGAGCGGCATGTCATGCATGAATGCGTATTCGCCGGTTTGAAGCGGCACGCCGATGGGGTGAAAACCCTGGATGTGGCGAAACGGCTCCTGGATTATGGCTACCATCCGCCGACGATATACTTCCCGCTCATCGTTCATGAGGCGTTGATGATCGAGCCGACCGAGACGGAAAGCAAGGAGACGCTGGATGCGTTCATTGCTGTGATGAAAACAATCGCCCGGGAGGCGGTCGAGCAGCCGGAAGTGCTGCTCAAGGCGCCGCAAACAACACCGGTCAGCCGTTTGGACGAAGTCACCGCAGCCCGCAAACCCAATGTCCGTTGGAAGAAACCGTAACTGGGAAACTGCAGGCGGTCTCAACAGGATGTTGAACCGCCAAAACTCGACAGCCTGTAGCATAGGTTTATCAGTAAAAGGAACACACAAAGTGTGTTCCTTTTACTGCAACCCTTTGGCGGCACGCGCAGCGTGCATGGCGTACTTTAACGCGGTTTAATTACGTCCCTTTTATTTCAGCTTTTTGAAAAGGTTTTTTTGCATACACTAACGAAACAAAAAGAAGTGAATCTTACCGGCAAAAGCTCTGCGAAGGAGGCAGTCATGTCAAAACCCATTCTCGTCATCGGCCATCGGAATCCGGATACGGATTCGATATGCTCGGCCATTGCGTATGCTCATCTCAAACAGGCTATGGGAGAGCCGGCTTACGCGGCTAGGGCGGGGAAAATCAATCAGGAAGCAAAATTTGTCTTGGAACGGTTTGGCGTGCAGCCTCCTCAGTTAATCACCGATTTATATCCCCGCGTTTCTGTGGTGATGCGCGACGTGCCTGCCAGCATTGGTCCAATGGCAACCCTGAGAGAACTAGGGCAAGTCATGAAAAGCACCGGCTCTCAATCGGTTCCGGTCGTCAAAGAGAATAGCCTGATCGGTATTGTCAGCGTCAGTGACCTGGCCAAACGTTATTTTGATGAATTGGAAATACAGGATTTATCAGAGGCAGGCGTCAGCTATGCCGGTGTGCTGCGGGCGTTGGAGGGAGAATTGCTGTCCGGCCAGGAGTTGGATCGCATTGTCCAGGGCAAGGTACGGATTGCCGCTGCCCGGACTGAAACGATGCCCAGCTTTATTCATCCGGGCGATATTGTACTGGTTGGCGACCGCTACTCTGCCCAAATGGCTTGCATTGAACGGGGCATTGCCTGCCTGATCATTACTGTTGATGCCGCTGTGGATGATAATGTGCTGAAAGCGGCGCGGACCATGAATACAATTGTCATTCGTTCCCCGTATGACACTTATACCAGCGCCCGTCTGGTCAATCTTGGCATTCCAGTACAGCAGATCATGAAGACGCATGTCGTTGCGTTTAAGCCAAGTGATTTGCTGGCAGATATCCGGCAAGTGATTGTGAATACCAACTACCGGAATTATCCGGTCGTTGATCAGGGAAAATTGGTTGGCATGATCAACCGGGACCGTCTGATCGTACCGCAGAAGGAAAAAGTGATCCTTGTCGATCATAATGAAAGATCACAGGCAGTCGAAGGGATCGAAGAAGCGCAGATTGTAGAAATCATCGACCATCACCGGTTGGGCGGCCTGGAAACCAGTGAACCGATTTTCGTCCGCCATGAGCCGGTAGGCAGCACCTCAACCATTGTCGCTTGTATGTACAGGCTGTGGGGAATTGATATTCCTCAATCGATTGCCGGGCTGCTGTTGTCAGCCATTGTTTCCGATACCTTCCTGTTCCGTTCGCCTACCGCGACGGCTGTAGACAGGCAGGTGGCAGAACAATTGGCAAAGCTTGCCGGTGTATCCTTGGAAGAATACGGTATGGAAGTACTGAGTGCGGGATCGCAAATGGATTCCCTGTCGCCACAGGAAATTATCCAAAATGATCTCAAAGAATTTCAAATTGGCGACTTCCATGTATCGATCAGCCAATTCTCCGCACTGGACCCGGCGGCGATGGTCAAGCGCCGCGCCGAAATTCAAGCCGCGCTGGAAGAGGTGAGACGAGCCGAAGGCTATGATATCTCCATTTTGGTAGTTACCGATATTTTGCATGGAAACAGTAAGCTGATTTTTGCAGGGCAGCCGGCTGTGCTGATTACAGCCGCATTTGGCCAGCCTGATGCCGATGCTGTCATCACGTTGCCTGGGGTCATGTCCCGGAAAAAACAGGTGGTTCCGCCGCTGGTCGAAGCGGCTCAGGAATTGTAGGCTTATATATGTGATGGGTAAAAGGCAGGAGCTGCAGCGCTCTTGCCTTTTTTTATCAAAACACTGGCAGCGTTTTACTGTAACACTTTTCCAGTCAGCAGGAGAATTTGCCTGGATTGTCCAATACAAGTAAAGTGTCAATTCGTTTTGCGGATACTTTACCGTATTGGCGGAATATACTAAGTGTGGTGGCACGTTGACATTTCGCTAAATAACTTGTCTGAATTTCCATCTGCTGCGTTGTCGTCAATCGGCGTAGGCGCTACTACGCCTCATTCCTCCGCCTTGCAGGCTGAAAATTCATCCTGCGTTCTTTAACTGAAATGCCAGCGTGTCACTACACTAGCAGCGGCATTTCGGGTTTTGAAATGTCAGCAGGCCGTTACACTTCTGCGCGTCGCGTAAATTCGGTGCAGTACCAGCGTACAATACATACAGGAAATGAGGTTGCGATAATGAAACTGAAAAAAGGCGCCACGATCAGTGGCTTTACGGTGACAGATCAGCGGACAGTTCAGGAGGTCAATTCTGAGGCGTGGTCGTTTGAGCATAAAAAAAGCGGCGCAAAAGTCATTTATTTAGCCAATGAAGACGATAACAAGGTGTTTTCGATCAGCTTCCGCACCCCACCCTCCGACAGTACCGGCTTGCCGCATATTCTGGAGCACTCGGTGCTTTGCGGGTCGCGCAAGTTTCCCAGCAAAGAGCCCTTTGTCGAGCTGATCAAAGGCTCCTTAAACACCTTTCTGAATGCAATGACATTTCCCGATAAGACGATGTATCCGGTAGCCAGCAGAAACCCGAAGGATTTTCGCAATCTGATGGACGTATATCTTGACGCTGTGTTTCATCCCAATCTTTACGAACAGCCGGAGATCTTAATGCAGGAAGGCTGGCATTATGAGCTGCCGGCCAAGGATAAGGAAATCACCTATAAGGGTGTTGTCTATAATGAGATGAAAGGCGCGTTTTCTTCACCGGATGCCCTGCTGCAACGCCGGGTGAGAGCGCTGCTGTTTCCTGATACCACGTATGGCTTTGAATCAGGCGGCGACCCTGACGATATTCCGCAATTGACGCAAGAGCAATTTGTGGCGTTCCATGAACGGTATTACCATCCGTCAAACAGCTACATCTTCCTCTATGGCGATTTGGATATTGCTGATACGCTGGCCTTTATTGACGGTTATCTGGATGAATATGAGGAAACCGACTGCCGTTCGGCCATCCAACCGCAAAAGCCTTTTGAACGGATTGTCGAGAAGCAGCTTGAGTATCCTGTCTCATCGACAGAAAAGCTGGAGGATAAGACGTTTTTCAGCCTGTGCTTTGTTACCGGTGATGCCACTGATCCGGAACAGTATCTGGCTTTGCAGGTTTTGGAACATTTATTGCTGGAAACTCCGGCCGCTCCGCTCAAGCAAGCGCTGCTTGATGCCGGTGTCTGTAAGGATGCGTCGGGGATTTTGGTGGAAAGCATCCTGCAGCCGATGATCGGTGTTCGCATCAGCGGCTCAAATCCTGATCAGAAGGACCGTTTTGTTAAAACCGTCTATGAAACCCTCGAGAAACTGGTGCGTGACGGTATTGACAAAAAGCTGATCGAGTCCTCGATCAATGTCTTTGAATTTCAATTGCGGGAAGCCAATTATGACGGATATCCCAAAGGGTTGATCTATAATATGAAGGTCATGGACAGCTGGCTATATGACGGCGATCCGTTGGTGCATCTGGCTTACGAACCGGTGCTGGAAAAGATCAAAACAGCTTTGACCGGGCGTTATTTCGAAGACATGATCAGCCGTTTATTGCTGGGAAATAATCACCAGGCGATCGTTATGCTGAAACCGTGTCAAGGACTGGAGGAAGCGAAAACAGCCCGTTTGCGCCAGGAACTGGCCGAATTTAAATCCGGCCTGTCAGAGGCGGAGCTTAACAAGCTGATTCGCCAGACCAAAGCGTTGAGAAAGCGTCAGCAGACGCCGGATTCGCCGGAAACCCTGGCGAAAATCCCGCTGTTGGCGATTGAGGATATTGCCCCCCGGACCGAGTCCCTGCCCTTGGAGGAAAAGCAGGAAAACGGCGCGCCGGTGCTGTTTCATCCGCAATTTACCAACCGGATCGCTTATGTCAATCTGTATTTTAACGTAAATACTGTTCCGCAGAAACGGTTGCCGTATTTATTCCTGCTGGCCCGCATTCTCGGCAAGGTCAGCGCCGGTCAGATGAGCTACAGCGACCTATCCAATGAGATCAATATCCATACCGGCGGTATCCGGTTTGATGTATCCGCTTTTTCAGCCAGCAGTACGGATGAGGAATTTTCGCCCAAACTGCTGGTGGAATCCAAGTCGCTGATTGAAAAACTGCCGCAGATGTTTAGTTTAGTGAACGACATTATCAACACGAGCTGTTATGATGATGAGAAACGCTTAAAAGAAGTCATCCAGGAAACGGTAGCGACATGGGAAAATAGCATAACCGGCTATGGGCAAGCCTTTGTCAGCAACCGTGTATTAGGCTATTTCTCACCGGTCGCCCGCTACACGGAATATGGTATGCTGGATTTTTATCACTTTGTTGCCGACCTGGAGAAGAACTTTGCGGCAAAGGTGAAAGAAATCTCAGCCAATCTGCAGGAAGTTGCCGGCTTGATCTTTACCAAAAATAATCTGCTAACCAGCATCGCGCTTGAGGAAGAGCAATATCCTGCTTTTCAGGCTGCCTTCCCGGAATTTTATGCCGGCCTGGCCAGACGCAACGCTCAGCCGGTTCAGTATCAGTTTGATCTGTCGCGCAAGAATGAAGGACTGATCACCTCCGGCAAAGTGCAGTTGGTCGCCAAGGCCGCGAATTACCGGCGGCTGGGCTTTGCCTATCATGGCAGCATGAAGGTCCTGGAGACCATTCTCCGCTACGACTATTTATGGAGCCAGATCAGAGTCAAAGGCGGCGCCTATGGCGGCTCAGCCAGGTTTGAGCGCAATGGAAATCTGGTATTTTTCTCTTACCGTGATCCTAATTTGATAGAAACCCTGGCTGTCTATGACGAAATGGCGGAGTATTTACGGAGCTATGACGCCGGAGAGCGGGAGATGATCAAATATATCATCGGAACGGTCGGACGGCTGGATGCTCCGTTAACCCCATCGATGAAAGCGCAGCGCGCAGCCGAACAATACATCCGCAAACTGTCGCAAGCCGACAGGCAAAAAGAGCGTGACGAAATTCTGCAGGTTACACCAGACGATATTCGTAAGCTGGCAAAGCTGGTAGACGCGGCCATGCAGGAAAATTACCTCTGCGTCCTGGGCAATGAGGAAAAGATCAAGCAAAATAAAACCGTGTTTGGCGAGCTGGTTCAGGTATTCGAATAATAGCATAAAAATGCCTCCCTTGCGGGAGGCATTTTGCTTGTAATTTATGGGTTTACTTTTTCTCTAAAGGTTTGTTTGCCGTCTTTCATTTCAATGATAACCGCACTTTTTACTGCATCGTGGGTTTCATTCAAGCTGATTTTGCCGGAAACAGCATCAAAGTCTTTGGTTTTTGCCAACTCATCTTTGATTTTGACCGGGTCGGCGCTCTTGGCGCGTTCGATCGCTTTGATTACCATCGTGGTGGCGTCATAGGAGAGCGCTGCAAACGCATCAGGAGTTTGGTTGTATTCTTTTTTATAGTTTTCTACAAAGGTTTTGACAGCCGGGCTGCTGTCATCAGGCGTATAGTGGTTGCTGAAGAAGGTGTTGTTCAGTGCCTGAGGGCCGGCAATCTCCGGCAGTTTGGCCGAATCCCAGCCGTCGCCGCCCATGATGGGGACATTCAGGCCGAGCTCACGGGCTTGTTTGATCAACATGCCGACTTCCTGGTAGTAGCCGGGGGCAAAGACGACATCCGGGTTTTTGGATTTAATTTTGGTCAAGGTTGCTTTAAAGTCGGTATCTTTTTGCAGATAGGCTTCTTCGGCAACGATTGTGCCGCCATTCTTGGTAAACGTTTCTTTGAAGAACTGGCCGAGACCTTTGGCATAGTCGCTGGAGTTGTCGATATACAGGGCTGCTGTTTTCGCGTTCAGGGATTTGCTGGCAAAGTTAGCCATGACCGAGCCTTGGAACGGATCAATAAAAGCGGCACGGAAAACGAAATCGCGCACTTTGCCGGTGGCAGGATCAACAGTGACTTTCGGATTGGAGGCTGTTGGGCTGATCGCAGGAACTTTGCTGTCTTGTAAAACCTGTGCGCCGGCGATTACGCTTGAAGACGCAATCGGTGCGATAATGGCGACCACTTTATCCTGGCTGATGAGCTTTTGCATGGCATTGGCCGCTTCGGCTGCCTCACTTTTG
>POVV01001055.1_pt1 | contig 11796 bp, 10 predicted proteins | sample 1560271 | NCBI WGS metagenome assembly POVV01 (sample SAMN08337232, study PRJNA429181) | Bioreactor metagenome, whole genome shotgun sequencing project. | biome: cows' rumen and soil; feature: anaerobic; isolation source: anaerobic chemostat enrichment culture, galacturonate as sole carbon... | reverse complement strand
AACACCATGTCGTACTCATCTCTTACACCAAATGCCCGAATGGGAGAAGGATTATTTTTTTGGGCAACGGCAATGACCCGCATCCCATCTTCATTAAAACCATCTACCGTTCGCAGGATTTTTTCTTTTAATGCGTCTGTAAGCTGCTCGACTTCGCCCTGATATTCTACAAAGGAGCAGATCGAGAGCATTTCCTCCACGGCGCCTTTGGTGACCATCTGCGTTTTACCGCTTTTATCACTGACTACTATGGATAAACGGCGACGGGTAAAATCAAAGGGAATCTCATCAACTTTTGTATAAGCTTCAGACAAATCGATGAGCCTGGGATCGGAAGCCTCCTCCTCCTCTGTTTTGTGGATGATGGCCAAATCCATCAGATTTTTGTAGCCTGTCTGAAAATAACTGTTCAGGTAGGCGTGGCGAAGTACACGGGTATCTTTATTGCCCATCACGTCCATGTGATACTCCAGTACCACGCGCTCCTGTGTCAATGTGCCGGTTTTGTCCGTGCAAAGAATATCAATGGCACCAAAATTCTGGATGGAATTCAGGTTCTTCACGATGGTCTTCTTTTGCGACATGGTTACAGCGCCTTTTGCCAGGCAAGTAGTGACAATCATCGGCAACATTTCAGGGGTCAGTCCTACTGCAATGGAAATACCAAATAGGAACGCTTCCAGCCAGTCACCTTTGGTAAGCCCGTTAATAACAAACACAATAGGCACCATAACGAACATAAACCGGATGAGTACCCAGGATACGGCATTTACCCCCTTGGTAAAGCTGGTTTCAACGGCTTCACTTGCAACTGAAGAAGCCATAGAGCCAAACAGGGTATCGTCACCCACAGAAATAATCACTGCGGTGGCGCTGCCGCTGATCACATTAGTCCCCATGAGCACAATATTGGCATACTCAGTAACGGTATCAACTTGATCCTCACAGACGGTATCCACTTTTTCCACAGGTTCGCTTTCGCCGGTCAGGGCTGATTGGCTGATGAACAAATCTTTTGCCTGGATAATTCTTGCATCCGCAGGAATCATATCACCGGCAGAAAGATGAATGATATCACCAACCACCGCATCGACAAGGGGAAGCTCCTGCCTTTTACCGTCCTGGCGATCAACGGTGAAAGTCGTGGTAATCATGCCCAGGAGTTTCTCAGCAGCATTGCCGGATCTTGATTCTTGGACAAAGCGTAAAGTCCCGGAAATAATAACCATAGTCATGATAATGACGACCGTGCGCAGGCTAACATCCTCCGATGCGTTTTGCATAATCGGCAGGGCAATATCCGTGATAGCAGATACAATAGCAAGACAAAATAGGATTGCCGTAAAGGGGTTGATGAACGCACCTGCCAACTTTTGCGACAGTGTTTTTTTCCTTCCGTGGGTCACCTTATTGTTGCCATAGGACATGCGGCTGGCAACGACCTCATTTTCTGAAAGACCGTCCAGAGAGGTATTGAATTTCCGAAAAACATCTTTTAGCTTATTTTTTGCGGCGAAAACTATTGTTTCGTTGGTCCTATCCCTGCGAGCAAGACTATCTGCGATGTTTCCAACCGCCGCTCTGTTTGGGTTCTTGTTCATGAGTCTATACCTCCTATTTTGATTACGTAGTTCCCTGGAACAGCCGAAAAGGACATAAAAAAACCATCGCTATTATGCTTCTCCAGCGCATAACCCGTAAGTTGTTTTGCAAAGTTTCTTCGCATTACGGAAATGCAGCTTATAGAGGAATACATAAACGATGGACAAATTTTTTATGGATGAATGGCGATTTTTCTACTATTCCAATAGTCGAATCGCAGCTTCAGTTATAACGAACCTGTTATAACTTCCACACATATTAATTTGCCTGACCGTTTTGGTTTGTCCCCTACAACTGTAACTGTCCACGAACTCTCATCTCCTTCTATTTCTTGGGCAATATAGCGACTCAAAGGTGCTTTATCCTGTAACTACCTTCAGCTGGGATTCCCCCCCACCTGAAACCAAGTTTGCTTTATCAGTATAAATAGAATCAGTACTAAATCCCATGGCTAAACTCTTGCGATTCTCTTGCCAAATAGCAAGAAAAAACGGATTGATTCAGCTGTGCCACAGCAAAAGTCAATCCGTTTTCCTATTCTCTGGCAGTAAACTTATAACCAAATTCTCCAATAGTAAGGATGTATTCCGGCCCATCCGGGTGGGGTAAAAATTAATCTACTCTCCGGTCTTTAGGTCATCCCCCGCAGCTCCCTGCCCTTTCGCCAAACAGACTACACCCAGTAGGATTAAGACGCCGCCCAATACCTTATTGGTTGTCAATGGCTCGTTAAATAGCCAGACGGATAACAGCGTTACACTGGCTATTTCCAAATGCGAAGCGGCAAAAGCAGGGCCCACCGGCGCATATTTAAGCAAAGTCATCCAGGTTACGAAAGAGCCGAGATAACCGCCCAAGGCCAGATAAACCCAAACAGTCTCTAATACTCTAAGAAGCCAGACCGTGTCAAGCTCTACAGGCAGAGCTTGCTCGCCGGCATATTTCATACAGATTTGCGTTAGCGTATCAAAGCAAAGCAATACAAAAAAACCTATAAAGTAAAACCGTTTGCTCATTGTCCCCCCAGCCCCACAACGGCTACGCCCACCGAGATCAGTGTCATGCCGGCCAACCGCCACCCGGTAAGCTGTTCACTAAAAAATATCCGGCCAGCTACCATAATAACGACAATATTAATAGAAGCCAACATGACGCCCACCGACAGCGGGACAAGCGATAAAAAAGCTACCCAGCAAACAAACTCGACAATGTAAAACAAGATACCTACCCAGAGCCAGGGCCCCTTAGCCATGTCTTTCCAATGGCTAAGGCCGCTGTGCTCAGCGCTTTTGACCGCCGCCGCCTTGAAGGACAATTGTCCGATCGTATCGCAGGTAATGTTGGCCAGCCAGACCAAAAGGACCAATACGCTCATCATAGCCAATTCCTCCGTTTGCTGAGTCCCTGTAGCAACTCCTGGGGCGGGCGCTCCCGATATTCAGCAGCTTCAAGCAAGGTTTGAAGCTGGCCGGGCTTGCGTTCATGCTGCGCCAATTTTTCTTTTTCCTGCCTGCTGAGTTGTTCGACAAAATAGCGGGCTGTTTCCATGCCAACCTGGCGTCTCTCCTGGTCAATGGTAATCATATGGTAGCTGTCCTCCAGCGCGATCAGACGACTGGGACCGCTGATATGCTCTTTGATATAGATTGCGTTACGGATGCTGGCAATATCATCATCGCGGGCATGGACCAGCAGGGTGGGAATCTTAATTTGGGGAAGATTTACCTTAACCAGGTCCACTAACCGCCACAACTCGCGCAGCGACCGGCCCGGCGTCCCGGCAAAACCGGCAGCCGCAGGGTCACCGCTTATCATTTGGGCGTGGACTCGCTCGCGCAGCCGCTTGTTTTTGATGCCATAAGGCCAAGCTTCTTCGAAACGGTAACGCTTACCAATGTAAGGGAGCCTTAGGACAAGCGGCAGTAAAAAGCTTAGTCTTGGTATGCTCCAGCCATCCCACCATAAGGTAGTAGAATACAGGCTCAAGGCACGAATACGGCCGGGAAAGGTCTGAGCCAAACGCAGGCTGAGCACAGCTCCGGCCGAGATGCCGCCGGCAAAAATGACGTCAGCGTGCTCAGAAAAAGCGAAGAATGCTTCCTCGACACTTTTTGACCAATCCGCCCAGGTTGTCTGTAAAAGCTCAGCTTCCGAGACACAGTGGCCGGCCAGGAGCGGGCAAAAAACGGTAAAACCATAGGCGTTTAAATCTTTAGCTATGCCTGACAACTCCGTGGGGGTGCCTGTCAGACCATGGACAAGAATAACGCCGACAGGCCCCCCCGGCCACAATAACCCCATTGTTTTTAGTTGGTCTATTGATGTAGTCATTGAATAACTTCACCCGCACCAATCATTTCTTTGTTACCCGGTGCAGTACTTGGTCGAGTAAACGGAAAGCCAGATCGATTTCATTCCGGGAAATGTCTAATGACGGTGCGAACGTTATGACGTTTTTATAATAGCCGCCAATGTCGAGGACGAGGCCATATTGACGGCCATCTACTTCCAGGTCGCCCTTCATGGCTTCATCAACAATGCGATCCATCATCGCCTTATCTGGGGTAAAGCCGTCTTCAGCGCAGATTTCGGCCCTAAGGGCCAGGCCTAAGCCATCGACATCGCCAATAATAGCATAACGGGACTTAAGCTCCCTGAGTCCCTCCAGGAAATAACAGCCGCTATCGTTAACGCGGGTTTCATAATCAATTTCTTCCAGCATCCGCACCGTTTCCAAAGCAACAGCCGTACCCAAGGGGTTACTGGCAAACGTGGAATGCGTGGAGCCACAAGGGAAAACATCCGGTGTGATCATTGCTTCTTTAGCCCACAGGCCGGACAGGGGATTTAAACCATTGGTCATCGCTTTGCCGAACACCAGGACATCCGGTGTTACGCCAAAATTTTCCAGGCCCCAGTATTTACCTGTCCGGTAAAAGCCCATCTGAATTTCATCGTCGACCATGAGAATATTATGCTGGTCTAAAATACGCTTTAGCGCCGGGAAGTAGCCATCTGGCGGAATAACGTAGCCGCCTGTTCCCTGAATGCACTCTACATAAAAGGCCGCGTATTCGGCCTCGTGGGCTTTGGGGTCCCATAATCCGTAGTATTCGGTCTCAAAGAGCCTCTCAAGCTGTTGTATACAAAACATATCGCAGCTCTCGCGGCTCAGCTTATAAGGACAGCGGAAACAGTAAGGGAAAGGCACAAATAGCGCCCGCTCGCCGAAATGCCCGTACCGGCGTCGATAACGGTACGACGAGGTAATGCTTGTGGCTCCGAGCGTACGACCATGATAGCCCCCTTCAAAAGCAAGCATGAGACTTTTCCCATGGCAGAAGTTGCGGACTAACTTCAGCGAGTCTTCAACAGCCTGCGAACCGCCGACATTGAAATGGACCCGGCCTTTGACCCGGTGCTTGTTTTCCATATACCGGCACAGTGCCGTTGCCAGCTCTACTTTTTCGCGGTGCAAATATTGTGATGCCAATTGCGGCAATGTGTCGAGCTGTCTTTTCAAAGCATTGTTTAGGCGCTCATTGCCGTAGCCAAAATTGACTGCCGAATACCACATTTGCAGATCGAGATAAGGCCGGTCGCGGTCATCGTATACAAAGGAGCCTTGACTGTGAACGAAGAGCTTAGGCGGGTCGATGTAGTGGACGGTATCGCCGTAGGAGCAATATGCGGCCTCATCGGCCAATAAACTATTCTGATTTTTGTTGTCGTTTTTCATTATTAACCTCCTGATCGGGCAAGCTTAATCTCTGACTCAGGGCTCAAGCGCCGTAGTATTTCGTTGTAGTGAAAGACTGACTGGCTGTGCTGCAGGCAGTCCAAAATGCGGATAATTTTATAAAAATCGTCGTAAGGTAAATAGTTGAGGCTGTTCTCGCGGCAATAAGCTTCCAGCGATAAACCCCTTTTCGCTAAAACTAAGGCGGCGCGGGAAGCAAGACAAAAATCTGAACGGCCATCACCGATTAAAATAACGGGACTTTGGCTGGCGGCGGCTGCACATTTACAGACGCCCGACCCGCAATTTTCACGACTGTGCGGAAAAGCCAGTTCATACCCGGACTCTACGATCCGCAGTTGATTGGCTATTATCGGAATATCCTGTAATCCGTGTCGGGCTAAGACATGGCGGATGACATAATCAAGTCCATCGCTGACAACGGTCAGGTTTATTTTTTGCCTGCGGACAAAGGCGATAAATTCTTTGAAGCCTTTGTCCAGCGAAATTTTATCTAAAAAATTATGTAAGTCAGCCAGGTTGAGGTCGAGCATCCCGATTTGTTGGGCCATACATTCGCGGGCCGTTATGTGCCCGGCTACCCATTGTCGCTCTATCTCCTCCCATTCCGGCGGAGCGAAGCGGCTAAGCAGGGCATCGGTTGTATCCACAGACGTAATGGTATTGTCAAAGTCACAGATGATAGAGAATGATCCGGAGTTTTTCCAGCCTAAAGAGAGGTTTCTCATATGTTTTTATCCTTTTCCTGTGGTTTGCGGTTTTTGCCTGTCAATACCCGGCTTGTTTTAGCAATTCCAGGATCTCCAGGTTAAAAAGGTGTTGCTGGCTCTGCCATGCCGGTAATCGGGAAATATCCAATTCCACCTGTGTGTCCAGCCTTGTCAAAAGTTTTTTAAAAATACCTTTATACTCATAGTGGGAGATTTCACCGGTGATATCAACACCGATCAGTCTGCCGGCGCAGGCTTGTATCAACTGCGCAAGATGGCGTTTTTCAAACACGCCCTGGTCCCAGTTCGTCCTGATTAGGTTCTGACGGAAAACATCCTTATCAATGGATAAATATATCCTGCGGGCTGTGGCCAGACGGTCGGCAAAAGCAGCTAACAGTTCATCGGCGGTCTCCGACCGGCGGCAATATTGCCGCCGGCCGAGCCACCCCAGCCAAGGTGCGTCCGGCCCGATACTCCAATAAGTTAGGCGCCTGGCAAGAAAGGGGGTAAGATAATTCTCCCAGGCATGAGACCAAGTAATATCGACGGAAGTGATGCCGATGACATGCACATGGCTTACCGCTGGCAGCCGGCAGGCCCAGTATATCCAGGAACCGCAGTGAATGCCAAACGGGTAACGCATATTATCCGGGTGATTGTCACAAACCACTATTTCAAATGCTTCACCACTCGCGGATAGCCTTTTTAAGGGAATCAGCGAAAGATGATGGTAGTCGCCGCTTCCCAGAAACAAACAACCATGCTCTGGCGGCAGGGTCAGGTGCTTTTCCAACCGGCCCAACTCTCGTAATGAGCAGCTGTACCGGACAGATTCCTGCCAGGCCTGAAGCGGCCGCCGGACCTCATTGTCGGCAACACGTCGGACAGAATTGTCAAGGTCAAGTACTAACGCCGGTAATGAGTTCCAACTCATAAGGACGCCAATGCCTTGCGGTCGTTTTCGAACAGGTGGCGCAAGGGGTAGAGTAAGCGTCTGAGCAGCGGGTTTTCTATCCATACAAGGTGGCGTGTGAACGTGAACTTAGCCCCTAAGGAAGCTTTGACCTCCGGGTCTGTCCATCCGGCAATGTAACACGTGCACCCCTGTTTTAGGGCCAGTTCAAGGTTATAAAGCCAACTGATGAAATAGAGGTTAAGCTGGCGCGCCAGCGGATATTTGAAGCCAATATATTTGTCGATTAAGGCGCCGTTATGAACCAGACAAATGTTATAGCCCGCTAAAATGCCATTATGGCGATAGGTGATTACCAGGCCATTAAGCTTTTTATTGTTCAGTATAGCCTTAAAGAAGTCACGGCTTAACAGGTCGAATTGAACATGGCTTTGCTGAAATACTTCGAGGTACATAGCATAAAATTCATCTAAAACAGTCTCGCGCCCAAAAACCGGATCACCAGTAGGCAGGATGTCGATTGATAGCGAACCGGCAGCTTTTAGCTTGCGTCGTAAATCCTTCCGTCGCCCTGAGGAAAGACGGCTAAGGTAATCGTCAAGGCTGGAAAAATCAATCGGCACATACGCCAGGGCTTGTCCCTCAAGCTCGAAAAAGCCGCGTCTTATACTTTCCTCCACCAAGCGCTGCGAGTATTCGTTTTCTGCCGCGCTTAACAAGGGTGAATCAACCGGCAGGTCTTTCAAGATAGTGAGCGTCTGCCTACCTGTAAACTGACTGGCTAGGCTGTCGAACAGGCGGTTAGGAGCAATACCTGATGGCAGCGGCGCATATTCGGTAATGGTGGTGCCGATAAAGCAGGCAGACCAGTTCAGCCAATCGGACCAATAGCGAAACAACGGCAATTTCTCAACCTTAGCTCGAACATCGTTTTCTAATGTCGTCAGAAGACCAAATCTGGTTTTAAAATAAAACAGACTGTCAGCCGCATAACCGGCTGTAAAACCAAGAGGCGGATGATAAAGAAAAAGATCGGGGTAGAAATCCGGTTCAACTAAGTTGAAATACGAATTATTCATAAAAGGCAATCGTTATACTCATACTTTTTCTCCTTGATCAACGATACTATATCAGTATAAATAGAATCAATACTAAATCCTATGGCTAAATTCTTGCGATTCTCTTGCCAAATAGCAAAAAAAAAACGGATTGATTTCAGCTGCTCCACAGCGAAAGTCAATCCGTTTTCCTATTCACGTTCAGTAAACTTATAACCGATTCCCCAAATGGTAAGGATGTATTCCGGCGCATCCGGGTTTGGCTCAATCTTTTTGCGGAGCTTGCGGATAAAGGCCATAATATTACTATCTGCCATGAGATAATCTTCCGCCCAAACCGCCTGGTAAATTTGCTCCTTGGTGAAAACCTCCCCCTTGTTTTTCGCAAGAAAATAGAGAATGTCAAATTCCTTGGGTGTCAAACTGACCTCTATCCCGCCATGCAGCACTTTACGGCTCTTGGGGTGAATTTCCAGGGCACCGGCATAAATGCCATCATCTACGACATTGACGAAATGTTCTCCCTGACCGGTCATTCCCAGCATGAGGGTAGCCACTTCACCCTCCATCAAATCCGCTAATCCCTGGAGCAGTTCATTGGCATACCTGGATTTGGGGTGTAAATCTTGCAGGGTATTATACAGGTATTTAGCAAGGGAGGAATCCATCAGGATAAAGCTTGCATTTTTCTTCAATGTGATTCCTCCTTTCTAAATGAGCTCACCGTATTTCGCAATGTAGCTTCGTTTCCATACGGTCGTTAACAACATATAACTGGCAACAACAACAAGCAGGAACCCAAAATACCATAGAGGGAGAACCGTTAAGCCCAGGATATTGACTATAGGGGTAAAGGTAAGCCCCGTGAATAGGAGGATGCCGATAATCGTAATCAGCATAACCGGGTTCGATGGTCTGCTTTGCAGGAAGGATATTTTTTGCGTTCGCAGCATGTGGATAATCAACACCTGTGTCCACATGGATTCCAGAAACCATCCGGTCTGGAAGAGTGCAATATATTGAAACTGCATGGCCGAATCGGTTAACTGTGTATAGAGCAGCCCGCCGGTAAGCGCAGGACAAAGGACAAAGTATAAAAACAGGAAGGTGATTCCATCAAAGATAGAGCTGATGGGACCAAAAAACCGCATAAAACGTCCCAGCGTTTTACCGGACCATTCCCTGGGAGAGGAAAATACCTCCTGATCAACATGATCCCAAGGCAGCACAATACAAAGGATATCATAAAGCAGGTTCAGAAGCAGAATTTGAATAGCCGCCATCGGTAAAAAGGGCAGGAAGGCGCTGGCGCAAACAATGGAAAGAATATTGCCAAAGTTGGAGCTTGCGGTTATTTTGATATATTTGGACATGTTCGCAAAGGTTTTTCGGCCCTCTAAAATACCTTCCTCAAGTACATTTAAATCTTTCTGCAGCAAAATGACATCGGCTACGTCCTTTGCCGCATCAACGGCGGTATCTACGGAGATGCCTACGTCCGCTTCACAGATCGCAGGAATATCATTCAAGCCATCACCGAGAAAGCCTACAGTATGTCCATTCTCCCGCAAGGCCGTTACAATACGTACTTTTTGGCTGGGGCTTAATTCGGCAAAAACACTCGTTTTTTCTACGGCGTACCGCAGTTCCAAATCGGATAAGCGGTTTACGTCTGCTCCGGTCAGCATATTTTCAGAGGCGATGCCAATTCTGCTGCAAATAGAGATGGCAATTTGCTGATGATCACCTGTCAAGATTTTCGTTTCGACTTGCAGATTCTTGAGCTTGGCAATGGACTGAGCCGCCGATTTTTTCGGCGCATCAAAGAAGGCAAGATACCCCAGCAAAACCATGTTGGCTTCGTCTGTCAGAGATACTGTATTTTGATTGCCTAAGTCTTTTCTCGCTACAGCAATCACCTTCATGCCATCTTCCAGCATTTCATCCACCACCGCGGCGACGCTGCTTCTTCCATCTTCTAAAATAGGGTGGACGGTTCCTTGATACTCAACAAACGTGCAGCGGGAAAAAACCGCCTCCACATCGCCCTTCATAATGAGCTGATGACTTCCGTTATCGTCGGCGATGAGTGTACTGACATATTTGCGGGTATAGTCAAAGGGGATTTCATCCACTTTGGTGTATTGCTTGGCTAAAGTCTCATAGTATTCACTTTTTTGAGGCATGTTGCGACATTCCAAAATTGCTTTATCGATGGGATTTTTCACACCCGAGTGGTATAAGCTGTTCAGATAGGCAAAACGAAGCACTTCCTTGCTTTCATTGCCAAGGATGTCCATATAATATTCCAATAATATGTTTACATTGGTCAGCGTTCCCGTTTTGTCCATACATAGAATATCCATGCTTCCAAAAACCTGCATGGCATTGATATCTTTAATGATCGTTTGTTTTTTGAACATGGCAGTACTGCCCTTTGCTAGACAGGCCGTGATTACCATAGGAAGCATTTCCGGGGTCAGTCCGACCGCTACCGATAATGCGAAAAGAAAGGCTTCCGTCCAATTGCCTTGTGTAATGCCCGAAATAATAAAGACGATGGGAACCAAAACAATCATAAACCGGAGCAAAACCCAAGCAATTGAGTTGGCGCCTTTTTCAAAGCTGTTGGAAGTAAGCGCATTTGGCTGAATAAAATTTCCGTACAGTGTTTCTTTGCCAACGGCTAATACGATACCTTCGCCTTTTCCGCTGATCACACTCGTTCCCATAAAGACAAGGTTTTCGTACTGTAAAAAGGCCATTTGCTCCATATAGTCATGCTTTCTGCTGGTTTTTTCCAGGATGCCGCTTTCACCCGTGATGGCGGATTGCGAAACAAACAGATCCATGGTATTTATCAAGCGCATGTCCGCTGGTACGCGATCACCTGCGGCTAAATAGACACGATCACCCACCACCAGGTTTTCGGCAGGTATTTTGATAATGACCCCGTCTCTTTTTACATTGATATGGGTATGTACCAGCCGATCCAATTGATCGTAGGCATGTTTAGACCGAATTTCCTGGATAAAACGAACCACACCGCTGATAAGAATAATCACGCTGATAATGATCACCGTTGTGGCATTCTTATTTAAACTGTTTGTATGCCATACATCTGTTATGAAGGATACAATGGCCAGCACGAACAAAATAATGGTGAACGGGTTAATAAAGGCCCGGCGAATTCGAAACCATATGGTGTCCGCTTTTCTGGCAAAAATATTGTTATCCCCATATTTTTTCTTCATGGCCTCAACCTGTTCCAACCGAAGTCCGTTGCGTGTGATACCCAAATCGTTATATAGAGCGGCCGTATCACTATGAGCATATTTTTTCATACGATCGTTTAAGAGGGATGCTTTATTCAAAGTGATACCTCCTTCCCACTTTCATTTCATTGTTTTTTAGTATACCATTACTTTCAGAAATAGTTCATCTATGGGACGAATTGTTTAAACCTGGCGAGAGATACAGGTGGTGTTATATGCTATTAAGAAAGCCTTGTTTCCAAATTAATCAATGTATTTTTATTTTAACATACTGTCTTGAGAAAATTTCTTGCATTTTCTTGCGATTTAAAACAACAAAAAACACCAGGCACAAACCGGCCTGATGTTTTCTTCCTTTGTCTGTGAGAACCTACACCATATTTCCCCTACAGCCACTAAACCCAGGAACTACCTGACTTCACGGGCTGTGTTTTCTTTTCAGTCCATCGCAACACGCCACGCGCATTGAGTTAAC
>POVV01001054.1_pt1 | contig 11799 bp, 10 predicted proteins | sample 1560271 | NCBI WGS metagenome assembly POVV01 (sample SAMN08337232, study PRJNA429181) | Bioreactor metagenome, whole genome shotgun sequencing project. | biome: cows' rumen and soil; feature: anaerobic; isolation source: anaerobic chemostat enrichment culture, galacturonate as sole carbon... | reverse complement strand
CGGCTGAGATTATCGTGCTTAAACTGTTCCTTACTGTTTTTTATACCAATAATAATGGCTTTCGTATAGTCTTTGATCTCAGTAATAAAAGCCTGCTTGGGCAGCTGTCCTTTAGCAATGGCGCTTAATTTCTGCTCCCATGCAGCCGTTAAAGCCGGTGATTTCAGTTCTTCCGGGGCTAAATCCAACAGCTGCCTGCCTTTGGAGGTAACAAAAATATCTTTGCCCTTTTTCTCAATAACAAAACTGCTAAATAGCTTTTCAATAATATCCGCCCTGGTGGCAACTGTGCCAAGTCCCCCTGTTTCACCAATAATTTGTTTAAGTGCCTGGCTCTCACCTGACATGTATTTTGCCGGATTCTCCATGGCTGATAACAAACTGGCTTCATTAAAGGGAGCCGGCGGTTTTGTCGCGCCTTTAGTCAGCGAAACGGAGACTACCGGCAAAAGTTCGCCTTTAGTAAGACTGGGCAGCAATTGCTCGGCAATGCCGTCAGCCGAATCTTCCTCATCGGGGGTATTGTTGTAGAGTTCTTTCCAGCCGGGTGCAAGCACGGTTTTGCCTTTGGCAAGAAACAGTTCGCCGCCGATTTGCGCTTTAACCGTTGTCTGTTCGTATTCAAACGGCGGCAGCAGCACTGCCAGAAAACGTTTGACAACTAAATCATAAATCTTCTTCTCCTTATCGGTTAAAGCAGCCAGCACCACCGGCTGCTCGGTCGGGATAATGGCATGATGGTCAGATACTTTGCTGTTATCAACAAAATGACTGCCGGCCTTGATGGACCCTTTCAGTATTTTGAGGATTTGCCGGGAATAAAGGCCGGTATCGCACGCTTTTACTCTGTCCTTCAGGGTGTCGACAATATCTGTTGAAAGATAACGCGAGTCGGTTCGCGGATAGGTCAGGGCTTTATGGGTTTCATACAATTTCTGCATAATTGACAGGGTTTCCTTTGCGGAAAATCCGAAAATCTTATTGGCATCCCGCTGCAGTTCTGTTAAGTCATATAAGGCCGGCGCAAAGCTCTTCTTGTTAGTTTTATGTACATCAATGATTTCCGCTTTTTTCCCGGTGATGGCTTTACTAATCCTGTCACAAACCTCTTTGTCAAAGGTCTTGCTGTCTTTGGTTTTACTATCCTGCCAGGTTAATTTCAGGCGTTCGGCCGCTGCCGTAATTCCATAATACACCCGCGGCTGAAAATTCTTTATTTCCGCTTCTCTGGCGGCAATAATGGCCAGCGTGGGGGACTGAACCCGCCCGCAGGATAGCTGGGCATTGTACTTGGTGGTTAAGGCCCGGGTGGCGTTAATACCTACCAGCCAATCGGCTTCGGCGCGGGCTACCGCTGAAGCGTACAGATTTTCATAGTTTTTCCCCGGCTTCAGGTTGTTGAAACCCTCAAGAATAGCTTTATCAGTAACAGATGAAATCCACAGTCTTTTTACCGGCTTATTGACATGCGCTTTCTCCAGGATCCAGCGGGCGACAAGTTCGCCTTCACGGCCGGCATCGGTGGCAATAACGATCTCATTGACATCCTTGCGCGTAAGCTGCTCTTTAACAGTGTTGTATTGTTTGCTTGTCTGCTTGATGATCACTAGCTTAAGCTCTTTGGGCAGCATCGGCAAGTCTTCCAGGCGCCATGCCTTATATTTGTCGTCATAGCCTTCCGGATCTGCCAGTGTCACCAGATGCCCAAGCGCCCAGGTAACGATGTATTTTGCTCCCTCAAAATAACCATTGCCTTTGGTATTACACTTCAATACCCTGGCTAAGTCCCGGCCTACAGAAGGTTTCTCTGCTAATACTACAATTTTGCTCATAATAGACCTCACATAAATATAGTATGAATATTAGTATACCCCTTTTATCAGGCCACCTTCTGCCAATCAGAAAGCGGCCTTATCTAATGCCTGCCTTACCTGTCAGAAAAAAAGATCCAATCGTTCAAGAGGATAGTTTTTCCTGACGGCCTTTAAACAAGCCGATAATCCGTTCTTCGGCTTTAATAAACAGCTTCGTCCTGGCTAACGAGAATATGCCGAGAGCCAGCCATATTAAGCTAAAGGAAACCAGATGGGTGCTTGTAAACGGCTCATGATACAAAAGTACCCCCACGGTTAAAGAAATAGTCGGCGACAGGTATTGGATAAACCCCAGCAAGCTTAGCGGCAAGCGGTTAGCACCGCCGGCAAATAGCAGCAAAGGTATGGCAGTGACCGCACCGGCCCCCATCAGCAACGCAGCGGTAGTTGGCATAGCAAGACTAAAGGCGGCTCCCCCCTGCCCGTATACATACAGCAAATAGGCTACGGCAAAGGGCGATACAATAAGCGTCTCCAGCGTAGTAGCCGTTACCGCCCCAATAGCAAGGATTTTCTTGCACATGCCATAAAAGGCAAACGTAAAGGCTAACCACAAAGATACCCAGGGAATAGCGCCAAAATTAACCGTCATTGTCAGTACACCGACAGCCGCCAGCATAAACGACACAGTTTGCCACAGCGACAATTTTTCCTTCAAAACAATAATCCCCAGCAAAACACTGACAAGCGGATTAATATAGTAGCCGAGGCTGGTTTCCACAATCCGGCTTGCATTAACCGCCCAGATATAAACCCACCAGTTGATACTGATTAACGTGGAAACGATGAATAAGCCCCCAAGTTTTTTGCGATTACGGCAAATCTGTTTCGTTTCATCTAAAAATTGACGCAGACTGCGTGTTGCCAGGATAATAGCAAACATAAAGAAAAAAGACCAGACAACCCGATGTGCCAAAATCTCATAAGCCGAAACATTAGGTAATTGTTTCCAGTAAATCGGCAATATTCCCCATAAGCAATAGGCGCCGACAGCTAATATTATTCCTCTCAGCCGTTCATTCTGCTGACTTGTTTTTATCTGCAAGTGTGTTCCCACCTTTATGTAATTATACGGTCATGTAGTTTCTGAATGCTGTTCCGGCTTATCATTAACGGCTGATTTTCTCTCCCGGAAAATCAGCGGATCATGATTAATATCCTGGGCCCGTTTTCCCATAATACTAAAAGCCCATTGAATGGATGGCCCCAGAGTAAACGCGATGATAATCGTACCAACACCGACAGGCCCGCCAAGAAAATAGCCGATAGCTGTCACACTGGTCTCAAGAATGGTTCGTATCTTCCATACCGGCCAGCCGATTTTCCGGACAACGGCAACCATCAGGCTATCGCGCGGTCCGGCGCCAAAAGCAGCCGATAAATAGAAGAAAGTGGCCCAGCCGATTAGCCAGATACCCATAAACAGCAGAGCCAGTTGCAGCAGCCAGTGGTGCATCATTGGGATCCAGCCAACAGCCATAATAATATCAATAAATAAACCAATAAAATACATATTGGCAAAACTGCCCCAACCGGGCTTTACGCCCAAAAACCAGCTAACGCCAATGACCAGGATTCCTGTCAGTTGGGACACTTGCCCCAGTGTAAGCGGCAAATAATTGGTTAAGCCCAGATGCAAAACATCCCAGGGCGCTGTTCCCAGATTACTTTGGACAGTAAGGACAATTCCCAGGGCAAACAAAAATAACCCCCAAAGCAAAGAGAGTATTCGCTTAATCATCATACTGTTCTCATTTCATTTTCTGTTATAAGTATATCATTTAATTATATCATAAATGAGGAAATAAAGTAAGACTAAGCTTCAGGCAGAGTGTTAACTCCGGCTGAAGCTTAGCCGTTCTTATCCGGGGATTAACCCGCTCTTTTATTCAGTTCTTTTATTTTTGCAAGCCTTTGCGAATGGCAGCAACATTTAGTTCATACAGCTCCGGCTTTTTCTTGCCGATAACTTCGTCCATAGCCGTTTTAACACTGTCCAGGTCAACCAAGGATAAAGCAGGCAGCAAAGCTCCCAGGCAAACCATATTAGCGAGGCTGGCATTGCCAATCTCATTCGCCAGCTCGGTGGCCGGAACGGCAACAATGTTGATATCATCCCGTTTTTGCGTGGTATCAATAATGGAGCTGTTTACTACCAGTGTGCCGCCTGGCTTAACGCGTGCCAGGAATTTATCATAGGAAGGCTGGTTAAGCACAATACCTGCATCTGCCTGGTTAATGACCGGAGAATGAATTTCTTCGTCGGAAACCAATACCGAGCAGTTGGCTGTCCCGCCGCGCATTTCAGGGCCATAGGAGGGAATCCAGCAGACCTCACGCCCACCCAGCATACCGGAATAAGCCAATACTTTGCCGATAAACATAACTCCCTGACCGCCGAAACCGGCTAAAAGAATTTTGTCCATCATAGCGCTTTCACCTCCTCAGGTACTTTAAGCTCGCCCATTTCGTAGATAGGCAGCATATTTTCCTGCAGCCATTTGAGGCTGTCGACAGGCGACAATCCCCAGTTGGTCGGACAAGACGATAATATGCTGACAAAGGCAAAGCCTAATCCCAGTTGCTGTACCTGAAAAGCCCGCTTAAGCGCTTTTTTGGCCTGAATAATATTTTTAGGCGAATCTACTGAAACGGCAGCAACATAGACCGCACCGCTCAAACTGGCAATGGTCTTGGGCAAATCAATAGGCGCACCGACAAGGCTGTCATCACGGCCATAAGGACTTGTTGTCGTTACCTGCCCGGTGATAGTGGTAGGGGCCATCTGGCCGCCGGTCATGCCAAATACAGCATTATTAACCATGATGGAGGTAATCTTTTCCCCTCTGGCCGCCACATGAATCGCATGGGCCGTACCAATGGCGGCAATGTCGCCGTCGCCCTGATAGGTGAACACCAGTCTGTCAGGCAGCGCCCGTTTAATCCCGGTGCCTACCGCCTGCGCCCGGCCATGCGCCGCGCCTACAAAATCACAACTGAAAAAATCCAGGGAAAAACCGGCACAGCCTACCGGCGCTACCCCGATGGTTTTATCAATAATATCAAGTTCTTCCATAACTTCACCAATTAAGCGGTGAATAATTCCATGAGTACAGCCTGGACAATAGTGAAAGGGGATATCTGTCAAGCCTGCAGTTTTGCTAAATACTTTTTCCATTATTACACCTCCCGCACTACGGGGATTTCCAATTGTTTAATAAGGTCTCCCAGTATTTCATCTTCGTGTGGCAGCATGCCGCCCAAACGCCGGTGAAGTTTGACCGGCACGCTGCATTCCAGCGCCAGCTTGACATCTTCAATCATTTGTCCGGTATTTAACTCCACAGTCAGTACACCTTTAACCTTCCCCCGGTAGGGAGCAAAGGCCTTTTCCGGGAACGGCCACAGCGTAATGGGCCGGATTAATCCCAGCTTAATTCCCTGCTTGCGTGCATTCAGCACCACGGTCTTAGCAATTCTGGCACAGGTGCCGTAAGCGGCAATCAGGTATTCGGCATCTTCAGTCTGAAATTCTTCCCAGCGCTGCTCCAGCCCTTGTATATTCTTATATTTGGCTTCCCAATACAGGTTATTGACTTCACCAATTTCATTGGTAAGCGAAAAGCTGGCAAGCTTGCGTTTCGGCCTGCCGGCTGAGCCGTCAATCACCCAGTCTTTTACCGGCAATTCCACTGCCTGACGCTCTTTAAGCTCCACCGGTTCCATCATCTGGCCTAAGAAGCCGTCGGCAAGAATAAGTACAGGGTTGCGGTACTTATCGGCAAGATCAAAAGCTTCCAGCGTGTAATCATACATTTCCTGCGCTTTGGAAGGAGCCAGCACGATCAGACGGTAATCGCCATGACCTCCCCCTTTGGTACATTGGAAATAGTCGGACTGAGTGGGTCCAAGGCCGCCAAGACCAGGTCCGGTCCGGTTAATATTGACGACAACCACCGGCAATTCGGCAGCCGCAATATAAGATAAGCCCTCCTGTTTTAGACTGTAGCCAGGACTGGAGGAGGCAGTCATAACCCGCGCACCGGTACAGGCTGCACCGTAACACATATTTATCGAGGCAACTTCGTCCTCACCCTGCAGCAGCGTTCCTCCGGCTTTGGGCAAATGCTTTGACAGGTATTCCACGATTTCTGTGGATGGTGTAATGGGATAACCAAAAAACAGCTTACAGCCTGCCTTGATTGCTGCTTCGGCAATGGCTTCATTGCCTTTGATTAGTTTCTTGTCCATAATGTTCTCTCCTTTCTAGTACCATGCGCCACTTAACATTGGAGATTAAGAGGTGGTGTAAAGTACTAGGACTCTTTGTACACTTCCAGTGCAATATCCGGACACATCAGAGCGCATAAGGCGCAGCTCACGCATTTATCTTCCTCGACGGCAATTATCGTGTAATAGCCCTTAGAGTTAGCCTTATCGCCAACAGCCAGCACCTTCTTCGGACATACTTCAATACAAAGACCACAGCTTTTGCACTTTTCGCCAAATACATGGATTTTAGGCATCATACTCACCCCCACACATCTTTGTTCTATTCAAAAAGCCATACGTTTTGTCCAGGTAACACTTTGTTTACATAAACTTTAGTATAACTACATTTCTATACACTTCGACGTACAAACGTATTGTCCTGCCGTTATCATAAAGAAAACACGGCTTGTGCCGAGCCTTTGGCGACAGCGCAAACCGATGTTGCCCTTATCCTGCTTTTAAGAAAGTTATACTTTCTGTTAGGACAAAAAAGCCTCCGGCAATAGCCGGAGGCAAACATTCACTAGCCGATAACCCTGCCTGCAACTGTCAGCAGTTCAGTATGCAGCTTACTGTCCTGGTCAACAAATTCTTTAATTTTTGCTTGGGTGACAGTGACAAAGGCGCCGTCTTTAATACTTCCTAAATTAATTTTCACATTAAACAGCGCGCCATGCAAGCCGGCATGAGCCATCAGACCTGCCACCGCTGCGTCGCTGGCAGCATTGGCATTGCCAATGGCGAGCACCCGCCCTGCCAGAGCAAGTACTTTCAAGCAACACTCGGCAACAGCCAGCGGCAGATTAGCCGCCTGCTGCATGGCGTGTTGAATAGCAGCAGTTCGCGCCGCCTTTTCCTCTTCCGTGGCTTTGGGGAGCTTATAAGCCGCCATGACTTCATTGAACGCCTCGGTATCGGCATCAACATAACGGGCAAGTACGCTCCTTAAGCTGTCGGCTTCGGCAAGAATGGCTGCTACCTCGCCCTGCACTTCTGCATATTTGCTGTTGCCCACCGTCAACCGGCAAACCATGGCTGTCAGGGACCCGGCAAGAGACCCGGCCAAGGCTGCAATGCTGCCGCCGCCCGGCGCCGGTGAGTTTGAACCCAGTTCTTCGAGGAAATCAGTAAGTTTCATTTGCATCAACATCTGCATGACCCCTTTTATCTAAGGTTTTCTTCCAGTACCTGCTTGCGGTCAAAGCCTTCCAACCGTAAATAAAAATCTGCCGTGTCAACAAGCGCCTGCAAGGGAACCATGCCGACAATCTCACTGCCAATAATCGAAACGCCATACCGCGCCGCCTCTGATTTGACGGTTTCAAATACCCGGTGCAACGGTGTACCGGTATAGTCTACCATATTAATGGTAACCTGCGCCATATTCCGTTCTTCAATCATTACCCCCATGGCCCGGCAATATTTATAGCCGCCTTTGACCTCGCGAATGCTATTGGCAATTTTTTTGGCAATAGCAACATCAGAAGTGCTGAGGTTGATGTTATAAGCAATCAGGAACTGACGCGCCCCGACTACCGTTGCGCCGGCAGTCGGATGCATCCGGGCCGGACCAAAGTCCGGAGTGCGTTCCGGAGTGCTGATAGCAGTCTTCAGCCCTTCATACTCACCCTTGCGCACATCAGGCAGCTTAACCCTGGCCGGAGTTTTGGCAGCCGCTTCGTACAAATACACAGGAATGTCCAGCTTTTCGGCAATTTCCCGGCCCAGTTCATTGGCAAGCTCCACACACTCTTCCATAGTAATACCACTGACAGGGATAAACGGAATGACATCGGTAGCGCCGATGCGCGGATGCTCGCCCTGATGCTGCTCCATATCAATCAGCTCAGCCGCTTTGGCGCAGGCATTAAAAGCTGCCAGTTTTGCTGCCTGAGGTTCGCCCACAAAAGTGACTACCGTACGGTTGTGGCTGGCATCGGAGTTAACATTTAAGAGTGTCACCCCTGCCACTTTCGTTACCTCCCCGGTAATAGCCGCAATAACCTCCGGTCGCCGTCCTTCACTAAAATTTGGCACACATTCAACAAGTTTAGCCACTACAAGTCCTCCTTCTGTAAGTTCCATTTTCGCATCTTGCTATTATTTCGCCAAATAGTTAATAAACCATACAATATTAGGTATTCCGACAAGGTCAATCAGTACCGCGCCGCACAGCGGGATAACCAGAAAAGCCTTGTGTGACATTACTCCATACCGTTCGCATACCGCCCCCATATTAGCCACCGCGTTAGGAGTTGCCCCCAAGCCATGCCCCATAAGGCCCGCACACATGACAGCAGCGTCATAATCTTTACCCAGCAGGCGGAACAGCACAAAGATAGCAACTGCCAAGAGCGCAATTGTTTGCAGCACCAGGATTACAACCAACGGTATTGCCAAATCATATAATTCCCAAATTTTAAGCCCCATCATTGCCATAGTTAAGAATATCCCTATAGATACATCGGCAATAATGTCAATGGATGACAGGCGAAGTTTTACCCAGCCGAAGGCATCGTTAAGATTTCGGAAAAGAACGGCTACAAACATAGCCCCCACATAGCCGGGAAGCACAAATCCGGTTACATCTTTAATTTTACCGGAAATCCAACTGCCCAAAGCCATTACAACCAAGACTAAGGCAAGCATGCTCAAAATATTCCGGCTGGTGACTTTATCTTCTTCATTACTGGCACCCACAGCGTCCTGGAAGCTTTCATATTTTTCCGTGCTGGTTGTAACCGATACTTTGTATCTGTCAATCAGCCATTTTGCGGTAGGCCCTCCCAGCAAACTGCCTGCAATTAAACCGTACGTTGCAGACGCAATGGCAACCGCTGTTGCACCTTTTACCCCAAGCTGCTCAGCAGTAGGGCCAAACGCGGCCGCCGCACCGTGGCCACCCTCCAGCGACACCGCACCAGCCATTACTCCCAGTACCGGGTGAAGACCCATCATATACGCCAGGGAAGAGCCGAAGGCATTTTGAAATACGGCAATAAACCAGCATGTTACCAAATAAATAATGAGAGCTGCCCCGCCTTTGCGCAGAAGCCCAAAGCTACCGCCCAAACCAACTGTTGTAAAAAATGCTACCATGAAAGGGGATTGTAAGGTGGTATCCATTTTAAAACCAAGTGTGCCTGTTTCTCTAAAAATAAGGGCAAGAATTGCAAAAGCAAATCCTCCAATTACCGGAGCCGGTATACAAAACTTTTCAAAAAAGTTTATCCTCCTCCGGATACCATAGCCAAGCATTAGTAAAACTGCAGCTAGGGCTGTTGTCGAAACTAAATCAAGCTTCATTGTTAAGAGCTTACCAGCATACTCAAATCCCATGTTCCGTCACCTCCGTTTATTTTGCGCGCACTTTATATAATAGCAAATATCGTGCCAACAGACATGCGCCGACAAAATCAAGGAGTATTCACTCTTTTTCAACAATTACAGCTATAAAATACGGCAAAAATTGCAGTTTCGCTATTTTTTTCATGTATTCAGTGCGGCATTTTTTGCAGGTTCGGCATTTTTTTCCGGTTCCACACTATATTCTTTAAGCTTGTACCTTAAGCTCCGTTCGCTAATATCCAGCATTTTAGCGGTTTCCCGACGATTACCTTTTAAAGATTTCAGCGTATGTAAAATCACCTTTTGCTCAATAACATCCATACTTTCCCCTACATATACCGGAATCAGCACCTGCGAATTACTAAGTTTTACACTCTGTCCCAAACATACCTCTGTAGGCAAATCCTGAATCTCAAGATACTCTCCGTCACTAAGTACAAGCATTCTTTCAACAATGTTTTCCAGTTCCCGTACATTACCTTTAAACGAATACCTGCACAATACCTCCATCGCCTGCTGACTGATACCTGCGATTGCCTTCCCCATTTTTCGATTGTATTTTGCAATGAAATAGTCTACCAATAGCGGGATATCCTCAGAGCGCTCCCGCAACGGAGTCAAATGAATATTGATAACATTGAGCCGGTAAAAAAGATCTTCTCGAAACCTGCCTGCGGCAATTTCTTTGGCAAAATTCCTGTTCGTCGCACAAATTATACGAACATCTACTTGCTTACAAATTGTTGATCCTACAGGAATAATTTCCTTTTGCTGTACTGCCCTGAGAAGCTTTGATTGCAAATTTATATCCATTTCACAAATCTCGTCAAGAAATAAAGTCCCTTTGTCCGCCAATTCAAAGATTCCTCGTTTTCTTTGCAGTGCGCCTGTAAAAGCGCCCCGTTCATGGCCAAATAGTTCGCTTTCCAGCAAGTTAGGCGGTATTGCCGCACAATTAATGACCTCAAAGGGTTCATTTTTTCTAATCCCCGTAAAATGTATCGCCCTAGCCACTAATTCTTTGCCGGTACCGGTCTCCCCGGTAATCATTACATTAGTTACCATATCGCGCACTTTTTCAATCAAATTAAATACATTATGTACTGCCTTGGATCTCCCGATTATCCCGGTCTGTTCATATTCGCGAAAAATCTTGCCGGCATAATGCTCCACTCTGCTGCTCAATTTGATGTAATTCGTTGCATTATTAAGAAGAACCCTTAATTCTTCCATGTTGATAGGCTTAGTAATGTAATAAAAAGCTCCTTTCTTCATAGCGGTAACTGATGATTGGATACTGCCATATGCCGTCATAATAATTACCATGGCAGTTGGCCTGATTTCTTTTATTTTGGTCAATACCTCAAGTCCGTCGGTCTTTCCCAAACGCAAGTCCAAAAGAACCAGGTCAAATTCCTGCGCCGCGAATAATTCAAACGCTGCCTCTTCATTTAGTGCAGAATATACTTCATATTCACTGTCAAGTGCAAAGGCCAAAGAAGAACAAATAGGTTCCTCGTCATCTATAATCAGTAGTTTATACATCGGTTTCACTCCCTATAGGACTACTTGGAAATTCAATATACAGCTTTGTTCCAATACCAGGTTCACTGTCTGACCATATGCGGCCATTGTTTTCTCGGACCAACTTATAACTGATAGCCAGCCCAAGTCCTGTTCCCTGAGCCTTGGTGGTAAAAAACGGGTCAAATATTTTATTGACAATTTCTTCACTCATTCCCGGGCCATTATCCTCAATAAGCATGGTTGCGGTGGCAGCGTTTGATGTACCTGAAATATCAATACTTTTTCGGTCCTGTTCTTCCATAGCTTCGATAGCATTAAGCAAAATATTTATCAGGATTTGTTGAAATTGTTGTTTGTCTGCGAAGATCATTACTGCTTCATCAATAGTATGCGTAATGGATATGCCATATTTTTCAATATGACCGGTAAATAAAATTAATATATTTTCAATAAGCTGTTTCAGGCAAAACATTTCCGGTCTTGGCTTACGCGGCTTTGCATACTCTAATAAACTATTTACCATCCCGTTAATCCTGTCCACTTCCTGTGGAACAAAACGGCTAATCTGCTGACGGAAAGAAGGATTATCATATTTAACAGGCAACAGCTCGGTAAACATTTTAATTGAAGTCAGCGGTGTTCTTATTTCGTGAGCAATGCCAGCCACTAAAATCCCCAATGCCTCCATCTTATCCTTGCGAACAAGTTGCCGCTGCATGTTGTTTTCAAGCGTAATGTCCTGAAAGCTGATTACAATCCCTTCCACGAATTCTTCTTG
>POVV01001053.1_pt1 | contig 11821 bp, 11 predicted proteins | sample 1560271 | NCBI WGS metagenome assembly POVV01 (sample SAMN08337232, study PRJNA429181) | Bioreactor metagenome, whole genome shotgun sequencing project. | biome: cows' rumen and soil; feature: anaerobic; isolation source: anaerobic chemostat enrichment culture, galacturonate as sole carbon... | reverse complement strand
CGCACCGGCTTGAAAAAAGAACAGACCGATATTGAAAAATATTTGGGTGCTGCACAAAAGGTATACCAGGATGAAAAGCTGGAACAAGTGCGGGTTATTGGCGGCAGCGGCAAGCCAATGGCCACGATTTTGGTAGGTGCAGCCACCGAAGAGGTAGTGGGGGAACGCGAACGTATTGCTAAAGATGCCGCTTCCAGTGTGCAGGCCGCAGTAAAGGGCGGTTACGTACCGGGCGGTGGTTCCATTGAAATTGCAATGGCACGGGAAGTCAGCAAATATCGTGAAAACCTTAAAGGCATGGCTGCCTATGGCCTGGATTGCGTAGCCAATGCGCTGAAGCAGCCTTTGTCGCAAATCGTGGAAAATGCAGGCTTTAATCCTCTGGAAAAAGTAGAGGATGTCGTTGCTGCGCAAACGGCTCAAAATCGCGATTCTTTAGGTGTGGATTGTGATAGCGGTGAAGTGGTTGATATGCTGGAGCGGGGTGTTATTGATCCGGTTCCGGTAAAACTTCATGCCATAAAAGCTGCAGGGGAAGTGGCTGTGGCTATTTTACGGATTGATACCATTATAAAGAAAAAAGAAGATGGGGCTAATGCCCAGAAGGCAGGCGGTGCTGACAGCGGTATGCCTGACTTCTAAATAACCGGAGGTGGAGTTCGTGGCAGAAAAAAAACAAGAGCGATTACAAACTGAATCAGTTCAAGAAAATCTAAATACTGAAACTGCAGCAGAAGAAAATTATGAAGTTTGTTTTCAGGCAGAAGATGTAAGTCAGTTTATGGCGGCGCTGGATGAAAAAGGCCGCCTGCTTGATGAGATGACAGACCGGTATAAGCGCTTACAAGCCGATTTTGATAATTTCCGGCGCCGGACTCGTCAGGAGAAGGAAGAATTATCGATTATAGTTACAGAGCGTATTATTTGTGAGCTCTTGCCGATAGTGGATAATTTTGAGCGGGCAACAGTCAGTACGCCAAATGACGTAACTGCTTTGGCCACAGGCGTGGAAATGATTTTCCGCCAGCTAAATAGTACCCTGACACAGTTAGGGGTAGAGCCCATTATTGCGGTAGGAAATATGTTTGACCCAGCGCAGCATGAAGCCGTACTGCGCCTTGAGGATAGCAGTCAGCCTGATGGTATGATTGTGGAAGAACTGCAAAAAGGTTACAAAGTTAACGGGCGGGTAATTCGTCCAAGTATGGTAAAAGTAGTAGGAAATTAATTCACAAGTAAGTTTACTTAAGGAGGAAATTAACGATGGCAAAAGTAATTGGTATTGACCTTGGTACTACTAACTCCTGCGTGTCTGTAATGGAAGGCGGCGAGCCGGTAGTTATTCCTAATCCGGAAGGCAGTCGCATCACCCCTTCTGTAGTAGGTTTCTCAAAAAACGGTGAGCGCTTAATTGGACAAATCGCTAAACGTCAAGCTGTCTCCAATCCTGACGGCACGGTTAGCTCGATTAAACGTCATATGGGGACTACGCATAAAGTTACTATTGAGGGTAAGGACTATACTCCTCAGGAAATTTCAGCAATGATTCTGCAAAAACTCAAATCCGATGCGGAAGCTTATCTGGGTGAAAAAGTAACTCAGGCGGTAATTACCGTTCCTGCGTACTTCTCTGACAGCCAGCGTCAGGCTACCAAAGATGCCGGTGCTATCGCAGGTCTTGAAGTGCTTCGGATCATCAATGAACCTACGGCTGCAGCTTTAGCTTATGGTATGGATAAAGGCAATGACCACACTATCCTGGTATTTGACTTGGGTGGTGGCACGTTTGATGTGTCGATCCTGGAACTGGGCGACGGCGTGTTCGAAGTTAAAGCCACCAGTGGTAATAACAAGCTGGGCGGCGATGACTTTGACGAAAGGGTTATGAATTGGCTGGTAGCCGAATTCAAAAAAGAACAGGGAATTGATCTGACCAATGACCGGATGGCCATGCAACGGTTGAAAGAAGCTGCGGAAAAAGCCAAGATTGAGCTGTCAGGTGTACTTACCACTAATATTAACCTGCCGTTCATTACTGCCGATCAAACTGGTCCGAAACATCTTGACATCAATCTGACCAGGGCAAAATTTGATGAATTAACGGCCGATCTGGTTGAAGCTACCATGGGGCCGACCCGTCAGGCATTAAGCGATGCCGGGATGTCTGCCAAGGATATTGATAAAGTTATTCTTGTCGGCGGTTCCACCCGGATTCCGGCCGTACAGGAAGCCATTAAAAAATCTTTGGGCAAAGAGCCGCATAAAGGTGTCAACCCGGACGAGTGCGTAGCCGTCGGTGCCGCCATCCAGGCCGGTGTGCTTGTTGGTGAAGTAAAAGACGTATTGCTGCTGGACGTTACGCCGCTGTCGCTGGGCATCGAAACTCTGGGCGGGGTATTTACCAAAATTATTGACCGCAATACTACTATCCCGACTTCCAAGAGTCAGACTTTCTCAACTGCTGCTGACAATCAGCCGTCTGTTGATATCCATGTACTGCAAGGTGAACGCGAAATGGCGTCTTATAACAAGACACTGGGACGCTTTGAACTTTCCGGCATTCCTCCTGCCCCCCGTGGCGTACCGCGCATTGAGGTTACTTTTGATATCGATGCCAACGGGATTGTCCATGTATCGGCAAAAGATTTAGGTACAGGCAAAGAACAAAAGATTACCATTACTTCTTCCGGTGGACTGGATAAAGAGGAAGTAGAAAGAATGGTTAAAGAAGCCGAGTCGCATGCTGCTGAAGACAAACAGCGCAAAGAAGAAGTCGAAGTTCGTAATAATGCCGACTCGCTGGTATATAATGCGGAAAAAACCATTAAAGAATTTGGCGAAAAAGCCGATAAAACTCTTGTTGATCAAGTGCAGCAAGCGGCTGATAAGCTGAAAGAAACATTGAAAGGCAGCGATATTGAGGCCATCAAGGCTGATTCCGAAGCTCTTACTAAGCCGCTTTACGAACTGTCGACTGCTATGTATCAAGCCTCTGCTCAGGCCGAAGGAGCGGCAGAAGGGGCTCAGCCAGGCGGAGCACAGGGTGCGCAAGGTGCACCTGATGACGATAAAGTAGTTGATGCCGAATATAAAGTGGTGGACGAAGACAAGAAATAATGAGTTTGGGATGGTGTGAATGAGTAAGCGTGACTATTATGAAGTGCTTGGTGTAGCCAAGACGGCGTCAGAGGATGAACTCAAAAAAGCCTATCGCAAATTGGCCCGCAAGTACCATCCTGATGTTAATCGCGACAATCCCAAAGAAGCGGAAGAAAAGTTTAAAGAAGTAAATGAAGCTTACGAAATTCTATCCAATGCCGAGCGCCGGGCGCAGTATGACCAATTTGGTCATGCTGCGTTCGATGCCGCTAACGGCGGTGGCGGTTTTGGCGGCGCCGGGGCTGGTGGTTTTTCGGATATATTCGATATGTTCTTTGGGCAGGCGGGTTTTGGTTTTGGCGGTGGGCGGCAGGCCGGACCTGAACGGGGTGCCGATTTACGTTATGACATGGAGATCAGTTTTGAGGACGCCGCTTTCGGCTTGGAAACTGAAATTCAAGTACCACGCACCGAAGATTGCGGTACCTGCCAAGGTTCAGGTGCTGCTCCCGGAACACATCCTGAAACTTGTCCCGAATGCCGGGGCACAGGTCAGGTTCAGGTAACGCAAAACACGCCCTTTGGCCGTATGGTCAATGTGAGAAGCTGTGAACGTTGCCGGGGAGAAGGAAAAATCGTCAAGACTCCCTGCAAAGAGTGTAATGGCCGCGGCAAAGTTCGTGTCAAACGTAAAATCAAAATCAAAGTTCCTGGCGGCGTTGATAACGGTTCCAGACTTAGGGTGGCTCATGAAGGCGAAGCCGGACAGCGCGGAGGTCCTCCCGGGGATTTATACGTGTATCTTTTCGTAAAACAGCATAAACTGTTTACACGTGAAGGCAATGACGTTGTTTGCGAAGTGCCGATTAATTTTGTTCAGGCTGCATTAGGGGACGAAATTGAAGTGCCTACACTTGACGGCCGGGTTAAGCTCAAGGTGCCTGAAGGCACCCAAACCGGCACCGTGTTCCGCATCAAAGATAAAGGCATTCCGCATTTGCGCGGCCATGGACGCGGTGATCAGCATGTGCGCGTTAAAATAGTAACGCCGAAGAAATTAACCGACCGCCAAAAGGAACTTTTACAAGAGTTTGCTAAAGCCGGCGGCGTTGAGCCGACCTCGGAAGAAAAAGGTTTTTTTAAGAAATTTAAAAATGTTTTTAGTGTTTTGTAAGTAGTATTAATAGATTTATAAGGGGCGATGGCGCATGAAATGGGCTGAAATCAGCATTCAAACCTCCCATGAGGCTACTGAGGCGGTGGCTAATATTTTTCACGATCTGGGAGCAAGCGGGGTTGTGATAGAAGACCCTGAACTGATTAATAGTTACCGGCGCTCAGGAACCTGGGATTATTGCGACATCCCCGAAGAAACAGAAACAGAAGTAGTAACTATTAAGGCGTATTTGCCTGTTGATGAGCTTTTGGACGATAAGCTGCGTGTATTTGAGGAAAGTGTCAATAGGCTGCATGAACATAACCTTGATAAAGGCCGAGGTTGTATTAACTGTCGTGAAGTACAGGAAGAGGATTGGGCTTCCTCCTGGAAAGAGTATTTTCATCCGGTACGGATAAGTGAGCATATTGTTATTAAACCGTCCTGGGAAGACTATGTGCCGCTCACTGATGATATTGTTATTGAATTGGATCCGGGGATGGCCTTCGGTACAGGTACACACCATACCACTTCCATGTGTATTCGCTGCCTGGAAGAGAGTATTAAACCAGGCAATATTGTTTTTGATGTGGGTACAGGTTCCGGCATATTGGCAGTGGCTGCGGCCAAACTTGGCGCAACACATGTGCAGGCGGTTGATCTTGATCCGGTAGCCGTGCGGGTAGCCCGGGAAAATGTTGTGATTAACCAGGTGGCGGCAACTGTAGAAGTTGCTCACGGCGACCTGCTGACCGGCGTACAGGGTAAGGCTGATGTGATAGTTGCCAATATTATTGCCGATATCATCATCAAAATGCTGCCAGATGTCCGGACACGACTGGCAGATGACGGTTTGTTTATTGCCAGCGGCATTATTTCCGAACGTTTGAGTGATGTTACCGCTGCACTTATTGATAACGGATTTGTTGTCGATAAAGTCATTGAAGAAGGCGGCTGGGTGGCTATTGTGGCTGGCAGCGACAGCCGATAGGGAGGCGCGTATATGCGCCGTTTCTTTATTGAAGCCCCCATTAGTCAGACTATGGCAATTACCGGTCCGGATGCCCGGCATATGGCTGCCGTGCTGCGGCTAGCCGCCGGTGATACCGTCTTATTATCCGGCCAGGACGGAAAAACCTGTCAAGCCCAAATTACTCAGGCAACTCCGGATGTCATACAGCTTAGATTGCTTTCCCTTACGGAAGATAATACCGAACCACCTGTTGCGGTTTACCTGGTGCAGGGCCTGGCCAAAGGGGAAAAGATGGATTTTATTGTGCAAAAGGCAGTAGAGCTTGGAGTCCATGGCATCATTCCTGCGGCTGCCGAACATTGTGTCGTGCGGTATGAGGCTGCGAAACAGGCAGATAAAGTGAACCGCTGGCAAAAAATTGCCCGTGAAGCGGCTAAACAATGCGGGCGAAGCCATATTCCGCAAGTATATCCGATAACCCGCCTGGCCGATGTACTTACAAACCAGGAATTTACTGATACCAATAAAATTATGCTATATGAGGGACAAGCCGCTTGTGGTTTAAAACAAGTGCTTGTTCAAGCCAATAAGCCGGCATATATGCTTTTTATTGGTCCGGAAGGCGGTTTCAGCACAGCCGAAGTCGGGTTATGCCAAAAACAAGGGGTTAGTATTGTTACCATGGGGCCACGGATTATGCGTACCGAAACAGCAGCCTTAGCTGCTTTAACGGCTGTCATGTATGAGTGCGGCGATTTAGGGGGCTGACTATGCGGAAAGTAGCTTTTACAACATTGGGCTGTAAAGTAAATCAGTTTGAGACAGAAGTAATGGAAGGTTTGTTTAAGGCTCAAGGCTACGAAATGGTTGGCTTTGACGAACAGGCGGATGTGTATGTCATCAATACCTGTTCGGTCACCAATCTGGGAGAAAAAAAATCACGCCAGCTCATTCGGCGGGCCGGCAGACTGAATCCCCAGGCTATTATTGCCGTTGCCGGCTGTTACTCGCAAGTTTCGCCCGGTCAGGTAGCTAAAATTCCCGGGGTGGATGTCATTGTCGGCACTCAGGACAGAGCACGGATTGTGGAACTGGTTGAGGCCGCTCTGGCTAATAACCGGACAGTACAGGTCAATGCCGTTACCGATATTATGCAGGCTAAAGAGTTTGAGGATATTCCACTTTTCGCTATGCCGGGACGAACACGAGCTTTTCTTAAAATTCAGGAAGGCTGCACTAATTTTTGTACCTATTGTATTATTCCTTATGCCCGCGGACCGCTGCGTTCAAGGACACTTGCCAGCATTGCCGCCGAAACGGAAAAGCTGGTGGCTGCCGGTTTTACCGAGATTGTTCTTACCGGCATACATTTGGGGGCTTTTGGCCGTGATTTGTCCGACAAAGAACAGGAGATCACGCTGGTTGATGCCGTCCGGACAGTTTTAAACGCCGGGGGGAACCGGCTTATGCGTCTGCGTCTGGGTTCGCTGGAATCAGTAGAAGTCTCTGACAGCTTGATTGCGTTGATGCAATTGGACAGCCGGTTTTGCCGGCATCTCCATCTCCCGCTGCAATCAGGAGATGACCGGATTTTAACGGCTATGAACAGACACTATACGACTGCTCAGTATCTGGAGTTAATTGCCGGTATTAGGGCGCGCGTGCCGGATATTGCGGTTACGACAGATATTATTGTTGGTTTTCCGGGAGAAACGGAAGCAATGTTTGCCAACACTTTAGATTTTGTCGGTACTATGCCATTTGCCAAAATCCATGTCTTTCCTTATTCCCGCCGGACAGGTACTCCGGCTGCTAAATTTTTGGCTCAAGTACCTGAACCAGAAAAAAAACGCCGGGCACAGAGTCTGCAAAAGTTAGCTGACAGAAAGGCAGAAATATATCATCAGTCATTTATTGGACAAAAGCTTGATATATTGTTTGAAATTAGCGAAACCGAGGGCTTACTCTCAGGCTTAACCGGCAATTATGTGCGTGTTTATGCTGCCGGTACTCAGGAGTATATCGGACTAATCGGTAAAGTTGCGATTGAGCGTGTGCACAAAGATGGGCTCTGGGGGAAAATAATAGAATAAATTTCTTGAGTAACATATTTTCGGCAGGATTTTATATAATTAAGAAGAATAATTTAGAAAGCAAATGTATATTACTATCTACTGCGGAGGGGAGGGAGTACCTATGCAGCAGGACTGTATATTTTGTAAGATTGCAGCTAAAACCATTCCGGTAAACGCCATTTATGAAGATGAACAGCTTATTGCATTTCCTGATATAAATCCCGTTGCCCCTGTACATGTATTGGTTATACCCAAAAAACATATAGCTAATATTCTTGAGGCAACGTCTGATGATGCAGAGCTGCTTGGTCATATCATGGCGACAATTCCCAAAATAGCAGCAATTGCCGGAGTAGCTGAAGACGGATTCCGTACAGTCATCAATACCAAGGATAATGGTGGACAGACTGTTTACCATCTCCACTTCCATATATTGGGCGGCCGTTTTATGACTTGGCCTCCAGGTTAATATTGACAATATTCAGCGTTTTAGTGTATAATAATTAGGTGTATGTTATTCAAGTACACTTCCTCGTAATGGTTCTAGTGGAGGGAGGGAGATCAGATGTCTGAAGTAAAAGTAGGCAAAAATGAAACGCTTGACAGCGCACTCCGCCGGTTCAAGCGTACCTGCCAAAAAGCCGGGGTTCTTGCGGAAGTTAGAAAACGCGAGCATTATGAGAAACCCAGCGTAAAACGCAAGAAGAAATCCGAAGCAGCACGTAAACGTAAGTTTAACTAGTTTCGGAGGTATCAACTGAATGTCTATTAAAGACAAGCTAACAGAAGATATGAAGCAGGCTATGAAGGATAGAGAAGCTGGAAAATTCCGGCTTTCCGTTATTCGCATGGTTCGCGCCAGTATCAAAAATCTAGAAATTGACAAGAAAAGAGAACTTTCTGAAGAGGAAGTTCTGGACGTACTGGCTAAAGAAGTCAAAATGCGCCGGGATTCGATTGAAGAGTTTAAAAAAGGTAATCGTCCTGATTTGGTTGAGAACCTTGAACAAGAAGTCGACATTCTGATGCAGTACCTTCCTCAACAATTGAGTGAACAAGAAGTGCGGGCTCTTGTGACTGAAGCTGTTACAGAGTCTCAAGCTGCCAGCGCCAAAGATATGGGCAAGGTTATGGCTATATTGATGCCAAAAGTTAAGGGTCGTGCTGACGGTAAGCTCGTAAACAGCATTGTGCGCGAGTTCTTAAATCAGTAGAACAAATTTAAATCCGGCGTTTTTTAACGCCGGATTTTAGTTTATTGTGATGACTAACCTGCTTTAAGACTTCAAATTGTTACAAGCAGGGAGAAAAGGACGGGTTAGTAGTCCTGTGCCTGTATAGATAAACATCGTAGAGGGAATAAAAAAGAAAAGACAAGCAATGCTTGTCTTTTCTGTAGTTAGTGAAGCTGACCGTTACATGTCTTGTAATTAATTGCTGTAGCTTATGCTGAAATCAGTAGATTATTGTTGATGCAATAGTGCTGCGACTAATAGAAGATAACTGCTGGGGAACAACTGCAATAATTGCTGCATAGAAGTGTAAATAGTAGATAAATTGGCTGTTTATACTGCTGCATTATATGTTGCATAAGCTTCACTTGACTATATTAAGACAATAACATGCATGATTCGACAAGTCAAGGCTTTTACAATAAGTAACAATTTTCAAACTTTCGACAAATAAGATTTTATTGGGAGAAAACAGGGATACTGGCAAATGATGGCGAATAAACTAATAAATGATTTGGCAAGATAATCTAATGAATTGTTTGGAGGTGAGAATATGAGGCATATTGCGTATCATAAAATGGTAATTATTGTAATAGCGGCCCTGTTTACCCTGTTCCTTGCAGAAAGGCCGATAGCGGCTGCCACCGGGCCTGTCATCAGTATATCTATCAAAGGAGAAATCAATGGTGGTCAGGCGGCGCTTGTTCATAAAGCTATGACTGATGCCGGCAGCAAACAGGCGCAGGCTGTTTTAATTGAGATCGATACCTTTGGCGGTTTGGTGGATTCGGCTGTCAGTATCCGTGATATGATCATCAACTCGCCTGTGCCGACTATCTGTTATATCAAAAATCGTGCTTGGTCGGCGGGGGCGCTGATTGCAATTTCGCATAAACATATTGCGATAGCGCCAGGCGGCAGTATCGGTGCGGCAGAACCCATACCAACAACCGAGAAGACTGTGGCTGCCTTAAAAGCTGAGCTGGCGGCCACAGCCAACCGAACCGGGCGCAATCCTCAGGTAGCTGAAGCTATGGTGGATAAATCACTGGGGTTTCCGGGGTATGCCGAACCTGGTCAAATATTGGCTCTTACTGATTACCAGGCCATCAAAGTAGGGTATGCCGATATTGTTGCGTCCGACAGGGAAACTGTGCTTGCGCATTATGGATTAGCAGACAGCGAAGTTATAGAATATACGCCAGGCTGGCAGGAAAATTTGGCAGGCTGGCTGTCTAATCCTACGGTTAAATCATTTCTAATGTCAATCATATTTTTAGCAGTATTAACAGAAATCAAAACAGCCGGGATGGGAGTTGCCGCTTTAATTGGTGTCATTGCCGCCGTACTTTTCTTTGGCAGTCAGTGGCTTACCGGAATTGCCGGATGGCTGGAAATTATTCTGTTTCTCGGCGGGCTGGCGCTTATCCTGTTTGAACTTTACACACCAGGAGTGGGGATCTTTGGCATTAGTGGTATTATCGCCGTATTTGCCAGCTTATTTTTAACACTGGGAGCCAATGCCGCTGCTATTAACATGCTGGCAATAAGCTTGCTGGTTGCCATTGTGGTGTTTTTGCTACTCTTAAAACGCCTGCCTTCCAGCAAGTTATGGTCACGGTTGATTTTAAAAGATGCTGCGACCAAAAATGCCGGTTTTAGCAGCAGCCAAGATTATAGCGTGTATTTGAATAAAACAGGTATAACGCCTACAGGGCTTCGGCCTGCCGGTGCGATGATTATTGATGGTGTCCAACTTGATGTAGTGTCTGAGGGGCAATTTGTTGAGCCTAATACATTAGTTAAGGTGGTGAATATAACCGGAAACCGTATTGTCGTCCGTCCTGTAAATTCTTAAAGATATAAGGAGGTAATATGTTGTCAGCTTTAATTGGTAGTGCTTTATTTGTTTTCCTGGTGATTGTCGCGATAGGTGTATTCCTGCATTTCGTGCCTCTGGGGCTGTGGATTTCAGCTTTGGCAGCCGGAGTCAATGTCGGAATCTTTACCCTTGTTGGTATGCGCTTACGGCGGGTACCTCCCGCGCAGATTGTATTGCCGCTAATTAAGGCTAATAAAGCCGGGCTGGGTGTAAATGTAAACCAGTTGGAAGCTCATTTCTTGGCCGGCGGTGATGTTGACAAGGTAATTGATGCACTGATTGCCGCTCACCGTGCGGAAATTCCTTTGCCTTTTGAGCGTTCGGCAGCTATTGATTTGGCCGGCCGTAACGTGCTTGAGGCAGTACAAATGAGTGTTAACCCGAAAGTGATTGAGACACCCTTTGTTTCTGCTGTAGCCAAAAACGGGATTGAACTTAAAGTAAAAGCCCGGGTTACTGTACGAGCCAATATTGACCGCCTGGTAGGCGGCGCAGGGGAAGCCACTATTTTGGCCCGTGTCGGTGAAGGGGTTGTTACCACTGTTGGTTCAACCGATGACCATAAAGAGGTATTGGCCAACCCTGACCATATCTCGCGCACTGTACTGACTAAAGGCTTGGACTCAGGCACGGCGTTTGAGATTCTATCCATTGATATTGCCGACGTTGATGTTGGTCGCAATATTGGCGCTGAACTCTTAACAGACCAGGCAGAAGCCGAGAAACGTATTGCTCAGGCTAAAGCCGAGGAACGCCGGGCAATGGCGGTGGCGCAAGAACAGGAAATGCGCGCCTTCACCCAGGAAATGCAAGCCAAGGTAGTAGAAGCCCAGGCTGATGTCCCTAAAGCTCTGGCTGTTGCTTTGAAAGAAGGCCGGATTGGTGTGATGGATTACTATAATATGAACAATGTACTGGCAGATACCCAGATGCGGGAGACTATTGCCAAAGCTGGCCCGGCAGGTACAGCCGATAATACAGATGAACCTCGAAAATAGGTTGGTGAAGTCATGGAATCTTTATTACCGCTCCTAATAATGCTGTTGCTGTATTTTATACCTGAATTGCTAAAACGGCGCAAAAATCCGGAGGAATATGAGTATCCCGATATTCCCCCAAAAGTGCCAACCCCGGTTGGCACAAAACCGCAGCCAACAGAGATAAAAGCAAAGCCTGCCGCACAGCCGGCATTAACCTATACGGATTTCACTGCCCAAACTTGGGATGCTCCCCAAAAAACGACGGTGCCTATGCCAGCGCCGGTACATATACCGCAAACTACAGAACCGGTTTCCCCCTGGAAGGGAAAATTATCACCACAAGTAGCACAAAACGGCTTGATTTTTGCCGAAATCCTTCAGCCGCCTCGTGCTTATCGGCCGATATGGCGGCAGCCTAAACAAT
>POVV01001051.1_pt1 | contig 11828 bp, 9 predicted proteins | sample 1560271 | NCBI WGS metagenome assembly POVV01 (sample SAMN08337232, study PRJNA429181) | Bioreactor metagenome, whole genome shotgun sequencing project. | biome: cows' rumen and soil; feature: anaerobic; isolation source: anaerobic chemostat enrichment culture, galacturonate as sole carbon source...... | reverse complement strand
CTGTCGCCTGCTCGCCCAAAAAGAAAAACAATACATACCCTGCAACCAAGGCGAAGGGAATACCCTTTACCGTCTTAGCCGCCGCCTGAGAAAGCAGCTTGCCGGCAATCACATTGCCAATGATATTAGCCACACCATAGACAAACAGTGCCACACTGATCGTCTTAAACGAAAAGCCGGTAACATTCTTCAGATAATCGGACATAAAGCTGAACAGCCCGAAAACCGCGCCATTGATAAAGGTAACGGCGATCAAAGAATGCCAGGTAATCGCCTTTTTCAGAACCTTGAGCTGAGAACCGTAGGAAAGACGTTCCGTAACCGGCATAGAGGGAACGTAAAACAGGGTGGCGAAGAAAACAATCACATTGATCACTGCAAAAAACAACATAGCCATGGAAAACGATGTTTCACTGGCAATAAAGCTGGAGACCGGCACACCCAGCACCATACCGGCCGACACCCCGATAAATACCTTAGCCACCGCCTTGGGAGCGTCCTCCTTGCTGACCGAAGCGGCAGCCACCGTAAAGGCCATCGACACATACACCGGGTGGAAAAAAGCCGGCATTGCCCTGGCGATCAACAGAACCGTAAAACTGGTGGTTACCATAGAGACGATATTACTGATAATAAAAATGCCCAGAGACAGCAGCATGACCGCTTTCCGGTTCATTCCCGAAAAGAGCAGCGGCAGAATGGGTCCGGCAAAAGCCACGACCAGGGCGAATACGCTGACTGTCCAGCCGGCGTCAGATACGCTGACCTGAAAGGTTTCGGCGATCAGCGGCAATATGCCGACAACCCCCATTTCAGTGTTCAGAATGCCAAATACACCGAGTGTTAAAATAAATACCAGCAGGCTGGTGCTGTTTGACGTTGACGATTTGTTCATTGGCTGTCACTCCTATTTGGGTTAAATCATTTGAATACTAGCATAGAGATCTTGAAAGCGAATATCAAATACCTATACTAAATAGTTAATTATGCCTAAAAAGAATAGTTGTTTGAGCAAAGAAGGACGCTTTTTTTGTCACCTTGCGAAGGGGATGTCGCCCGCAGGTGACAAAAGGATTCTCGTAAGTGATTGTCCTGAAAAAATGCTTGACTTGGAGTTCACTTCAAGTGATAGACTATACAATGGATAATTTTATAAGGTGGAAATAGATGAAACGAAGAATAAGTAAAATTTTGCTCATGTTCATTGCCATATGTATTGTACTATCGCTTGGTATCGGATTCTATCTGCGGCAGCCGCAGTTTGGTTCTCTGCCTGAAGGCGCCCGCCTGGAAACAATTAAAGCCTCGCCCCATTATCGCAACGGGCAATTTGAGAATCTGGTTCCTACCCCCACCTTGGCGGAAGGCCAAACCTCTGTCGCTTTGTGGTGGGAGCAGCTATTCAGCCAAAAGGAACGTCCCGCGCCGCTGGAGGCTATTCCGTCTGTCAAAACAGATCTGAAGGCTCTGGATAAGGACCAGGATGCGGTGATTTGGCTTGGCCATTCTTCGTACTTTATGCAGCTTGGCGGTAAACGCATTCTGATTGATCCTGTGTTCAGTTCGTTTGCGGCGCCGGTTTCGTTTGCCAATAAAGCATTTTCGGGCACTAACCCCTATACGGCGGAAGATATGCCGGACATTGATTACTTACTGATCACCCACGATCATTGGGATCATCTGGATTATCCCACCGTTGCTGCTTTGAAGCCGAAAATTAGTCATGTGATCTGCGGGTTAGGAGTTGGCGCCTATTTTGAGCAATGGGGCTTTGACGCAGCGAATGTCCATGAGGCCGACTGGTTCACTGCCCTTGACCAGGAGAACGGCTTGCGAATCCATGTGCTGCCTGCCCGTCATTACTCCGGGCGCATGCTGACCAGAAACCAGACATTATGGACCGGCTTTGCGCTGGAAACTCCGCAACGCCGCATCTTTGTCAGTGGCGACAGCGGCTATGGGCCGCATTTTAACCAAATCGGCGAAAGCTTCAATGGGTTTGATTTAGTTATTTTGGACAGCGGCCAGTATGATAAAAATTGGCCGTATATCCATATGACGCCGGAAGAGGCGGTGCAGGCTGCCGGGGACCTCAAAGGTAAAGCGTTGCTGCCCGCGCATGTCGGGAAATTCACCATTGCCAACCATCCCTGGGATGAACCGTTTGAGCGGATCGTTGCCGCCAGCCGGAATAAGAACCACAGGCTCCTGACACCACGGATTGGCGAATTGGTAAGCCTTGAAAATCAGCAGCAGAGCTTCTCCGCCTGGTGGGAACAGGTAAAATAAAAGAAACCTGCCAACGGCAGATGTCAGCAGGCCGCCTTTCTCGCCGCCCTGAACTTTAGATTTCTCAAGAATATCCTGAACCTACCATACGAGTCGATGCAGGAGGTGAAAGTGTGACGATTACCGAGGTAAGTGAAAAATATGATATTTCGCCAGATACGCTTCGCTATTATGAACGGGTGGGGCTGCTGCCCCGGGTAAACCGCAATAAAAGCGGAATCAGGGATTATACCGAAGAAGACTGCAACTGGGTCGAATTTATCAAGTGTATGCGGAGTGCAGGCCTGCCGATTGATGTATTAATTGAGTATGTTCGCCTGTATATTGAGGTGGGCGGGACCGAGACATTACAAGCCAGGAAGGAGCTGCTTGTCGAACAGCGGAAGCAGCTCATCGCGAGAATAGAAGAAATGCAGACCGTTCTGGAACGCCTGGATTATAAAATTTCCCGCTTTGACGAGGAGCTGCAGAAAGCGGAAAAAACACTATCTACTTCCCTGTGCTGACCTCATAGCATCGCCATCTACATTATCATTTTTCTTATCAACATATAAATTTCCATCAGGAGTAAACATGGCCAACATGACATCTTCAACATTTTTAATACCCAGACTGTGCAATTGAGTCTCTAGTTTTTGCAGCGTTAATCCGCTTTCGGCTAATCCTTGATCGATAACTTTGCCATCAATGATAACTTCCGTACCGGCTAGACGGCTTGCCGGAGTCTGGCTTTTGGCGTTGTTTAGGTCTTTCATGGTCGGGCTTTGATATGCTGATTTTTTCAATACGCTAAGCTGGCCGTCTGATTCAATGAGCGCTTTTTCGACTTCATTAGGATCGAATGTCCCTTGTTCCCGGAGCATTTCCAGGAGGTCATTGATATTGTAGTATCGTTTCTTTAGGTTATCTTCCAGAATTTTTCCTTTGTCTATAACCAGAAGTGGTTCGGCCTCAATTAACTTTCGGACAGGAATGAATTTTAGAGACAACATATTCATACTCAAAGCCCATACTGTGGCGACAATCAGAGCAATGACTCCCTCACGAATACTGAGTTCTTCTATGACGATTGCAGCACCAACATTGCCAAGGATTAAGGCGACAACAAAATCATAGAAAGTTAGCTCTGATAGAGTTCTTCGCCCCAAGATTCTCGCAATGATCAGAAGACAAAGTAAGGCAATGAGTGTGCGAGCAATTAAGACAAGATCTGTTGTCAACTTCTTAGCCTCCCGGAAGTATTACCAGGCATCATGACCGTATGCCTGGCTTTCTTATTCTGTCCCTTATCCGCTTGCGTTATTTCTCTGGCTGTATTGCCGCAAAAGAGACACCCATCGAAGCCTTGCGCAGCAAAGTCTCAATGGGTGTAGGACGGTATTTATGTTATGACATTTGCGTTTTACTATGATATGATACAGTTAATAAGCTGGGAATAGGTAGCTAGGGTTCCGCCTGAACTAAAGGGACAGTGACCGAGCGCTACAGTTCTGATCCAACCGGACAGAAGCACCTATTGGCATAAAAAGCCCGAGGGGGATAGCTTGGCGTACTTTGTGTGCGCCGGGATATTCTCCCCGGGCTTTTACCTTTGTGATTCCAGTTTCCAAAGATCGCTGCGGCGGTTTATTAAGTGAAAAGGAGGTTTTGCTGATGCTGACAAAAAAATATGCTGGTTCAATTTGTCCGGCAAATTGCTCTGCCGATACATATCTGTCTTTTCCCTGGCCGGATACGATAGAGCCGGGAGTAGCAGGGGTTGTTTTTAACGAACAGGGTCAGATTCTTCTCGTTAAACGGGTGGATAATGGCTTATGGGGACTGCCGTCAGGTCATGTGGAAAAAGCTGAGACGGTTACTTGCGCTATTTGCCGGGAAATTTATGAAGAAACGGGCTTGACTGTCAGTGTTGAGAAGTTGGTCGGCGTATATTCAGATCCTGCTACCCAAGTCTTTTGCTATCCATCGGGTAAAGTTACTCATTTTATTACACTATCTTTTATTTGTCGAATACAAGAGGGCATTTTGCGAGTGGATCATCAGGAAATCAGCGAAGCCGGTTTTTTCCCTATTAACGATTTACCCTTATCGCTCATGACAATGCATCCTTGCTGGCTTGCCGACGCGCTGGCCAATAAAGAACAGGCATGGATTAGGTAAGCGTATTGACAATTATATGTATCAAAAGCCCATCGCCTCGTTCAGCAGACGCGCTACTGTGGCTGCGTCCGGATCATCCGGGCCAGGTTGCACAATCGATTTGCCGTCAATGTAGACAATCCCGTTCTCGGCATAAGCCTGTCCGGGTTGGCCGCGATAATAAGCGGCGGCTAGATTGCCGGCAATCAGATAGCTGCGTTCAAGTCCACTCATACCAGCGAACGCTGTCGGCTTCATAAACGGCCGGTTGTTAATTTTGATTTCGCCGCTGGCGGCATCCACTGTTACCTTCTTCCGGCTGTGCTCGGTCAGCTTTTTGGCGTAATTGTCCCGTCTGTCCTTGGCATCCGGGTGGGTTGATGGATTCAGCCAGTTCGTCAGCGCATTGCCGGATTTGCCGCTGTCCTTCGTGTCCATGACCCGCTGCCAGACCGCAGCCGGCGCGCCCGGATTATAGCCCGCGTTCAGGATGTAGGTATAGGCGATATTATCCGCCTCCCATTCATTGGGCTTGGTAATGCCGGTTGCTTTGGTATTTGTCGCAACCACGTCGACCGCCAGTCTGCCGCCGCCGCCCACCTGCGAGCCGACAGCCGCTCTGACGACATCGACAGTCAGCTTCTTTTTCGCTCCATTCAACGGATGCTGCTTTTGTCCGTGCACCAGCTCATGGGCGACAATGACGGCGATTTTATCTTCATCATTATTAAAAAAGGTAAAGACACCGGTATTGACGGAAATATTGTGTCCCAGACTGCAGAACGCATTAAACTCTGTCTGCGGATTGATAAAATAATTGTAAGGTTTTTTCTGTATTGAAGGCTCTGTTTGGGCAATCGCACCGGACAGCCGGGTCATAATCCGGGTCAGCAGCGCGTTTAACTGCTCGTCTGTGTTCACACCTTCCGATTTTTTCAACTGCTCAAACAACTCATGCCGGCCATCGTTCTCATAGTATTCGAGCGATTTTTTTATTTGTGTTCGTTGGATGGCGCCACCCAGCAGCGCGCCGCCCAGCTTGCCCAGATCGATAGCCTCGCTGCTCGCCGGCTGCAGCAGTCCGGTCAACAATGAAAAGCCCAAGGCCAGAACTGTTGTCCTCACACTTCGTGACTTCAATGCCGCACCTCTCTCTTTATGAAGTAAGTCTTAGTTTATTCTGCTATATACGGCATAAAAAAGCGAACTCCTGCCAGCCTGTCAGAATTTCAGGCCAGAGCAATCGCTTACGAAATATTATAGGTAACAGAGAAAGCCCGGTTACGATTTACCGCAGAGTAATCAGAGGGTACGGTGAGTGCACAGAGGATGTTGGCACCGGAATCGTTTCCTTGTTTCATCCCGCCATGGGAAGATTGCCACGTCGCATCGCTCCTTGCAATGACAGAATTTTACGTGTCATCGCGAGCGCAGCGCGGCGATCTTCTCCGGCAACTCATTCACACAAACAATTTAAGGCGCACAATGTGTGTCCGTCTCCCAGTTCATGCAGGGGCAGCGTTCTTCATGTTCGTTTTAACTGGTTCAAGATTCCTTGTCGTAACCCTCTGCGCGTACCCTCTGTGTACTCCGTTCACTCCGCGGTTGCGTTCCTCGGCTGATGTGTCAGTGCGATGACGGTACAGGACATGCTTAGTGTCGAACAGGCCATGGACGGCAGACTGTTTCGACTGAACGAATCAATCCTCTTCCCCTGTCAGCAATTGCCTTGAATTTCAGGATTAGCCGCGTGACAAAATCAGAATAATATAGTATAGTGTATTTTAGTCCGTAATCAGACTAAAATACGGTGGAGGCTGTGGTTATGCAGAGTGAAATCAAGGAAGCTGTCAGGGATTATTACGAGTTATTTTTCAATATCGGCGCGGTTTATGAAAAGCTGGCAAAGCGTCAGGGGCTTACCTCAAGCGCGCTGTTTGTGCTTCATATGCTGTATGAATACCAGGATCAGTGCACCCAGCGTTTGATTTGTGAAAAGCTGCTTTATCCCAAGCAGACAGTGAATACGATTTTGAATTCGTTTGCGAAACAGGGATACATTCAAAAAGAAACTGTCGCTTTGGATAAACGCAACAAATATATCCGGCTGACCGAAGCCGGCAGGAAATATGCCGGCAGCGTGTTGGAGCCGATGTTTCATATGGAGGAAACAGCGCTGGCGAAGATGGACGCGGCAGAAAGAAAAGCCATGCTGGACGGCCAGCGCATCTTTTTGAATCAGTTGACGCATAGCCTGCACTCGCTGGAGCAAGGCGGGTTACAAGGGTAATCCAGATGAGGGAGAAGAATCATAGTGAATTATTTGCTGCCATTTTTACAACAGAAAAAGAAGCTGCTCGCTTTAATTCTTTTTGCGGCGCTGGCACAGGCCTTCGGCACCCTGATGGTTCCGTATTTTGTCGCCGCTATCATTGATGACGGCATCGCCCAGCGCAATATCCCGGCGATTATTATTATTGGCTGCCAGATGCTGGCGGCGGCAGGCATTACCGCACTGGTTTCCCTGTGGGGCAGCTATCTGTGTGCCGATCTGGCCGCTTTGACAGGCAAGCACCTGAGAGAACAACTTTTTGTCAAGACACAGCAGCTCTCGATAAAGGAATTCAACCACTTCGGCACAGCCTCGATGATTACCCGCTCTACAGGCGATATTACAATCATTCAGCAGACTCTGGTCATGGTTTTGCAATTAGTGCTGCCGACACCGCTGATTGCGGTGGCCGCGCTGATTATGACCGCTGCCGTAAGCCCTATGCTGGTGTATGTCCCGCTGGCCGGGATGCTGATTTTCTTTTGCGTTATCTTTATGCTGTTCCGGCAAGCAGGCCCTATCTCCCGCGCGATTCAAAAACGGGTGGATGTGGTTAACCGGCTTGTCAGGGAATCCATTGTCGGCATCCGGGTCATTCGCGCTTTTGACAATACGGAGTATGAGCGGCAACGGTCAGATGACGCCTTTACGGAATATGCCGCCGATATGATCCGGCTGAACCGGATTTTTGCCGCCTTTAATCCTCTGATATGGGGAGTGATGGGCTTGGCTATGGCGGCGGTCGTCTGGGTTGGCGGCTATCTGGTGCTGCAGCAATCGATACAAGTGGGCAGTATCGCGGCAGTGACCGAATATACCGTTATGCTGTTGGCTTACCTGATGCTTTCAGCCATGGTACTGGTCAATATCCCCAGAATGACAGCCTGTCTGCGCCGTATCCAGGAGGTACTGGATATTACACCGGAAATCGCAGACAATCCGGCAGTCTGTGTACAGCCGGATCCGGCGGATAAACAAAAGATTGTATTCCAGGATGTAGCATTTTCTTATAAAGGAGCGGAGAAGCCGGTACTGGAAGGGATCAGCTTCTGCTGCGAGCAGGGAAAAACCACAGCCATTATCGGCGGTACCGGCTCCGGCAAGAGCACTGTAGCCGCGCTCATGCTGCGCCTGTATGATATTCAACAAGGCCAAATCCTGCTGGAAGGAACCGATATTCGCCGCATTTCGCAGCACCAGCTGCGGGAACGCATCAGCTATGTGCCGCAAAGAGCCTTTTTGTTCAGCGGCACCATTGCGGACAACCTGCGGATGGGAAATCAGGCAGCCTCTCTGGAGGAGCTGCGGCACGCGGTGAGAATTGCCCAGGCCGACTCGTTTATCGAAGGGCTGCCTGCAGGCTATGACAGTCCGGTGGCCCAAGCCGGCATTAACTTTTCCGGCGGCCAGAAGCAGCGGCTTTGCATTGCCCGCGCGCTGGTGAAAAAGGCTCCGGTCTATGTATTTGATGACAGCTTTTCCGCGCTGGACTTCAAAACAGATGCCGCGCTGCGGAGCGCCTTGAAGCGAGAGATGCGGGACGCCGCTGTTATAATCATTGCCCAGCGGATTAATACCATTATGTCTGCCGACCAGATCATCGTGCTGGATGCGGGAAAAATCGCGGGCATCGGCACACATGAGGAACTACTCAGAACCTGCGGTGTATACAGGGAGATTGTTGAGTCACAGTTGACGGAGAACGGAGGTGACAAGACATGAAAGAGAACGGGGAAAATGATATTACCGACTTTGCGCTCACAGACGTTCCCAATGACGCAAACGTTGCCGCTAAACGTCTGCTAAGTCTGCTGATGCAGCAAAAGGCTGCTCTCTTCCTGATCCTGTTTTCCACTCTGGCGAGCATCAGCCTGTATGTTGTCACACCGCTTATCCTGGGCCGGGCGATTGACGCATTAATCCAGGGCATCAGCGAAAAGGGCTTTGCCGCCAGCGCCGCTATACTGGCGGATATTTTGAAAGGGCCGGTGCTGCTGTTTTTGGCAGCGTATATGTTGAGCTCTGTATTTGCCTTTGTTCAGGAATACACCATGGCCAGTGTGGGTGAAAAGCTGGTACTGTCCCTGCGCAAGCGGATCAGTGAAAAAATCACCAAACTGCCGTTGCGTTATTACGATTCACACCAGACCGGTGAATTATTGAGCCGTGCGACCAATGATCTGGACAGAGTGGCAGAGGTACTGAAAAATGGGCTGCTGCAGTTTATCAATTCTGTGTTTACGATTATCTTCAGCATTCTCATTATGCTGTCCCAAAGCCCGCTGCTGACCTTGTTGATTTTGGCCGCCCTGTCCTTCAGCGTATTTGCCACCCGCTGGATCTCAGAGAAAAACTTTGCGGCGGCATCAGAGAATCAGGCCGTTTTGGGCGAGCTGAACGGCAGCATTGAAGAATTCTATACCGGCAATCTCATCATCAAGAGCTTCAATCAGCAGGAACAGGTCACACAAACCATCAGAGAGATTAATGAACGACAATATACCGCCAATAAAAAGGCCCAGTTTATTTTGTATGCGATTTATCCGGCAATCCGGTTTCTGACCCAGCTTGGCTTTGTGGTCACCGCCATTGCAGGCGGCATCTTTGCCGTTAACGGCAGTATCACCATTGGCACTGTGCAGGCATTTCTGCAATATGTCGAGCAGATTTCCCAGCCGATTGCCCAATCCTCTTATTTCCTCAATTCCCTGCAGGGAGCGCTCGCCTCGGCAGAGCGCGTCTTTGTCCTTCTGGACGAAGCGGAGGAAGAGCCGGATCGTGTTTTATCCGGACCGATTCCTGCTCCGCAGGGCGCGGTCAGCTTTGAGCATGTGCGCTTTGGCTATCAGCCTGACAAGCTCCTGATGCAGGATATCAACCTGACGGTGCGCCCCAATGAAATGGTCGCCATTGTCGGACCCACCGGTGCCGGAAAAACGACGCTTGTCAACCTGCTGATGCGATTTTATGAACTGGATGGCGGCAGAATTCTCATCGACGGCACAGATATCAAGGCATTGCCCAAAAGCAGGCTGCGGCGGATGGTGGGAATGGTACTGCAGGATACCTGGCTGTTTCAAGGCAGCATTGCCGAGAATATCGCTTATGGAAAAATGAACGCCACCCGCGACGAAGTCGTGCAGGCGGCGAAGGCGGCCCGGTGCGATCATTTCATTCGCACCTTGGAAAAAGGTTATGATACCGTCATTTCGAGCGAGGGCGGCAGTATCTCCCAGGGACAGATGCAGCTTTTGACGATTGCCAGAGCTATGCTGGCAAATCCTGCCCTGATGATTCTCGATGAAGCGACCTCCAGTGTCGATACCCGGACAGAGGTGGAGGTGCAAAAAGCAATGGCTAAGATTATGAAGGGAAAAACCAGCTTTGTTATTGCGCACCGGCTTTCCACCATTAAATCAGCCGATCTGATTCTGGTCATGAAAGAGGGCACGATTATTGAAAAGGGAACCCATAAAGAACTGCTGGCCGGCGATACCTTTTATGCGGATTTATATAACAGCCAATTTGCGGCTGACGCCTGAACAGGGCAGGCCGAATGCCCGTATGCTCTACGCCAGACCAAACACCAGCTCCGCTAAGTGTATGCCCTGTTTCCCGCCAAGACGGATGCCGTTTATACAGCCGTTACAGTAACAAATGACTTCAGCGGCATGAATCGCCTGACAGTGCTTTTCCATGAGCGCCGTCTTTTCTTCCGGCGTATGCGGCAGGAAAAGATCTTTGGCGTTTTCAATGAAACGCTTTGGCGCGAAATCACCGTTTTGCTTGATCAGCGGCTCATAGAGCGAAACACCGCAAAACCGTGTTTTCTCATAGTTTTCGTCCGGTTCTTCGATAGCGATATTCATTTTTTGCAGGAGAGTGCGGACTGCCTTTTGCTGCGGCGCATTGTCATATACACGCCAGCAATCCTGTACAGCCATTTTCCGCTGGTGATAATCAGGGTAAGCGAAGCGGTCGTCTGCAGCCAGCAGCTCCCAAACCGAAACGACCTTTGCGGCGGCAGAGTTTTCACGGCAAATGGCGGCACATGTATTGCAGATATAGACAACCGTGTCCTGCTGTGTAATATGTTGATGATTTGGCCGGCAGCAACCGCCGATTTGCGCGTTATAATTCTCCGCCAGATAGCTCTGTATTTTCCGGCTGGCCTCCGGGGAATACGCGGTAAATTTACAACTGGGGAAATAGACCATCGCCATAGTCAACACTCCTTGTCATACTGCTGTTGCTTTTATTGTATAGTGTATTAACCTATGAAGCAATGAGCAGTGCTTTTCCGATAATAAAAAGACCGTTTAAGGGCAGAAGCGCGGCTATTGTCTTGACAGAGCAATCAGACGGTGGATACAATAAAATAAACGGTTAGTCAGCATTTGCGCGCTATGCGCGTAGAGATCGAAATGGGACCGGTAGACAGAACAGGGGCAACGGGAGCTTTAACCTCGATATATGTTCGCGATCCTGACCACAATTTGATCGAGATTGCCAATTACCAAGATAGCAGGTAATCCTAAGCAGACAGGAATGCACCCATCAGCAAAATAGCAGCGAGGTGTTTGTATGAAAAAAACAGTGGAGATTGTTTTCGATTTTTCCTGCCCCTATTGTTATATCGCCTGGAATTATTTCAAACGCTTGCAACAGCAGCAAGCATTTTCGGCAGAGTGGCTGACCTGGAATATTCATCCGGAGGTAGGTCCGGAGGGGAAGCAAATAGCCGAAGTGCTGACCGGTGTGGATATGGATGCCAGACGGGAGCGTTTAAACAGCTTAGGCGCCAGCGTTGGCGTTACTCCTGCCGACAGGACATTTATCCCGGATACGCGGCTGCCCTTGCAGGGAATGGAGTTTGCCCGCCGGAGGGGTGTAGCCGATCAATGGGCGGACGCGGTGTTTGCCGCCAATTTTGTTGAGCATAAAAATATCGGCGATAAAGCCGTTCTGCTGGATATTGCCGCTCAAATCGGACTGCCGCCGCAAGAACTGGACGCTTGCCTGACGGCAGGAGAATATCTGCCGATTCTGCTGGCTAATGACGACCAGT
>POVV01001050.1_pt1 | contig 11868 bp, 13 predicted proteins | sample 1560271 | NCBI WGS metagenome assembly POVV01 (sample SAMN08337232, study PRJNA429181) | Bioreactor metagenome, whole genome shotgun sequencing project. | biome: cows' rumen and soil; feature: anaerobic; isolation source: anaerobic chemostat enrichment culture, galacturonate as sole carbon... | reverse complement strand
GCCGGCAGCGCCATTGGCCGTCTGCTGGTCAGCGCCGGTGCGGAAAACGTTATCATGGTAGACGTTCAGGGCGCATTATATGAAGGGATGCCCGGGCTTAACCGGATTCAGGAACAGTTGGCCAAGGATACGAATAAAGCCAAGCTGCAAGGCAATTTAGTTGACATGGCTAAAGGCGCTGATGCTTTGCTGGGCGTGTCAGGTCCGAAACTGTTTACCAAAGAAATTATTGCCTCAATGGCTGCGGATGCTATCGTTTTCGGGATGGCGAATCCTGTTCCCGAAACCAGCTATGAAGACGGTAAGGCTGCAGGCGCAAGAATTGTCGGCACCGGCCGCTCCGACGCGCCGAATCAGGTAAATAATGTGACCGTTTTCCCCGGCATCTTCCGTGGTGCGCTCGATGTACGGGCCAGACAAATCAATGAAGCAATGAAGTTAGCCGCTACGTATGCGATCGCTGATCTGATCCGTCCGGAAGATTTGCGTGAAGACTACATTGTTGTGGATGCGTTTGATCCGCGGGTTGCTCCGGCAGTGGCTGCCGCTGTTGCGAAAGCGGCGATGGAAACCGGCGTTGCCCGTATTCAGGTTGATCCCGAAACCGTTCGGGCGAATACGGCAGCTAGAGTAAAGCGTACCCAGGAACGCCAAAATCTCTAAGGATATGCTTGACATAACCCTCTGATTTCAGCTATAATACTTTTTGTGGTTAGCAGAACGGGGCGTGGCTCAGTTTGGTAGAGCACCTGGCTTGGGACCAGGGGGTCGCAGGTTCAAATCCTGCCGCTCCGACCATTCGTAATCACAAAAGTGCGGGTGTAGCTCAATGGTAGAGCACTAGCCTTCCAAGCTAGCTACGTGGGTTCGATTCCCATCACCCGCTCCAATTAGCGATACATCGGCACAGGGCGTGAGCTCTGTGCCGTTTATCCAATGATATATGCGCCTGTAGCTCAGGGGATAGAGCAACGGACTTCTAATCCGTTGGTCGTACGTTCGAATCGTACCAGGCGCGCCAGTAACAACGCAGTAATTCCGGGGCTTGACGGCTTCGGAATTACTGCGTTTTATGGTAACATGTGTCCAAAACTGGGTCCAAACAAGCCGAGATAGAACCGCTGACCTCTTGAATGTGAATCAAGAGATTCATAAAACAAGAGTTAAATTTATAGGCCTTTTCCACCACCAGGAAGAGACAATCGCAAACCCGAGAAAAGAAGTACCATGAGCGACTGGTTATGGATTGGCTTGGCCTGTAGTGTAATATCATCAGGATTTACAAGCGAGTTAAGCAGATGAGCGTCTTGAAGGGGGAGGAGTTCGGCTTCTTTGCTTGAATTCTTTTATATTCGAGTAAAGTAGGGATGATTATGAAGAAGATTTGTGCGTTAATTTTGGTTATTTTATTGATTATCTGTAATTCATCATTTGTCTTTGCGGCAAAGCCGGAGCCTCCTGTGCTCATTAAGCGGGTAAATCCTTCTTATCCGGTAGATGCTCTCGCACAAGGGATAGAGGGAAAAGCAGTATTGCGCGTGTTCTTGTCTGATAAAGGAATAGTGGAGAAAATTGAAGTTAGTCAAAGCGCCGGCCATGCCAGCCTGGATCAAGCGGCTATTGATGCTGTTAAACAATGGGAGTTTCGTCCTGCTTCGAAAGATGGCAAGGCATGTCGTGTAATAGTTAGCCTTCCTGTTGAATTTAGGCTAAGCAAGGATAACACTCAGGTATCTCCCAAAGAAGCGAATGCTAATGCAGGGGAGAATTCTGACTCATCACTGTTTAAAGCGATTTCAGAATTTGTTAATTCTTTGGCTGGGAACAGGGTGGCAGAATAGTCCGGCTAAGCGTGACTTTAGGTACTTGCAATCTGCTTGTTGCACAAGATATAATGAACTATATAAAATATTAATCTTTCACGCATGCAAAAATTTGACTGACTTCTGGGAGGTGCCGTTATGACCAATGAAGAATTTCAAATAATAATGCTTGAAAAAATGGAGAGCATGGGAAAGCGTCTTGGCAATATTGAGCAAAATATGGCTACCAAAGAGGAGCTTGTCAATACTAACCAAATGCTGGAGAAGGTCAGCCAAGCTGTTGTCCGCATTGAAAATCAGCATGGGGATAAATTAGCTGGTTTATATGATGCCCGGGAAGTACAGTTTGATGTGAATGAGCGTATTCTGGATTCGCTTGTCCGGATTGAAAATAAACTTGACCGTGTGACATTAAAAGTGGCTACTCATGATTCTGTTATACAAAGAGTAAAATAGAAATAATTTTAGCGCACTGGGAATTCCCAACGTGCTGTTTTTAGACGATAATGAGCTCCGTCAGTGTGTGAACTGAACACAACTAAGAACCTCCTGTTATAGGATTACGACAGGAGGTTTTTAGTTGGCTCGGCAATTTAATGCGGTTCCCCATCTTTATAAAACCATTTATGAGCAGAATACCAAATGTACCAGGAGATTAGCCAGAGAATGTATGAGTGATACCAATCATAACCGTTATGATAAGTAATCAAGTCGCTATATCTTTCGAACACATATTCAATCCCGGTCAATAATGTTGTCCAAAGCAAAGTCCATTTAATTCTTGTCATGGGAGAGTATCTTACCCAGAACATGACTAAGACTGGTACGACAATAACATTAAAAGTAAAGGAAATATCTTTTATACTGGGGAAAAGTCTTGCTGGGAATTCCCACCAATTAAAATAATGGGCAACATAGCAAGCGAGGTTGGCATACAAACTCGCAAACAATCCAACTGGGATAAACCGTTTCAGTTCTTTACGAGCAATGATCACAGCAACTATAGCAGTAAATATGGAAAGAGATTGTATTAATGACTCGATAGACATCCTCACACATCCTTATGCAGAGCTTCAAACTTAGTCTCATCATTGACGTAAGAATCTATACTAGTGAACGGCTATTGAATGTTCTACTCTTTCTGTGAGGACTCTAAAGTTCAGGCTGCCGAGAGAGGCTGATCTAGGTAGCCCGGGGAAGCGCGTGCAGACAGTATATTTGAAGGGTACGGCAAGCGCGCTCCCGCAGGGCTGATGCAACGGCCGAACGCCATGTCTCCTGGCGCGTTCGGCATCAGCGAGTCCATGCGCGTCGCTTGGCCTTTATCGGCGCCTGAACCCCGGTCAGCGTGTTGACCAGGGCCTGCTTATGGATAATCTAAGCTAAATATATCCATATTATGATTGATTAGTTGAGGAGGGATAGACTTGGTAAAGGATAGATTTATCAATGGATTTTTGGCTGGGGTATCAGCCGGTATCGTCATGAACCTCTGGGGTTTTTTGGCAGGAGCAATGCGCTTTACTGACTTGCGTATGGTGGATTGGACCGCGATTATTGTGTTCGGACATAAACCGCCATTTAATTCGATAGAAATACTGATTGCTCTTTTGGCGAATCTATTTTTTACCGGCTTATTAGGGATCGGCTTTATCGCTTTGTTATCGATAATAAAAAATAATACGATCTACTTCAAGGGATGGATTTATTCTGTGGCCATCTGGTTTATGATTTATGCTGTGACAACGTTGGCCAAAGTAGAAGGGACTATGCCGGTGTCGGTCGGAACGACGACAGCCAACCTGATTGGGGCAACCATCTTCGGATTTTTGGTAGCATACTTTACTGTTAAGTTTCTGTCTACAGAGAAATCATCAGCTTACAGAACTTCGCTTGCGCCTGCGATGAAGTTCGTGGATGATGACGATAAGGATGACTAATATGGCACCATACGCCAGAGCAGTGCATCCGCAAGGCTGGCTGTCGGAGGCTGGGTTTTTGATGTCTTTTCTTATTTTCGGTAACCAAATCCCGTCATTCCCATATACTACACCATAGATTAATAACCATAGATTAATTAGGAGGTGTAGGTATGGGTCGCTGTGGGTTTGGTGGTTTTGGAAATGGATTTGGTGGTGGTGGAATCATCATCATTATCATCTTGTTACTGTTGTTCTGCTGCTTTGACGACAACACTTCAATCTGCTGATTGCTTAGTCTAGTCGAAAGGAACGCATCAGTCTTGCGTGTCTAAAATACCTCCATTCAAGTTTAATTAAAATGCCCTGGCACCAGGGGCATTTTAATTTTAAACAGTCACAGAAAGGCATCATGCACCATAAGCTATTTCGGAGATCTCCTGATATCTCATTTAGAAGGAGGAGTACTTATGGGCTTTGGTGGTTTTGGCGGAAAAGGCTTCGGTGGAAGCTGGATTATCATCATTATTATTCTTCTATTCATCTTTGGCTTCAACGGCAACAACTTCGACAATTGATTTTACCAGCCGGGCCGCTCTTCAGGAGCGGTTCTTCTTTGTTCTAGCATACGTTTCAGATGAAGTTGGAATTCCCTCTAAAGCAAGTCTTACTTTATCAGCCAATTAATGTTATGATTAGACAAAAAGCAACATTTTTTTTAGGAGGGTCAAGTTTGATTGTCATACTGTTGAGCGGAAAAGCGGAGGCCGGTAAGGATACATTTTTTGAGATGACCGCCGAACGATATGCCAAAAGGCTGATTAAGCGGATTGCTTTTGCCGATGCCTTAAAAGAAATTGCCTTTGCCATGGGCTGGGATGGCAATAAAGATGTAAGAGGCCGGGGGTTGCTGCAGGATCTTGGTGAGATCGGACGCAAATACCATGCTGACCTGTGGGTGGACAAGACGATCGAAACCCTTCAGGCCTATAGCAAGGAGGCGGATATCGTTTGCTTTACCGATTGCCGCTATCCTAATGAACTGGAAGGCATCAAGAACTGGACGAAGCTGAATCCCTCCCACCAGGTAGTTACTGTGAGGATTGAACGTCCCGGCCATGTCATTGCCGCCAATCAGAACCATATCAGTGAAATCGCGTTAGATGACTATACTTTTGATTACCGGATTATCAATGACGGTTCGCTTGAAGATTATCGCGAAAAAGTGCTGCAAACCGTGGCGAAGATTGTTTTGCGCTGTCAATAAGCTTTCCATACCTTGTGAAACCAGGGCACGGTAATGTGCCCTGGTTTTTAGCGTCTCCCGCTCATAGACTGCTCCTTTGTCTCACCTGATTATCACAGCCGTTTCTTATTGAATTGCATTGGTTTCAGGAATGTATGGCATTAGCCTGGTTAATACATTGTGCCGCGGGTTGAGCCTGAGACACCGGGAGCGCATAGTATATCAGGAAATGGCGATAAGAAGGTGATGGCAATGAGTGAATGGATCAGCCGGTTCAAGTGGCATTTGCTCGTATTTCTGGTTGGCGGGTTACTGGGGAGCATAGCGGTATTTTTATTTGGTCCGCAGCGTGTGCAAAATCACTATACTGAGCGGATTATCGAACGGGAGATTCCGGTAGTGAATGAGACGGTTAAGCAAACTACCCAGACAGAAATTGTTTATGTCCCTAAAGCGATGATCAGTGAAGAGGTCGTCAATCCGGCCACAGGCCAGTCGCAGACCATGCAGAGCTTGGAGAAGACCGATGTTGAGCTGAAGGTAAATCAGCCGGCGGTCACGGTAAAGGTGAATGACCGGCCCTATATGTTTGATTTATTGTCAGGGGAAAGCCAGAAGTTTGAATTGGGAAAAATTACGTTGCAGCAAGACAGCGTTATCGGCATTGAACTGGCGGTTAAACCGCAGATTATCGATCAAACTAAGCGCAGCGGCATCGATTTTTTTGTTGGCCGTTACTCAGGTATCGGCATTTTTCATAAACGCGTTGGTCTGGATATCGGAACAGACGGTAAAAAAGAAGATTACCGGCTGCGTTGGCGAGCTGTCGAATGGTAAGGATTGTTTGGTAAGCAAACTTCGTTTGTTGTGAATACTAATTGCAGAAGTCTGTTGCGCAAACAACAGACTGTCCGACAAGTAACGAGACTAGTTGAAAAAGCGCCAGAAGCCAGGAACAGCGAGGATTACGCCGCATTCCTGCGCGTCGCAGTTGGTGATTTTGCAACAGTCTCCCTACAAATGGAGGGACGCTATGAACAAACGTAAAACAGATAAAACGACTCTGGATGAGCTGGTAGGCAATTTGCAGCAGCATGAAGCGGAGCGTACCCTTGAAGCGTTGCGCAGCGGCAGCCAGTTTGATGCAGGCATTGTTGAGGGACTTTCCAATGCCATCAATAAGCTGGATTCTGCCAGAACCGGTGCCGATCTGCAAACCGTTGTTCAGGATTTGACAAGCGTTTCCGGCAGTTCAGAAGATGAAGACGAAGCTGACGTGTATGCTCAGGGCGTTGCTGCCGGCAGCAGGCATGCTGCCACTATGGTACGTGACGAATTAGAGAGTATTCCGGAATATGATTATTAAGACAACAGGAGGAGCCCGGCAATCGGGGCTCCTCCTGTTGTCTTAATAATTTTATAGTCCGCGTTTTTCATAATGGGTATGCAATAAGCGGTGTGACCGTTCTCCCAGCGGCTGACGCAGAAACTCTTTGTAGAGCTGCTGTATGGCCGGATTTTCGTGCGATTTACGCACAGGCATGGTTTCATCGACCTGATACAGCGCATCGCCTCTGGTCGCGCGTGCTGCCGTATCACTGCTGCGATAGGGCTGTCCGCCGCCGCCGATGCAGCCGCCTGGGCAGGCCATGATCTCCACAAATGTATAATCCGCCTGACCGGCTTTAATCTGCTCCATGATCTGTCGTGCGTTGCGCAATCCGTGGGCTACTGCCACCTTCACCGGCGTGCCGGCCAGATCAACTGTTGCCGCCTTGATTCCGTCCATTCCCCGGATTTCGGCAAATTCCAGTTTGGTAAGCTCCTGGCCTGTCACCGTTTCGTATACTGTGCGCAAGGCCGCCTCCATTACGCCGCCGGTTACGCCAAACAATACGGCAGCGCCGGTGGATTCGCCCAGCGGATTATCAAAGGGGCTGTCAGCCAAGGCGGAGAAATCAATACCCGCCTGACGCAGCATGCGCCCAAACTCTCTGGTCGTCAGGACGAAATCGACATCCTGCTGTCCGCTGGCATTCATCTCCGGCCGGGTGCATTCAAATTTCTTTGCTGTACAGGGCATGACCGATACGACCACCATATCCCGGGGATCAATGCCGTGCTTCTGGGCGTAATAGGTCTTGGCCAGCGCGCCGAACATTTGCTGGGGTGATTTGCAGGTCGACAGATGCGCCAACTGCTCGGGATAGTTGTGCTCCATATATTTAATCCAGCCGGCGCTGCAGGAGGTAATCATCGGCAGGATTCCGTTGTTTTGCAGCCGGTGCAGCAGCTCATGGCCTTCCTCGAGAATGGTCAGGTCTGCCGTGAAATCGGTATCAAAGACTTTGTTAAAGCCAAGCCGGCGCAGCGCGGTGACCAATTTACCGGTGGCAATGGTGCCGGGAGCCTGTCCCAGTTCTTCGGCGATGGATACCCGGACAGACGGAGCTACCTGCACCACAACATGCTTCCGCGGATCATCCAGAGCCGTCCAGACAGAGGCGATGTCATCTTTCTCGTGAATAGCGCCTACCGGGCAAACCAGCACACACTGACCGCACAGCACACAGGCGACGTCAGCCAGGCTTTTGCCATACTCGGCGGTAATTGCTCCGTCAAGGCCGCGGAAATGGCTGTAAAGAATGCCTGTTTCCTGCACATGATGGCATACTTCGGCGCAGCGGCCGCATTTGATGCATTTATTCGGATTACGCACCAGCGACGGGGTGGACATATCCAACGGCAGCTCCGCAGCAGTCATTTCGCCTTTGATTTCGCGTAGGCCATGCTCTGCCGCTAACTGGCGCAGCTCACACGTGGCATTGCGGATACAGGTCAGGCATTCCTGCGGATGGTTGGCAAAAATGAGTTCCAGGATAGTCTGTACCGTTTCCCTGACTCTGACCGAGTTGGTTTTTATCTTCATCCCGGCTCTGACCGGTGTGGAACAGGCGGTGACCAGATTTCTGCTGCCTTCCAGCTCCACGACGCAGACCCGGCAATTCGCCTTAACGCGCTGATCGGGGTGGTGGCATAAGGAGGGAATCTTTATGCCATGCAGTTTGGCTGCTTCGAGTATGGATAGATTCGACGGCACTGGCAGGGCTTCGCCGTTTATCATAATGGTTACGGTATTCAACGCGATACACCGCCTTTCATAGCTTGAGCTTCGCAACCGGCGCATCTGGCTTCATATTCCTGCCGGAAATAGGTTAATGACGAAATCAGGCTATTGCCTGCCGCCTGGCCTAAGCCGCAGAAGGAAGCCTCCTGCATACAGCGGGTATAGCGTTCCAGATTCGCAATATCTGTTGTTCCGGCTTGCCCGGCGAAAACTTTGTTAATAATCCGGTGGACTTGCCGCAGCCCTTCCCGGCAAGGGGTGCATTTACCGCAGCTTTCATGCAAAAAGAACTGTACGCGGTTGCGGACATTATCGAGAATGGAGCGCCGTTCGTCCATGACATAGACCGCTCCGGAGCCAATCGTGATTCCCCGTTGGGCGCAGGCGCCATATTCCAGCGGGCAGTCAAGCTCCCACGGCGGCACGACGACACCGGATGCTCCGCCGATGTTCACCGCTTTCAACGGAAGATCGCCTGCCAATCCGCCGCCATATTGCTCAATGATCTCACGGAAGCTGGTGCCAAACGGCACTTCATACAGTCCGCGCCGCTTGACATCACCGGATAAGGAAATTAATTTGGTGCCCGGACTGTCTTCTGTTCCCAAGCTGCGGTACCATGCGGCGCCTTTGGCGATAATGGGCGGAATATTGGTCAGGGTTTCCACATTATTGATCAGAGTCGGTTTGCCCCACAGTCCGCTTTCGATCGGGTATGGCGGTTTTACCCGGGGACGGCCTTTCTTGCCTTCAATTGATGACAGGAGCGCAGTTTCTTCGCCGCACAAATAGCTGCCCGCTCCGGAGAAAATCTTTAAATGCAGTGAAAATCCGCTGTTGAGGATGTTGTCTCCCAACAAGCCGGCCGCTTCGGCAGCGGCAATGCTTTGTTTGAGAATAGCCTGCTGTTCCGGATATTCATGACGGATATAGATAAAGCCAGCTTCCGTGCCTGCCAAAAAGGCGGCGATGGTGATGCCTTCGAGCAGTTGGAACGGAATATGCGTCATAATAAAGCGGTCTTTGAACGTTCCCGGCTCGCCTTCATCCGCATTACAGATGATGAAGCGCTCCTGTACCGTATTTTTTTGCATCATCTGTAGCTTGCTGCCGGTAGGAAACGCCGCCCCGCCCCGGCCGCGCAGCCCGGCCTGGCAAATCGCCTCCAGCGCCTGATTTGGTTCGGCAAACACCGTTTGCAGGGCTTGATATCCGCCCTGTTCGCGGTATGCTTCGAGCGAGAGGCTGTCCTGATCGGGCCAGTGGAACACTCTGTTGACAGCCGGTATATTATGCATTTTGCTCATGCTCTGTAGCCTCCTTGATGCCGCGTAGAATGCTGACCGCCGTTTCGGGAGTCAGGTCGCCAAACAGCTTTTCATCAATCTTCATCGCCGGCGACATGAAGCAAGCCCCCAGACAACTGACCGCTTCGAGCGAAAACAGCTTGTCCGGCGTGGTTTCACCGATCCGGATGCCCAGCTCCTGCTCCAGCGCGCTGCGGATGGCTTCTTTTCCGGCATCCTCACAAGGCGCGTTGATACACAGCCGGACAATATGCCGTCCCCTGGGCTGCAGCGATATTTCACTATAAAAAGAGGCGGTAGAATAGACCCGGCTCCGGGACACGGCAAGCAGGCGGGCAATTTCATTGACTGCCTGTTCGCTGACGAATTTCTCCGGGCTGGCATCCTGAACTGCTAACAATATAGTCAGCAAGGCTTCTTTGTTTTGACCCAGTTCCGCGACAATCTGTTGAACGACTGTATTGTTGTTGTTCATTCATGACATCCCTTTCTGTTGTAGTAGCTAAAAAGCCATGCATACACTATAAAACGATATGCAAAAGGTGTCAATTTAGTTATTTTTGTCACATTTATGTGTTATTTTTGTAACTTTGTAGCCTATATAGAACCGTTTGATACATTTGATATATACAGATGAATACAAATGGAGACAGCCGCCGGATATTCGTGAAATCCGGCGGCTGTCTTTCTTGACTTGCCAACTCGGCAGTGGATGATATATAATGAGGACATGTTATGTAAACAAACAATGGGGAGGAGATCGTGTGCATCGTGAAAGAAGTACGTGGCTGACCGGCGTCATAGCGCTGGCGGTGACTCTCCTGATTCTCTTTGGCGGTCAGACAGCCTGGCATGCCTTCGCTGTCGCCAAGCCATTAGATAATGCTTTTGAAGGGATTGACGGTGTTCAATCCGTTACCTGGAATAAAGAGAAGAACGATCAGGCAGCCGTTGTTTTGCAAGTGTCATTAGACCAGGTAGCCAATTTGCAGACAACCTATAGCGATATCCAGGAACGGGCAAAAAAAATCCTGGGCAAATCAGCCTTCCGGATCGTTGTTCATGATGACCGGAACCCGGAACTGGAGCAGGTATATCACGACATGCACTTTCATATTCAGGAAGCGATTGCCACCGGGGGCTTTGGCGATATGGCCGGGCAGATTAACAAACAGGCTGCGGCGGCAGGGGTAAACGCACAAGTATATGTCGACTCGTCCAGTGTGTATTTACAACTCTCTCAGGGAGAGGCTGATTTATACCGGGTAATTCCACGCGCCAATGGACTGACGGGGGTGAAATAATGCAGCATATAGGAATAGCGGCCGGCATCGGCAGTGGAGTCGTTTTCTTCCTGCTGTGGCAGGGAGTCAATATTTTTCCTGTCCTGTTTTTCGCTGGTTTGCTGCTGTTGGTTTGGTATAGCGGCAATATGCGTACCGGCGGCAAGTCGTTTGCCGTTGTTTCCGATAAAAATGGTGAGCAGGCATTGATTGGTTTTGGCGATATTGGCGGTCAGGATGTCGCCAAACAGGAACTGCGCGAGTCACTGGATTTTATTATGGACAGGGAACGGATTCAAAAACTGGGCATCCGTCCGATCAAAGGCATCCTGTTAAGCGGTCCTCCCGGTACAGGCAAGACGCTGCTGGCCAAAGCGGCGGCTCAGTATACCGATTCAGCCTTTGTCGCGGCCAGCGGTTCGGAATTTGTTGAGATGTATGTGGGGGTAGGCGCTCAGCGAGTACGGCAGATGTTTAAGCAGGCGCGTGATTTGGCCCGGCAGAACAAGCAGGCCAGTGCCGTTGTGTTCATTGATGAGATTGAGGTATTGGGCGGCAAACGCGGGCAGAGCAACAGCAATATGGAATATGATCAGACACTGAATGAGCTGCTGGTGCAAATGGATGGGTTGTCAGTCGATGACGATATCCGCTGTCTGGTAATCGGGGCAACCAACCGGGTGGATATTCTCGACCCCGCTATCTTGCGCCCAGGCCGCTTTGACCGGCAGGTGAGGGTTGATTTACCCGACAAAATCGGACGGCGCAGCATCATCGAATTGCACACCAGAAATAAGCCGTTGGCGCCTGATGTCTCACTGGACGTGATTGCTCAGGATACGTTCGGCTTTTCCGGCGCGCATTTGGAGAGCTTGGCCAATGAGGCGGCCATTCTGGCGCTGCGTGAGGGCAGTGAAGCGATTGGTATGGCTCACTTCCGTTCAGCGGTGGACAAAGTGATTCTCGGCGAGAAGCTGGACCGGGTCCCGACTTCTGAAGAGCGGTACCGGGTTGCCGTGCATGAAACCGGCCATGCGCTGATCGGTGAATTGACCCGCCCCGGTTCGGTGGCAGTTATTACGGTGACGCCGCGCAATAACGCACTGGGCTATGTGCGGCAGACAGATGCCGATGATTGCTATTTGTATACTATTGATCGGTTA
>POVV01001049.1_pt1 | contig 11883 bp, 10 predicted proteins | sample 1560271 | NCBI WGS metagenome assembly POVV01 (sample SAMN08337232, study PRJNA429181) | Bioreactor metagenome, whole genome shotgun sequencing project. | biome: cows' rumen and soil; feature: anaerobic; isolation source: anaerobic chemostat enrichment culture, galacturonate as sole carbon... | reverse complement strand
CCAAAAAGCAGAATTTCGGAGCCACCATCGGACGGTATATCGGACGGATTCATAACTCCACTTTTACTCTCGATTCGATTACCTACCGACTCACCCCCAATACCGGCCCGCATTGTGCGCACGGAGGTCCTCAGGGGTTTGCCTCTAAGATATGGCAGGCCGAACAGCTTGATATCAACGCCTTGAAGCTTACGTTACTCTCGCCCGATGGCGAATGCGGCTTTCCGGGTCATGTGGAGGTACATATGGTGTACCGACTCACCGATGACAATGCACTCGATATTCACTACGAAGCCGAAACGGACAAACCCACGGTGCTCAATCTCTCGCACCACTCGTTCTTTAATCTCTCGGCCGATTTTACGACGAGTGTCGAAGATCAGCTTCTTTTTATCAATGCCGATGCTTATACGCCTTACGATTCGTTGAAGTGTGTCACCGGAGAGATCCTTCCGGTAGCGGGCACGCCCTTCGACTTTACCACGCCTCACCTGATTGGCGAGCGTATTGATACCGACATTATGCAGCTTAAGGCGATGAAGGGCTACGATCACAACTGGGTGCTTAACACCGAGGGCGATGATACGAAGCTCGCTGCACGCCTTACCGACCCCAAGAGCGGTCGTAGTCTCGAGGTATATACCGACGAGCCGGGCTTGCAGGTATATACCGCCAATGGTTTGCGTGGAGCGATGGTGGGTAAGAGAGGAATCGCGTATCCCAAACGCAGTGCCGTATGCCTTGAAACGCAGCACTTTGCCGACAGCCCTAACCAACCGCAATTTCCATCGACGGTGCTCCGCCCGGGTGAGAAGTACACGAGCCATTGCGTCTATCGCTTCGGTACGGTTGCATCCGAGTGATCCGAAACAAACACACGGTTCATTCGGGGCAGATGCACCATGCATTGCCGGCGAATGAACCGTGTGTTCTAGCTTCTTTTTCTCTTACTTCTTTTGTAGCTCAAATCCGAGCAACATACCGTCGTACTCGTTGGCCAGCTTCGCAGCCGTTTGGGTGATCGAACTCTTGCTCATGCTGCCCAAAAAAGAGAGCAGTTTGAGTAAGGCATCGGCCTCGAAGGTCAGTGACAACTTGTTTCCAACAGTTTGCGCCTTAGCACTCATACCGATGAGGCGGGCGTACTTTAACTGTACCTTTTCGGTAGCACTATTGTACGAGTAGGTACCTGTGTACTTCTTGCTGCCGAAGGTGTTGACAAACGTGCTGTCGGCATTGAACGTGAAGCCGAATCTGCCTGGAACGATGCCTATCTTGGCACATTGCGTATTGAGTTCTTTCTCAACGGCTGTTGATGCTACGCTGCCACCGGCTTTCTTCAATAGGTTCTCCGATTCGAACTCGCAGGCAGTACCTGCATAACTCCATGTACCGACCATGGTTGGCTTGTTTGCCTTTCCGGTCACGGTATTTACCACCTTGTCTATATTCTCCTTACTAAATAAGTCGCTCCACGATTGCGCCTGTAGGTTTCCGGCTGCCAATAGCATACAAGTAATAAAAGCTACTGATTTTACGTGTTTCATCGTCATTCAAATTTTATTTTTGATTCACTTCTTTGTTGATTGATTCGATATAGTCGAGTATCTCTGTACGTCCCAATCGGTTGTCCGAAGAGGAGATGAAGTAGGGGGGGAGTTCCTCCCAATGCTCGCGCAAGGCGCGCAGGTAGTCGTTGATGTTCATCTTCAATCGTCCCCCTTTGAGCTTATCGGCCTTGGTGAAGATGATCGAGAAGGGAACACCGTTTTCGCCCAGCCACTCCATGAACTCAAGGTCGATCTTCTGTGGTTCGAGGCGGCAGTCGATGAGCACGAAGAGGTTCGTCATCTGCTCGCGTTCGAGGATATAATCTTCGATGATGGTGCGTATCTGATCCTTCCCTTTGAGACCGCGGCGGGCATAGCCGTAGCCGGGCAGATCGACAATGTACCAACTATCGTTGATGAGGAAGTGGTTGATGAGCATCGTCTTGCCGGGGGTAGACGAGGTCATGGCCAATCCCTTGCGGTTGGTCAACATATTGATAAGGCTCGACTTGCCTACGTTGGAGCGACCGATGAAGGCATACTCGGGGAGTGTACCTGCGGGACACTTGGTGACGTCTGTGTTACTAATCACAAACTCGGCATTACTTATTTCCATATTCTTGTTCGTTTTTTAATTTTTACTTTATTATTCTTTTAGCCGACAGTGCGTAGATACCTGCAAAGGTCAGTGCCCCGTTCAGCATGAGCAGCTCATAGCCGAACCGATACCCCGTTTGCTGCTCCGTCAGCTGGCCGATGCCATAACAAATCACCGGCGATAGTACGGCTACGTACGGTACCCATCGGTCTTTCGCAGACCGCTTGGTGAAGAGCCCGAAGGCAAACATCCCCAGCAACGGCCCGTAGGTGTAAGAGGCAATGATGTAGATGGCATCAATGACACTCTTGCTGTGAAGTGCTTCGACCAGGCAGATACATCCCACGAGCAATACCGACAGGAGCAGGTGCACCCGTTGGCGTTTGCGCCGCGCTACTGCTTCACTGTCCTTGTTCGTATCGAGTAGGTCGATGCAGACAGTGGTGGTCATTGCCGTTAGTGCCGAATCGGAATTGCTGAACGCCGCCGCAATGATACCGATGGTAAACAGTACCAGCACCGTCTGCCCCAGGTATCCCTGTGTGGCAAACATCGGCAGTATATCGTCGTTGGTAGCCGGCAGTACCAGATTCATCTGCGATGCCAGTGCGAGCAGCAGCACCCCCAACCCCAGAAAGAGCAGATTGAGCGGCACGAATGAGAATCCGTAGCAATACATATTCTTCTGAGCTTCGCGCAGGTTACGGCACGAGAGGTTCTTCTGCATCATGTCCTGATCGAGTCCCGTCATCACGATAACAATAAAGATACCGCTAAAGAACTGCTTGACGAAATGTTGGCTCGACATCCAGTCGTCGAAGACGAAGATGCGGCTGTGTGGGCTTTGTGCAATGGTTTGCATCACCTCTCCCCAGCCTAAATGCAATTGTCCTGTAACGAATACAATGATACAGATCAGTGCTACCACGAGGCAGAGTGTCTGCAACGTATCCGTCCATACAATGGTGCGAATACCGCTTTTATGCGTATAGACCCATACCAATCCTACGGCAACAGTAGCAATAGCCCAAAAGGGAATGCCCATGGCTCCGAACACATACGTGTGCAGAATCAGGCAGACCAGATAGAGCTTGGCAGCCGTGCCCAGCATGCGCGACAATAGGAAGAAAAATGAACCGGTGCGATAGCTTCGCCTCCCGATGCGCGTGCCCAGATAGCTGTAGATACTAATCAGGTTCAGTCGGTAATAGAGCGGCAACAACAGGTGTGCCACCACCATATAGCCGAAGAAAAAACCGAGAACGGTTTGCATATACGTCATGTCCATGCTGCGCACCATGCCCGGAACCGAAACGAAAGTAACACCCGAGATAGAAGCGCCTATCATGCCGAATGAAACGATGTACCAAGGCGATCGATTCTCGCCTCTGAAAAAAGCAGCATTCGATCCCCCCGTTCGCCCTGTAATGCGCGCTATCATTAGGAGTATGGCAAAATAGCATACAATCGTGATTAGTATCATCATAACGGCTGCAAAGGTAGTACTTATTTTGCATTTAGTAATTGTATCTTCGTAATTGATTACTATCTTTGTGCCACAATAACACGTTTACATCATCACATTATATGAATCAACAATACCCCTCCACACTGCTCGAGAAAGCAGTGGGCGAGTTCTCCAAACTGCCGGGCATCGGGCGTAAAACGGCTATGCGGTTGGTGCTTCACCTGTTGCGACAAGATCCATCGACCGTCGAAGCCTTCGGAAACTCCATCATCACCCTGAAGCGAGAGGTGAAATACTGCAAGGTCTGCCACAATATATCCGATACCGAAACCTGTCAGATATGTGCCAATCCACAGCGCGATGCCTCGACCATTTGCGTGGTAGAGAACATCCGCGACGTAATGGCAGTAGAGGGTACGCAACAGTTTCGCGGGCTGTATCATGTGCTGGGCGGCATCATCTCGCCCATGGACGGAGTAGGACCGAGCGACTTGCAGATCGACAGTCTGGTGCGCCGCGTAGCCGAAGGAACGGTGAAGGAGGTGATCCTTGCACTCAGCACAACGATGGAGGGCGATACGACCAACTTCTACATCTACCGCAAGCTCGATAAGACGGGCGTCGCGCTCAGCGTACTGGCACGAGGCGTTTCGATAGGCGACGAACTGGAGTACACCGACGAGATAACTCTTGGACGAAGCATCGTGAACCGCACCATGTTTACAGGCAAATAACACAAAAACTACATACAACCCGATGAAAGAACAAATACAGAAGACAATAAAGATACTTAAAGCCGCTTACGTGGCGGTGTGGGCACTTCCCGTCTGCTACATCGTACTGGGCGAAACCGATTTAATTCCCGTAGGCGCGCTTGTCGGCGACATGAGCGGCAGCTACTTTATGGAAACGGCATGCATCCTGCTTGCAGCCCTCTCGGTGCCTTTGTCGCTGAAACTATTCAGCTTGGTACTCAACAAGAAGATCGATACCTATACCTTTCCCGTAGCCTTGAGCCGATACAAGCTGTGGAGTCTGGTGCGGTTGGGTATACTCGAAGGCAGCATCTTGTTTTGCCTCACGGGCTATTACCTCACGATGAGCAGCACAGGTGTACTGTGTGCCTTTATCGGACTAACGGCCACTCTCTTCTGCATCCCCACGGAGAAGAAACTGTACGAAGAACTGCATATCGGTCCCGAACCACCCGAAAACGAAACATAATACCCCGAATTCTTATGAAGCTATCCGTCATCATCGCTCACCGCAACCTCAAGTATCACCTTGAGCAGTGTTTGCACTCACTCTATCGTGCCATAGAGAATATCCAAGCCGAAGTGCTGATTGTTGATCATGCATCCGACGATGATTCGCAGCGGTATATTACCGAACGCTTCCCCCGTCTGACTTATGTATGCAACCCTCAAGACGCAGGTGCTATTCCCGCTGCCAACCAAGTGATGGGGCAGACCACCGGAGAGTATATCTTGGTGCTGCACCCCGCCACGGTGATAGGCGAAACAACCCTGACTCGTGCCGTCGACTTCATGGATGCCCACCCCGCAACAGGTGGAGCAGGGGTAAAGGTAATGGCGAGTAATGGCCGGTTGCTTTCGGAAACCGGCTCAAAGCGGGTTTTTATGCTGCTGCGCCGACAGGCTATCGACAGCTATGGACGGTTGACAAAGGGTTACGAACATTCTTGTCTGCCTTTCCAAATACTTCACTACAAAGGAGTAGGAGAGGATAAGGTATCGGCACAACCGGGCAAAAAGCTTTATCAGGCTGTGTCTCTCTTCCTTCGCAAGCTGTGCCGACAGACTGGCGAACCACGCTTTCTGGTCTTTGCCGGAGAGAAGAGCGTGCATAGCATCCGCAGTCTTTGCAAGCGCAACAAACTCAATGGTCGGCATCATTTCGTGATAGCCCACGAAAGGTCTACCGCTCACGGACATGCCTCTACGTTCGTGCCCTCGGGGGCTTTCACCCATGTGGTGTATGATAGCGAGGCTTTTTCTTTCGACCGGATGATCGAACTTCTTTCCCGTCACCGGCAGAAGGAGTTGCATCTGGGCATTTATAGCCGGGTGAGCCGTGTGTTGGTAACACCCGAAACGTACTACTTATAACCAATATGAAACGAACTTTTTTAAAGAACGACCGCATCCATCTTCGCGCCGTAGAGCCCGAAGATCTGGAGGTGATGTATGAAATGGAGAACGATCCCGCCATGTGGGACGTTAGTAGCTTTACCGTGCCCTATTCGCGCTTCGTGCTGCGACAATATATCGAAGGTTCACAATGCGATGTGTTTGCCGACAAGCAGTTGCGGATGATGATCGTTCGCAACGACGACAACCGTACGCTGGGTACGATCGATGTGACCGACTTTGTGCCTTTGCACTCGCACGGTGCGGTTGGCATTGCCATTCACCGGCTGTTTCGCAATGAAGGCTATGCGGCCGATGCGCTGAGGTTGTTGTGCGATTACGTGTTCGAGTTTCTCTGCATCCGTCAGCTTTATGCCTACGTGGCGGTCGATAATGAAGCGAGCCTGCATCTGTTTCGTGCCTGTGGATTTGTGCAGAGCGGCGTACTCAAAGAGTGGTTGCAAACTACCGACGGCTTTCGGGATGCTGTGCTGATGCAGTGTCTCAACCCGAAAAAGTAGAGCTTATAAATTACATACGTACCTAGATTTATTTAGGTACGTACCTGCGTTCAGCTACATACGTATGTAACCAACCGTTACATACGTATGTAATTTCTCTCCTCTATTCATCCGGCCAGGGACAGGGTTTTCCGGTCGCCTTGAACGAAGGACGTTGACCGCCTACACGGCGTAGGTAGCTGCCTAGTTGCTTCGACAAGCGCTTCACGATGTCGGGGTGCTGTTGCGACCGATCGTTCTTCTCACCAATATCCTCGGGGATGTTAAATAACTCCTTCTTCCCCGTCTGATAGTAGTAAATCAGCTTCCAATCTCCGTTGCGTACCGTACACGTGGGGCCGATGCCCGGTCCGTCGTTGCCCCAGATGTTGGGGCAGTTCCAGTACAGGCTGCGTCCTTTGGAGGGATCGCCCTTGGCTGTGAGCAATGGGAGAAAGCTGACGCCGTCGATCGGTTGCACGGTTTGGTAATGCTTTACTTGCGCCATCTCCAAAATGGTGGGATAGAAATCCTCGATAATTACGTATCGGTCGCACCTTGTATCCGGTTCGACCACTCCGGGCCAGCGTACGATCATTGGTTCGCGGATACCCCCTTCGTAGGCAGAACCCTTGCCGCTGTTGAGGGGGAAGTTTTGCGCATGCAACCGTCCGTCGCGCCATTCCGGTTCGCTGGAGAGTCCGCCGTTGTCGCTCATGAAGAGAAAGACGGTGTTGTCGGCCTCTCCGTTTGCATCGAGCCAGTTCATGATGTCGCCCAAACTCTTGTCCATCCCCTCGATGAGCGTTGCATAAGCGGCCTCCTTGGGTGTCATGCCCTTGTCGATGTACTTTTGGTAGAAGCGCATATCCTTGTTGATGGGTATGTGGATGGCATAGTGAGCCATGTAGAGATAGAAGGGTTGGTTGTACTTCTTTGCCTTGTCGAGGGCGGCAAGCGTCTCCTCGGTGAGTGCTTCGGTGACGAATGTTTCAGTGCCCCAGTATTTCTCCAATCCTGGTACGGACATGAGCGAGCGTGGCTTTCCATCCTTCGTATATCCGTAGTTCTCTTCGCCTAGGTAGCTGGCCAGTCCGCCGGCGGCATGTCCGGCTATGTTTACCTCGAAGCCCCAGTGGTGTGGGTCTTCGCCCGGTGTGTCGATGGCTCCGAAGTGTGCCTTTCCACAGTGGATGGTGTGATAACCACTGTTTTTGAGTAACTGTACGAATGAGGTTCCGACGAAGGTATTGGGTGTGCCGTCTACTTGACTCACTCCGTTGTAGTTCCAGTCGGGCAGTTGCAATACATCGCTTTTGCGATCGGTAGCGGTGTTCTTCTGTAGCGTCCAGTTGGTTACCCGGTGGCGTGCAGCATTGGTTCCGGTGATGAGGCTGCACCGGGTGGGAGAGCTGATGCTGCTGGCATAGGCCTGTGTAAACATCATGCCCTGAGTGGCGAGGCGCTCCATGTTGGGCGTTTCGTACATCTTGTTGTAGTGCGTCTTCTCGCTCCAAAAGGGGAGCGAGGTGTCTTCCCACCCCATATCGTCGACCATAAAGAGGATGATGTTGGGGCGTTTGTCCATACGCTCGGCGGGGTTGGCGCATTGCGCTTGAAGGGGTGTTGCTGCCAATGGGGCGAGTAGCAGGGAGGTGTATAAGGAATGGTTCATTTGACTTGTTTTTAATGATTATTTATAAAGAGTGATCTCTTTGGGGGAATCAATCCGGATGGTTCGCAATGTAGGCTGATTGTTTTTCTCCACCCATACGGCAAGTGTGCCGGGCGACAGTACCTTCAGCTTCAACTGCTTCGGGGTGCGTGAGAGGATGTGTACCGTAGCTGGCGAGAGGTATTTGTCCTGCAAGCCTATCACAGCCCATCCGTCGCGAATGGGGCATAGGTGAAACAGGTGGTCGGTGAATCCCTTCAACGTTATCTCTCTGTCGGTGGTCAGCTCTGTTGCCTGTTGCGTATGCCAATTGTATAGAAGCACCCGTTCCTTGGTGGGGAAATCGGCTTTGCTGATACCGGCCGTTACTGTTTGTGCATCGACCGAGGTATTGAGGTTGTAGCAAATCAGCGAGAGAGCTTCATCTCCCGTGGGGGCTGTCACCCGGTAGGCTTTGCCGTCTTGTAGGGCGTTGGTCAATATTGACTCGGGCGTGGGAACGGCAGGAGTGTTGGGTCGGAACAGCTTTCCGGTGGGGTCGATGAGTGGTTCGATGTTCTCTTTGACGAACTCGGCGGGAGAGTCGGAAAGGTAAACCGGACCTCCTGAGATTGCTTTCGAGCGTGCCATCAGGCTACCGCAAATGCTGTCGGAGGAGTGAAACATATCATGATCGGGCCACACTGTTTGTCCCTGCAACAGCGTGTTGGTGTACGATTGATACAGGTGCGACTTGGCCATGTTCTCGTTGTACTTCTTATAGTCGATGCTGACACGCGCCACTGAACTATATGTCGTATGATCGATGTTGAGGATGTTTTGCGCCATACAGTTCATCAGTCCCACCTGTTGTTGGTGCATTGCTTCTTCCAGTGCCGTATTGCACGCCTTGGCCTGTTCCACCGCTTGTGTGCCACCCATGTACAGGGGCAGTGTAAACGATTGATTGTCTACCTTCAGAAAGTCGAATCCATACCCTTTCAGCGTACTTACATACGATTGGTAGAAGGAGTGTATCTTCTCCTTATCGGGCCCGGGCAACAGGCTGCCGTTGTGGGCATAAAGTGTACGTTTGATCGAATCGGGCAGCTCATTCTGCGGTGCAAGGCCCATCCAGTAGCCCGATAAACTGTGCCATAGTCCGAACCATTTGATGCCATTCTCCTTTCGCTGTTCCATGATCGTTCTCCATCCGTTCGGGAAGCGTTCGGGGTTGGGTAGGAGGCTGGTTAGCTGTTGTTTGTTGCTGATGAGGTGCCCGTCGTCAATCAGTACATAGCGTACAGGTATTCCCGAGGCTGCGATTGTGTTCAAGTCACCGATTATTTTGGCTTCGTCTATATCGAAATGATAATGCTCCCAAGTGCACCAACCCAGATATCCAAACGCTTCGAAGTATTTCTTTTCGTCTCTTATCTTAGAGGTAGCAACCTCCTTGTTGCCCGTCAGCGATTGGTACGAACGGTGCAGTACCTCGTAGATAGAGCTGTCTTGCGCGGCCAGTAGCAGTGGAGCTTGTTTGGGCAGTGCATCCTTTCCCAAGGTCGAGAGGTAGAGCGTAACCGATCCGTCGGGGTTTGCCTGAAACCAACTGATGCTGTTGTTGCCTGATACTGCTTTGGCATACAGAAAAGTACCGTCGGTGAGTTGAAGCAGCAAGGCATCGCCCAGCACAGAGGGCTTGCTGTTGGACGGAATACCTGCGTAGTCCGATTGTGTGACCTCTTCGATCCGCTTAAATGCCCACGGGAGTAGCCGATTGGTATTGTTGGGCCACTGATAGTCTCCCTTGCGATCATCACGGCTGAAGAACAAGCCGCGTGTATAGGCGGGCAACTGGACGGTGTAGGCAAGTGTCGGTTGATTGGCGGGAATGTGCTGCTCGTACAAAACCGGAGCCGATAGCTTGTCTAAGCCGATGGGTTGTTTCATCTGTAAAGCCTCTGTGTTCACAAATGATTTGCCTTTCGTGTATAAGAAAGTATCTTGTGCAAGTGCTGCTGTAGGGGTTACGGTAGTCATGCCTACAAGGAGTATTCCGTATAAGAATTGATATCGTTTCATCATTATTTTGTATTGAATACGCTAAAGTTAATAACATCGGGCAGTGCTACTGATTCGTTGATTTTTAGTCGAAATTCTGTGGCCTGTACTGGGTCGAACCTCTCGATTCGTTTATGCCCTACGGACTCGCCTGTCGCTATTTTCTGCCATCTTCCGTTTACTTTGGCTTCGAGCTGATAAGCACGTATGCGCTCTCCATTCTGAATGTTTTCTTGGATGATACAACAGTCGATGGTTTGCTTCTTGCCCAGATGGAGTGTCAGGATCTTGGTCTGTCCGCTCGTTTGAGCAATGGGAGTGGAGAAGCGGCGGTTGATCTCATCGCCCATCTCTTTGAGTCGTTGTGCATCGCCGGCAGGGAGTAATCCTGTAGGGTCGGGCGTTAGTCCCATAATCAAAGTAGCGTTGCGACCTACGGACTTCTCATACTTGTCCATCAACTCATCGAGGGGATATAGATTGTTCTCATCATCCGGCTCCCAGAACCATTCGTGTCGGCCATTGGCTCCGCGCAACGGGGTATCGGCCATGGCAGGTACCCAGTACTTTCCGTCTTTATCGCCATGTTTCAGTAGATCGAGAAGATCTTTGGTCGATTCTATCTTTTTGTGATGCGAACAGGGCACGGGGAAGGTAGACCAACAGGGATAGCTCACTGTTCCCGTTTCCGAACCACCCCAACGGAAGTCTGCCCGATCGATATTGTGATAGAATAGACAGTTGGGTTGATACTTGTTAACGATGGGTTCTACGTCGGGACCATCGTCACGAGGATCATCGGCACCACCGTCAAACCAAATCATGAATAAGTCTCCATAGCGGGTACATATCTCTTCGACCATCTTCTCGCACAGACGTTTGTACCACAACTGGCGGTTGCGGGCAAATTCCCCTTCGCCTTCTGCTTTGAAGTTATGAATGCCCAATAGAGAGTTCCAGCGGATACCGATGTAGATGCCCGGTTGCACTCCGTATTTGCGGCAGGAGTTTACGAAATCTCTAACGATATCGCCCTTACCGTCTCTCCACTTTACAGCTTTGAGGCAATAAGGGTTCACATCGCTTTGCCAAAGGCCGAATCCGGTTTCGTGTGTGGCGGTGAGCACGGCAAACTTACATCCTGCTGCTTTGGCTGCCAATACCCATTGGTCGGTATTTAGCTCGGTCGGATTAAAGATGTTATAATCCTCTATCGGGTTGATGCGATTGTTTCCCTGTCCGTAGCGAATGCCGTCGAATACGTGCAGGTCGTAATGAAACACAGCACCTATTTCGGCTTCGTGCCATTTTAGCTGATGAGGCTTGGGCGTGGGGATAGATGATGGTTGCTGCGCCAAGGTGTATGTACAGCTATAAAGAGCAAGGAGTATTAATGAAAATTTCTTCATGATTGTATTCTTATGGTAAATAGTTTGCAAACGGATCGTTGGTGGCGATCAGCCATTTCTTAAGCTGTCGTTCGAACGAACGGATCAACTGGGGTTGCTTGGAAGCAATGTTGTTTATCTGATACGGATCTTCTTGGCGGTCGAACAGAAGTACTTCGTCTGTTTTACCATCGGTAGCGTGAACAACGTATGTATGTGTGTTTGTGCGAAGGCCTCTATAGCCGGTTGTCTGATTGTCATATTGTATAAAGTAATAGGGTTGTACCACCTCCTTATTTCCTTTTCCGGTAAGTATCTGTTTGCTTAAATCGAAAGTTTGTACTGTTTCGGGAATCTCCTTTTGAAACCCCATCATTGATAGTAGCGAAGGGTATAGGTCGGCAAAGCCGATCATCAGTTGTTCCTCTTTGCGAGGTGTTATCTTCTCAGGCCAGGAGATAATCATCGGAATGCGCATGGACTCTTCGTAAAAGATATCTTTTCCGGCACT
>POVV01001047.1_pt1 | contig 11896 bp, 6 predicted proteins | sample 1560271 | NCBI WGS metagenome assembly POVV01 (sample SAMN08337232, study PRJNA429181) | Bioreactor metagenome, whole genome shotgun sequencing project. | biome: cows' rumen and soil; feature: anaerobic; isolation source: anaerobic chemostat enrichment culture, galacturonate as sole carbon source...... | reverse complement strand
CCCGCCGGCCAGCTGCTCCTTAATCACAGCTTCTGCCAAGCTTTCAAGCTCGGCTATATAACCACCGGGATAAATCCAGGATAACTGCCATAAATACTCTTTATCCTCATCCTGTAACGCCATAGCCCCTCACCACCCGTACCTAGTATCTTACGCCACCTAAATTTTAAGTTCCGCAAGGTACTGTCGCTTAGTCGCTGAATCAATACTCCAGGTCTTTAGCCGTAACCCGCTTGCGGAAGGTCCAGTATACCCAGCCTTGGTAGACAAGCACGACAGGTACCAGTGCCAGCGCCGCCACTGTCATGATCTGCAGGGTATACTGCGACGATGACGCATTGGTGATTGTCAGGCTCCAGGCCGGATTGAGACTGGATACCATAAGCCGGGGAAACAGGCCCCAGAAAAAAGCTACTGTCGTGAAGGCAATCGTCAGACTGCTTAAAGTAAAGCCCAGGCCATAGCGTTTGGCATACACGGCGGCATAGGCGCCGACAAACAAGACAACTGCCCCCCAGAGAGTTATGCCTGCGCCGGTACTGGCAAATAAATCGGTATTGGTATAGGTCATACCAACAAGCATCAGGCAGAATACGGCTGCCGGCACCCCGGCCTTAACAGCAGCCTTCCGGGCGCGTTCCACCATCTCGCCGGTGGTTTTGAGTGTCAGATACATAGCGCCATGGAAGATAAAGACCAGCAGGAAGGCCAGACCGCCAACCAGCGTATAGGGACTAAGCAAATCGAAGAAAGTACCGACATACTGCATATTCGCGTTGATGGGAACACCTTTGATTAAATTGGCAACAGCAACGCCCCAGAGCAGGGCAGGTATCGCGCTGCCGAAAAAAATCAGCCAGTCCCAGGTTGTGCGCCAGGCAGGATTTTCATCCTTACTGCGAAATTCAAAGGCCACACCACGCACAATGAGTGCCATCAGCATGAGGAACAAGGCCAGGTAAAAACCGCTGAACATGGTGGCATACACGTGTGGAAAGGCGGCAAACATGGCTCCGCCGGCGGTAATCATCCATACCTCGTTGCCATCCCAAACCGGGCCGATAGTGTTAATCAGCACCCGGCGTTCGGTATCGTTTTTCCCCAAAACAGGAAGCAGTATCCCTACGCCATAGTCAAACCCTTCCAGGAAAAAGAAGCCAATAAACAGCACCGTAACCAGAACAAACCACAGTACATTTAACTCCACAATGTCGCCCCCTTTGCTGCCGGTTTAGTCGGAGTAACCGGAGTATCCACCGGACCTTGCCGCACAAACTTCTGCACAAGATATATGGCGGCAATGGCCAGCAAAGCGTACACCACGGTAAAGCCAATCAGCGAAATCCAGATGCTGCCTGCGCCAACTGACGGCGATACCGCCTCTTCCACCCGCTGCAAGCCAACTACAATCCAGGGTTGACGCCCGCCTTCGGTGACAAACCAGCCTGTCGAATTGGCGATATACGGCAGCGGCAAACTCCATAACACTGCTTTCAGTACACAGGGTTTGGCCTCCAGTTGGCCGCGCCACCACAGAAAACCTGCTGCCAGCACAATCAGCATCATCACACTGCCTGCAGCCACCATAATGCGGAAGCTCCAAAATACCGGGGTTACTGCCGGCACATAGTTGCCGGGACCATACTTGGCAATATACTCTTTTTCAATATCATTAATACCCCTGATCGGAGTGTTGGGATCATTATTAGCCATAAGCGACAGCATGGCCGGAATCTTGATTTCAAATGAATTGGTTTTGTTCTCCTCGTCAATCAGGGCGGCTACGGCAAAAGGCGCCGGATTGGCCGTTTCCCACAAGGCTTCGGCGGCAGCCAGCTTCATGGGCTGCGCCTTGGCAATAAACTGTGTCTGGGCATGACCACTGCCCATTAAGAGGAACAAACTGATTGTCGTCCAGACAAGCCCCAGTTTAAAGGATGCCCGGAAAAAATCCACATGGGTTTTCCGGATCAGGTGATAGGCACTGATGGCAAGTACGAAGAAGCCGGCAGTGACCAAGCCTGATAAGACAGTATGCGGAAACTGGTAGAAAACATAGGGATTAGTAATAAGTGCGATAAAGTCGGTCATTTCTGCGCGGCCGTTTCGCAGGGCATACCCCACAGGATTCTGCATAAAAGAGTTGGCAACCAGAATCCAAAAGGCCGAAAGATTGGTAGCCAGCGCCACAATCCAGATACTGGCGGCATGCAGCACTTTGGGTATACGGTCCCAGCCGAAAATCCATAACCCTAAGAAAATGGATTCCAGATAAAAGGCGGTAAGCGCCTCCAGCGCCAGCGGCGCACCAAAGATATCGCCCATAAACCGGGAATACTCAGACCAGTTCATCCCGAAATGAAATTCCTGAACAATACCTGTGACCACACCCATGGCAAAATTAATAAGAAATAGTTTGCCCCAAAACTTGGTTTGCTGCTTATACATTTCATTACCGGTGCGGACATAGATAGTTTCCAGAATGGCGATAATCAGCGACAGTCCGATCGTCAGCGGCACAAACAGAAAATGATAGACTGTCGTTATCCCGAATTGCCAGCGGGATAAAAGTAATTCTTCCATACTCCTACCTCCTACTTAATTTTAGCTTCAGCAGTCGGTAGTCCACCAAGCCCAAATCCACAGTGTTCTTGCCGCGATATTTCCCGCCCAGCTTCGTTGTCGTCACCTTACATATGTCCGATATGTGCGGCTCCTCCGCCTTGCTGGACGAAAAATCTCACGCAATTCATCCTATGGCTTTAGTCTTGGTTGACTACCAATGCTGCAAAAGTCACACTTGATAAATCGGCTGCCAGCCGTTCCTGAATGCCTGCCAGCGCATGATGCACCGGGCACTCCTGCCCGCAGCTTTTATTGCAGGCATTGCGGTCGGCCAGACAGCGGTGAATACCGAGCGGCCCTTCCATAGCGGTAATAACATCATATAATGTGATATTGTCCGGCGATTTTGCCAGGGCAAACCCGCCCTCTACCCCGCGATACGATTTCACCAGCCCGGCCGCTGCCAGCATGCGTATAATCTTCTGGAGAAACCGGTAGGGTATATTCTGGCGCTCGGCAATAATTACACCGCTTTCCACCGTCCCTGACGGCAGCCCCGCAAGATATAATACTACCCGGAATGCATAATCTGTGGCCTGATTAAGCTGCACAGCATCACCTCTTTCTAGTTGTCATAATTAATCAATACTGAACTGGTATAGTATTAATTTCATTGTACTGCCATTGCCTAAATTTTGTCAATATATATTCGTAAAAAAAATACATTCCCAAGGGATAATTTTTATCCCCCCAGGAATGTCATTGTATCGCCTTTTTTACAATCTAAACTTCTGCACTGCTGTCTGTAAATTTTCCGCCAGTTGGGCGAGCGCCTGGCTGGAGGCGGCAATCTCTTCCATTGAGGCAGAAGTTTCTTCTGTTGCCGCCGAAATAGTTTGTGTTTGCCCGGCGGTATCTTTACTGATTTTATCAATATCCCGTACAGCTGTTACAATTTGTTGACTGGCTGCCGACATTTGCTGGATGGAAGCTGAGATTTCCCCGATTTGCTCTGAAACAGCGCCAATAAGATCAACAATCTCCTTAAATGCTTTGCCGGCAGTATTGACGACTTCACCGCCGATTTTTGCCTCCCGCGAACCTTCATTAATAGCCACAACCGAGTTTTCCGTCTCAGTCTGGATTTCTCCAATCAGGGCGGCAATCTGTTTGGCCGCTTCCTGGGACTGTTCGGCCAGCTTGCGCACCTCTTCGGCCACTACGGCAAAGCCCCGGCCTTGCTCCCCGGCACGGGCCGCCTCAATTGCGGCGTTTAGCGCCAACAGGTTCGTCTGCCCGGCAATCCCTGAGATAGTATTGACAATTTGTCCAATTTCCGTGGAGCGTTCACCTAGCTTTGTCACTACCTGCGCCGAACCGGCCACCGTCTTTTCAATGCTGGCCATTTGGGTAATTGCGGCATCCACAGCCGTATCCCCCTGCCGGGCTGTGGTCGCCGCCCTATCCGCCATCCGGGCCACATCATTGGCATTTACCGCCACCTGCTGAATACCGGCAGACATTTGTTCCACAACCGAAGCCGCCGTAACAACGGCGCTCACTTGTCTTTCCGCCCCTGTGGCCACGTCATTGACGGTTGAGGCTACCTGCTCAGTTGCCTGGGCCGACTGTTCGGCACTGGCAGTCAGTTCCTCGGAAGAGGCCGCCACCTGCTCAGTGGTTGCAGCAATTTGCCGAATTAATTGTTTCAGATTGGCCTTCATGGTAACAAAGGCCCGTGCTACCTGACCAATTTCATCTGCAGAATCAATAATAACATCTTCATGGGTCAGATTGCCCTGTGCAATTTCACCGGAGGCAACCGTTATCCGTTTCAGCGGATTGGCAATGCTTCGGCTGAGCAAGATCCCAATGGCAACCGCGATACAGGCTACCAGAATGTTAATAATCAATATCAGCATCTGGCTTTCTTTAGCCGTTTCTGACTGAGTTTGCGCTTCTGCCCGGACAATTACTTCGATTTCTTGTACCAACTCCTCGGCCGCACCCATTGCCGCCTTGTAAGGCCCACCTGCTGCCTGCATATGCAGTGCAACTTGTTCGAGGTTGTTTGCCTGTTTAGCCGCTATCGATTTTTGGGCAATTGCCTCATAGGCAGTCTTGTCGGCCTTCATCTGCTGGAGAAGTTCCTTCCCTCTTCCGGTTTGTATCATTTGTTGTAAAACAGTCAGCTTTTCTTCAGAGCTTTTGCGATATTCCTCAAAAACCGGTAAATCTGACACATCACCGGTGAAATTGAACCTTCTCATAGCTACCGCCTCATTGGCTAAATCGGCAGCAAACCCTTGGGTCATACGCATTTTTTCCAAGTTACTGTTCATGGTTTGTTCATAGGATTCCTCGATTTCGCCAATTTTGAAATAACTAAAAATACTCATGATTGCTACCAGACCAACAACAAGCAAAAAGCCTCCCGTAATTTTTTTACCAATCGTGATGTTCATTTGATTTCCCTCGCCTTTCTGGACATAATTTCGTTGCATTTGTGAATGATGCAACAATCATGCCAGTCTTAAAGGACAGCAGGGTTACGCTTGCCGCGAACACAGATATTATCTTACTTTTTTCAACAAAACTTTTCTCTTTTCGTCAATTGCATCCTATGCATTTTCGACAATAATTGCATAGTCATACCGACAATACTATGCAATTATTGTTTGGAACTTGCTTCGTTATCGGTTTGCCTGCCGCGCATCTGCTCTAAACGGTAACAAAAAGCTCTAAGCGACATATCCAGATACTTAGCCGCGGCCGTCTGATTGCCGTGGTGAGCATCCAGAACTGCCTGAACAATAAGATCATTATATGCTTTTATTGACAGTCCTGACTCCGGCAAAGGCAGGATAATGCGCCTTTCGCCAGTGGCGACAGCTGCCCTGCCGCCGGCAGGCACTAAGGTTCCTTTAACAACCTTTTCGAGGTGGCATGGCTGTAGTTCTTCCTCGTTATACATAAAAACGGCCCACTCTATGGCATTGCGCAGCTCCCGTACATTTCCCGGCCAATTATACATTTGCAGGAGCTGCTGCGCCCCGTTATTAATGCCGCTAAAACGTTTTTTCCTGGCTTGGGAAAACTCCCGTAAAAACATTGCCGCCAGCGGCACGATATCTTCCTGCCGCTCTCTTAATGGCGGAATAACCAGATGGCCTATTTTCAGGCGGTAATACAGGTCACTGCGAAATGACCCCTCTTGCATTTTTTTATCCAAATCAACGTTAGTAGCACAAATAATCCGTACATTTGCCTTTATTTTTTGCAAACCACCCAGCCGGTAGTATTCTTTGGTCTCAACGACCCGAAGCAGTTTGGCCTGGATTTCTGTCGGCATCTCGGCTACCTCGTCCAAAAGCAGCGTGCCGCCGGCCGCAGCATCCAGCTTGCCTTTTTTTCCTTGTCCTAAGCTGCCGCTAAAAGCGCCTCCTTCATAACCGAACAACTCGCTTTCAAATAAATTGTGCGGAATGGCTGCACAATTCAATTCAACCAGCGGAGCTGCCGCCGAATCAAGCTCCGAACCATAATGGATGAGACGGGCAATCACTTCTTTGCCTGTACCTGTTTCTCCCTGCAGCAGTACAGGAATTGTTCTGTCTTCATTATACCGCAGCGCCATGGCCTTTATTGCCTGCATTTGAGGAGAAAAAAAGCCGACCTTACCCATTACCGTCTCTGCCACCAGCTTGCGCATCTGGGTTAACTCCTGTACTGTATGCATTGTCGCTGATTTAAGCCGGGCATCAAAATTCTTAGTTAGCTCCCGGTTTTCCCGCAACAAAGCCTGGTGTTCCGCTACCCGCTGAATAACTGTCGCCAGCTCTTCAGCATCCACAGGTTTCAGCAAATAATCATAGGCTCCTGCCCGCAGTGCCGCCACTGCGGTTTTCATATCCCCATAGCCGGTAAATAATACAACATCGGTGCGCCAGCTGTCAGGCTGTCCGTTAATGGCGTTTGCCAGCTCCAATCCCGACATGCCAGGCATCTGAATATCTGAGATTATCAGCGGATAATCTCCTACCCTCCATTTAGCCAGTGCCTCCCGGGCATTATCACACTCGGTCACCTTATGTCCTTGTTCCTGCAAAAACCACATTACCGCCTCCCGGCTATGCCGGTCGTCTTCGACTAGCAATATCTCCATAACCTTGCCTCCTACACTGCTTCAGTTCTGCTGCCAGGCAGAGTAATCAAAAAAGCGGCTCCCTCATTTTCCTTGGAAACAACGGTAATGGTTCCCTGGCAGGAGGTAACAATAGCCTGCACAATCGGCAATCCTAAACCAAGATTGTCCCCGCCCTGTTTACTCGAGAAAAAGGGTTCAAACAGCCTGCTTCGGTTAGCGGCAGGGATACCCGGCCCAGTGTCTGAGATTTTTAAATTTACTGTGTTTTGGTCCGCCCAGGTCTGAATAAGCAGCCGTTTGTCCCGGCATTCTGCCGAATCCATGGCCTGCATGGCGTTAGATGCCAGATTGACAATAAGCTCTTCCAGTGCCGTGGGTATCGCATAAACTAACAGCATATGTTCAGCCAATTCTGTTTGAATCTGAACTCCATGTGCTGTTAATTGGCTGCCCATAATTCTAAGCGATTGTTCCACCGCAGCATTAAGATTGCAATAAGCCGCCTGACTGGCATCCTGCCGGATAAAGCTGCGCATGTGCATAATAATCCGGTTTATGCGATCAGCCTGATTTGATATTTCTTCAACATTACGCATAAGATCGCTAACCGGCCGTTCTTTGCCCTTATTGTACGCATACACCATACCGCTGGCTATCATTTTTATGGAGTTAAGCGGTTGATTAATCTCATGCGCGAGACCGGCAGCCATGGTGCCAAGCGAAGAGAGTTTCTCAGCTTGCGCTCGTAGCGCATTTGCTTTTTCCATAGCAGCGGCAGCCATCTTTTGTTCAGTTATATCTTCCTTTATGGCAATGAAATTTACAATTTCCCCCTGATTGTTGCGAACAGGCGTAATCGTCATGACTTCTTCGTATAAACTGCCGTCCTGCCGGGAATGGGCTGACTCACCCCGCCATACCTCTGCCGCCGTCTGTAATTGTTGCCAAAACTGGCGGCAGAAGCTCTCATCCGGATAGCCTGACAAAGGCATGAGGTTCCGGCCGTAAGCCTGGTCCTCAGCATAGCCGGTCAGAACGCTAAAGGCCGAATTAACCCAGACAATATTGCCATCCCTATCGGTAATGACAATGGCATTGGCAGCAGCCTCCAATCCGGCAATCAGCAGCCTGCGATGCTGGCGGCTGGCTGCCGCACTGACGGCTATTGCCAGTTGACCGGCAAAACGCTGCAGCCGGGCCACAATCCGTTCATTCCAATAATGGGAGATATTGCTTATAAGATACAGCGCACCGGCAGTGCTCCCCTTCAAGTTGAGAGGCAGCGCAATCTCAGACTGAATAGCGTCCTTATCCGCACCCGACTCGGCAATGAGTGTTTCTTGCCAGTTTGATAACCGCTCTTTGTGCTGAACCACTTGCAGCTCACCGGTTCTGATAGCCAACCGGCTTAACCGGCCTTTTTCGCTGTATCTCAGCCTGCCGGATTCCACCTTTGCCAGTCTGCCGGCAACAGCACTGATTTTGCCTGTGCCATCATCAGTTTTCAGCGATACGCGGGCAAATGATATCGAGAAAACAGCCGCCAATTGCTCACAGGTATAGCTTAATATATCTTCAATGCTTGCTTCTTCCAGCACTTTAGCTGAAATTTGCGTTAACAGCCGCTCACAGGCTTCATCCTGTCGCTGCTCCGTGATATCACGGATAATAACCAGTATTTCATCTTTTTCGCTTACTGCCAAACGGGATTCATACTCTTTCTTCACATTATTTTTCGCAAGTTGATACTTCACGGTCAACGGTTCACCGGTAGTTAACATCTTTTCACCGGCGTCCAGGAATTTTTTCCATACCTCTGCCGGCAGCACATCCACTATGTTTTTGTTTAATATTTCCGCTTTCGGCATGTATAAATCTTCCGGTTTTTTTACTTCGACATCCAGAATTTTACCGGCCCGGCTTACCCGGAACAGCTTGTCCGGGACGGCCGCAAGCAAAGTTGCCATGCGCTCTTCACTCTGCCGCAGTGCCTGTTCTGTATTTCGGTGTTCCTGCATTTCCAATTCCAATAGTTTGTTTTTCAGCAAGAGTTCCCGGGTTTTTTGGTCAACGGCCTGTAACAGCCAGGCTTGCCGCCGTATCAAACCATTAATCAAGAGGAGCAGCAGGCTAAGCGTACTGATGCCTAAACCCCAGATAAGTCCGCGTATATAGATACTAGGGCGCGGCACCCGGCTCCAGCCTGTTTTTACCTGCCACTGTACATCGGCAACAGTAAGCGTAAATTCCCGCACAGGCGAGTTGTCCGCCAAGTGATTAGCCATGTAAAACGGATCGCCGCCCGGCACACCGACTTCAACATGATACATGCACTCATTGTGCTCAAGCGCCGGATCAACTTTTTTTACAGCCTTATGCAAAACCGTAATTGGCGCAACAGTTACCCAAACCATGCCGCGAAAGTTGTCGCCGACAAAAAGCGGCGCCCTATATTCTAAAACATCGCCGCCTGCCTGTTTTACAACAGGCAGCCTGTTTACCGTTATAATCTGTTCCCGCTCGGCCTTAAGCGTAGCAGTAAGAAAATACGGAGATCGGCTTATATCGGTCAGATCTTCACCAATCCGGCTCAGGCCCGCCCCTTCCGGATACAGATAGCGTATGATATAATTTGCGTCAGAATAGGACAATTCAATGATTTCAGGATAAAAAGGTAACAACCGCCTGGCAAAGCGCTCAAACGTCTCCTTATCAGGTATTGCCTCACCGGCCAGCATGAATCTTCTTACAGCCTCTATAGCATGCGTGTGCTGGTTTACTTCAGACTGTAATGTGCGCTCCAGGCGTTCGGTGAAATTATCCAGTATCCAGGCATAGCGCCTGGTTTCCTGGTCACAATAAATCCAGTCAAGGCTATATATACAGAGCAGACCAACCGACAAAACCAGCATCAGCCAATGTTTTCCCACTATCTTGCACCAACCTCATTATCTCACGATTTATCAGGATCTTACTTCGTTATCCTAACAGAAAGTATAACTTTCTTAAGAACAGGATAAGGGCAACATCGGCTGCCGCTGTCGCCAAAGGCTCGGCACAAGCCGTGTTTTCTTTATAGCAATTTTAGTCAAACCTGTAAAGAATCCTTTCGTGAAAATATGCTCTATTTGCAACTGACAAGGGCTGCCGCGCATAAGTTTTTTTGTACCTGTGCACGGCAGCCCCCGTATTACTCAGATTTTCTTGATCTAAATTAGTGAGTCAAGACTCCTGCCTATAAACGGCGTTAGTTCTGGCGGGGTAGACTCCCCACACGAATCCCGATGGTCCAACTGCGCTGCAACGAGTTTACTCTTATGGCTTCAACAACTTGTTATGCTGCAAAAAAATCATGTCCTAACGGTTTTTTTACAAAATATAGAGCTGCATTCCGGCTATATTATTCAACTGTAGCAAAAATCGTGCCAAAACGTAAATCTGCCGCAAAAGCCTGTTTAGCTGGAAATAAGGTACATTCCCAAATACAAATAATCAACAAAAGTTGCATGCCTATGCAATTTTTGTTGATTATTTTTTCACTATTGCCGACCAATTCTCAAACTGCTCCACTCCCGCAAACAACTGCTGACTTCGGGGGTGAGCATACCGGGCTCCAGCCGCCAGCCCCAATTGCCGTCCGCTGTTCCCGGAGTGTTCATCCGCGCTGCAGAGCCCAGCCCAAGTACATCCTGCAGCGGCAGTATCACTGTCTTAGCCTGGCTGAGATAAGTCAGGCGGATAAGCTGCCTGCATACACCGGCATCACTTAAGTCACTGTCCAGGCCCAGCCGGTTGAGGTGGCGAAGCACCCGGCGCTTAAGCTCCGGCTCAGTGCTGTCAAGCCGCCCAAACCAGCCCAGCAGCGTATCATTATCATGTGTGCCGGTATAAGCGATGGTGTCGGCACCAATATTATAGGGGAAATCAGGCGCTGACAGGCCATCACCAAAACTAAACTGCAATACTTTCATGCCCGGATAGCCAAGCCGGTGTTTAAGCCTGTTAACCTCCGGAGTAATAATACCCAAATCTTCAGCCACCAGCGGCAGCCTTCCCAGATATTTTTCCAATATGGCAAAAAACCCGGCTCCCGGCCCGGCTATCCACTGCCCGTTGACCGCCGTCGGCTCGCCGGCCGGAATTTCCCAATACGCCTCAAGACCCCGGAAATGATCAATACGGATGACATCAACCAGCGTAAGCAGAACTTCCAGACGGCGGCGCCACCAATGGTAGTCATCCAGCGCCATCTGCTCCCAGTTATAAAGTGGATTGCCCCAGAGCTGCCCGGTATCGCTGAAATAGTCAGGCGGTACACCGGCTACCTTGGTCGGATTGCCGGCTGCATTAAGCGAAAACAAGTGGGGATTGGCCCACACATCGGCACTGTCATGGGCAACAAACAGCGGCAAATCACCGAACAGGCAAATGCCCCGGCTGTTGGCATACTGCTTTAATTCCTGCCATTGCTGCCAGAAAACAAATTGCAGAAAGGTTTGATACTCAATTTCTTCGGCAAGCAGTTGACGGTAGTGGCTGATGACCTCAGGCCGGCGCTGGCTGACAGCCGGCGGCCATTGGTTCCAGGGCAGGCCCTGAAAATGCCGCTTAAGTGCCATAAACAGCGTGTACTCTGGCAACCAGTCTGCAGCCGCCGCCACAAAATCGGCATAGGCGTCTGTCGGTTCCTGCCGCCGAAAGCGGTCAAAAGCCTGCCGGAAAATCTGCTCCTTCCACAGCTTGACATGGGGGAAATCGACACAGGCAGGATCTTGCCGGAAAAATTCGTTGTTATGCTGTAGTTCGGCCTCTGTCAGCCAGCCGGCATCTCTCAGCCTTTCCGGCGAGATAAGCAGCGGATTGCCGGCAAATGCCGACAGGCACTGATAGGGCGAATCACCAAAGCCTACCGGGTTGAGTGGCAGAAACTGCCATAGCTGCTGGTTGCCGGCAGCAAGAAAATCAACAAACCGGCAGGCTTCCGGACCCAGATCGCCAATACCGAAGGGGGAAGGCAGCGAGGTGGGGTGCAGCAGGATGCCATGGGTGCGTTCCGGTCCGGCGGGCGGCGTTTCGTCCCGGGCCAGCAGCAGCCGGCCTGACAGCGGCGGCAGCGTCAGTTCCAGCCGGCCTGCGTCAGGCAGCGCAATCGTATCACCGGTCAACGCATCCACAACATAGGCC
>POVV01001046.1_pt1 | contig 11901 bp, 9 predicted proteins | sample 1560271 | NCBI WGS metagenome assembly POVV01 (sample SAMN08337232, study PRJNA429181) | Bioreactor metagenome, whole genome shotgun sequencing project. | biome: cows' rumen and soil; feature: anaerobic; isolation source: anaerobic chemostat enrichment culture, galacturonate as sole carbon source...... | reverse complement strand
GTGCTTTCGTCAACTTCAATTCCCCGTACAGCTCTCATAACCGAACCCATGATATCATTATCAATGACATACTGTGCATAACTAATAGTCATACCGCTATCTAACTGGCCTGCAGCCTCATGAATAAAATTAGCCCCGGCTAAAGCCGGCATAATAGCCGTAAGCGCTTTTTCATATCCTGCCTGCTGATCAGGCTGCTTGGAGTCACTGATTCCGCCGGTGGAATATATGGGCAGTTTGTAAAATTGCGCCAGTTGAGCTGCTGCTGCATTCATAATTCCTGATTCAACGCTGCCAAACAGGAATGTCATGGTCTGCATATCCATAATAGTCGGTACTGCCGAATAGAGAATAGGCGCTCCCTGATTAACCATTTGCGTCAACACAACGCCGGTCAACGCTTCGGCATTCATTTGAACCAGTGTACCTGCCAAGGTAATCGGCGAAGTAGCGCCAGCCAGAGGAGCCGTTGAAGTTGCTATTGGAATACCGGCCCTGGCAACCTTAAACAGTATCCGTGTACGGGTATCATCCAATTTCAACGGGCTGAGTATGCTGGAGATAAATGAAATGAACGGCTTTTCGGCCAATTTGTCCATGCCACCGGCAATTTCGGCAGCCATGGCCAGTACGCGGTCAACACCGTCTTCATTCAAAATGCCGCCCATAATGGGCTTGGTAGTATTATTTATAGAATGATAAAAACGATTTACATCAAGCTCTTCAGCAGGTACATCACTCGGATGGCAGGGAATTACAAAGAAGTGGACATGATCCAGTCCATCGACCAAACGGGCAGTATTGGCAATATCTTCAGTAGTAGTTTTACGGGTAACCCGGTCTAAATCAATAATATTAAGGGCAGTTCCGCCAGTTCCCAGGTAAACCTTATTGCCGCCAAGCTCTATATTTTTAGAATCATCATCCCGGCCATAAATTGTCACTACAGAAGGCGCTGTTTCTACCGCTTTCATAACCAGATCTTCACTGAAATAGGCTCGCTGCTTACCAAAGTCGACCTTTGCTCCCTTTTTAGCGCAAAGTTTTAAGGCTTCTGGCTCGCCAATCTGCACGCCAACTTCAGCAAGCACCTGCATAGTAGCATTATGAATTTTACGAATATCTTCCTCTTTTAGAATCTTTAGTGTATCAGACTCCAAGCCGCCTTTTAACATAATTCATCCCTCCTGTTCAGTAATCAAGCAAGCATCGCCTTAGCCAATACCACCGTCTCTGCTGCATCCGGACAGTATGCATCTGCACCGATTTCTTGGGCAAACTCTTCACTAACCGGCGCACCACCAACAAATATCTTTACTGCAATTCCTTTTTCCCTAATGTCATTTACCGTATCCCGCATTGCCGGCATTGTTGTGGTAAGCAGTGCAGATAAGCCAACAATATCAGGTTTATGCTGTTCTATCGCTTCCAGGAAAGCCTCGCTCGACTGATCAATGCCGATATTGAAAACTTCAAAGCCTGAGCTTTCCATCATCATCGCAACCAGGTTTTTGCCGATATCGTGAAGATCACCCTTAACAGTGCCTATAAGAAATTTACCACTGGAGGCAACATCTCCATCCTTGAGAAAAGGCTTAAGATACACTAACCCCTCCTGCATAGCTTCGGCACACATCAGCACCTCAGGCACGAACATTTCTCCTGATGCCATTTTAGGTCCGACAATATTCATAGCTCCGATTAAACCTTCACTCACAATATCACGAACACTGATATCGGCTTGCATTGCTTGCTTAATCAGTTCTACAACTTCTTCTCCTTCACCCTCGATTACCAGCTCGCGAATTTTTGTTAACGTCATTTTCCATTCTCCTCTCAGCTATGTTTTATTCTAATAATCCTTTTCTGTAACTCTTCAAATATTGCTTGGTAAATGCGTCTTTATTCAGCAGCGCTTCTGTAGCAATAACCATGCTCATCATTTGCCTGTTCCCCGGATCAAGTATTGCCCCGTCCAGGCCGGCTGACATGCATAAAGTCAGGAAGGTTCTATTCAGAAGGCCTCTTTTAGGTAATCCGAAGGATACATTACTCAGGCCGCACATAAAATGCACAGTGGGATACAATTCTCTAATTCCTTTAATAGTGTCGATTACCACTATAGCCATATCGCCGCTTGTGCTAATAGGCTGAACCAGCGGATCTATGTAAATATTGCTAACCGGTATACCATCAGACTGCATTCTTTCGATAAGCTTAGCACCTACTTTGATCCTTGTTGCAGCAGCTTTTGGCATTCCATGTTCATCATCCATAACCAAAGCTACAATATTAGCCTGGTACTCTTTAACCAAAGGTATTATGGCATTATAGCGTTCTTCTTCCCCCGTGATCGAATTGATCATCGGCTGGCCTTTATGTACCCTAAGGGCTGCTTCCAGCGCCAAAGGATTAGGACTATCTATACAACAAGGCTTGGTCACTGCCTGCTGAACTGTTTGCACCAACCAGCGCAGGGCCTCTGCTTCCTCGTCAATTAACGTACCGCAGTTAACATCAATATAATCTGCTCCATTTTGTGCTTGCTCCAGGGCGCGTTGTTGGATAAAATCCACATCTCTGTTCTTGACCGCTTCAGTTACACCTTTAAGACTCGAGTTGATTTTTTCCCCAATGATTATCAATGTTTTATCCCCCATAATCCTTAGTTAAATCTAATTCCCGGCAGCCTGTCGTTGCAGCACCAAAGCCAATAAACTTAGCCAATCCCTCCCCTTTCTTAAACTATTATATTACTATTGTATCATTGCCATCGCATTGCCGGTTAGACACATCCCTGCTCGTTTTGATACAAACCAACCCAATCGAGCCAATTTTCTAAATGTTATAAAATTATGCCCAGGGCACTGCTCTCCGGGACACAGCCGGCAATATTCCATCAGCTTAAACACTGAACTTGCTGACAGCTTCCCGCAGGTCCATCGCCAGCTTAGCCAGACTCTGGCTGGAAGCAGCGATTTCTTCCATGGAAGCCGACTGCTCCTCGGTAGCAGCTGAAACTGTCTGGGCCTCGCCTGCTACCTTTTTACTCACTTGGTCAATCTTGGCCACCGCCCCCACAATTTGTTTACTGCCAATAGTCATTTGATCGATAGAATCAGAAACTTCCTGCAACTGTCCGGATACGCTGGTTACCAGTGTCACGATTTCCCCGAAATACTTGCCGGCAGCATTGACTGCATCGGCACCCACTTTAACTTCCCAGGTGCCTTCGTTCATGGCCAGCACCGCGTTGCTGGTATCTCCCTGAATGCCGCCGACCAGTGCGGCAATGCGCTTAGTTGCTTCCTGGGACTGTTCAGCCAATTTGCGTACTTCTTCGGCAACTACGGCAAAACCGCGTCCGTGTTCACCGGCCCGTGCGGCCTCAATAGCAGCATTGAGAGCCAATAGATTGGTCTGACTGGCAATGCCGGAGATGGCCTCTACAATCTGGCCTATTTCCTTGGACCTGTCACCCAGTTCGGCTACTACCCTGGCAGAGGCGTTGACAGTCTGTTGGATATGCACCATTTGGTTTACCGCTTGTTCCACTGACTTATTTCCCTCATTTGCTTTGTCAGCAGCCTGTGCCGATTGTGCCGCCACCTCACTGGTGGCAGTGGCTATCTGCGCAATGCTGGCCGACATCTCCCCGACCACTTCGGCGGCAGCGTCAGCTGCGGCAAGCTGCTCTTGTGCACCTGTCGCCACACCGGTGATGGATGCTGCTACTTGATTGGCAGCCAGGGCCGACTGGTCTGCACTGGCAGTCAGTTCTTCACTGGCAGCAGCCAATTGCTCAGCACGGGAGTGCATACCGGTAATAAGCACGCGCAGCTTCTCCCTCATTGCCCCAAAACCATTTGCCAGCTGGCCAATTTCATCGCCTGAATTAATTGTTGCTGAACTCTCCCGCAAATCGCCAGCGGCCAAACGCCGGCATTCATCGACAAGTTGGCTAATAGGCCTGGTAAAGTGCTTCGCGATAAACATCGCAATGAAAACCGTAATGAGTATGGTAATTACCATAGTGATTACTATTGATTTGGCTAAGTTTGCCGCAGTTGCAGTTATTTCCGCCTCCGGGATTGCTGAACAAATTTTCCACCCTAACCGTGGTGATGTATAATAAAACAAATATTTTTTCTCGCCATTCTCAGTAAACAAAACATAGCCCTGATCAAGCCTGGCAATTTGCTCATACACATCATATCCGGCTTCATTGTACCTTTTAAATACCTTGTCCTGAGCAGGGTTGGTTATCACCGTTCCGTTTTTATCAAAGAGAAAAACATAGCCAGCCTCCCCTACTTGAATCTTAGCCATTGATTCCACTAAATGTTTAAGGGATACATCTATACCAATAACTCCATAAGGCTTATTCTGCTCATCCACAAGAGCCACAACCGAACCGATGGATATATCGTTACTGGTAACTGCTTTATACGCGTCAGTCATCGCCGGTGTTCCCGGCTGAGCCATAGCTGCTTTATACCAGGGCCGGGTACGCGGATCAAACTTAGTATTTTTTCCTCGGGGAGGTACTTGCATATATCCGCCATTGCCCCGCCCCATATAGACGGAAGCTACATAGGGATGGCTTTTAGTAAAGTTCTCAAATACTTTTAATATCTGTGCCTCTTCAGCTTTCGTATTGTACTTAAAGGTTGCCTCATTGGCCTCTAAGAAGTTATTGAACTCGCTATCATTTCTAGTCCTCACAATCTCATTTGCAGCAAGCATTTTAACATTGTACTCGGTATCTTTGAAAAAGTCTGAAATACTTGAATCAATTTGAGTGAGCTGCGATAGACTGGTACTGTATGCAGATTCAAAAGTCTGCTTTTCTATATACCAACTGATATATATACCTAAAGCAATCAAGGGTAGAATTGACACTGCACTTAATGAAATCAACAGCTTGTTTTTCAGGGACAGAGCATGCTGAAAAGTACCTTTGAGCTTATACATCTACTAACATCCTCCACTCTCATTTGTGCACCCATGCCGGACTCTGCAACTACGAGGTTGGCAAACAAATCGCCATTATAATTTGCCCACTCAAATTTCCCCGCCGGGGAAATTGAGTGGGCTTGAGCTATGCGGTATGAATCACCTGTGACAGTTTTTCAACTATTTTTGCTGACGGCAAAAGTCAACCGCTGCCGCACCATCGGCAGCATAACCGTCTGCACCGATTGCACGGGCAAAATCCTCAGATACGGGTGCACCGCCAATAAGTACTTTTACACTGCCTCTTAGTCCCTTTTCTTCCAGTAACTCAATGGTTTTTCTCATGTTGGGCATGGTGGTGGTAAGTAAAGCAGCCAAGCCCAGCACATCCGGTTTATGTTCGGCAACGGCCTCGGCAAAGCTTTCGGCTGACACGTCTATGCCGAGATCGACAACCTGGAAGCCGGAGCTTTCCAACAGCATTTTTACTAAATTCTTGCCAATATCATGCAAATCGCTCTCAACTGTACCCAGGACGGCCTTACCCGCACTCTCCATGTCGCCTTCCACAATGAGCGGCTTTAATATATCCAAGCCGATGTTCATTGTTTTGGCACTCAGCATGACTTCCGGCATAAACATTTCGCCGCTTTTAAATCTAGGGCCTACAATACCCATCCCTGATAATAAACCGTTTTTAATTATATCCATGGGCGCCGCGCCCTGATCAAGCATTTGGGCAATCAGTTTCGGCACTTCCTTATGCTGACCCTCAATTACCGCATCTTCAATGTCTTCAAAATTAATCACTTTTCCCTCTCCTCCTGTTTAGTCAATCCACTTCTGAAACATTGCCTGATTGAGCTTTATAAAAATTATATCATTGCCCACGCATTACCGATTCAACGCATACCTGCTCGTTTTGATGCAATCCAATCCATAATATCAAATATTTAAAATGTTCAGAATTTCACCAGTACTATTGCTCTGCGAATATATATAGAACGTAAAGATGGCACAGTTATTACATTCAATACTGTGCCATCACGCTGCAATCTAGTACCTCGTCGCACCCAATTCTTTGGATTAAATCCTTGCTATCTAATCTCAATTTTTAGATGCGGCGAAGTACTGCTTTTAATTAACACCCTTAAGTTTGATATTTTTGCTAAAACTCAAACTTTTTCTTACGATACGCTGCTAAATACTTACCGCAATACTCATCCTTGCCCCGTAATGCCTCGGCAGCGATTACGCCGGCCATGAATTCCTTATCCAGCGGATTGGTAATCATGCCATCAAGCCCCCGGTCGATTGCCATGATACCAAATGTCCGGTTTAAGAACTTGCGTTCCGGCAGACCAAAAGAGATATTGGAGAGACCGCACATGGTATGAACTCCGGGATAATCAGTCATAATTGTTTCTACCGCTTGTAAAAACTCAACACCGTATAGATCACTGGTCGATAAGGGCTGCACTAACGGATCGACATAAATATTGTCAAGCGCAACTCCATTTTTAGTCAGTTCATTGATCAGCTTGTCGGCAATTTTAACCCTGGCCGCTGCCGTTTCCGGCATCCCCTCATCACTCATGCATAATGCAACAACTTTAAAGCCTGTTCCGGCAAGCAAGGGTAAGAACACATCATACCGTTCTTTCTCCAGGGAAACAGAATTCAGCATAGGTACACCCCGGTGAGCAGACAAAGCCGCTTCAATCGCCTTAGGGTCCGGACTGTCAATACAGCATGGTGCCTCTACAGCTTGCTGCACATTGGTAATCAACCATTTCAGATACTCAGCTTCTTCCCCAACAAAAACACCTGCATTGACATCAATATAATGAGCTCCGGCTGTAAACTGCTCGGCAGCAACCTGCTGGATATACACACTGTTGGCTTCTTTAATCGCTGTTTGAATCAGCTTGCGGCTTGCATTTATCAACTCGCCGACTATTAACAAATGAATCACTCCCGTGACAGTTTTAAGAGACTTAAACTATTGTTGCTGGCGGCAAAAATCAACCGCTGCCGCACCATCGGCAGCATAACCGTCGGCACCGATTGCACTGGCAAAATCCTCTGATACAGGTGCACCGCCAACAAGTACCTTTACACTGCCTCTTAGTCCCTTTTCTTCCAGTAACTCAATGGTTTTTCTCATGTTGGGCATTGTGGTGGTAAGTAAAGCAGCCATGCCCAGCACATCCGGTTTATGTTCGGCAACAGCTTCGACAAAGCTTTCGGCTGACACGTCTATGCCGAGATCGACGACCTGGAAGCCGGAGCTTTCCAACAGCATTTTTACTAAATTCTTGCCAATGTCATGCAAATCGCTCTCAACTGTACCCAGGACGGCCTTACCCGCACTTTCCATGTCGCCTTCCACAATGAGCGGCTTTAATATATCCAAGCCGATGTTCATTGTTTTGGCGCTCAGCATGACTTCCGGCATAAACATTTCGCCGCTTTTAAATCGCGGGCCTACAATACCCATCCCTGATAACAAACCGTTTTTAATTATATCCATGGGCGCTGCACCCTGCTCAAGCATTTGGGCAATCAGCTTCGGCATTTCCTTATGCTGACCCTCAATTACCGCATCCTCGATGTCTTCAAAATTAATCACTTTATCCTCTCCTCCCAGCCTTTATTCAGTATTAAGAATGTAGCGCTATGATGTAACCCGGAGCAGAGGTTAAGTGTCAACATCGTAGCGCTAACTGTAGCATGGTATCAGCGATTATTTAATACTATCTAGTCAATCCAATTTTGCAGCATGCCTGGTACTGTCGCAACTATTTCTTTTTCTACGTTCTTGTCTATCCATACAGGCTTGTGGGTTGCCAGAATTTCTTTAGCCACTCTCCGCGCCCGCTCTCTGGCATCAAGCGAACCATTCATTTCCCACCTTGATCTTGAGTTGCGGTCTGACGCCTTGTTATAGAAGAACTCTTGCTTCATATGCATGGTTGTATGGTCATTGGCTAAGTAATTTCCCGCAGGGCCAACTTCATTAATTATATCCACGGCAAGCGTCTCGTCGTTTACCTCAATTCCCTTGACGGCCCGCATAGCCATCCCGATTATATCGTCATCCATAACATATTGCTCAAACGCAATACTAAGGCCGGATTCTATGAGACCCGCGGCATCATGGATGTAATTGGAGCCTGACAGCGCCGCTAACATGATGGTCGCCATACTCTCATACCCGGATTGGGCATCAGGTATTTTAGATTCGGTTACACCGGCGGTAGTATAGTTGGGTAAATTATAGAAGCGGGACAATTGGGCGCAGGCTGCGTTCATAAGCCCCATCTCAACCGAACCAAAACAGAACGCCCCTGTCCTTAAATCAGTGGTAGTAGGAACACAGCTGTACAATACCGGATGACCGGGATTGAGGATTTGTGTAAGCAGTACGCCGCTTAATGCTTCGGCATTCATTTGTACTAACGTTCCGGCCAGAGTTCCGGGGGATGTGGTTCCGGCCATTGGTGCGCACGGTGTTGCCAGCGGTAAGCCGGTCTCTATCGCCGCTATCATTAACTCCGTATAATCTCGATCCATTACCAGCGGGCTCATTATACAGGTAATCAGCGAGATAAACGGATTTTTCAGCAGCGCTTCACGGCTGCCGGCGATCATTGCCGCATAATTGGCTACATTTTTTACCCCTTCCGGTGTATACACGCCGCCCATAACATGTTTGCCGGTGTTACGGATAGCCGCATAAAATCTGTTTACATCAATGTCTTTCTTCTCAAGCTCGGTGGGAAGGCACGAGATTACATAGAAGTGAATATTATCTAAAGCATCAACCAGCCGCGCTGCCATCTGGACATCTTCAATTGTTGATGCTCTCCGGTTGCCGGTATCTATATCAAGCACATTAACGGCCGTTCCGCCGGTACCGATATATACCTTGAATCCGTCCAGTTCTAAATTATGGCGCTCTTCTCTCCCATGCAAGGTAATTTTCGCCGGTGCCGTTTTAATCTTATCCTTTATCCAGCCTTCACTGGCCCTGACGATCTGTCTCTGGAAATCAACTTCGGCCCCGGCGTCATGGAAAGCACGCAAGGCCCTTTCGGAATGCACCTGCATACCTGCATTCTCATAGACCTTCATGGTAGCTGCATGAATTTGCTCAATTCCGGCCTGAGTCAAGGGCTGGTAAATACCGCCAACTAGTCCGCCGGGGAAATGATTTATCGGGCGTCTTGGTTGTCTCGCCATTTTCTATCAGCTCCTATATTTTTCAGTAACTAGTTACATCCAGTGTGGTTCATCCCAAAGGACAAGTTCTTGCCCGATGCCCATTTTGCGGGCGTTATGATAAAGTGTATGGCCCCAGGCCGCATCTTCAACAGGCATACCACCGATAATCAGGATAAAGCGTTCCGCTTCGTTCGTTCTGCCAAGTTTCTTGCCGCAGGCGATTTGACTGAGGCTGACCAAATCGGTTTCCTTCATTTTGCCTTCTTCACAGAGACGGAATACGCTTGCACCCGGGAAGCCAAGACGTTTTGCCGGCGAAATTTTCTCTTCTTCCTCTTTCCAGGCTAAATGCATTTTTATCTCGTCGAACACAACACGGGATGAAATAAACAGTTCATCGGGAATGTCGGCTGTGCCTTGAGTTGCAATCATCGCATTAGGCTTAACCCATTCTGTTTTTATAACAGGTTTTGCATTGCCCGCGGTTGCGATGGTAATCACGTCAGCAGCTCTGACGGCTTCTTCCATCGAGCCTACAGCTTCAAACCGGAATCCGAGTTCGCTGCTCATCTGAGCACAAAATGCTTCGGCTTTCTCCCGCACCAGGTCGTAAACCACTGCCTTGGTCAAGTGGGGAAGTGCGGCCTTCATACAAGTAATAGTCGCCCGTCCCATAACACCTGCGCCAATAACGGCAGCTACTTTGGCATCTTTGCTGGCAAGATACTTTGCTCCGACCGCTGGCACAGAACCTGTTCTCATGGCGCTAAGCAGATTGCCGGACATATGGGCAAATGGCTCGCCGGTCTCCACATTATTCAAAGTTACCATTAAGACCGACCGGGGAAGACCGCGTTGTGTATTCTCAATATTTGAGCCGTACCATTTACAAGCACAAAGGTTAAATCTACCACCCAAATAGGTAATCATCGATAAAAAACGACGGTCAGGACCAGCCACAGGCATATTGGGGAAACGTTTTTCTTCAGGGAAGTAAATCCGCTGACCATGCTCGTTCTCACATATCCCGCCCATGATGTAGTCGCCTTCTCCGACTACCTTAAACATATCATCAATTGTCTCAACACATTGTTTACCGTCAAGGACTCCCGCCTTCAACATGTCTTGCTCGGATAAATACAGAAAAGATGTCTTTTTACCAGCCATAATAATCATCCCTCCAACAATATTTACCTCGCCTTAAGAAAGCAATAGCTAGGCTTTCTTGTTATCTATAACCGAGGTTACTATCTGTTATCGCAATAACCATGCCAACCAGGATAACAGGCTGCGAAAATTTGAAAAGGCTTACATTACAAGGTTTTTTAGACATTCTATCATTCAGCAGCCTAGCGGAATTCTAAAATGTTCTCAAAATGTTCTCAATATATTATCAAATTGGTGTTCTCCTGATAAGAACATAAGAATAACCGCTGTCTCGTATGTTAAATAGCCACCTCACAGCTGACTTCAGTTCTAATTCCACTCCATAAGTCTTTCACCGCCACAATGGTTTTTGCCGGATTTGTTTTAAAATGCCGGGAAAACACGTCAATAAAAATTTCACGGTCTTTTATATCGGCAAGGTACACGGTAAAATGCAAAATATCATCTGCGTCCGCACCGATTTTTTCTATAACCAGCTTTAAATTATTGAGAGTTATATCTGCTTCTGCTGCGATATCGCCTTTAACTAAATCCCCGCTATACGGATCAATAGAACAAGACCCGGAAAGATAGGCGATCCCATTATAAATAGTGGCTCTGGGACTCCAGGCAAACCCAAAATCATCCTTGGTCAAGGTTTTGACTTTCCCCATTTTACCCTCCTTTATCATCATAGTAATTTTGAGAACAACGCTGCACTATTTGGGAGTAATTTCTACCATGCCGGTACTGCCATCAATTTTAACCCAATCGCCGGTTTTAATAATTTTCACCGGATCATCTTCCCCAAAATCAACAACAGCCGGTTTTTCCAAGGATACAATCGCAACCCCTATGCGCGAGTCAATTTTAGTTACTACCCAACCTGCCGGAGCATTGCCATATATTTTTGTGGCCTTGAAGTGACAAGACCAGCCACACGAGCCTTTAGAACACGGCAATACTAAAACTTTATCCTTAATGCTTTTTCCTCTGTTGGGATTACCGTGTTCATAAATGACGCCGTCAGAATCACCTAAAGCCCCCGTATTGCCGGCAATGCTATCCGGACAGACCAAGGCTTCGCCTTCAGCAATACCGGCAAATGCGGGTCTGCCTTTTAAAATGATTTTCTTCATTGTCAGGCCTCCCATCTTCCTAAAATTGCTGCATCAACGCATTTTAACATTTCCCCGCAATATATGGTCGCAGCGGTTTGTGCTCTCAGTCCCTTCGCTTGCTTAACGCCACTGAGTACCATTGCTTTGGCATGCTTGTGGGATTCCTCTTTCATAACGATCGGACAAGTGCTGTCAAATAGCTTGGCCCCGCTTGCTTCAATTGTCTGTGTGAAGCCATTGTAGTCGGCCAGGGCTTGATTGGATTTAGTGGTCCAAAACCACAATTCAACACCTTCTTTGACCTTTTTCCCTTGTAAATATTGGGCAAAATCTCTAATTTCTTCAATACTGAGATGCGGGCAGCCAATACTGACAAAATCTACAGGGCCACTGCCGGGGTCGCACACCATGTTGTAAGTGTCGTCATAATCTTTTTGGGTAATGGTAAATG
>POVV01001044.1_pt1 | contig 11925 bp, 10 predicted proteins | sample 1560271 | NCBI WGS metagenome assembly POVV01 (sample SAMN08337232, study PRJNA429181) | Bioreactor metagenome, whole genome shotgun sequencing project. | biome: cows' rumen and soil; feature: anaerobic; isolation source: anaerobic chemostat enrichment culture, galacturonate as sole carbon... | reverse complement strand
GTCCATACCTGCAACCGCAAGCTCCACAGCCTTGCCAAAGCCTACGATTCCCGGCACATTCTCTGTTCCTGCACGGCGTTTTCTCTCCTGTGCACCTCCATGAATGAAGGAACGGGATTTGATGCCGCTTCTGATATAGAGAAAACCAATGCCCTTGGGTCCGTTGATCTTATGGCCGCTGGCACTGAGCATATCGATATGGTACTCATCCACATTAATGGGCATATGGCCAAATGACTGGACCGCATCTGTGTGGAATAATATTCCCCGTTCTTTTGCAATCTCTCCGATTTCTTTGATCGGTTCTATGGTTCCTATCTCATTATTAGCAAACATAATAGAAATGAGGATGGTGTCAGGGCGGATCGCTTTTTTAAGCTCCTCCAGCTTTATAACCCCATTTTCATCTACATTTAAATAGGTTACATCAAAGCCCTGCTTCTCCAAATACTCACAGGTGTGAAGCACGGCGTGGTGTTCGATTTTACTGGTGATGATGTGTTTTCCTTTTGAAGCATAAGCCTCAGCAGTTGCAATCAGTGCCCAGTTATCAGACTCTGAACCGCCTGCCGTAAAATAAATCTCGTTTGCCTTGGCTCCCAGAGCGTTTGCAATGGTTTCTCTGGCTCCTGAGACGGCCTTTTTCGAGATGCCGGAAAACTCGTATACGGAGGATGGATTTCCATAATACTCCGTAAAATAAGGCAGCATGGCTTCCACGACCTCTGGCCGCGTTTGGGTAGTCGCTGCATTGTCAAGATAAATCAATTGCTTCATAATTGTTAGTTCCGCCTTTCTGTAGTCCTAAAGTTAAAAGCTTCATCTACAAATTCTATTATACACACATTTCCTAGAATTTCAATAGGAATGATTCTCATTATAGTTACAGTTCTGCCATGCATAAAAATTTGTACAATCGGAGTTGGTATAACTGAACTGCAACAGATGTCATGAACAAGAAACCCTTTCCATATATTTATAATAATTCTCATTTTCAGGAGATTGCATGAATGATTCTCTGAAATTTCCCCGAAAACTTTCGCCAAGAAAATATGCGCTTCTCACCGGCACCCTTCTTTTGACTTCTGCCGGGCTGATCACCCGGTTGTTAGGCTTTTTTTACCGGATTTTTCTCTCACGGACCATTGGCGCAGAAGGACTTGGAATCTTTAACCTGATCCATCCGGTGTTTGGCGTCTGCTTTGCCTTATGCGCCGGTTCCATTCAGACCGCCATATCCCAGTCCGTAGCCGCTAATGTGAGAAAAGGCCGTTCCATTTTCCGAACCGGCCTTATTATTTCAGTGGCTATTTCCATGATCCTGGCATATGCCATCATCCGGTTTAAGGACTTCCTGGCCGTCAATATCCTGATGGAACCCCGCTGTGCCCCTCTTCTTCTCTTTATTGCGGTATCCGTCCCCTGTGCGGCCATTCACGCCTGTATCAATGGTTACTATTATGGTATGCAGCGCCCTCATGTCCCGGCATCTGCTCAGGTGATCGAACAGTTTATAAGAATCGGAGCCGTGTTCCTCATTGCAGATATCATGATAGAATCCGGGATTAAAATCACTGTCCAGCTGGCAGCCATGGGGCATCTGATAGGAGAAATTGTCTCTTCTCTTTATACGATTACGGCCTATCGCTTTTTTTCACCAAAAATGCCCGAAGGCGTCACAGCGGTTGCTTCTTCCTTCCATGAAACTGCTCCCGGGCTTATGCACCTGGCAATGCCTCTTATGGGGAACCGCCTGGTCTTAAATATCCTTGCAAGCGCTGAAGCTATCCTGATTCCCAGCAGACTGCAGATGTCAGGACTTTCTGATTCAGGGGCATTTTCCGTATACGGTGTTTTAACCGGAATGGCTTTGCCCTTTATTTTGTTCCCTTCCACCATTTTTAATTCCCTGGCCGTTCTTTTGCTTCCAACGGTAGCCGAGGCCCAGTCAGAAGGGAACGACCGGAGGATCGGTGATGCCATTTCCATGTCACTGCGTTACTGCCTGTATGTGGGAATCCTGTGCATCGGCATCTTCACCCTGTTCGGTAATGACTTGGGTGTCAGCGTATTTAAGGATAATACCGCCGGAACCTATATGACCATTTTAGCATGGCTTTGTCCCTTCCTCTATCTGGTGACCACCATGGGAAGTATTTTAAACGGCCTGGGAAAAACCTCTGTCACCTTTGTCCAGAACGCCATAGCACTGTTAATGCGTTTAGGATTTGTTCTCTTTGGTATTCCCAAATATGGGATCTTAGCCTATCTGGTGGGAATGCTGGCAAGTGAGCTGCTCCTGGCTATGATGCATGTACTGACTCTGCGGAAAAAAGTCGATTTTGTGTGGAACGCTTGGGATATGATCCTAAAGCCTGCGGCCCTGATGGTACTCGCCATTGGTATCTACTTTGCGGTGTTTTCCGTAGCAGATCCATTTCAGAGCATGCCATTATTTATAAAAACAGCATTCCATATTACTATATTAAGCATTTTCTATCTGGTACTCCTCCTTGGTGCCCATATTATGAAAGGGGATAAATCCAGGGACCTATAAGGATCAGATGATTCCTTTTATGAGGATTTACATGTACATAATAGAAAAGTAAAAACGGACTGTCAAATGGCAGCCCTTCGTATAACAGTATTGTATCAGTTTTGAACGTGTGGCGTAGCGTATAGCTACGCCATTTTTTTATCTGTTGGCCTTTCCCAATGTTTTAGAAATAAATCAATCACTATCTTTTTTTAAAGAATAGACAGCTGCAATAAAGCTGATTGCACCTAGAACAAGAAGAAGCCCTCCCGTATAATACAATTGAAACCAATCAATTATTGTTCCTTGTACCAGCATTCTAAGACTATTAACAACATGGGTGAACGGGTTAATCATTGCTGCTATTCGGAATCCCCCCTGAAGCTGCTCAAAAGGCATTAATGCCGAACTGACAAAAAACAACGGCAAAGTGAATGTATTTATAAGTGCAATAAAAGAGTTTTCGTCTGGCAGCGTAAGGCTGATGGTATAAGAGACAGCTGCCACAAATACCACCGCAAGAAACAGCAATACTGCTATGGAAAGTATTCCACTTATTCCGGAAGCAACTCGCACGGACATTAGAAAAGCAATGCCCATTAAAATTGCAATTTGGATAAATGACAGGACAGCGGCATCTAAAATATGAGCAAGTATAACAGAGCTCCTTCTCACGGGGGAAATCATAATTCGGTAGAAACTGCCTCCTGTTTTCAGGGAATAATTGGCGATTCCGCTTACGCCGGAGCTGGACAGTACACCCATGACCAAGATGCCGGGGAGGATAAAAGCAGTGTAATTTTCTTCTGCTTTACCTCCGTTAAATATAGTGCTGAACAATAAAAGCCAAATGAGCGGCTGAACCAATGTCATAATAATAGTTACCGGATTTTGAAAGCGCCATTTTATGCTTCTCCAAAAAAGATTATAAGTTTGCATAGCGAACACCCCCTTCATTTTTTCGTGTAAGAGACAGAAAGATATCATCAAGGCTGGGTATTACAACTCCAATTGAGGAGTAATAAATTCGTTTGTCTGACAAGAATTGATTCAGAGTGTAAAAGTCCTTTTTCGCGTCATACGTATTTGCATAAATGGTATTTTGCTCTTGTCGTATTCCTTTTACAAATGGCAGATTTAAAATCTGCGTCACTATTTCCTGCTGCTTTTCTGGATTATCCAAATCAATACGAACAATATTTTTGCGGGTATGTTCCCGTAAATGTTCCGGTGTATCCTGTACCAGTTCATGTCCGTCCTTCATAATACATACCGTATCACTTAACATATCGGCTTCTTCTAAATAATGAGTTGTGAGAAAAACGGTTGTACCAAACTGTGTTTTGATTGTTTTAATGACTTCCCACATGGCTTTTCTTGATTCAATATCCATTCCTGCCGTTGGTTCGTCAAGAAATAGAATCTTGGGATATGACATCATACTCATGGCAATATCCAAACGCCGTTTTACACCTCCGGAATATGCTGTCACCTTGTGCTTTTCATATTCTTTTAAAAGAAATGCAGCAATAAGAGCGTCCATGCGCTTGGTAGCAGTCATTCTGTCCAGCTTGTGAAGCCGGCTTTGAAACAGCATGTTTTCCCGCAGGGATAAGTGATCGTCAATGGATACCTTTTGAGCAACGCAGGAAATATCGGCTCTGACAGAATTCTGTTCTGTAATCACATCATGACCTAGAACTGATACCAGCCCGCTTGTAGGTTTTAAAAATGTTGTCAGGATATTAATTAGTGTCGATTTACCTGCTCCGTTCGGCCCCAGCAAAGAAAATATCTCTCCTGTTGAAACTGAAATGCTTACATTGTCAAGCGCCTTTTTACCGCTTGCGTACTCTTTTGATAGATTATTAACTGAAATAGCCTCCAAATCTATACCTCCTTTTCTCTTTGTACTAAGCGTACAGTATCGTACGATGCTAGAGTCAATAGACATAGAAGAAATTTATAAGACAAAAAAATCGCTGCTTATTCAGCAACGATAAAATGAATACGTTATTTGCTTCTAATTGGAAAACATACTTCTGTAATCAGATTGTCCGGGTCGGGTTCCGTTTCAGGAGAAACATGATAGATATTGAAGATTGGACCATCAAACTCGTAACCATTTTCTAAAATCCAATTTGCAATTGCTTCATTTGCTTCGGCAAGTTGAATATAGCCACCCTTGTAAGTTAATGTTGCGGCGGTAACCACAGGTACGATTTTGAATTTTACAATATCTGTACTTCTATAATTTCCAACAACGGCTCTTTGAACTTCTACATCAATTTCATGCTCTGCAAATCCTTCATTATGGAAGATGGCAATGTTGTAGCTTGGATTAGCAAACTGTACGTCTTGTTTCCCAATATTCTCTGACAATTCCTTCCACAGAATACCCTCCTGATTATATGCAGCAATCGTACTGCGATAACTTATGACATTTCTTTTAGGAAGTTCCTTAATCGCTATGTTAAATCTGGAAAGTGAGGAACTCTTGTCAAGACCCTTTATGGTTGTTTGAAGCAACAGTAATTGCTTTTGCATTGTCTCAATTTCTTCTTGTTTTTGAGCGGCTTGAAGAGTCAAATAACGTTTTAGGCTATCTTCATGATTGTATTCTGATAGAATGTCCTTGATAATGGACAACCCAAACCCCATATTTTTTAGTGCCTGTATGCGATTGGCCATAGGGAGCTGTTCTTCGCTGTAATAGCGGTAACCTGTAAATTCATCTATATGCACCGGAAGGAGCAATCCTATTTCATTGTAGTGCCGGAGCATAAAAATACTTATCTTTGATAATGCAGAAAAATCTCCGATTTTGAGCATAGACATCACCTCCTTGCAGTTAAACCAAACTGCATGTATTTATCATAAACTATAACACTATGCCAGAGTCAATAGTTCTCCTAAACATTTCATAAATTATCCGTTTGGTAGATTTCAATCCCATTGTTTTAGTGTTAGCTACCGTACAACGTGAAAGGAAGCGTATCATTCGCATTGAACGATACGCTTCCTTTCTTACATATCTTACTCGGCAGTGCCTATAAACAGTTTAATTTATACTGTCTTACAGGACTGTCAGAATACCGTTTTTCTAAATATACTTTTAGTCGATCCCCACCATTACAGAAGTCGCTTTAATGATGGCATAGGCATCCTTTCCGACTTCCAATCCCAAGTCCTTCACCGCCGCCATGGAAACTGTAGACGATACGATATTACCGCCGCCGATATCAATGGTTACAATGGCGTTTACAGCACCTGTTTCAATTCCTACAACTTTTCCCTTAAACTGATTTCTTGCACTGAGTTTCATCTCATATGCCTCCTCTCATCCAATCCTGGCCTATGGAAATATACTTCGGTACACCCTTACGCCCGTTAAAACGGGGCGGGCTCTGCCAAAAAAGCATGGCAGAAAAGTGGAAATATATAGAAGTAATTATGGATTGCAGGCCAGAAGATTATACTGCTTTTTCATAAAATGATTGTAAGCATTTCTATTCTCATTGTCAACCGGTTCTCACAAGCACTAAAGCAAAAGCAGGAGGTCTTCCTTGGGAAACTTGATAAATGGCGGAATATTTTGAAGCTTTCCTTCTTCAAAGTCCATTTTATCCTGGATCCACCAGATCTTTGAGGAGGTTTTATCGTCTGAGTTCTGGAACAGGTACTGCCTTTGGAACGGCGTATCGGCAAACCCAGCCAATTCAATTCCCATGACATTTTCCTCTGACCGCTCCTGGACCGGAATCAGGTTATGGCCCCTGATACCTACGTACTTAATGGAATCTCCGATTTTTTCCTCTGTTATAAGCCTTATTTTCCATTCACAGGCATAAAGCTCATAATCACTTATTTTCTCTATGGATGAAATGTTTTTGCAGCCTGTCAGCTTTGCAGCTTCCATTCTTTCCGGTCTGCGGAAAATATCTTTTGTACAGCCTTTCAATATGGTCTTTCCTTCTGAAAGGAGCATCATATGGTCACAGAATTTGTAGATTTCATCTCTGGAATGGGATACCATGAGAACATCGCCGCTATAGTCCCTGATCAGTTCCAGCATTTCCATCTGAAGCGTATCCTTTAAAAAGCCATCTAACGCAGAAAACGGCTCATCCAGCATAATTATATCCGGCTTGTATAAAAGCATGCGGGCAAGGGCCACTCTTTGCTGCTGCCCTCCCGATAGCTGGGAGGGATATCTTTTTTCCAGCCCTTCCAGCTGAAAGCGCCTTAGCTGCTCAGCGACAAGAGGAAGCTTATCCCGTTTTTTTCCTGGAATCACAATACTTAAGTTTTCCTCTACCGTCATGGTGGGAAACAAGGCATAGTTCTGAAACAGGTAGCCGGTACGGCGTTCTCTGGCAGGCAGATTGATCCCCTTTTCCGAATCAAACAGCACCTTCCCGTTTAAAACGATCCGGCCCTGATCCGGTTTTTCAATTCCTGCCACGCATTTTAGAGTCATGCTTTTCCCGCAGCCTGAGGCTCCCAGGATCCCCATGCAGCCAGCCTCAGTTTCAAAATCCACATTTAATTCAAATCCTGAAAACTTTTTTCGGATGTTTACCTGCAATGCCATATCAAATCCACCTGTTCACATGTTTCATATTTTTTCCGGATATATAATTTATAACAGCAACAATAAAAAAAGACAAGATAACAATGACACATACCCAGAAACCTGCCGTATCCCAGTTTCCTGCCGCAACTTCAGAAGCAATTGCAACGGAAACCGTTCTGGTCTTTCCAAGAATGTTTCCTGCCAGCATGGCGGTCGCCCCGTATTCTCCGATGGCTCTGGCAAAGGCGAGTACGGTCCCGGAAGCCAGTCCAGGAGCCGCAATGGGAACGATGATCCTCCAGAATATCTTTCTCTCCGAAAGGCCCAGGGTCCTTCCCGCATGAATCATGTCAACGTCCACCTGCTCAAAAGCTGCTCTCGCATTCCGGTACATCAAAGGAAATGCGATAACAAAAGCAGCTATGACACAGCCTGGCCATGTCTGTACCATCTTTATGTTAAATTCCTCAAAAAGAAATTTGCCGAAGGGCCTTCGTAGGCTGAAGATCAGCAGTAGGAAGAACCCTGCCACAGTAGGTGGGAGTACCAAAGGCAATGTTAAAATACCATCTACAATGGATTTTGCCGTGTTATTCAGCTTCATAATCAGTCTTGCTGCGCCTATCCCCAGAAAAAATGTCAGCACCGTTGCCAGAATCCCCGTTTTAAAAGAAATAAAAAGGGGACTCCAATCTATTGTTTTCATCAGATCAAGCATAGATTTTCACCCCCTTTTTATGTAATATTTATTTTGAAGATTTTGCAAATCCGGCATCTGTAAACAGTTTCATAACGCCTTCATCGTTTACCAGAAACTCTTTAAAATCAGCGGCTGCCTTTGCCTGCCCCTCTGATGCCTCCTTGTCAATGATGAGGCCCACCGGATAAACAGCAGGATCGATCATGCTATTATCTGCTTCTGCAATGATTTCAACCTTATCCGCCATGGAAGCCGCATCGGTTGCATATACAACCCCTACTTCATTGCTTCCTTCTGCAACAGCTGTTAAAACAGCAGTAACATTAGCTCCTTCGTTGATTTCTATCTTCATTACCTGATCAAGGGTTCCCAGATTGGTGAACAGCTTCCTCGCATACTGGCCGACTGGCACATCCTCTCCTGCGAGAGCAAGGCTTGATGCCTTTGTAATATTGTCAAAACCAGTTACCTCAGTTTTCCCATCCTTTGGCTTAATCAGAACAATCTTATTCTCAAGCAGATTGCTGATAGATCCGTCAACTACAAATCCGTCTTCTTTTAACGCATCCATCTGCTTGGTTGCCGCAGAAAAGAAAATGTCACACTGGGCGCCTTCTTCGATCTGAGTCTGAAGAGTGCCGGAGCTGTCTGCATTGTATATTATGTTTACATTTGGATAATCTTTTTCATAAGTTTCCTTGATCTTTTCCATTGTGTTTTTTAAACTGGCCGCAATAAAGACATAAAGGTCTTCCTTATCTGCCTTTGCCTCGGTGGTTTCTTCTGCCTTTTTAGTTTCCTCAGCCTTACTGGCTTCCTCTGCTGCAGTTGTCTGATCCGCCTGCGTAGCCTTTGTACCGGTTGAACTGCACCCCGCAACCGTACCGGCAGCAAACATAGCTGCCATCATTACTGCCAGTAATTTCTTTCCTGGTTTCATAATACTTCCTCCTGGTTTTTGAACAATAATATTAATTGTTGTTCATTTTAATTATGTTTTGTTGGGTTTTGTCCCGTTTGGTAATTACCAATTCATTTTAGATGAAATTTAATGGAATGTCAATGCCAATCTAATTATATAATAACATCGGGAATTAAACCGGCTTTTGCAGCTTTGATTGACAATGAAATGAAATATGCTATAACTATTTATAACTGATGAAAACTACAAGATATAAAGAGGAAACCGTATGGAAAAAATATATACCACCCAGGAAGTCGCCGATCAGCTTAAAATTAAAAAATCCACTGTTTATGAACTGATAAAGAGGGGAGAATTAAGAGCAAATAAGGTAGGCAAGCAGATAAGGATCAGCCAGGATCAGCTGGATGAATACTTAAAGGTTCCAAACAGCGGCAGCTCTTTCCAGGCTGATGAGCCTCTTCCCGGGATCATGGATATCCCCCTTTTTACCGCTGATTCCGCGATCCGGCAGATGGATTACCTTCTTAACGCCAGCGGCCTGATCATAAGCAGCCAGGAATCCAGAGTTGTGGAACTGTTTCGCAGCCAGCTGAGCCTTCGTCCGGACAGCCTTCCCATCCTGCATTCCTATATGAATGATTATAACAGCCTGTATTCCCTGTACTATGAAAAGACCCATATGGCCCTCACCTCTTTCTGCACCCTCCGGGAAGGACAGGAAATCCAGCAGATTCAAAGCCTGCTGCCAGGAAAGGAAATCGTAATCCTCCATATCTGCAGCCTGCAGGCAGGTTTTTATATCAGAAAAGGAAATCCAAAGGGCATACACACTTTAAAGGATTTATGCCGGCCGGATATCCGGTTCATAAACAGGGAGAAGGGAAACGGGTACCGGATCTATATGGACTCCAGCCTTTCAGCCCAAAGCATTGAAAAGACCGCTATCCCCGGATACCAGAGGGAATGCCTCTCCCATATGTCATCCGCGAATGCGGTCGCATCGGGAGCCGCCGATGCGGGCATCGGCGATATCTCCCACCTGGCTGCATACCCGCAGCTGGATTATGTCCCACTGTCCTCCGCCTCCATGGACTTAGTCTTTTCTAAAGAAGCTTTGAACCATCCGGCCTTTCAAAGAATTGCGGACACGATTAGTTCTAAGGAATTTAAAAGCGGTCTTCTTCCATTTAATGGTTATGAAATTGGCAAGACTGGTAATTGTACATTTGTGGATCACTGACAACTTTTTCCATTGATATTAATTATTCATAAAGATTTTAGTTGCACTCGCAACTAATTATGTGTTAAACTAGTCATGATCTAAAAAGAGTCTGCAGGCTCATGCACAATTCTGTGCAAATTATCATTCTTAAGAATCCCTATCATTAAAGACGGACAACAGGAGGTATCTCTTTGAATCAAAAATTAAAAGAAAAAATAGTAGAATCCCTATCATCTGTCCTGCCCGTTACATGTATCGTGTTGATCCTGTGCATAACTATCACTCCCATGCCTCTTGACCCACTGATGCTGTTTCTGGTAGGTGCAACCCTTTTAACCGTTGGAATGGGCTTTTTTACACTTGGTGTCGACATGTCCATGATGATCATCGGGGAAAAAGCGGGTGCCCACCTGGCAAAATCCAAGAAGCTGCCGCTTATTGTTTTTGCCTGTTTTATCATTGGTTTTATTATTACCGTCGCAGAACCGGACCTTCAGGTCCTGGCGGGACAGACGCCCGCAGTTCCTGACATGATCCTGATCCTTTCTGTGGCCGCAGGAGTAGGGGTATTCCTGGCAGTTGCATTTTTAAGAACCCTGTTTGGCTGGAGCTTATCCCATATCCTTATGATCTGCTATGCCATACTCTTTATTACATCCGCTTTTGTTCCAAAAGAATTTCTGGCTGTGGCCTTTGACTCCGGCGGCGTCACAACAGGCCCTATTACGGTGCCCTTTATCATGGCTCTTGGCGTAGGTCTCTCAACCATCGGACGGGGTAAGAATTCGGATAGCGACAGCTTCGGTCTGGTCGCCCTATGTTCCATAGGACCGATTCTTTCCGTTATGATACTGGGTCTGGCCTATAAATCCTCTGCCACTGATTATGAACCCTTGATGATCCCTTCCATAAACAATTCCCAGGATCTTTGGCTGGCTTTTCAGCATGAACTTCCTGATTATGCCTGGGAGGTCTTCTTGGCTCTTTTCCCGGTTTTGCTGTTCTTTATCATATTCCAGCTCTTCTTTCTGAAGCTGCGAAAAAGACAGTTGATCAAAATCCTAATAGGACTCATCTACTCCTACATCGGACTGACGCTTTTCCTTACCGGCGTCAACGTAGGCTTTATGCCTGCCGGTAATTATCTGGGACAGCAGCTTGCCTCACTCCCTTATAATTGGGTCATGGTTCCCATCGGCATGCTTATTGGGTACTTTATCGTAAAAGCAGAACCGGCCGTACAGGTTTTAAATAAACAGGTAGAGGACATTACAGGAGGCTCCATCTCGGAAAAAACAATGATGACCGGATTATCCATCGGCATGGCTATCTCTCTTGGATTGTCAATTATAAGGGTCATGACCGGCCTGCCGCTACTGGCCCTCCTGCTTCCCGGCTACGCCCTGGCTCTTGGCCTTTCCTTTGTGGTCCCGCCGATTTTTACATCCATTGCTTTTGATTCAGGCGGTGTGGCTTCCGGTCCTATGACGGCTACCTTCCTGCTTCCCTTTGCCATGGGAGCCTGTGAGGCTTTGGGTGGAAATATTGTGACCGATGCCTTTGGTATCGTAGCCATGGTCGCCATGACTCCCCTGATCATCATTCAGCTCATCGGCGTCTCCTATAACTACAAAACTAAAAAAGCGAACGTTCCGGCGAATGCGCCGCTTCTTAATATGGATCTTGAATTTATTGACTTAGGAAAGGAGGAGGCTGATGACTTCCAATCGTAAAATAAACTGGATAACGATTATCGTTGCCAGGGGAAAGGGCGAAAAGGCAGCTTCCGTTTTTAGAGAGCATCATCAGGAACTGCTTCTCATTACCAGAGGACATGGGACCGCAAGCTCTGCAATCAGGGATTGCCTTGGGTTTGATGAGCCGGAAAAAGATCTGGTTATCGGAATTGTGGAGGAAGCGGCTACCAAGCGCTTATTATCTGCTCTGCATGAAAAATTAGAGCTTG
>POVV01001043.1_pt1 | contig 11955 bp, 10 predicted proteins | sample 1560271 | NCBI WGS metagenome assembly POVV01 (sample SAMN08337232, study PRJNA429181) | Bioreactor metagenome, whole genome shotgun sequencing project. | biome: cows' rumen and soil; feature: anaerobic; isolation source: anaerobic chemostat enrichment culture, galacturonate as sole carbon... | reverse complement strand
ATTAGGTGCTTGGCTCTGTCTGTACGGGGAGCGGGTGTTACATCGGTAATGCTGGCAGGCTGATTTTGGCAGTAAGTAATGTAATCCTGGCTTTCGGCAAGTTTAATTCTGCTTAGCGATTGGGGCAAATAGATCATTCTGACATTCATATATTTCAGACCTCCGTTTTCTCCCGAATTCTTGCTACATTATATTCAGAGGCCGCATATTTGGTTAGTGCAATATTTTGTATAAAGGATAGGCAATTTTGGTAAAAATAGGAGTAAAGGTAAAAACGGGAGAATTATGACTATATGAGTGAACAAGCAGAGTCGAATAACAACAGTCCGGCAGGTAGTCTGCTGATTATCGGCGGTCATGAAGATAAAACAGGCAAATGTTTGATTTTGCAGCACTTTATCGATATGGCCGGTGGGCGGGACAGCCGTATTGTGATCATTGCCACCGCAACTGATGAACCGCGGGCTGTGGGCAATGAGTATAAAGAACTATTTTTTTCCCTGGGTGCCGTCTCGGTTACCAGTATGGCTATTGCCAACAGGGAAACGGCAAATCAGAGAGAACAGGCTGAAAGTATCAAAAGTGCCACCGGCATATTTTTTACAGGCGGTGACCAACTGCGGCTAACCAGTATTTTAGGTGGGTCGGCAGTAGACGCCGCTCTTCGTGCTGCCTTTAGGCAGGGGGCTGTTATTGCCGGGACAAGTGCCGGTGCGGCTGTAATGAGTGAGACTATGATCGTTGGCGGTAATTCCAACGATACTCCGAAGAAATCTTCACTAAGCATGGCTCATGGTATGGGTTTTTTAAGTGAAGGGGTAGTGGATCAGCACTTTGCCCAGCGTGGGCGCATTAACCGCTTGCTGGCGGCTGTAGCGCAAAATCCGCATGTCTTAGGAATTGGCATTGACGAAGATACCGCTCTGGTTGTAGGGCCTGACCGGCTTTGCCGGGTAATCGGCTCACAAACAGTAACCATAATTGATGGCAAAAATATTATTTACTCCAATATTTCCGAGTCTAACCGGGATCAACCTGTGGCTATTTCCAATGTTTTACTGCACATATTGCCTGCAGGCTATGGTTTTGATTTAACCACAAGGCTGCCGATACAGCTTGATTCCAGCAATTAACTTAGGGGGATTTATCATGCAGTTATTATCTGCCCGCTTTATCGTCGGACCTAACCTTTATAGTTATCGTCCGGTTATTAAAGCAATTCTTGATATTGGCATCTATGAAAATATTGCCAGCAATGCGATTACAGGTTTTGTTGGCCGTTTATTGGCATTGCTGCCAGGCTTGTGCCAGCATTCCTGTTCGCGGGGCTATCCGGGAGGTTTTGCTGAGCGTTTGCGGGAAGGCACTTACTTAGCGCATATTTTTGAACATGTGGCACTGGAAATCCAGTCGCTGGCAGGTGAGGAATATGCCTCCGGCTTTGGCAAGACCCGGGGCTCCGGGTGCCAGGGCGTCTATAATATTGTGTTTGGCTGCAAATCGGGGCAGGTCGGGCTGGCCGTCGCCGAGGGTGCATACCGGCTGCTTACAGCAGTGCTTGCCGGACAGGCTTTTGATGTGGAGGCATTGGTTGCTTCGCTGAGAAAAGTAGGTGAAGAGGCTAAGCTTGGGCCCAGTACCCAGGCCATTTATGATGCGGCGCGGCGGCGCGGTATTCCTGTTTTGCGTCCGGAGGCTGAGACTAATTTGCTTATTCTCGGCTATGGCTGCCGGCAAGAGCGGGTTTGGGCCACTGTCAGCAGCAAGACCAGCTCGGTGGCTGTTGATTTGGCCGGAGATAAATTTCTTACCAATACCTTACTCCGGCAGCATGCCGTTCCGGTGCCGCGAGGCTGTCTGGCCTTAAGCCTGGAGGAAGCGCTGGCTGCGTTTGCGGCTATGGGCACACCGGTTGTTATTAAGCCGGTCGGTGGTAATCATGGCAAGGGGGTTACCTTGCAGATTGTTACCAGCGCTGCGTTGAAACGCGCTTATAGGCTGGCTGCGGAATATGATGAACGGATATTGGTGGAGGAATATATAACCGGCCGCCAGTACCGGTTATGTGTTATCAATGGTAAACTGGTTGCAGGCGCCGAGCGTATACCGGCCCATGTTGTGGGTGACGGACAGCATACCATTGCTGAGCTTATCGATGTGGTTAACTTAGATCCGGCCCGCGGCTTTGGTCATAGCCGGCCGTTGACCAGGCTGGAACTGGATGCTGCGGCTATTCTCACCTTAGCAAGGCAACACCTGACAGCGGCTTCTGTACCTGATGCCGGGCGTGTTGTCTATATCCGTGATAACGCGAATCTAAGCACAGGGGCAACTGCTGCCGATGTTACGGATTGTATTCACCCGGAGACGGTGCGGCAGGTAGAGCGGGCGGTGCGGCTCATAGGGCTGGATATAGCCGGTGTTGATCTTGTTGTTCCCGACATTTCTGAGCCGCTGTCCGGCGGCAATGGGGCCATCATCGAAATCAATGCTGCGCCCGGCCTCCGTATGCATCTGTATCCCAGTCAGGGAATGGCCCGTGATGTGGGTGCGGCCATTGTCGACTATCTGTTTCCCGCCGGTACCGACGGACGGATACCCATTATAGCTATTACCGGGACAAATGGAAAAACAACGGTAACCAGACTGATTGCCCATACTTTCCGGCAGGCAGGCTACAAAACCGGTATGACCAGTTCTGACGGCATCTATGTCGATGAAAACTGTATTTTGCGGGGCGATACCAGCGGCCCTGCCAGTGCGGCCATGGTATTAGCCGATCCTGCTGTCCAGGTGGCCGTGCTGGAGGTGGCACGCGGCGGTATTATCAGAGGAGGCCTGGGATACGATTATGCCGATATCGGCATAATTACCAATATTACCGAAGACCATATCGGCCAGGACGGTATTGAAGACCTGGAGGATTTGGCTTATATAAAATCACTGGTAATTGAAACAGTACGCCCGGAGGGCGCTGTGCTGCTAAATGCCGATGACTGCCGGGTGGCGGCGCTCAAATCACGGGCAAAGGCGGAGATTATTTATTTTAGCACCCAGTCGGACAATATTATTGTCCGCCGGCATTTAGGGGAAGGCGGCAAAGCGTGTTTTGTCAAAAATGGCAAGATTTACTTGGCTGACGGCAACCGGGAGCAGGCGGTCATTGCTGTCGTGGATGTCCCGCTCACACTTGGCGGCCTTGCCCATCACAATATTCAAAATGCGGTAATTGCCGTGGCTGCCTGCAGGGCACAAGGACTTTCGCTGGCTGAGATTAGCAGCAGCTTGCGGAGCTTCCGCGAAAATCCTGGCCGGCTGATGCTGATGGATGTCGGAGATTGTAAGGTTTGTGTTGATTATGCACACAACCCTGCCGGCTGCCAGGCGCTGGTAAATACGCTCTGCCGTCTGAATGCCCGGCGGCTGATTGGCGTCATTGCCGCACCAGGTGACAGGCGGGATGACGTAATTATCAGTCTGGGGCGGATGGCCGGAAAGGGATTTGACACTGTTTTTGTCAAGGAAGATAAGGACTTGCGCGGCCGGCAGCCTGGCGAAACGGCAGCTTTAGTCCGGCGCGGTTTGCTGGAAGCAGGCCTTGCACCGGAGCGGATAACCATTATTGCCGATGAAGTGGCAGCGGTAACTGCCGCTTTGGCTGAAGGCGAGGCCGGGGATTTGATTGCAGTGTTTTACGAAGACTATGACAGTGTTATCCAAACCGTCGCCAAGTTTCGCGAGACCCCAACAGCCGGCAGGCCGACCGCTAAGTGTGAGGAACTGGTGGTTGCCGGTATAAGTGTGGAAGGATAATTAAGAAAAAAATGTAAAAACAAAAAGGCTGGTTGCAGGCAAAAACCGGAACAGGTAGAATATAGTAGTATATATTGTCTGTGGAGGTGTTCCGGATGGAAACAAATCATGTAACAGCCGAACAGGAATTGCAGCTGGTAATTTTTCGCTTAGCAAAAGAGGAATACGGTTTGCCAATTACCAAAGTGCAAGAAATAAACCGTCTGGTTCCTATCACGAAATTACCGCAAACGCCGGTATTTATGGAAGGAATTATTAACTTACGCGGACGGATTATCCCGGTAGTGGATTTGAGGAAACGCTTTGGGCTTGAGGTGTCCGACTATAACGATGATAGCCGGATTATTATTGTGGAAGTAAATGGACAGACTGTCGGCGTTATTGTTGATGCCGTTGCCGAAGTAGTGCGCATGCCGGCAGCTAATGTAGAACCCCCTCCCCCTTCATTTATCCTTGACGCCAAATATATTCAAGGGGTTGGCAAGCTGGAGGAGCGTCTCCTTATTTTGCTGGAAATTGATCAAATATTGACTTCGCAAGAAACCATTGTGTTAAAGCAGCTTAATGGATAAGGTTTTGGGTATGCTAACAGTACAGGCTTACGCCAAAATTAATTTGGCATTGGATGTCCTTTATAAACGGCCGGATGGTTATCATGAAGTGGCGATGATTATGCAGGCCGTCAATCTTGCCGATACTGTCACGTTGACCAGTCAGACCGGGGATATTACGCTCAATGTCAATATCCTGGGCTTGCCGGGAGATGCCAGTAATCTGGCATATAGGGCCGCCGCTCTGCTGCAGGAATATGCACAACCCGGACAGGGCGTCCATATTGAACTGGACAAGCAGATTCCGCTGGCTGCGGGTTTGGCCGGCGGCAGTGCCGATGCGGCTGCCGTGTTGAAAGGGCTTAATGAATTATGGGGGCTCGATCTTAGTCTTGACGAGCTTGGCAAGCTAGCGGCAAAGCTCGGGTCTGATGTGCCTTTTTGCTTATATAATGGTACAAAGCTGGCTACCGGACGCGGCGAGCTATTAGCACCGTTGCCGGCGCTGCCAGCTTGTTATGTTGTGCTGGCGAAACCGGCTATTGAAGTGCCTACTGCCTGGGTGTACCGGCAGTTTAAAGTAGAACAGGCTGGTCGCAGGCCGGACATTGCGGCTATGAGCAAGTATCTTGCCGAAGGTAATCTTGCCGGGGTGGCCGCTAATGTGGCCAATGTGCTGGAAAGTGTAACCATCCCGGCGTATCCCGAAATTGCCCGGATTAAAGACCATATGCTTGCTTACGGGGCTATGGCGGCTCTTATGTCCGGCAGTGGTCCGACGGTATTTGGCATTGTCGGCTGTCGGGATCAGGCGGAGGCTATTGCCGGGCGCCTTAGGGATGAAGGGGTGCCTGAGGTATTTGTGGCAGAAACAGTTTAAAGGTGGAATGAAAGTGGAGAGGCGATTAGTACCTATTAAATTAGACAGTTATAAACCGCTCAGGGAAGTAGTGGCTGAAACATTGCGTGAGGCTATCGCCACCGGCATATTGGAGCCTGGCGAACGGTTGATGGAAATTCAACTGGCCGAAGAATTGGGTGTCAGCCGGACGCCGGTCCGGGAAGCCATTCGCAAACTGGAGTTAGAGGGGTTTGTGGTTATGATTCCCCGGCGCGGCACGTATGTGGCTGATTTAACGATAAAAGATATTAACGAAGTGTTTGAGATACGTACCGCGCTTGATGTACTGGCCGCCGGGCTGGCTGTAGAGCGGATCACCGAGGAGGAACTGGAACAGATGGAGCGGCTGCTGGTGGAAATCGGCGATTTAAGTGTGCAAGGTGATGCCGATAAAATCGTTGAAGCCGATGGCCAGTTTCACGACCTTTTGTACAGAGCCAGCCGTAACGACCGTTTGGTAGGTATTATTAATAATCTTAGAGAACAAATTACCCGTTTCCGTTCGATTTCTATGCAATATCCGGGACGTATCCAGAATACAGTGGATGAACACCGGCGTTTGGTGGAGGCTATTGCCAGCCGCAATACCGACCTGGCTCAGCAAATTGCCCGTGAACACATGGAAAATTCTGAACAAACCTTGCTGCAAGATTTGAACGAACGTCGTCGCGCGTAACCTCTCAAAGGAGTGTAAATGAATGTACGATGCCATAATCCTGGCTGGTGGCGAAAACAATGAGCCGTTAGTCCACTATACCTCTCAGCCGTATGAAGCCATGATTGACATTTCCGGTAAACCGATGGTGGAATTCGTCGCCAGGGCACTTGCGGCCTGTCCACAGATTTCCCGGATTTTTGTCGCCGGCCCGCCAGAGGAATTAGCCAAATGTTCGTTTCCTGAACAGACGGTTATTGTGGCTGGCGGTCGTACAATCATGGATACGATTAGCTTGGGAATGAAGGCATTAGAACATGAACGCCTGACGTTAGTTGTGACTGCTGATATTCCGCTGCTCACGCCGGCAGCTATTGAGGATTTCTTAGCCCAGTGTGCCGGTGTACAAGCCGATCTGTATTATCCCATCGTTGCCCGCAGTGATCATGAACGCCGTTTTCCTGGAAATCAGCGAACCTATGCGCGCCTGCGGGAAGGGACATTTACCGGCGGCAATATTTTTCTCGTTAATCCCCGGATTGTTCCCCATTGTATGGAGGTTGCCGAGCGTATTTTCGCCAACCGGAAAAATCCGTTTAAATTGTGCTGCCAGTTAGGCTGGACTTTTGTTGTGAAGTTTGTTTTAGGGATACTGAAGCTTAATCAGGTTGAAAAACGAGCTGGTGAAATTTTGGGAATCCAAGGCGCCGTTATCAGATCACAGTATGCAGAACTGGGAATTGATGTAGATAAGCCTAGTGACTTAGAGTTAGTCAGGAATTGCTTTTCCCAAGGCTGCTGAGAAACGCGGATATTCCGCGTTTTTTATTTTCCTGACAGTTTGTGTGCCAATACAAGGCCCGGCACGGGCGGCCTTCTTACCTGTTACAAAATTTTTGTCTATGGCAGGAATTGCACTCTCTATAGAGAATGGGAATAAAAAAATATATTCAGGAGAAAATATTCGGTATTTCCTTGACTGTGGAGGATATTAGTATGGAAAAAGTACGGAAAATGGAACGGGTAGCTGCTTTGACCAAGATTCTGGCAGACAGACCGCAGCATTTATTTTCACTCAGTTATTTTAGCGAGCTATTTGGCTTTGCTAAATCCACCATCTGTGAAGATATTACTACCATCAAAGAAACTATGGGGCATTTTGGCTTAGGTACGGTTGAGACGGTAGCCGGAGCCGCCGGTGGCGTCCGGTTTGTTCCTACTGTGCCGGCAGATGAGGCTGACAAGCTGTTACATGAGCTGGCCTGCCGGCTGGCTGAACCTGACCGGATTATTCCCGGTGGATTTTTATATATGTCAGACTTGTTGTTTACGCCGCATCTCATGGTCAAAGCGGGAGAAATATTCATGGAACGGCTGGCTCACTTGTCTCCTGATTATATCTTAACGGTGGAAACCAAGGGAATTCCGCTTGCTTTTATGGTGGCCCGCGCCTTTGATTTGCCGCTTATTACTGTCAGGCGCGGCAGCAGGGTGACGGAAGGCTCGTCGGTCAGCATTAACTATGTAACCGGTTCATCCAAACGGATTCAAACCATGTCGCTGCCTAAGCGGGCGTTGCCGGCCGGTGCCAGAGTGCTGGTTATTGATGATTTTATGAAGGCCGGCGGCACTGCCAAGGGCATGGTTGACCTGGCGCAGGAAGTGGGGGCTGAAGTGACAGGCATTGGTGTGCTGGTCGCCACTGCCGAGCCTGAACACAAATTGGTGGAGGACTACCTGGCGCTGCTTATTTTACATGATATTGATGAACATACTAAAGTAACAGATATCAGACCGGTGTTAACAACCGGTTAATACTGGTGAAGCCTCCTGCTGCTTGAGGCTCATCAGTATTTCAATAAGGAGGAAAAACGTGTGTCCGAAAACAGAAACAAGGTAACACTGACTGACATTGAGAAAGCCCGGGAGGCGTTAGCCGGTGTTATTCACCACACTACCCTTGACAGAAGCAATACCTTTAGTGAACTGACTGGCAATGAAATTTTTTTAAAACTGGAAAATTTGCAAAAGACCGGGTCGTTTAAAATCCGGGGTGCTTATAATAAAATTAACAACTTAACGCCGGCGGAAAAGGCGCGGGGGGTCATTGCCGCCTCGGCCGGCAACCATGCCCAGGGCGTTGCCTATGGCGCCAAGCGGGCAGGGATTAAGGCTACTATTGTTATGCCTGAGATTGCGCCTTTAGCCAAAATTACGGCTACCCGGGGGTATGGGGCCGAAGTTGTACTGGCCGGAGGAGTTTATGATGAAGCTTACAGCCGGGCGGTTGAACTGCAAGCCGAAAATGGTCAGACTTTCATTCATGCCTTCAACGATCCGGCGGTTATTGCCGGACAGGGGACTATCGGCCTTGAAATCCTGCAGGACCTGGAAGATGTTGACGCCGTTGTCGTGCCTGTCGGCGGCGGCGGCATGATTGCCGGTATCGCTGTGGCGGTAAAAGAAATGGCGCCTCACGTAAAGGTATATGGCGTACAGGCGCAAGGTGCGCCGGCTATGTATATGTCGAAAAAGGCGCATGCCATCAAGACCACCAAAGATGCCGAAACGTTTGCTGACGGTATTGCGGTAAAGATTCCGGGAGATGTAACCTTTGGTTTGATAGATACATATGTGGATGATATTGTCGTCATTGATGACGAAGCCATTGCCAATACCATTTTGATGCTGTTGGAACGGGCTAAACTGATGGTCGAAGGAGCGGGAGCCATCAGTCTTGCCGCTGTCTTGAATGATAAAATTCCGGCTAAAGGAAAAATTGTCAGTGTTATTTCCGGTGGTAATGTTGACGTCAACTTTATCTCCCGCATTATCGAGCGCGGCTTAGTTAAAGCCGGACGCCGCGTGCGGCTGCAGACCGTTGTTGTCGACAGGCCGGGCAGCCTGCAGCGTCTCTTAAGCAATATTGCCCGGCTGCAGGCTAATGTACTGTATGTATCCCATGACCGGGTAGAACGGCATGTGCCTTTGGGGCAGGCCGTTGTGGAAATTGGCCTGGAAACCCGGGATGTTCTCCATACCGAGCATATTATGGCCTCGCTGCGCCATGAAGGGTATACGGTAGAGATTATTTAAAGGAATTTAGCTGTTTGTGTCGAAGCGTTATAGTTGTTTGGTTTCAATTGGCCTGGCTTACTTTTGTTAGACCAGGCCGTGAATGGAGGTATATGGATGTCACAACTGTTGGCCGTCATTCTGGCAGCCGGGAAAGGCACACGGATGAAATCGGCCTTGCCCAAGGTTTTGCACCAGGTAGGCGGCAAACCCATGGTTCAGCATGTGCTGGATGCGGCAACCTTCGCCGGCGCAACCAAAAACGTCGTTATCGTAGGTTTTGGCGCGCAAAGTGTAGTGGATGCACTGCAGGGACAGGCGGAATTTGCAGTCCAGTCTGAACAACTGGGAACGGGTCATGCCGTTATGCAGGCCCGAAACGAACTTGTCTGTTTTAATGGCACAGTTATGGTGCTGTGTGGCGATACGCCGCTGCTGACCGGAGAACTCTTGCGCACACTCTATGCAGAGCATACTCAGGCTCAGGCGGCAGCAACCGTGCTGACGGCTATTATGCCTGAACCGGCAGGGTATGGACGGGTTATCCGGGATACTGCCGGACAGGTTGTTAAAATTGTCGAGCACAAAGATGCCGGCCCGGCCGAACTGGCAGTGAAAGAAATCAATACCGGCATCTATTGTTTTGAGGCAAAACTGCTGCTTAAGGCGCTGGAGGGTTTGACCTGCAATAATGCTCAGGGCGAGTATTATCTGACAGATGTTATTGCTATTTTAAACAGCCAGGGGCAGAAAGTATGGGCAGTGAGTGCTGCCGACCACCGTGAGACTATGGGGATTAATTCCCGGGTTCACCTGGCAGAAGCTGAAGGTATAATCAGGCGGCGCAAGCTGGAAACACTGATGGAAAATGGTGTTACCATTATGGACCCGAACAGCACTTTTATTGATTCTCAGGTAGAAATCGGGCCTGATACCATTATTTATCCGTTTACCTGGATTGAGGGCTGCAGCCGGATTGGTGCCAATTCCGTTATCGGACCGAGCAGCCGTCTTGCCGATACCATTGTCGGTGATGACAGTATTCTTCACTTCACTTATGCGCATGACTGCACGGTTGGCAAGCATGTAACCGTCGGTCCTTATGTCCATCTCAGGCCGCACACCGAACTAAAAGACGGAGTTAAAATCGGAAATTTTGTGGAAGTGAAAAATACGCTTGTCGGTGAAGGCAGCAAGATTCCCCATCTCAGTTATATTGGCGACACCGATATGGGGGCCGGCGTCAATATCGGCTCAGGCACTATCACGGTCAATTATGATGGCAAAAACAAACATCGCACTACTATTGAAGATGACGCCTTTATTGGCTGCAATACGAACCTGGTGGCACCGGTTACTGTTGGGCAGGGTGCCTATGTGGCGGCAGGCTCCACCATTACCAAAAATGTTCCCCCCGGTTCTCTGGGAGTAGCACGCGCCCGTCAAAATAATATTGAGGGTTGGGCGGAAAAACAGCGGAGGTAATTAAAAAAATGGATAAAAAACGATTGCGGATATTCAGCGGCAACGCCAATCCGGTGTTGGCTCAGGAGATTGCCGCTTATCTTGGTTTGACAGTGGGAGATGCTTTTGTCGGCCGGTTTAATAACGGTGAAATTCAGGTTATGATTGACGAGAGCGTGCGCGGCACCGATGTATTCATCGTTCAGCCGACAAACTACCCGGTAAATGACAATATGATGGAATTACTGATTATGATTGATGCCGTTAAGCGGGCTTCGGCCAGAAATATTACGGCAGTTATTCCTTACTATGCTTACGCCCGTCAGGATAGGAAAACGCGTGGCCGTGAGCCTATTTCAGCGAAGCTTATGGCCAACCTCTTAACGACAGCCGGCGCTACCCGGGTTGTCACCATGGACCTCCATGCCGGGCAGATTCAGGGGTTCTTTGATATTCCGGTGGATAACCTGCCGGGTGTGCCTACGCTGGCCGAATATATCATGTCCCTGAACCTGGAAGATTTGGTTGTAGTGTCGCCGGACTTGGGCGGTGTATCGAGAGCGCGGCAATTTGCCGACAGGATGCACGCTCCGATAGCCATTATTGAAAAACGCCGGCCGGCTCCGGGGGTTGCCGAAGTGATGAACCTTATCGGCAATGTCGAAGGGAAAACTGCTGTTATTGTTGATGATATTGTCGATACAGCCGGTTCACTGACCGAAGGGGCCAATGCCTTAACCAGAATGGGTGCCAAAACGGTATATGCCTGCTGTACCCACGCCGTCTTAAGCGATCCGGCAGTAGAGCGTATTGCGAAATCTAATATTACTGAACTTATTGTTACTAATACTATCCCCATGCCGGAAGCCAAACTGCATCCCAAGATCAAGGTATTGTCGGTTGCGCCGCTGTTAGGGGAAGCCATTATTCGTATTTTTGGCGAACTATCGGTTAGCAAGTTGTTTGACAACTAAGCTAAAGGCTATAAGGGAGGCAATGCAATAGGGCGCGAATATCGCGCCCTATTTGTAAATAAACATCTGTATGAGCAGCTATTGGATTACCCGGGCTCAGCCGGCTGATATTGCGGCCATTGCCCGCTTATTCACAGAGAGCTTTTTAAGCAGTGTGCTGCACCATTGCGGTGGCCGCTTGCCTAAACCGCAGGCGATGGAAGATGTCTTCAGCCTGGTTTATGCCGCTGAGCCGGAGGCGGCGCTGATTGCCAAGGATGAGACCGGCCGGCTTATTGGCTATTGTTTTGCCCCTGTGCGTTTAGAACGCCTGTGGCGTCAGGCCATTACCGGCGGACACCTGCTTAAATGGGCCTGGCGCTGGCTGACAGGCCAATATGGTTTTGGCCTGCATCCGGTCAAAATAATTATTCTCAATAAACTGGCCTTTCTGCGCTCTGCCGCTACTCCCGGCAAAGCCGCCAATGCCCGCATTTTATCCGTTGCGGTGGCCGCTGATGCACGGGGGCGGGGGATTGCCAG
>POVV01001042.1_pt1 | contig 11970 bp, 10 predicted proteins | sample 1560271 | NCBI WGS metagenome assembly POVV01 (sample SAMN08337232, study PRJNA429181) | Bioreactor metagenome, whole genome shotgun sequencing project. | biome: cows' rumen and soil; feature: anaerobic; isolation source: anaerobic chemostat enrichment culture, galacturonate as sole carbon... | reverse complement strand
GGCTCTACGACCTTAGGCTTACATGGTGTGCTGATAACTGTTGAAGTGGATATTGCCAATGGCATTCCCGGTCTTGATATTGTAGGTTTGCCTGATACGGCTGTACGTGAATCCCGTGAACGGGTACGGGCAGCCATCAAGAATAGCGGCTTTGAGTTTCCGTCCCGCCGTATTACTGTTAATTTGGCACCTGCCGATATCAAGAAGGACAGCTCAGGACTGGACTTACCCATTGCGGTAGGCATATTGGCGGCAAGTGGCCAGATTAACCCTGCCAATTGCCGGAATCAGGTATTTGCGGCAGAGCTGTCTTTAGACGGAAGGCTGCGGGCTATATCCGGGATATTATCGATGGCGGCTAACTGCCGGAGTAATACTATCGAGGAAATGATTGTCGCGCCGGAAAACGCTCAGGAAGCATTGCTTGCCGGAGGTTTAACCGTATATGCCCCGGAAACGCTGGACGGGGTTGTTAAACATCTTGCTGGTGAGACAGTACTGTTCCCGGCAATTTCCCGGCTGCCGGCAAGCCAGGCTGTTGATTCGTCACTTGATTTTGCTGATGTACAAGGCCAGGTTGTTGCCAAGCGGGCCCTTGAAATTGCCGCTGCCGGCTTTCATAATGTTATAATGTCGGGGCCGCCGGGTTCGGGCAAAACCATGCTGGCCAGACGGCTTCCTTCCATACTGCCTGCCATGACCTCCCAGGAAGCGCTTGAAGTTACCAAAATTTACAGTGTGGCCGGAATGCTGAAAAACAATATGGGGCTGGTTACTGAGCGCCCTTTCCGCAGTCCGCATCATACTGTTTCCACCGCCGGTATGATTGGCGGCGGCAGTATACCGAGGCCGGGTGAAGTCACCCTGAGCCATAATGGCGTCCTATTCCTGGATGAATTGCCTGAGTTTCCGCGGACGGTGCTTGAAGTCCTGCGTCAACCGCTTGAAGATGGGGAAGTTACCATTTCGCGGGTTAATGCTACATTATCCTATCCGGCAAAAATAATGCTTATTGCCGCACTCAATCCCTGTCCCTGCGGCTTTAGCTCGGATCCGGTTCAGGAATGTTCGTGTACACCGGCCGATATTCGCCGCTATCAGAAGAGAATCTCAGGGCCGCTGCTTGACCGGCTGGACATAATAATCCATGTGCCGCGTCTGGAATATAACGATCTGGTCAAAGATAGTCCGCAGGAGTCATCGGTTACTATCCGGCAGCGGGTAGAGGCCGCCAGATGGATTCAAGAGGAACGTCTCAAAAGTATCGGACTTTATGCAAATGCTCAAATGCAGCACAAGCATATTAAAACCTTATGTCAGCTTATGCCTGATGCGAGAAACCTGCTAAAGCAGGCTTTTGCCAGAATGAATCTCAGTGCTCGCGGCTATGACCGGATCATAAAAGTAGCTCAGACCATTGCCGATTTACAGCAGTCAGCCCGGATTTCGGCAGAGCATATTGCGGAAGCCATTCAATTTCGCAGTGACTTTCAATTTATTTCCAGGAAATAAATTGAATTAAACAAAATATCTCGTATTCCACTTTTGCCAACGCACCATCTGCCTGCAAGAAATTTAACGCGTTGTATATAGATATAATAAACAGGAGACTGTAAAGCTAAAAGGAGGTTTTTATGAATAAGTCGGTATGGATTATTATCGCCATTGTCGGGGCGCTCCTGGTCAGCGCCATGTTTAGCTACAATACCCTGGTTGGCATGAATGAAAATGTTACCGGCAAGTGGAGTCAGATTGAAAACCAGCTGCAACGCCGGGGCGACTTGATTCCTAACCTGGTTAATACGGTAAAAGGCTACGCCGCGCACGAACAACAAGCCATTCAGGCTGTTGCCGATGCGCGTGCCAAGTTGGCCGGCGCCCAAGGGCCGGCGGGCAAAGCGGCAGCCGATGGTGAACTTAATTCTGCTCTCAGCAGACTCCTGATGGTGGCGGAAAATTACCCCAACCTTAAGGCTGATGCTAATTTCCGGGCGCTGATGGATGAACTCAGCGGAACAGAAAATCGCATTGCCGTAGCGCGTAAAGACTATAATGACGCGGTGCAAGTCTATAATGTAAAAATACGTTCACTGCCGACAAGCTTATTTGCCGGAATGATGGGCTTTGGGCCTAAAGAATACTTTACAGCGGAAGAAAGTGCTAAACAAGTTCCCCAGGTTAACTTTTAAATTGCCAGGCGGGGGGATGGCTTATGAATAAAAGGCTGGCTTGGCTGACGTTAATCGCATGCTTATCCTTATTGATGATATCTGCTGTTTGGGCTCAGCCAAAAATTCCACCAACACCAACGCAGAGCATATATGTTCAAGACCACGCCGGCGTACTGGATGCGGCAACAAAGAGTAAAATTAACAGCTTGGGCACTAAGCTGGCAGCTAAAACCAAAGCGCAAATTGTAGTATTGACGGTAAAATCACTGGAAGGGGCATCCTTGGAAGAATATGCCTTAGCTGTACTTAGGCACTGGGAGATCGGGGACAAAGCGCTAAACAACGGTGTCCTTATGCTGGTGGCTGTAAATGACCGGCAGTCGCGGATTGAGGTAGGCTACGGACTGGAAGGGGCACTCAATGACGCTAAAACCGGTATGATACAAGATAGTTACATGATACCTTATTTTAGTACCGGTGATTATAATCAGGGAATCTGGAACGGTTATCAGGCCTTGGTAAGTATTACCGCCGCCGAGTATAAGACAGACATCAGTACCGATGCAAAAGCCGTAAAAACACAGTCTGTGCAAGAGCAATCCTGGTGGGATACCTTGCCTTGGTGGGCTCAACTGGCAATTGCTGCCGGAATGCTAGGCCTATTTATTGTTGACTGGGTATTTTTTGGGGGCAGCATTACCTACCTTATTCTCTCCCTGCTGCGATCCCGCGGTGGTGGCGGTGGCGGCGGCGGCGGTGGCTTTGGCGGGGGTTCGGGCGGCGGCGGCGGGTCAAGCCGCAGATGGTAGCAGGAATATAATATTCCACAGCATTCAGTGAGAAAAGGAAGGGGTTATGATGGCAGAAGTTTCACTGTTGGAGTGCTTTACCCGGGTGGCAAAATACATTCCTCAGCTAGTCAATGGCAAAGTCGGCATGGTGGTGAGTGACCGGAACAAATGGCTGGTATCTTATTCGATTCCTGAGCTGGAAGGGCAAGTGGTTGTCGGGGAACCGCTCAAGCCAGGCTCTGCTGCTCATCAAGCCATACAGCGGCGGCAGCGGGTCGTTACGGCAGTTGGCAGTGAAGTCTATGGTATTCCCTATGTTGCCGTCAGTCTCCCGGTTATGAATGAGCAGGGGGAAGTCATTGGCGCTGTAGCTATTCATGAATCACTGGAGCGTCAAACCATGCTGGAAACTGCCGCAAAGCAACTTTCCGATTCTGCGGTTGAGATGTCTTCGGCCATTCAAGCCGTTTTGGCTCAGGCAGAAGAACTGGCTGCCAGCAGCCGGTTTCTCAAAGACCTTTCAGTTGCCGCCAACAAACAGGTAACCGATACTGATGCAGTTGTCGGGTTTATTAAAAACGTAGCCAGTCAGACCAATCTTCTGGGACTCAATGCTGCTATTGAAGCTGCCAGAGTTGGCGAAATGGGAAAAGGTTTTGGCGTGGTAGCGGAAGAAGTGCGCAAACTGGCTGCTAATAGTGCCGGTTCAGCCACGCAAATTACCAGTATTCTGGATAACATCAAACAGTCTATTGAAAAAATCACCGGCGAGATTGAGCAGGTTGATTCTGTTACCGAACATCAGGCAAAAACCATCCAGAACCTGACAGCCCACAGCCAAATGCTGATGGCAATGTCGGAACAGCTTGCCGGGCTGGCTTCCACTGTAAATCATAAAAAGTAAATATGCCTGAAAAGCTGACTACCTCCGTAATACTCCCCTATGCGGCAAACGGAGGGATAGTGCGGTTAAGCGGCGGAAAAAAAAGGGTTGTGGCAACTTGAATTCAAGTTATCCACAACCCTTTTTTTACTATTCCACCAATGTCAGTCGAGGGTTTGGCCGGTAGCTGCGGCCCACTTTGGAACAAGGCTTGTCATCGACCATAACAATATCGGCGGTAAAGTTGATATTGTCATTAAACAAACTGCTGCCTACCGCATAAATGTCTACAGGTACGCCGGCGGTTTCAAACTGGCGGATGCGTTCAGCATTGAAGCCGCCGGAAACCATGATTTTTACATGGTTAAAGCCTTCTGCATCCAATGCCTGGCGGACATTCAGCACCAATTGCGCGCAGACACCGGTAGGTTTAAAAGTACTCATCTGGGGGATGACAGATACGTCGACAAGATTATCGGCAGTATCGAGGCGGACTGCCCATAACGCATCGCCTAATTCTCTGGCCACTGCCAGGGATGTAGCAACACAGTCGTTAGAAAAATCAACAAGGGCCACCCGGTTTATCCGTTGATCAACATACCGGTCAAAGGCTTTGGTGGCTTTGACGGTATCGCCACCATATGTGGCGATGAGGGCATGGGGAATGGTACCCAGTGCTTCAGCGCCCCACAGAGCGCCATTAGCCGGAGTGGATACTCCGTTAACACCGCCGATGTGAGCTGCATAACCGTCAGTGGCCTGTACCGCGTAATGATCAAAGCGGGAGGGGAAAAACAACACCGGCTTGCCATTGGCGGCGGTGACTACTTTGCGTACATTGGTCGCAATTTTGGTTTGACGGGATAGTGCACCTAAATAAACGGTTTCCAAATGAGAAAAGTCAGCTAAGTCTCCTTCAATTGTCATAACGGTTTCCCATGGTTCAACCGAATCCCCGTCATGCAGGGCATGAATTGTCAGACTTTCGGGATTATGTGCGCACTTTTTAATTATAGCAATGGCTTCATCAATACCGCAAACAATAGCATGCTGACGTTGGAAAACCTGCATGACTACTTTGGGCCGGTGATTGTCTTTGATGAGGATTTCCTGGGTACGCACGAAATAATTGTCACTAAAAAAACCGCTTTTTATTTGCTCAACAGGAAGATTGAAAAGATCAGGCGATAAGCGTTGTTTCATTAGAGGCCTCCTAGATATTGCAAATTGAATAACAAATTTCTAAAATTTGCATAATAATATTTATTCTACATAATTTTATGATACAATAAAATTACATTTTGCCGCAATAGGGGAGGAGCGTTAATGCGATACAATATGCGAATAATTGAAATAAAAAACCAGGAACAGGCCCGGAAGGAGCTGGCAAAAGTCAATTGTGATCCTGGCGGTATGGCTATTATGTCCAATAAAGTTGTGCACAAGACAATAAAAGTCGAGCATGTATTAAGTAAAGCTTCGCTTATTTTAAAACAGACTTTTCTTTCTAAAGGCGGCGAGGCAGCGGTTACCAGAGGCGCAGCCGATTTTAGCGATGAGTATACAGATGTATTGTTAAGCGGCAGCTTAAAACACTTTAAGCAAGCCATTCCCCAGCTTAAGGGTCAGCCATGGGGACTGGGGCAATTAGCTAAAGAGTTAGAGGCTATCATCGCCGCCAGTGAAAATTTTCCGCATCGTGCCTATCAGCTGGGACAGCATAGCCTAGCGATTACTCCGGGGAAAACGCTGGTAATGGGGATTTTGAACTTTACGCCTGATTCATTTTCAGATGGCGGCAAGTTTAATACTCTTGACTCGGCCATGCGGCATGCCGAACAAATGCTTAAAGACGGTGCCGATATTATTGACATCGGTGCCGAGTCTACCAGGCCATACGGCTCGCAGAAGATTTCCGCCGAAGAGGAGTTAGACAGGTTAATGCCTGTGCTGGAGAAAATATTAGCCAATTTTAGTGTGCCTGTTTCTGTCGATACTTATAAAGGCAGTGTTGCCAGGGAGGCACTTAAAGCCGGGGCACACATCATTAATGATATCTGGGGACTGCAATTTGATCCGGAAATGGCTAAAGCAGTTGCCGAATATAATGTGCCGGTGGTAGTTATGCATAACCAGGAGGGCACCTATTACGAGCGGGACATTATGTCACATCTCCTGGAATTCTTGCGTAAGAGTATCGAAATTGGTATGGAGGCCGGTATTGACGCCAAGAATTTTATTATTGATCCAGGCATTGGCTTTGGCAAAGGGCTGCCGGAAAACCTGGCCGTGCTGGCACGGCTGGAAGAATTGAATTCACTGGGCTGCCCGGTATTGCTCGGCACTTCACGCAAAAAGTTTATCGGTGAAATTTTGGATGCATTGCCTGATGACCGGGTAGAGGGAACAGGGGCCAGTGTCGTATTGGGAATTATCAAGGGTGCGGCACATATTGTCCGGGTGCATGATGTAAAAGCTATAGCCCGCATGGCCCGTATGACAGATGCAATGTTAAATGCCAAATATCAATAGGGGGAGTAGTAATGAGTCATAAAATATCTTTAAAAAATATGGTATTTTACGGTTTCCACGGGGTATATGAGTTTGAGAGGGAATTGGGACAGCGTTTTTATGTAGATCTTGATATGAAAGCCGATTTAAGGCAAGCCGGCGTAAATGACAGACTTGAAGAAACCATAGATTATGTTTCTGTATATAACCAGACTAAAGAAATAGTGGAAAACCATCGCTTCCAATTACTGGAGGCGTTATCCTACCACATTGCCGGGGAGGTTTTGCGCTTGCACCCTCTGGTCGAGGAAGTTACCGTCAGGGTACGCAAACCATCGGTGCCCATTGCCGCTGCTCTTGATTGTGTGGAAGTGGAAGCTGTCCGGAGACGTGGCGAATGATTTTTTTAGGTTTGGGCTCTAATATAAGCAACAATACTACCAGAGAAGATAATATTGCCACCGCTATCAACCTGTTGGACGGGCACGCGCGCATTACCGTGACAAAAGTATCCTCACTTTATGAGACTGAACCGGTAGGACTGAAGGAGCAGCCAAGCTTTCTGAATGCGGTAATTGCCATTGATACTGATTTGCCGCCGCTGGAATTACTTGCCGTTTGTCTGGCTGCTGAGCAAAAAATGGGAAGAGTCCGCGAGGTTCGATGGGGACCGCGTAATATTGATGTTGATCTTTTAGCATATCATAATGTGGAAATGGCCGTTCAGGCACTTGAACTACCGCATCCCCGTATGCCTGACAGAAGGTTTGTATTGATTCCACTGGCCGAGATTGCCGGCAATGTACCTATATTTAAGGGACAAACAGCGCAGGAATTGCTGGCTGTCAGTCCGGACGACAGTCAGGTTACCTTGTATGGCCGGCTCTCGGTGTCCAGGCAGGGAAACGGCATTGGCTGACAATAAGGTTCTGTTTATAAGCGCGCCGGTCGGTGCCGGGCATATCCGGGCGGCACAAGCAGTCAGTCAGATGCTCAAAATGACTGACAGTGCCTGCCAGACTGAACTCTGCAACGTGTTTGATTTTTTTCATCCAAGTATTGGACAGGCAATACTCAAAAGCTATTTAAAAATACTGGATATATTTCCGCAGGCTTACGCCGCCATGTATAGCTGGGGTAATCAAAGCCGGTTGGCTTTGATGGGGCGGGACTTGGTCAGCAGGTTTCTTGCCAGGCGCATGGAGGAGTATATTAGAAGTTTTCGACCATCGGTCATTGTATGTACCCACGCTACCCCAGCGGGGCTGGTGGCCTGGTGTAAAAAGCACGGCTTGCTCACAGTTCCGGCGGTAGCCATTGTCACAGATTTTGTTACCCACCGGCTATGGGTTTATCCGGAGTTGGACCATTATTTTGTGGCCCATGCCGGCATGGTGGAGTACTTAGGTCAATACGGGGTTGCGCAGGAAGCTGTTACTGTCACCGGCATTCCGGTAAGTCTGGCGTTTAGCCAACCGGGTGACAGGAGTCAAATACTCAATAAGCTTACGCTTGCTCCGGACAGGAAAACCATCCTGATTATGGGAGGCGGGGCCGGCGTCCTGCCTATGGACAGCATCCTGGATATGTGTATGGAAATTGATAAACCGTTGCAGTTTATCGCCATTGCCGGCAATAACCGGCAATTGTATCGAAAACTCATGCGCTTTGCCGCAGCAGCCAAGCATCCTGTAAGGGTTTTGGGTTATATTGACAATGTGCATGAAATTATGAGCGCTGCCGACTTATTAATCTCTAAACCCGGCGGTATGAGTGTATCTGAGGCGTTGGCTCTGGGGGTACCGCTTATTATCTACCGGCCAATACCGGGTCAGGAAGAAGCAAATACCCGCTACTTATTAGCCAGGCGGGCAGCGTTTAGGGCTGATTCGCTGCCGGAGTTAAAAAATATTTTGCTGAATTTGATGGCAGGCGAGCATGGCGAGCTTAGCCGGTTACAGCAGCGGGCTGCAGCAGTTGGCTGCCCTGATGCGGCTAAAAATATAGTTAATTTTTTAGTTAATAAGTATTTTTATTAATTAAAAGCTAAAATATTGTAAAAAAATATTTAAATTGGGACTCCTGGCTCTTGACCTTTGGATTTTATCCCAGTTATAATTGCAAGTACTATGACTTACCAGGTGCTTGCTATGTTTTGGCAGTTTAATGCCAGCTAATGTGGAGGAACTGATATGGAACAATTTTACTTGGCTGCTTTGCAAATGGTGCCAGGTATCGGCAGTTCACGCATGAAGGTCTTGATTGATTATTTTGGTAGCGCCCGGCAGACTTGGCTAGCTGACCAGGGCGATTTATTTTTATCCAAATGTATAGATACTACTATTTGTAATAATTTACTTAGCTGCCGGGACAAGATAGATATACATAAACTGGCGGACACTTTATTTAAAAAAGGAATTTCTCTGTGTACGTTAACGGCAGACAATTATCCTTCGCTGTTGCAGAACAGTTTTAATCCGCCCTATGTATTGTATTACCGGGGGACTTTACCGGCAACCGATAAGCTGATCGCCATTGTTGGCGCCCGGAAAGCTACGGCTTATGGGAAAAATGCCGCCAGCATGTTAGCGGCAGCATTAGCTGCTGCCGGAGTAGGCATTGTCAGCGGCGCCGCGCGTGGCATTGATACTGCCGCCCATCAGGGGGCGCTGGAGCAGCAAGGGTATACCATAGCTGTACTGGGCTCCGGCGTAGATGTTGCCTATCCGCCGGAAAACAAAAATTTGCTGGCAAGCATTGCTGAAACCGGTGCGGTGGTTTCTGAATATGCACCCGGTACCATGGCCCATCCCGGTCATTTTCCGGCCCGTAACCGCATCATTAACGCTTTGGCGCGCGGGGTTATTGTCGTGGAAGCCGCTGAAAAGAGCGGAGCCTTAATAACTGCTGATTTTGCCTTAGAAGAAGGGCGGGATGTATTTGCCGTACCTGGCAGTATTTTTGCAAACACCAGTAAAGGGGCCAATAAGCTTTTGAAGCTGGGAGCAAAGCCTGTCGATTGCGCGACCGATATTCTTGAAGAATATGGTTGGGAAAATTTTTCAGTTAAGCCAACAACGCTGGCGTTGTCAGCAGAAGAACAAGCCATATATGGGTTACTTAATTATGACGAGCCCATGAGCATTGAAGAAATTGTTACAAAGTTGAAGGTATTGCCGGCAACAGCCGCATATATATTATTGCAACTTTCATTACGGGGTTTGACGGTTGAACATAGTGCACAACGCTATACCCGTGCCGCTAGGGAGGGAATTGAGTGAGCAAAGCTCTAGTTGTAGTAGAATCCCCGGCCAAAGCCAAGACAATTGAAAAATTTCTTGGGAAAAATTACATGGTGAAAGCTTCTATGGGACATTTGCGGGATTTGCCCAAAAGTCAATTCGGGGTTGATATTGAGAACAACTTTTCACCGAAATATATTAATATCAGAGGCAAGGGCGATCTGATTAAAAGTCTAAAAGATGCAGCAAAAAATGCTGATACTGTTTATCTGGCGACAGACCCTGACCGTGAAGGGGAAGCTATTGCCTGGCATCTGGCCCATATTCTTAATCTTTCGGAGCATACTACCTGCCGCATTGAATTTAATGAAATTACTAAGCCGGCTATTCAGCAGGCTATCAAGAAACCACGTCCCATTAATCTGCCGCGGGTATATGCTCAGCAAACCAGACGGATACTTGACAGGATCGTAGGCTATAAACTTAGCCCGCTGCTTTGGCGCAAAGTGCGTAAAGGGTTAAGCGCCGGCCGGGTGCAATCGGTCACCGTTCGTCTCATTTGCGACCGGGAAAAAGAAATCCAGGCTTTTGTTCCGGAAGAGTATTGGACAATTACCGCAAAGTTAAAAGAAAAAAGTACAGCCAAAGCATTTGCTGCCGAATTATTTATGGTTGGCAACGAAAAGCTGAATGTCAACAACCAATCGCAGGCAGAAACCATTGTTAGTGAGCTTACCCATGCCGAATATGTAGTAAGCGACGTGAAAAAGCGTGAGAGAAAGAGAAATCCATATCCTCCGTTTACCACCAGCAGCCTGCAGCAGGAGGCTGCCCGCAAATTAGGCTTTACTTCCCGCAAAACAATGATGGTTGCGCAGCAGCTGTATGAAGGCCTTGATATTGGCCGGGCCGGTCAGGTCGGTCTTATTACTTATATGCGTACCGACTCGACCCGGATAGCTGAAACTGCTCAGCAGGAAGCCAGAGCCTATATTGAAAACAAGTTTGGCGTGAGCTACCTGCCGGCTAAAGCGCCTGTCTACGCCAATAAGAAATCCCAGGACGCTCACGAAGCGGTCAGACCTACCACTCTTGAGCTGTTGCCGGAAGCTATCGGCAAAAGTTTGACCAAAGACCAGTTAAAGCTCTACACGCTTATTTGGGAAAGGTTTATTGCCAGCCAGATGACACCGGCTGTCTACGATACCCTTACCATTGAGATTACCGCCGGAAATTACAGGCTTAAAGCCACAGGCTCACAATTAAAATTTCCCGGATTCTTAGCCGCTTTTAGTGGAGCTATCGGTAAAGGCAAGGAATTGGAACAAAACTCTGACAGTGATCTTGATACAGAAACTACTTTGCCTGAACTAAAAACAGGGCAAGTCTTACAGCTTGCCAAACTGGAACCTAAGCAACATTTTACCGAACCTCCGCCTCGTTATACAGAAGCTTCCTTGGTTAAAGTACTGGAGGAAAAGGGCATCGGGCGTCCCAGCACCTATGCGCCGACCATTGAGACGATTGTTGTCCGGGGTTATGTAGAGCGTGTGGAGAAAAAGTTTCATCCTACCGATCTGGGGATTGTGGTGCTTGATCTCTTAAAACAATACTTCGAGAGAATCATTGATGTTGAGTTTACTGCCGGGATGGAAGACAAATTAGATGCTATCGCCGAAGGTGACGCCTCTTGGCTAGGTGTTTTGGAAGAATTCTATGATCCTTTTGCTAAAGATTTAAGTTTTGCCGAAGAAGCTATCGGGCAGGTGGAACTGCCTGTTGAAGTTTCCGACATTCCTTGTGAAAACTGTGGGAAAATGATGATTATTAAGCAAGGGCGGTATGGAAATTTCCTGGCATGTCCGGGTTTTCCCGCCTGCCGGAATACCAAACCCATTTTGAAAGATATCGGCGTGAAATGTCCTAAATGCGGTGGTGCGGTTGTCGAGAGGAAGACTAAACGGCGCAGAATTTTTTATGGTTGTGAAAAATACCCTGAATGTGACTTTACTACCTGGGATCTGCCGTTAAACGATAACTGTCCCGTATGCGGCACCTATATGGTTCGGCATAAATATAAAAATGGCGGCTTTGCCGCTCTTTGCAGCAACGAGTCTTGCCCGTCACGGCAAACGTCTGAGAATAAAGAAACAACGAAAAAAGCAGAAGGCAAGGCAGCAAAGCCAACTTCCAACAAGGCTTCTGCTAACCGGAGGAAAAAGAGTGGCTAAAGTTACCGTATTAGGAGCCGGACTGGCTGGCAGTGAAGCTGCCTGGCAACTGGCTGAAGCAGGCATAGCTGTAGACTTGTATGAGATGCGCCCCAAAACAATGACACCGGCCCATCAGACCGGCTTGTTTGCTGAATTGGT
>POVV01001041.1_pt1 | contig 11988 bp, 14 predicted proteins | sample 1560271 | NCBI WGS metagenome assembly POVV01 (sample SAMN08337232, study PRJNA429181) | Bioreactor metagenome, whole genome shotgun sequencing project. | biome: cows' rumen and soil; feature: anaerobic; isolation source: anaerobic chemostat enrichment culture, galacturonate as sole carbon... | reverse complement strand
TCCGGTCTTCTACCAAATTCCCTGATCCGTCTTCTTTGCCGATGTTAGTAATCAACGTCCCCGGCATATCACTAAATGTTGATTTAACAATTAACGGGATACTCTTTTGCATGGCAATTTCAACAGCTCGCGGATGAATGACCTTAGCTCCCTGATGGGCTAATTGACACACCTCGCTATAACTGATCACATCCAGAATCCGTGCATTATTAACAACACGGGGATCGGCTGTCATGATACCGTCAACATCAGTATAAATCTCCACCGTTTGCGCATTCAGCGCTGCGCCTAATGCAGCGGCAGTCGTATCACTGCCCCCACGGCCTAGCGTTGTTAGTTCACCATCCGGAGTGGTGCCCTGGAACCCGCAAACCACCGGTAGTTTGCCCATTTCCAACAACCTCAGGATACATGCCGGATCAATCTTTTGAATCCGGGCAGAACTGAATGCATGATCAGTCATGATTCCGGCCTGCCCCCCGGTAAGCGCAACAGCGTCAATCCCGGCGGCTTGTAATGTCCCTGCCATAACAACCGCTGAAATAATTTCGCCGCATCCCATCATTAAATCCAACTCGCGGGAGCTTATGTCTTTGCAGGCATCACGCGCCAAATCAATTAGCGTATCTGTCGCGTAACGGTCTCCTTTTCTGCCCATAGCGGATACAACGACAACCGAATGTAACCCCTGCTCGTGCGCTTTGATAATCTTTCCGACTACCAATTGACGATTTTCCGGCGTTGCTACCGACGTCCCGCCAAACTTTTGAACGACAATCTTCATTCTCCGCACCTCATACTAACTGATGCGCAATCATATATTCCGCAATTTGCAGCGCGTTTAAAGCCGCGCCTTTGCGAATTTGGTCACCGACAACCCACATGTTTAAGCCAAACGGCACTGATGGATCTTTGCGAATTCTGCCGACATAAATGTCATCTTTATCTGAGCAAAATAAGGGCATGGGATATTCCATTTCAGCCGGATTGTCTAAAATGCAGACCCCTGGGAAGCCTGCAAGCAGCTGTCTGGTTTCCTCAGCAGACAAGTCGGACTCCAGCTCAATGTTAATAGATTCAGAATGACTGCGGTATACCGGTACGCGAATGGTGGTGGCGGTAATGCCAATCGAATAGTCATTCAAAATTTTGTGTGTTTCGTTTACCATTTTCATTTCTTCTTTGGTATACCCATTTTCAAGAAAAACATCAATCTGTGGCAATAAATTAAACGCAATCTGATAATGTTTAGGCAAACTGGCGCTGGGCAGGATGTTCGGCTGAGCAGGTCTGCCGGCTAGTATGTCGGTTACCTGTTCGGTCAGCTCGTCAATGGCTTCCTTGCCTGCCCCTGATACTGCCTGATATGTCGAAACGACAATGCGTTTAATCTTTACCCGATCATGAATCGGCTTTAAAGCCATAACCATAATGATCGTCGAGCAATTAGGATTAGCGATAATCCCTTTGTGTGAATGAATCGCTTCCGGATTTACCTCGGGAACAACGAGCGGAACATCAGGGTCCATACGGAAGGTACTTGAATTGTCAATCACAACAGCGCCACGCCGGACAGCCACAGGAGCCAAGGCTTTACCAGCCGCTCCACCGGCAAACAAAGCAATATCTATACCATTAAACGAGTCTGGTTTGGCTTCTTCCACAACATAGATTTTGCCCAAAAATTCAATTTGTTTCCCGGCAGAACGCTCTGATGCCAGCAGTTTCAGATTATTGAAGGGAAAATTACGTTCCTCAATCAGCTTAAGAAATTCTTGACCGACGGCACCGGTTGCTCCAAGTATAGCCACATTAGGGTTCTTCATAATAAAAATACCTCCATTATTCTAAAATATTCTCCAATCCATATACCAGACCGTTAATGGTCAATACCTTTTTGCATGCCAAAACAACTCCCGGCATAAATGATTCCCGTGAAACCGAATCGTGGCGAATCGTGAGCGTCTGCCCCAGCCCGCCAAAGATCACTTCCTGATGAGCTACATAGCCGGGAAGCCGGACACTATGGATATGGATACCGCCGGTCTCCGCACCACGTGCGCCAGCCATTTTTTCGGTCTCCTGAGGATGACCCTGAGACATCTGGCCGCGGGTTTCCATGATGAGTTCAGCGGTTCGAATAGCGGTTCCTGATGGAGCGTCCAATTTTTGATCATGATGCAGTTCAATAATTTCAACATGTGGAAAAACAGCAGCCGCCTCTTTGGCTAAACGCATCATCATAATAGCACCCAAGGAAAAATTCGGGGCAATAATCGCATTAACATGTTTTTCTTGGCAAAGCTGCCGAATGATGTTTATATCCGCTTCGGACAGACCGGTGGTGCCCACAACCGGACAAATGCCATTCCGAATAGCAACTTGCAAGTTGTTCATTACGGACTCAGGACGCGTGAAATCAACCAGCACTTGCGGTCTGGTTTCCTGAATGGCAACTTCTAAATCATTGCCAACCACAACACCGGTTTTACTTGTGCCAATCAGATCACCTACATCAGCAAAGTCGGATTTTACATCTACAGCGCCGACTACACTCAGATATTCATCGTTATGTACAGCCTTTAATACCTCCCGGCCCATTTTGCCATATGCGCCACACACTAATACCCGGATCATATCATACACCTCCTAAAAATAAAAGCAGTCAGTGAGCGAAGTTCTCACTGACTGCTTAAAGCAGCCATTCAAACAAGGCAACATTTACAGTTTGCCTTGTTAAGTGTGAGATAGCTCTCCACCATGAGATAACACGGTGACAATCTTGCATATATTCTATACAAGACCAGCGAAGATGCCGCGGCAACATCATCGCTTCGGCAGACAACCCTTTTCTTTCAGATCATTGATACCACTCTTCCCTGAAAGTACTTTTGTTGACTGCACCTCTACTACACTGTACGCAAATCAGATTTTATTTAATTTATGTCCATTGTATCCTTTTGGTGACTACTGTGTCAATAGTTTCTTACTGACTCAAGAATTCTTACCGTGAGTTACTCGCATGGGACTCTACATCTTTTGCTCCATTTTGCCTCAAAATCGAAGCTGCCTGATTGACAGAGCTGTCTGTAGTACGAATAACAGCCAAGATACCACCTTGGCGAACACTGTTCTCATAACGCCGGCTGACCTCTTCCGGAATCCCCCAGTCAATCAACCCACCGGCGATTCCCCCCATGACGGCGCCACTTAAAGCGGCTGCAATCGGTCCGACAGCTACAATCGGCCCGATTCCCGGAATAGCCAAAGCCCCGGCGCCAAGCAGTAAACCGCCGATGCCTCCGATCGTACCGCCTGTCAATGCGCCATCAGTAATATCATCTTCGGCATATTCTGTTTGTTTTTGATCTTGCTTTGATACGATATTAATTTCCTGATCAGAAAAGCCTTGGCTGCGCAGTTGACCAACTGCTTGTTCAGCTTCACGCTTAGAACTAAAGATACCAATGACCACTTTCCTTCCGCCGGTACTGTTTGACTGCTGTGCATTTTGGCTGCTCATCGTGGCCTGCGCAGCCGTACCGGTTTGCGCACCCATTGTCCCTTGTGCCGCCTGCGCGTCAGTGGTTTGCCCAGCGGCATATCTGTTGCCAATAAGCCCGGGCAGACTGTTGTTTTGCGATAAGTTGTTGTTTTGCATGATATTGCCTCCTACTATTGCTATGTTTATTGCCATGTTGACAAGCTTATCCTGCCCTAAATAACAATTATTATACCCTTACATGTTTAGCGGTCCTGATCCAATTCCCAAAAGCCGCGTTCAGATGATTCGCTCATATCGGTGATAATAACCTCGTCACCAATCCGGCGAATCGACTGCCAAGGTATTGCCGCTCCTTTCAATTCTCCAAACCATTGCATAAAGCCACCGCGCCCGGGCAACAGCAAAGATTCAATTCGTCCTGTCTTGGCATCAAAACAAAGATCACACTCTTCAATGACACCCAGCCTGGCTCCATCGGCAATATTAATGACTTCTTTCCCGGTCATATCGCTTAATCGCATACTATCACTCCATTATTCAGTATTTTTAGGGAACAGTCGTTTCCACCATGGTTGCAGTATGGCAACACCAATTGCCAGCAGCGCAATAGGATCAAAGGAGATACCCGCAATGGCCAGCTTTTCCGGAATTTCCAATTTTAAAAACGACACCAGCGCAATAATGGATAAATAGACCCCACCGGCAGTGGCGACCAATTCTTGTACAGCCAGCGAAAATACGGACTGCTGAACCTGCGGTGAATTAACGGTTCGCAAACAGCACATGCGCACCCAGATGGAGCCGCCCAGTAAAACGGCCAGACTGATGATAAGCGCCCAAAAAAGCAAATTGATCTCTCCCTATCTACTGTTACAGTAAGATATGCGGCAAGATCACCAATTAATGTCAAAAAAAATAACGGCCTGAGCCGTTGTATGTAGAAGATTACCGATCTGAACGCGCATAGTCGACAGACGCTGTCGTCTCCACTAAAATCACATCTAGCCCGATTTTATTAATTTTGTCCCAAGGGATAATTATTTCTTCGTTTTTACCAAAGAATCCGAGAAAGCGCCCATTACCTGGTACGATAATGGCTGTCAGCTTTCCGGTCTCAACATTAACCTCTATGTCGGTAATACGTCCTAAACATTTTCCATCAATTGTGTTAATTACTTCTTTGGTACGAAGATCGCTTGTTTTCATCATAATTATCTATCCCTCCGCGAAATGTTCCTTTACATTATATGAGGGACAAATAATATATGTGTTATTTATTCATGATCTAATCGCTGCCAAATTTCCGATAGCTTCCAACGCAGCTCAATTTTCCGGTCTGACTGCTTATACTGGCCAGGGGTCATCCCTACGGCTTGCTTTGTTACAGAATTTTCTGCGTCAATAAAGCATAACGGCGGAAATAGAACACACCACCAATTGCTTCCCTCCGCTTTGCCCAGTAAAACTCTCACTGCATTATATTTGCCGGCGGGATATACTGATTCACCATAAACCCTGACAGGAAAATCAAACTGCCCAATTTCCGCTTGTACCGGATACGCAACTCCACTTAATAATACGACTCTGCGAGCTACCTCTTCGATCTCCCGCCGGTTTTCTGCAATCACGGCATTAGCTGCAGCGCCGGTTGTTGCATTTCTTAGCTTAGGAGCCATATAAGCCAGAATAGCATCTCTGACTTTTAATTTAATCATTTGATCATACTGTGTGTCGCTATTGGCAATAACATGCAGCCTAACCACATCACGTGAATTGATGGGAAACAATACCGTTGATTCTTGTCCAAGTATAAATCCGGCGGCGATAAAAATCGCGGCGCTAAGCAGGATTCCTCCCCAGGCGAACTTTCTTAACATCCCTTACTGCCTCCAACTCAAAATACTGGAGAATTTTTTTGTCAAATAAATTTTCTCATATGTCCTAATGCTGCCTTCTCTAAACGCGATACCTGCGCCTGAGAGATACCGATTTCATCAGCGACTTCCATCTGGGTTTTTCCTTCAAAGAAGCGCAGGGTTAGAATATGCTTCTCCCGTTCGCTCAGCCTGCGCAGGGCTTCTTTAATGGCTACTCCCTCAAGCCAATTTAACTCAGCATTCCGGTCATCACTAATCTGATCCATGACAAAAATGGGATCGCCACCGTCATGATAAATCGGTTCAAACAGTGAAATCGGCTCTTGAATCGCATCTAAGGCAAAGATCACTTCTTCACGCGGAAGCTTTAGTTCAGCCGCTATTTCTGTTACAGATGGTTCACGGGAGAAACGCCCTACCAGCGAGTCCCTCACCTGTAACGCCTTATAGGCGATGTCCCGCATGGAACGGCTGACGCGGATTGGATTATTATCCCGCAGATAACGCCGGATTTCACCAATAATCATCGGGACAGCATAGGTGGAAAATTTTACGTTTTGCGAAAGGTCAAAGTTATCAATCGCTTTAATCAGGCCAATGCAGCCCACCTGAAACAGGTCATCCACATATTCACCACGGTTATTAAAACGCTGAATAACACTTAATACCAGACGCAGATTTCCGTATATTAATTTTTCGCGTGATTCTTCCTGGCCGCTTTGCAAAGAAACAAATAGCTCCCGCATTTTACTTGCTGATAAGACGGGTAATTTAGCCGTATTTACACCACATATTTCGACTTTATTAATAATCATCTATTCACCCCATAAATTTCCACTTATGGATTTTTGGCGAGTCTATAAGAATTATTACCCGCTTGGTTGGCTTTTATACTCTGCCAAATGTGAATTAAAAAAGGCAGGACATTATCCTGCCTGCCAAAGGATCAGAAAACCAATATACAAGCTGTCAAGCAAGGTCGAGCTGTCAGGTAGCCCCGCGAAAGCGTGCGCAGGCAGCCTGATCCTTACTCCAGTCTATTGATCTCCTTCCGCAATCGTTTTATGATGCGTTTCTCTAACCGAGAAATATACGATTGTGAGATTCCCAGCATATCGGCAACCTCTTTTTGCGTACATTCCGCCGCTCCGTCTTCCAGCCCGAAACGCAGCTGCATAATGCGCCGCTCACGCCCGGATAGTTTATTCAAAGCACTGGTGAGCAACATCTTGTCAACTTCTTCTTCTACTGTTTTATAGATCACATCGTTCTCTGTCCCCAAAACATCTGATAACAGCAGTTCGTTGCCATCCCAGTCAATATTCAGCGGCTCGTCAAAAGACACCTCAGAGCGTGTTTTGCTATTGCGGCGCAGGTACATTAGTATTTCATTTTCAATGCATCGGGAAGCATAGGTTGCTAACTTGATTCGTTTTCCCGGATCAAATGTATTGACAGCTTTGATAAGTCCAATAGTACCGATACTAACCAGATCTTCTATGCCGACTCCGGTATTTTCGAACTTTCTGGCAATATAGACAACCAGCCGGAGGTTCCGTTCAATAAAAATACTTTTTACCGTCTTATCTCCGTTTTGCAGGCAATCTAAAAGGATTAGCTCTTCATCATTACTAAGCGGCGGCGGCAGTATCTCCGTACTGCCGACATAGTAAACCTCATTGTCTTGATCCAAACCTGCATAACTAAGTAGAGCCTGCCATTTCAGATATACCTTCCATTTAAACTTCAGCCAGGCGACACGCATGTATTTACCTCCTCACGAACAGTAAGTTGAATGATAGCAGGGTGCAGTAGAGCATTGAAACGATTCTTTATCGAAAGATTGCCCGCGTAAACGCCAATGACGACATTTGAAGTTTCAATAAAAGAATTCTCTGATCGTACCCTGACCAAATCCGGTCGAAAAGCAAGCAATACACTTTCACAACCTATGCTGCGAAAAGGTATGATTTGTATTCGTGATAACCATTCCTGATCTTCACACCGGGTTAAATTCTCCAGCCAGGTATCCGGAGAATGGCAGGAAAAGAAATGCTGAGCTTGATGACTGAACAAAGCTTTCATTGTCTGATATTCCACGATAATAACCGGTTTCTGATCCAGTGAATACACGGAATTTCCCGTATCCATGATTGCCGTGAACATTGCTTGTCGATCCTTATACACTACGTCAACCTCGTATTCTGAAGCTCTGTGCAAAAAGTGGTTAACCAACCCGGCTTTTGCTGTCAGCAGCAAGCCGGTGGCCGCCAGTGACCCGATAAGCAAATCCAGCCAGCTGATTCTAATTGGTCCCAGCAAGGCTGTGATATCAGACTGCCGAAAGAAAGTCCAGCCAAACATAGCACCTCCGGTAGCAAAACAAGCCAGATAATACACTGCGGTTAATCTGAGTAGATTACTAAGTTTTTTAGGCTGAAACGCTAATAAAAGCATCATGACGGACACCAAGCATTTGACTGGAGCCAGAGATAAAACAGCCCAATTCAGGTAAATATTCCCCAGCGCGTATAGGCTGCCGGTCCCTGCCGCCAAAAGTACTCTCAGCCAGCGAATCTTTATCGCCAGTAATTTAGCTGTAAGGACAAGTAATATGGTATTTAATACCATATTTAAGCTAAGAAACATGTCGACATATACATACATTATTCTTACCTCAATATCCAATATATGGCCGTTATGATACTATATGGAAGTCAATCAAGGTTTATTACAAATAGATTATATATAATTATTGCTTGAAAAGATGTTGATACATGGTGTACAGAGGCAAACAAATTATCTGGAATTATCCCAAAAAGAGTATTAAAATTCAGCAAGAAAATGAACCAGTCCGGTGCGGACTGGTTCATTTTCTTGCTGGTTTCCTATTATCTATATCTGTTTCCCACTCACCGCTTGAGCCAGGAGGGAATGTCGAATTCGGGACGGCGAAATGGCTCTAACACCGTGCCGGAACCACCAAGCGGCGGTCTGGAAAAGCGCCGTGAATCAAAGCCTGTAGCAATAACGGTAATGCGTACCTCTTCACCAAAACGTTCGTCAATCACAGAACCGAAAATAATATTTGCTTCCGGATCAGCCGCCTGGGCAATGATTTCTGCCGCCTCATTAGCCTCCAGAATTCCTAAATCCGGTCCGCCTGTCAAATTTAACAGTATCCCGGTAGCTCCATCAATAGACGTCTCAAGCAAAGGACTTCGGATTGCCGCTTGGGCTGCATCTGCCGCTCTATTCTCGCCGGAACCGATGCCAATGCCCATCAGCGCAGACCCGGCATCTGTCATAACAGCTTTTACATCGGCAAAATCGAGGTTGATCAGGCCAGGGATTGCGATAAGATCAGAAATGCCTTGAACGCCTTGACGCAGCACATCATCAGCAATGCGGAAGGCTTCTAATATAGATGTCCGTTTATCTACAACCTGCAGCAGACGATCATTAGGAATAGTAATGAGTGTATCGACTTTGCTTTTAAGGCGCTCAGCACCTCGTTCGGCCTGAGCTTGCCTGCGTTTACCCTCAAAGGAAAATGGTTTAGTCACAACGCCTACCGCTAATGCCCCTACCTCTTTGGCGCATTCGGCGACAATCGGCGCCGCACCAGTGCCGGTTCCACCACCCATACCGGCGGTAATAAACACCATATCAGCGCCTTCCAGGGCTTTAAGCAATTCTTCCTTACTTTCAAGCGCCGCCTGTTCTCCCATTTCAGGATTAGCTCCCGCTCCAAGCCCTTTTGTCAGCTTCTCACCAATTTGAATACAGCGTGAAGCCTGAGAGGTAAGCAAAGCCTGTGCATCAGTATTCACTGCAATAAAATCTACACCCTGAAGCTTGGCGTCTATCATTCGATTAACCGCATTGTTGCCACCGCCGCCTACTCCGATTACTTTTATCGATGCAAAGCTGGCCAATGACGTATCTAATTCAAACATTGAATATTGCCTCCCCGGTTCAAGGTAACGGACTGTTTGTTGACCTTCCAAAAATAACAGTTCTGTTTAGTAATACCTGTTCTACAGTTCAACATAAAGACTGGTTTCCCCTTTTTTTAATACAAAAATTTGAAAACCTCCGGAATCCCGGAGGTAACAGTTACTTTTTAAGAAAATAACGACGGATGATAGCAAGATTTTGAAATATCCGCAAGCCGAATGCAAGCAAAGCAACATAGTATAAATCAATCCCCAATCGATCGCCAATGTACACGAGTATTGCCGCTAACAGCGCGTTAGTAAAAAAGCCGGTGATAAAGATAGTATTGTCAAACTTCTCCTCAATACCGGCCCTTAAACCGCCGAAGACCGAATCAAGTGAAGCCAGGAGCGCTACTGACAGATATTTTGCATAATCGGCCGGAACGGATACGGGAAAGACAGTCCCTAACAGAATACCGATAAGTAAACCAGCTATTGGCAATATCATTATTGCTTAGCCACCTCTTTCACCGGTTTTCCGTGTTCAAAGCGGAACGCGCCTTTATATGCAGGGATAACAATATTAGCTTGTTGTTTAATAGCGATCTGAATACCCCAAAATTGCAAAGTCTCGACAACTCCGCCCCGCATTCTCAATGCGCTTTCCAGCGTCTTTGGATCTCCAATCGCACGGATTTCATATGGTGGTGAATACCGGGTGTTATTAACAGACAAGGTAGGCCCTGCACAACGAATTTCGGATGTAGCAATTAAGCGCTGTTCATTGATCGAAAGCGCTTCCGCCCCTGCTGCAAACAATTCATTAATAACCTTAAGAATGTCATCGTCATGGATAATATACAAATTGGGGTTTTCACCAGGCTTGCTCGGACGCTTACTGTCATCAATAGTAAGGACAACTCCCGGACCTTGCAGAGTAACCAGACCTGCAGCCATCTTAATGGCTTCCATCTCCTGAGAGTCGATAACTGGCAAAGCCGATTGCCGCAGCCGGTGAACCTCTTGTGCTAACGCATCACGCTCTTTTTCAGTTTGGTTAAGCCTGCTGGATAAATCTTCTACTCTTTGATAAGGGATAGAAGTTTGAACATCCTGCGTTGTCCGGAACTGAATAGCCAGCATAATGCCTAATACCATACAAACTAATGCAATTGCCGCTTGACCTTGCCGCATCGGATTCAACTTATCTCAACTCTCTCTCTTTGCTAAACTTCACATAGGGTGTCGCATAACTGAGGTCAATATACTCAATTGTTGCCAATGCGTCTTTTTCATTAGCAATAATTGCCGATGTTTTAGCCGCCTTTGCCAACATTTGTTCCGCTTCTCCCAGCTTGATCTGCGATCCGTTAACCATATACCCTGTCAATCGGGCCTGTGTATCGATATGAATTTCTGATATCCGGTTAAACGCAGATTCACTTAACCCAGATAAATAGTGGAGAACACTCAGCAGCACCGGAGCTTCGACCGTTTCGCCAACATAAGCGTTCCCGATATTATGCCCTGTAATTAACGGGGCCTCCATTCGCCGCAGCGATTTGGCAACCGCAAGAATCATGCCTTTACCGTCTACCTGGGCAAAGCCATAGTTAGTGGCGATAAAAGCCACCGGTTGACGTTCCTGAACGGTAATAATAATTGTGCCGGGTAACCGGCGGGAAACCTCGGCACTGGCGATTCTAAGGTCTTTAATAAGACGCTGCTGAATATTAGCGGCATTGAGCCGGAAAATATTCACTTGCGTACCAACCCCGGCAATGCGCAGGATTTCGCCCTCATCGACATATCGATTCCCTTGAACCACGACTGTGCCAACAGAAAAAAGCGACGACTGGAGCAAAAGAAACCCGGATAAGATGATGGCTAGCAATAACAAGGCTAGCGTCGTACCGGTAACAGAACGCCTAGCCGAGCCTGACGAATCCATACAACGCACACCTCTCTTCTGTAGTCGCTATCATTATACACCATTTCTTTAACGCATGGTAACTATTTAAGCAACGAAAAACAGGCAGAGGGCAACGAAAACTCGTTAGTCTCTGCCATGTCCGATAGCCTTTTCGTCTAGATATTATTTGCTCCTGATTATTTGAGCTCCCAGTTTGCGTAGTTTATCGGCAAACCGCTCATAACCGCGATCAATATAGTGTATATTTTCGATTTCTGAAACACCCTGAGCCGCCAGAGCAGCTAACACGAGACAGCCGCCGGCACGCAGGTCACTCGCCGCTACAATCGCGCCGGTCAATTTGGCAACACCCCTGACAATGGCTGTACGGCCTTCCACCCGGATCTTAGCGCCCATACGGGTTAATTCGTCAACATGCTTGAACCGGTTTTCAAAAATGGTTTCACTTACGATGCTGGTGCCCTTGGCCAGGCTCAATAAAGCCAGGGCAGGAGCCTGTAAATCGGTAGGAAAACCGGGATGTGGCAAGGTTTTAATATCCGCTGCGCGCAACTCGTCAGCTTGCACCCGGATATAATCAGCGCCGCAATCGATTTTGGCGCCAGCCTCCTGCAGTTTACTGGTCACTGAGCACAAAAACTCCGGATTTACATTATGTACAATAATGTCTCCACGGGTAATCGCTCCAGCGATGAGAAAGGTACCTGCCTCAATTCGGTCTGAAATAACAGC
>POVV01001040.1_pt1 | contig 12014 bp, 7 predicted proteins | sample 1560271 | NCBI WGS metagenome assembly POVV01 (sample SAMN08337232, study PRJNA429181) | Bioreactor metagenome, whole genome shotgun sequencing project. | biome: cows' rumen and soil; feature: anaerobic; isolation source: anaerobic chemostat enrichment culture, galacturonate as sole carbon source...... | reverse complement strand
AGAAGATGAATACTCAAAGGCAAGCGGACTGGTACAACTATCCGGTTCCGCAAAGTTTTTGATCTCGCCTCTCATTGCAGGGTTTCTGTTACAGGTTTCAGATATAAAGCTGCTGCTTGTGATAGACATATGCACAATCTTTCTGACCGTGATGGTGACGTTTGTGGTACGCAGGGGGCTTGCTGCCAAAGCTTCCCAATATAAAGAATCCTTTTTCCATGAGTTTAGAACCGGACTGACTGCCCTCACCCAAAACCGGGGCGTGTTCACATTGGTTTTATCTGGAATCGGCATCTCTTTCTTTTTAGGCTGTATCCAGTCTCTTTATACGCCAATGATACTCGGATTTACTGACAGTTCGGTGCTGGGTGCTGCCACTACGATTTCCGCCATGGGCATGCTGGCAAGCAGCCTTATTCTTGGCACGGTTCCCATAAAAAAGGGCTTTACACAAATGCTTTTTGCCTCCCTCTTTTTGGCGGGTATCTTTATGGCAGGCTACGGGTTTAGAGAAAATATTATTTTAATCTGCATTTTTGGTTTTCTCTTTTTTTCAATGCTTCCATTTGCCAACACAAGCATTGATTATCTGATCCGTACCAATATCAGCAACGATGTGCAAGGCAGGGTTTGGGGACTGATCGGCATTATCTCCCAGCTTGGCTATGTGATTGCTTACAGCATATTAGGTCCGCTTGCCGACTATGTATTTATCCCTTTGCTGGTAGAGGATGGCGCGCTGGCCAATAGCATGGGAAAGGTAATCGGCGTGGGAAGCGGCAGAGGCATTGGATTATTGATTATGATAGCAGGTCTGTTGTTATCTGTGACCGCCATTCTTTTATACAATATTAAGTCCGTCAGGGGGCTGGAGCGGGGAGGCGGACTGTGTACAGAAAAATAATAATAAATGATGTAAAGAAAAGCAAACTGATTACAATCACCATTACAGCATTTATTCTGCTTGCGGCTATGCTTACCTCCCTTGCCGCCATATTGTCGGTGAATTTGTTCTCTGCTATTAACAACATGATGTTAAGAGCCGAAACTCCCCACTTTATGCAGATGCACTCCGGCGATATTGACTTGGATCGGCTTTCAGCTTTTGCAGATACGGAAAATAATGTAGAAGATTTTCAGGTGCTTTCCTTTCTCAACATTGAGGGAGCAGAGATTGTCATTGGTGAAGACTCCCTCGCCGGTTCCGTGCAGGATAACGGCCTTTCGGTGCAGAGCGAACGCTTTGATTTTCTGCTGGGCCTGGATGGCAATATCATTTACCCGGCCGAAGGAGAGATCTATGTACCCATATACTACATGAAGCAGGGGCTGGCAAGTATTGGCGACAGCATTACCATTCATGGCGTTTCTTTTACGGTAGCTGGTTTTCTGCGGGATTCTCAAATGAACGCCTCCATGATTTCCTCCAAACGGTTTCTTATCAATGAAAGTGATTTTGAAAAAATCAGGAAATTTGGAAAGCTGGAATATTTAATAGAGTTCCGCTTTAGGGACAGTTCCGCTGTTTCCTCCTTTGAATCCGGCTATATTGCCGCAGGACTTCCGGCAAACGGGCCTCCCGCCATCACCCATTCCCTGTTTAAGCTGGTAAATGCCCTTGATGACGGCATGATGATAGCGATGCTTATCCTTATCAGCGTCCTTGTAATCGTGATTAATTTCCTGTGCATACGTTTTACCCTGCTTGCCAAGGTGGAAGAAGATTACCGGGAAATTGGCGTATTAAAAGCTATCGGCCTGCAGGTTCGAAGCATCAAAAAACTCTATCTGGCGAAGTATGGTGCTATCGCTGGAATTGCCTGCATCGCTGGATTCATCTTGTCCCTGTTTGCAAAAGAGCCTTTGATGGAGAATATCCGCCTGTATATGGGCGGGAGCGGCAGTTCCGGCCTCGGCACGGCATTTGGAATGTTAGGCGCAGGGATTATCTTATTCGTGGTGGTGCTTTATGTGAACGGCGTTCTTTGCCGCTTCAAAAAGGTATCAGCGGCAGAGGCCATACGCTACGGCGCGCCCCAGAGTGGAACTAAAACTGCGAAAAGCTACCGGCTATCCGGCAGCAGGGGATTTCCGCCGAATATTTTTCTTGGCATAAAGGATGTGCTTTCCCGAAAAAAGCTTTACAGCACAATGCTTTTTGTACTTATTATTTCCTCATTTCTGATGATTGTGCCGCAGAATATTTATAATACCATTTCCCAAAGAAACTTTATGACCTATATGGGCATTGGTGAATGTGATATGCGAATCGATATCCAGCAGACGGACGGTATTGCGGGAAAAACAGCGGAAATAGCCGCTGTGATGGCGCGGGACACAGATATTAAAAAATACACGGTACTGACCAGTTATATGTTTGATATGCAAATGGAGGACAGAACCACTGAAAAGTTAAAGGTGGAGCTTGGAGACCAATCAGTGTTCCCCATTGAGTATTCGGCCGGCAGAGCTCCGCAGAGCGAATCGGAAATCGCCATTTCATCATTAGTTGCGGACGATCTCGAAAAAGGGCTTAATGATATTATCGTGCTAATGATTGACGGTAAGGAAAAGCGGCTTGCCGTAAGGGGGATATATTCTGATATCACCAATGGCGGCAAGACGGCAAAGGCTGTTTTTAAAACCAGTCAGGGCAGTATCCTGTGGAGTATTATTCCGGTGAAATTGCAGGCTGATGCCGTCACAGATGAAAAGATAGGGGGATATAAGGAACAGTTTTCCTATGCCAAGGTATCCGATATAGATGAATACATCAGCCAGACCTTTGGAGGGATTACTGATGCGGTTAAAAAGGCTTCTTACGCCGCTATTGCTGCAGCCGCCACGCTCACTGTGCTGGTCACATTACTCTTTATGAAAATGCTGGTGACAAAGGATCGGTATCCGATTGCCGTTTTAAAATCCCTCGGCTTTAAAAAAGAAGATATTTGCCGGCAATATATGGTGAGGTCTGCCATCGTACTGGCAGCCGGCGTTTCAATTGGTACTGTCTTGGCAAACACTTTGGGAGAACTGGTGGGCGTGGGTCTGATTTCATCTTTCGGTGCATCCACGTTCCGCTTTGATATAAACCCGTTGTTTGCCTACCTGTTTTCTCCCGTTTTAATGGCGGTTTGTGTCTATCTTTCAACACGGTTTGGCATTTCGGATATTTCCGGCCTGAAGATATCGGAATATATAAAGGAGTAGCCTATGAAGAAAATTCTAAGCGGAAAAAATATTGTAAAAACCTATGGCATAGGACAGGAAGAGTCCAATGCACTCAATGGAGTGAACATAGAACTATTAACCGGAGAGTTCGTTGCAGTGATGGGGCCGTCCGGCTGCGGAAAGTCTACGCTGCTCTTTGCATTAAGCGGTACAGATACCATCAACAGCGGTTCTATCCAATTTGACGGTAAGGAACTTACCCGGCTAAATGAAAACGCATTGGCAGATATTCGCAGAACTAAGATGGGATTTGTATTCCAGCAGCCTGCCATGCTGAAAAATCTGAATATTCTGGATAATATCATTCTTTCCAGCGTACAGGAAAACAAAAAAAATACCGCCGGCATTATGAAAAAAGCCAGGACATTGATAGAAAAGACCGGCATAACCGGACTGGAAGAAAGGGATATTACCGAGGTTTCCGGCGGGCAGCTTCAACGCGCCTGTATCTGCCGCGCCCTTATGAACGAGCCGGAGATTTTATTTGCAGACGAACCTACCGGCGCACTCAACTCAAAATCATCGGAAGAAATTATGGAGCTGTTTTCAGATATCAACAAAAATGGCATGGCTGTTTTTCTTGTGACCCATGACGCAAAAGTCGCGTCCAGAGCTGACCGTGTGTTATTTATGAAAGACGGCGCTGTTAAGTCCGAGCTTTTTTTGAAAAAGTTTAACGGTCGAGACATGGAAGACAGAATGAATCAGGTTATTATGCGGATGAGGAATTTTGAAATATAGGTTATGGGAAATGGTCAGAAAATATCTATGACATTATGGTAGAATCCAGTGTTGGAACGATACGTAATGGGGAAAGGTTCATTGATGGGATTAAAAAAACAAACAATTTTAATAAATGTTTGCTTATATATAGACATTTGTTACAATATGATATATAATCACCATTATAAAAGTATCCTGGCATTTGACTATAGAATATTAAGAAAAGGAATGTATATGCATTGTTACGATGCATGGAATGGATATAATCATGAAAAATATGTTTGACAGAAAATCCCTGTGGCAGGCTGCACCCGATGAATTAATGAATGGATATTATGAAGATGATGATTCTGTATACTGTCTTATTTGCAATGAGTATTATACCAAAGGTGAGATTTATTCCCATGACGGTCATTTTTATGATGCATACAAAATGGCTAACATACATATCGAAGAAAAACATGGATCAATGCTGAACTATTTGATGAATATGAATCCTTCCTTTTTAGGCTTATCAAAGCTTCAGCACTCCATCCTTAAATTGATGACAGATGGCTTATCTGATAAAGAAATAGCTGCGCAAAAAGGTATTTCTTATTCCACTGTACGGAATTACCGATTTAAACTTCATGAACATGAAAAGCAATCTAAACTGTTTTTAGCAACAATGGAACTGTTTCATAAAAAGGAGGAAGCCATGAAATCGAAACGTGATGCAACAGAGTTTTATGATGCTCATAAAACTGCAACAATGATGGATGACCGATATGATGTCACCGTAGAAGAAAAGACGAAGATCTTGTCCAGATATTTTGACAAAAGCGGGGCGGTAAAGCAGTTTCCTTCAAAGGAAAAGGCTAAAATCGTGGTTCTCCGTGAAATAGCAGGTAAATTTTTACCAGGTGTCCATTACAGCGAAAATGAAATCAACAATGCATTGAAAGAGATATATCAAGATTTTCCATATATCAGACGGCTGTTAATCGAATACGGCTTCTTTTGCCGCACAGATTCTGGCTCTGAATATTGGCTTAAGGAATAATATCACCTGCCGTCTTACCATACGTCACTAAAATCCGGAAAAAAATCTGTATAAGGTTTTTTTCCGGATTCTATTTATACCCGGAATGTTTTCTTTTTGCAGCTCCCTCACCTTTACTCTCCCATAAAGCCGGTAAAATATTCCCGGCCGGACAGGACATGCCAATTGCTAATTATGCAGAAAATACTACCGGTTATGCAAAAAGCAGCCTTGAGAATCCATTATATGCTAAAGTGAAGTACATACCACGCAGCTTGTGGTAATTTTTATGGAGGAGGATGAAAGAAATGTTACAAATCAACATCGATGATGTATTAAAGATCGTCAACCTTTGTGTGCCGTACCTCATTGGATTGGCCATTGCAGTTGCAGCTGCAGTGGTGGTTATGGTGGTATGCAGGAACAAGAAAGCTGCAACCCGGTATTTAATCCGGCGCCAGGGGCTTATGGCCATTGTGCTCGCCGTGGTTATCGTAGTAAATATGATATGCTGGGGCCCAATGTCCAGCCTGATTTCCCTTGCTACCGGCAGCGGAACGATTTCAAAAGAAACCTCAGACAAAGCAACAGAGCTTTGTACCAGAATTGCGGAAGAGGGAATCGTTCTTTTGAAAAATGAGGAAAACTTACTTCCCTTAAAGGCTGATTCTAATTTAAACGTCTTTGGCTGGGCTTCCACCAATCCATGCTATGGAGGTACCGGTTCAGGCTCCCTCTCTGATGCATATGAAACCGTGTCTCTTCTTCAGGGGCTTGAAGACGAAGGATTTAAACTGAATGCCGGGCTTACTGATTTCTATACCGCATACCGGAGCGACCGTCCAAATGTGGGGATGTGGGAACAGGACTGGACACTTCCGGAGCCTTTAAAGGAATCCTACACCAGTGAGCTGATGGCAGATGCAAAGGCATTTTCTGATACGGCACTGATCGTGATTACCCGTGTAGGAGGGGAAGGAGCCGATCTCCCTACAGATGTCAGCGCAGTTACCTATACGGATAATTCAGCGGAATATAAGGATTTTGAGACTGGTGAGCATTATCTGCAATTAAGCAAGACGGAAAAGGACATGGTTGATCTGGTGTGCTCCAATTTCGATAATGTCGTTCTAGTATACAATGGTGCAAACGCTATGGAGCTTGGCTTTGTCAATGATTACAGCCAGATAAAGAGTGCTATCTGGTGTCCGGGAACCGGTCAGTCCGGCTTTAAGGCACTGGGCGAAATTGTTAGCGGTGCTGTTAACCCCTCAGGAAAAACAAGTGACACCTTTGCTGCGGACTTAACAGCAACCCCTCACTACAATAACTTTGGTAGCTTTATTTACGATAACATGAATGAATTCGCTGGCAAGGCATTTAAGGGAGAGGCCACCTATCCCAGCTTTATCAATTACGTGGAAGGCATTTATGTTGGTTACCGTTTCTATGAAACTGCCGCAGAGGAAGGACTGATCGATTACGGTAAAACAGTGCTTTATCCCTTTGGATACGGCATGTCCTATACCTCTTTCTCTCAGGAAATGGGGAACCTCACAGAAGCAGACGGCACGATTTCCTTTGACGTGACCGTTACCAATACCGGAGACAAAGCAGGAAAGGATGTAGTGGAGGTTTATTACAATCCACCCTATACAAACGGAGGAATTGAAAAGGCTTCTGCAAACCTGATTGCATTTGATAAGACAGACCTCCTGGAGCCGGGCCAGTCCCAGACCATCGCAGTCTCATTCCAGGCGGAAGATATGGCATCCTACGATGCAGCCGGGAAGGGAGCTTATGTCCTGGAAGCAGGGGATTATAAAATCTCAATCCGGACCGATTCCCATAATGTCATCAAGGAACAGATCTATACCAAAGCATCGGAAACCGTATATGATGAAGCCAATCCCCGCTCTACCGATAAGGCGGCTGCAGAAAACAGATTTGCTGATGCTAAAGGAGAACCGACTTATTTATCCCGTGCAGATGGATTTGCAAATTATAAAGAGGCTACGGCAAAGCCTGCAACCATGACTATGCCGGAAAAATATAAGGATACCTTTGTAAACAACAGCAATTACGATCCGGAAGCTCATAACTATGCTGAGGATATAAAGCCGGTAACCGGCGCAAAGAATGGACTGAGCCTTGCCGCCATGCGGGGGCTGGATTATGACGATCCGCAGTGGGAGAAGCTTCTTGACCAGCTGACCGTAGGGGAAATGGATACCATGGTCGCCATCGGAGGTTATCAGACGTCAGCAGCTAAGAGCGTGGATAAGGTAGGTACCGTGGACTGTGACGGACCGGCTTCCATTAACAACAACTTTACAGGAACCGGCTCCATCGGCTTTCCTTCCGCAGTGTTGATAGCAAGTACCTGGAACCGTGATATTGCAGAGGAATTCGGAGAAAGCATCGGTAAGATGGCAGATGAGATGAAGGTATCCGGCTGGTACGCACCGGCTATGAACACTCACCGTTCCGCCTTTGCAGGCAGAAACTTTGAGTATTATTCCGAAGACGGAATCCTGGCAGGCAAAATGGCGGCCAGTGCCATCATGGGTGCAGAACGTCATGGAGTATATGCTTATATGAAACATTTTGCCCTTAATGACCAGGAAACCAACCGAACCAATATGCTTTGTACCTGGACCGGCGAACAGGCCATCCGTGAAATTTATCTAAGACCATTTGAAATTGCAGTAAAAGAGGGCGGAGCAAAGGCAGTAATGTCCGCATTTAACTACATTGGAACCGAATATGCAGGTGCCTCCGATGCACTGCTTAACAAGGTGCTTCGGGATGAATGGGGCTTCCGTGGCTTCGTGCTGACAGATTATTTTGGCGGATACGGATATCAGAATGCTGATCAGGAGATTCGTAACGGCAACGACGCCATGCTGGTAGCCTATGATACGGAAACCAACCATTTAAAGGATACGACAAGCGCTACAAGTCTTCAGGCTATGCGTAAGGCAAGTAAAAATATTATGTACACGGTGGTGAACAGCCGTGCCTACGAAGGAAATAACGCAAAGGGCGGAATGCTTCCGTGGCAGATTGCAGCCATAGTGGCTGATGTGATTCTGGCAGCAGGATTTATAGCTTTGGAGGTAAGAATCATCAATGCCTATAAAAAGAAACGGGAATCATAAACAGCAGTTGCAGAGGGGGAGAACTCATCTAAGGTCCGGAGGAAAATGACATGAAACATACTGATATCATTGAAAAGATGACAATAGAAGAAAAGGCGGCCATTTTAAGCGGTAAGAATGTATGGCAGTCCCGGAACATTGACCGGCTGGGAATCCCTTCCATATTCTGCGCTGATGGCCCCCATGGAATCCGGAAGCAGGCAAGGGAAGGGGATCATCTGGGATTAAACGCTTCCCTTCCGGCCACCTGCTTTCCTACGGCAGCGTCCATCTCCAATAGCTGGGATATGGACCTTTGCCGTGAGATCGGGGAAGCTCTGGGAGAGGAAGCCTCGGCTCTGAACGTGAACGTCCTGTTGGGGCCTGGCCTTAATATTAAGAGAAGCCCCCTTTGCGGAAGAAATTTTGAATATTTCTCCGAAGATCCCTACTTGTCCGGAAAGCTGGCGGCAGCCTACATAAAAGGCATTCAGAGCCAGGGAGTGTATGCATGCCCCAAGCATTTTGCAGTCAACAGCCAGGAGCTTCGCCGCATGGCCATGAATTCCGTGGTGGATGAAAGGACCTTAAGAGAGATTTATCTGGAAGGCTTTGAAATTGCGGTGAAAGAGGGTGGGGCAAGATCCATTATGACCAGCTACAATGAGGTCAATGGTGTCTATGCCAATGAAAATGAACATCTTCTAAAGGATATCCTGCGGGGAGAGTGGGGATTTGACGGCATCGTCATCACCGACTGGGGCGGTTCCAATGACCATGTGAAGGGAGTAGCAGCAGGGTCTAACCTTGAAATGCCTTCACCCGGCCTTCATTCTGCCAGAGAGTTGATCGCTGCAGTAGAAAATGGAAGCCTTTCCATGGAAGCGCTGGAGGCTAATGTCGATGATTTGCTGGAGGCAGTGTTCGCCCTTACCGGGAACCGGGAAAACAAGCGGAAATCCTTTGATAAAGAAGAGCATCACAAGCTGGCGGAAAAGGCAGAAGAGGAGAGCATCGTACTCTTAAAGAACGAGGATGAACTTCTTCCGTTAAAGCCCGGCTGCAAGGTGGCATTAATCGGTGACTTTGCATTCACTCCCCGTTATCAAGGGGCAGGATCTTCCCTGGTAAACCCAATCCGGGTGGAGAATATGGAGGAGATGATAAAGGATTATCCCTTGAATGTGGCCGGCTGTGCCAGAGGCTATTCCCGTGGCGGAAAGACTGATGTCACCTTAAGAGATGAGGCCTTAAAGCTGGCTGCCCAGGCCGATGTGGTGCTATACTGCTTTGGACTTGATGAAATCAGTGAATCAGAGGGGATGGACCGAAGCCATATGGGAATCCCCCAGAACCAGATCAGTCTGCTCACTGCTTTATCAGAGGAAAACCCCAATGTAGTAGGAATTTTAAGTGCAGGTTCTGCCATAGAAATGCCATGGCATGAATGCTGCAAGTCCCTTCTCCACGGCTATTTAGGCGGAGAAGCCGGTCCGTCTGCCATGCTTCGCGTAATAACCGGTGAAGTGAACCCTTCCGGCCGGCTGAGCGAGACTTATCCGCTGCGGTATGAGGACACTCCGGCTTACCGGTATTTTCCTGGAGCAGAGCGCTGCTCCCAGTACCGGGAGGGCATTTATGTGGGCTACCGATATTATGATACCGGGAAGGTTAAGGTTCAGTATCCCTTTGGCTATGGGCTGTCCTATACCACATTTTCCTATAAAAACCTTGAGATATCGGAGAATGAAGTCCGTTTTACCCTGGCGAACACGGGAAAAGTTGATGGTAAGGAAGTTGTCCAGCTTTATGTGGGTGGACCTAAGGGCAGGATATTCCGGCCTGAAAAAGAGCTGAAGGGCTTTAAGAAAGTATTCTTAAAGGCAGGGGAAAGTAAAGTAATCACCATCCCCTTTGATGATAAGACCTTCCGGTACTGGAACAGGCTGACCAACCGCTTTGAGGTGGAGGGAGGCGTTTATTCCATCTTTATCGGTGCAAATGTAGCGGATATCAGGCTGCTTCAGACCGTGACCCGGGAAGGGACTACGGAAGATTGGCCTTATAAGGCAGAAACCCTTAAATCTTACTATACCGGCAGGATCAGCCAGGTGTCTGAGAAAGAATTTGAAACTCTTTTAGGGCATCCGGTTCCCGAAGGAAAATGGTCTGGAGATCTGAGCTTAAATGATGCACTATGCCAGATGTATTATGCCAAAAGTCCCTTGGCCAGACTGGTCTGGCGGATTCTGACAGGCTTAAAAAACAAGAGCGAAGAAAAGGGAAAGCCGGATTTAAATCTCTTATTCATTTATAACATGCCGTTCCGTGGAATCGCCAAGATGACCGGAGGAGCAGTCAGCATGGATATGGCGGAGGGGATGGTTTTGGCAGTAAACGGCCATTTTTTCCGCGGGATGAGACGTATCATCGGCGGGTATTTTGCCAATGCAAAAGCAAACAGAGCTTATGAAAAAAAGCTCTCCGGTAAATAGAGGGGAGGGAGCACATGCTGTCACGAATAAAAGCCGGCTGGATGACCTTTGCGGATAACCATCCGACCTTAGCACAATTTTTAATATTTTTTCTCGTGTCCAACGGAGTTACGGTATTACAGATGATTTTAATGCCGGTTTTCCGGAACATTTTCGGAATGACTTCCCTGGTGGATACAAACTTCCAGATATGGCATGTTGGCTCCAATCTGGACGGTACGCCCTATTATATATTTAATTACGGGGCGGGCGCACTTTCCGCCGGCGGGGGCGGAGGACTTGCGTATTTTCTGGCAGTGGAGATTACCATGGGAATCGCCCAGGTCATCAACTTTTTTCTTCAGAGAAATGTTACCTTTAAAGCCAATAACAGCGCAGCAAAGGCAGCGTTGTGGTATGTGATCGCCTATATCATTATCACCATCGGCGCAGCCGCTCTGCAGGGCCTTTATAAGGCTCCTGTCTATCATCTGTTCATGAATGGTTTAAACCTGGGCGGAGGTGGAGAGACCATTGCAGATGTAATCACTATGCTGATCAATTCAGCAATTTCATTCTGGGTGTTCTTCCCCATCTTTAAAGTTATTTTTAGAAACAATGACAAATAGGCGGAACCCGTATAAGAGTTGTAAATGCATAATAAAATCAGGCAGCCCGTATGAATTTTGTTCATACGGGCTGCCTGATTTATTAGGCCGTAATCTGCTGCGAGGTACCACCGCACATTACTTAATCTCGTTTTATGTCGTTAGGCAGGAGAGTTATGGTAAGCCGAAAGCACTGCCATGCTTATTAATGAACGGCCAATGTCTCTTCCTGGATCGGTATGAGAATCTGGAGGCGGAACCAGTTATCACTGGAAGAGATGGTCATAGAACCGCCATATTTTTCTACTGCAGCCTGAATGCTCTTTAAACCATACCCATGATACAGTTTATTACTTTTAGTGGTGGGAGGAAGGCCGCCGGTCACTATGGCCAGCTGGTTTTCCAGATAATTTTCACACTGGATCATTAAAAAGTGGTTTCGTTTGAATATGGAGAGATTGATCAGCCTTTTTTCCGGATCTCCATACTGGGAAACACATTCGATGGCATTATCCAGAGCATTTCCAAAGATGGAACAGATGTCTTTTACATGCAAAAAGGAAATCAGTTTTCCATCGGCCATACAGGTTAAGGTGATCTTGTTCTGAGCGCAGTAGGTACTTTTTGTAGTCAGTACCACATCTAATACCTGATTCCCTGTATTGGCCATAGCCTCTTGGGTAAGAATGGCTTTCTCCATTTCCGATAGGTATTGTTCCCGCTTTTCCGGATCTTTCTCTGCCCGGATGGCAATCATGTAATGCTTTAGATCATGGAATTCCCGTCTTAACAGTTCCATGTTGTCAATGGCCATGCG
>POVV01001039.1_pt1 | contig 12054 bp, 11 predicted proteins | sample 1560271 | NCBI WGS metagenome assembly POVV01 (sample SAMN08337232, study PRJNA429181) | Bioreactor metagenome, whole genome shotgun sequencing project. | biome: cows' rumen and soil; feature: anaerobic; isolation source: anaerobic chemostat enrichment culture, galacturonate as sole carbon... | reverse complement strand
AATAGCCAATCACCACCGGGGGCAGAACCAGAGGAAGGTGGATAATGCTGTCAACCAGTGCCTTACCCGCAAACTGACAACGGGCAAGAATCCATGCGACGAGAATACCCAGAGGCAGGCTGAAAGCCACTGCTACTCCGGCCACTTTGAGGCTGAGTAACAGGGCTTCTAATTCATATTCAGATAATATCATTACTTAAGTGGGCTAAAACCATAACGTTTAAACACCGCTGACGCTTCCGGCGTTGCAAGATACTCGGTGAAAGCCTGTACTGCCGGTGTTGAATGACCTTTGATTATCGCCATAGGATACTCTACCGGTAAATGGCTGTCTTTAGGGAATACGCCGACCACTTTCACTTTTTTGCTGGCAACGGCATCAGAGCCATACACAATACCCAGCGGAGCCTCTTCACGTTCAACTAATGCTAATGCGGCGCGCACGTTATTTGAACGAGCCATTTTAGATGCTAAAAGATCCCAACTGCCTAAATATTGAAGCGCTTGTTTAGTGTAGATACCGGCCGGTACATGGTCAGGATCACCAACCGCTAAACGGCCACCGTTCAATAAAGATACCCAGTCAGTTTTTTTATCAATAGTCACTGATTTTAGCGCGCTTTGTTCAGGGGCAACTAATACCAACTCATTGCCTAACAGCGTCACGCGGGTTTTATCTTCAATCGCTTTTTTATCCACTGCGTAATCCATCCACTGTTGGTCTGCAGAGATAAAGATATCGGCCGGGGCACCCTGCTCTATCTGACGCGCTAAGGTGGAAGACGAAGCAAAAGAACTCAGAATCTCATTGCCGGTTTTCTTCTGATAATCAGCTGAAATTTCCTGTAATGCGTTGGTTAGTGATGCCGCAGCAAATACCGTTATCTTTTCAGCCGCAGAGACCGTTTGAAACATACTGGCCGTAAACAGGGCAACAAGGGCGGTTAACTTCAATTTATTTTTCATTATAACCTCATGGATATAGAGTTCAGCGGGATACCGATGTATAGCCGACAATATAACGATTAATAATCTGTTTGTCATCGCCTGAATTAAGATTCATTGAGGAAAATCATTTGTTAAAAAATGGACAAAAAAATACCGGCCTTAATCAATAAGGCCGGTATCTGGTAATATCAGGCGGGAGACTACCCGTTCTTTTTATCGTGGTGACCGATTTTAGAAATAATGTTAAATACTTCACCAAGGCCGTAAATCATTCCAAGAATGAGAGCCATAACGACCGGAACCATGCAGGCAGCAAAAACCAAACTTTTCAAAATTTCAAACATAGATGCCTCATTTCAACCTAAAAACGCCAGCGCGCTTTTTATTAATCTATAACCAGCAGATAACCGAATATTAGCACAGAGTCTAGCAGGTATCCGCAGATAAATTTCATCTATATGTGCTGCAAACAGGAATTTGGCAGAACCATAAAAATAGGTAACAATGCATCATACATTTGTTCAACAGGCAGATATATCAATGAATGCTGAAATTTTACTGACGCTTAAACTTCAGGGAAACCTGTTTGCCGATCCTCGCCGTATCGCACTATTAAAGCAAATTGCACACACTGGCTCTATTAGTCAGGGCGCTAAACTGGCCGGTATTAGCTACAAGAGCGCATGGGATGCGGTCAATGAAATGAACCAGCTCACTGAAAACTTACTGGTTGAACGCAGTACCGGTGGCAAAGGCGGCGGCGGTGCCTCGCTCACAACTTACGGTCAGCGCCTTATTCAGCTATATGATTTGTTAGGTCAAATACAGCAAAAAGCATTTGATGTGTTACAGGATGACAGCCTGCCTTTAGATAGCCTGCTGGCCGCTATTGCCCGCTTCTCTTTACAGACCAGCGCGCGTAATCAATTTTTTGGTACCCTTGAATCCAGCCATGAAGACGCCGTTCAGGATAATATCGTGGTGCTTATGGCCGATGGTAAAACCCGGATTAATGCCTCTCTTACTCAACAGAGCGCGGAACGGCTACAGTTATCTGCCGGTAAAGAAGTTCTGGCACTGATTAAAGCCCCGTCCATTTCGTTGCATGCAGCGCCTTTGAAAGAGAGTGATAACTGCCTGTCCGGCCAGGTGACATCGGTAAAATCCGGTGAAAAGAACAACGAAGTGTTAATGCAGTTAGCCGGCGGACAAACCCTGTGTGCCACCCTCAGCCATCAGGATGCCGATAAGCTCGGGCTGCACGTTCAACAGCAGCTTTGGGCCAGTTTCAGCGCTGAAAGCATCATTATCGCCACCCTGTGTTAATGCCGTCAGATATTGATATCAATATCTGACGCGTCCTCTTATTTGGTAAATGATTCGCCAAATAAGAGGATCGGTAACCCATATTCCCCCAGAGCAACCCTATCACAATTTCACTCCCCTCTCTTGTCGCTGTCATATATTTGATACCAGTCACAGAATAGTAATCTGCTTATTTCCGCTTGCTTGACCACTCGCCAAAGATGAAATTTTAATTCATTGTTTTAAAAAGATTATTAACTAAAAGCCTCGACCAATATTTAAATACTATCAATAATCAACAATCGCATATTGGTTTTAATCCGCCCCTGCCCTCAATAATAAAAAACCGTTAATTATCATTATTCATACGGTACTAGAACTCGCTACTTTCACCTGTTTTTCGGGTAATTTCCCGAATATTTTTTAAGCCAAAAGGAACAACGTTAAATGAAAAAATATCTTTCTGGTGTGGTCGCTCTGGCGGCGGTATCCGTCAGCCCGGTGACTCAGGCTGAGTACCTATGGGGCTTTGCTAACCTCGGTCTGCATTATCTGGACTGGAGCCAAAGCACAACCAACAGAACCAGCGAGAAATCTCATAAAGATGACTTCTTTTATCTGGAGTTAGAGGGCGGAGCCGGATTTACCTGGGGAGAGACCTATGGTTTCTTCGATTTAGAGAATCCGTTAAATAAAGAACATGACCAAAAAGGCGATGAACAGCGCTATACCTTTAAAAATACTAACCGAATCTATCTGGGTGATAGCGGTTTTAACCTTTATGGCCATATATACGGTACCTATAGCGCCCCTAACGGTAACCACTTTCATGACAATATGGTGCTATACGGCTTAGGCTATAACCTTAAAATCAGCGATTTTTGGTATAAGCCTTTTATTGCAAAACGCTATACCAACCAGACTTACTTCACCGGCAGCAATGGGTATGTATTTGGCTGGGTTGCCGGCTATGACTTCACCTCTTTTGGTGAGAAATTTAGCCTGACCAACTGGAATGAATATGAATTTGACCGCGCAGACCAATATGCTGCCGGTAACGGTGGTAAAGAGGGTATCAACGGAGCCGTCGCGCTTTGGTGGAAGCCAAACCCAACGATTACAACCGGCTTTCAATATCGCTACGCGGATAATAAGCTAGGTGAGAGTTTCCTGCAGGATGGTTTTATTTACTCAATAAAATATAATTTTTGATCATCTGCGATAAGACTTCTGGCCTGTCCCCTTACGGCGGCAGGCCTCTTACATTCTAATGCTCAGCTAAACGCAACCACAGCGTCTTACCAACAGACAAAATTGAAACGCAATATCAAAAAATTTCAATTTGCCCCAAAACCCGCATTTTATGCCTATGATTTATCACTCTCGGTTTGCGATTCTACGCAGATTGAGTAATCTGCTATAACAAATAATAAAAAAGCTTATTAATCGTTAAATTTAAAAGGCGCGGAATGAAAAAATTAACCATATCAGACGGGAGTTTTAGGCTGAGCCATACCCAATCACTCTCTTTACCGGCCTTGTCTTTAAATGAAAGTGAAAGCTGGGCATTTGTCGGTTCTAACGGCAGTGGAAAATCGGCACTGGCTCGAGCCCTGTCTGATGAACTTACGCTATTAACCGGTGACAGAGAAAATCAGTTTAAGCATATCGTTCGTATCTCTTTTGAACAGCTACAAAAGCTGGTGACTGAAGAGTGGCAAAGGAATAACACCGATATGCTGAGCGAAGGTGAGGATGATACCGGGCGCACAACCGCAGAAATTATTCAACTGGAGCAGGCAAACCAAGACCAGTGCCAACGTCTGGCTGAAATGTTTGGTATTAGCCACCTGCTCAACCGCCGGTTTAAATACCTTTCAACCGGTGAAACCCGCAAAACTTTACTCTGTCAGGCATTGATTTCATCCCCGGATTTATTAATTTTAGATGAGCCTTTTGACGGGCTGGATGTAGCCTCTCGCCATCAGTTGGCCCAGCTATTATCTGAGCTTTCAGCCCAGGGCGTCACGCTGGTATTGGTGTTAAATCGGTTTGATGAAATTCCGGAATTTATTACTCATATCGGTGTATTAGCGGGCTGTCACCTGACCCGAACCGGTTTACGTGATGATATTCTGTCTGAAGCACTCGTAGCCCAGTTAGCCCAAAGTGAACGATTGTCAGGAACCTCACTTCCTCCGGCCGACGTGACTGAAAGCACGCCGCTTGCGGCAGACCAACCGTTAATTACGCTCAATAACTGTTTTATTCACTACAACGACCGGCCAATCATTAACGGACTCAACTGGCAGGTAAACCCCGGTGAACACTGGCAGATCGTTGGCCCTAACGGCGCGGGTAAATCGACTTTATTGAGCCTGATTACCGGCGATCATCCACAGGGTTATAGCAACGATCTCACCTTATTCGGGCGTAAACGCGGCAGTGGTGAAACCATATGGGATATTAAAAAACATATCGGCTATGTCAGTAGTAATCTTCATCTGGACTATCGGGTCAGCGTAAGCGTAAGAAATGTTATTTTGTCCGGTTATCTGGACTCTATTGGTATCTATCAGGCTACGTCTGACACTCAGGATAAACTCACTCAGCAATGGCTGGATTTACTCGGGCTGAGCAACCTTGCCGATACCCCCTTCCATTCATTATCCTGGGGCCAGCAGCGCTTAACATTGATCGCCAGAGCGCTGGTCAAACATCCTGCCTTGCTCATTTTAGATGAGCCGCTACAAGGGTTAGACCCGCTTAATCGCCAGTTAGTCAAACGCTGGATTGACGTGCTAATCAGCGAAGGCAAGAGCCAGCTGTTGTTTGTTTCACATCACGCTGAAGATGCCCCGGCCTGTATTACACACCGGCTGAGTTTTATTCCTACCGGAAATAGCTATGCTTATGCTATTGAAAATAAAGGCTACCAATAGCCTTACTCAGTAGATGACTATCGTTTAGTGACTGCTGCAATCCCAATTAGTTACAGTGTCACTAAAAAAATCGATAATTAGCAACACATTCATTCCAATGAATATCGATTATTTAACCATTTTCATTCTGTTACTTCAGGAGCTTATATGTCATCAGCATTAATTATTATCGATTTAATTCAAGATATTGTCGGTGAGCATGCTGCCAGTCATCAACAAACCCATGAACGCGGCGTTATCCCGCTGGCAAATAAAACCGCAGCCTATGCCCGTAGCCAGAAAATCCCCGTGATTTGGATTAAGGTCGGATTCGCTGACGATTACCATGATATCCCCACTCACTCACCGATGTTTAACAGCGTTAAACAGGCCGGAAGATTGCGTTTAAGCAGCCCTGGCTGTGACTGGATTGAGGGGTTAGACGTTCAGCCACAGGATGAAGTTATGGTGAAAAAAGCAGTTTCAGCCTTTGCCGGTAACTCGCTTCACCAGTGGCTAAGTGACAGAGGTTATGAGCATCTGTTACTCGGAGGAGTCAGTTCTCTGATGGCCATTCAAAGCACCGCCAGACAGGCTCACGATCTTGGTTATAAAGTCAGCGTGCTGGAAGATCTTTGTGCCGCAGCAACACAAGACGCGCATGTTCAAAGCATGGCGGCATTAGGCGGAATGGCCGATATTTCCAGCACTGCTGAATGGATAAAGAATAGTCAGTAATCAGATCAAACGCAGCATATTTACCCTGTGACTGTGACTTGGAACGGCAATAATTAAATGGTAGACTCCTCCGCTCAATAAGTTAGGGAAGACGACCTTAGCGTATATCTATAAGTTGATCTGACCATTTATAATTATTATTACGTTTTGTTATTTTTAAAGGATTAATACACATGTTTCCAATTGCTACATTCCAAATCATATTTGGTGTCATTGCTGCTATTCTGGCTATCGGGCTTTTTATACTTTTTCGTAAAAATGTTAAATTGAGAAAAGGTGCTGCGGCATTAGGCTTATTCATCGCTGCCGGTGGTTACTTATTTTTAGTTAACCACGTTTATGTGGTCAGTGACGATAACCAAGTGCAAGAGTTTGGCTTAATTAAGACCAGCGATTTTCAATTAGTCAACGGTACAGAAATTCGCCTGGTACCTGAAATCAAAATGGATAAATCATGGTTAGTGAATAACGGTAATTTACCGATGGCTTTTGAAACCGTGATCTATGGCGAGACCAGTGCTAATCCATATGGTTTCGAATTAGCCGGCTATAAGTCAATTGGTTTAGATAGCTCTATTGATTACTTATTTACTACACCACCAGATAGCATAAAAATCAAAGGTAAATCAGCAACTAAAGGCTGGTTACACCGTTAATATGCTCTTCAACGGGCTTCGTGTCACGGGGCCCGTTTGATATTACCCGCCATCCGTTATCGCTCTGCCGTTATGCCTCCCCCGACCTATCCGCTATAACCTGTTTTAAATCTACCGGTGAAAGCCAAAATGTAATCGGTTTCACAAAATGCGATAAGCGCCTCTTCCCAGCCTAAATGGATATGCTAATATATAACCAGAATATTCAAACGGAGAGTCTATTATGAGAGTTCTGGTTACTGGTGGTACCGGTTACATAGGAAGCCATACCTGCGTACGATTAATTGAAGCCGGCCATACGCCGGTTGTTATTGATAATTTATCCAATAGCAAAGTCAGCGTTCTGGCGCGGATTGAAAAACTGACCGGCCATAAACCTGCGTTCTATTGTGGTGATGTTCGTGACGCTAAGCTGTTAGAGACTATTTTCTCAGACCATCCCATCGACTCCGTTATTCATTTCGCTGCCTTAAAAGCGGTGGGAGAATCCGTCAGCAAGCCGCTGGAATATTACGATAACAATATTAATGGCTCTCTGGTATTGGTTGACGCTATGCGCCGTGCCGGTGTGACAAATTTTATCTTTAGCTCATCAGCGACGGTTTATGGCGAACAGCCGGTCATCCCTTACGTTGAAACCATGCCGACGGGCAAACCATCCAGCCCTTATGGCAACAGCAAGCTGATGATTGAGCAATGCCTGCAGGATCTGCAAAAAGCCCAGCCGGAATGGAGCATTGCCTTATTGCGCTATTTCAACCCGGTAGGTGCCCATCCTTCCGGTTCGATGGGCGAAGATCCGCAGGGAATTCCCAATAATTTAATGCCGTTTATCGCCCAGGTTGCCGTTGGGCGCCGGGATTCACTGTCTATCTTTGGTAATGACTACCCGACCCCTGACGGAACCTGTCAACGGGACTATATTCACGTAATTGATGTGGCCGACGGACATATTGCTGCCTTGGATAAAGTCACGGGTCGCCCCGGTGTATATACTTATAACCTTGGTGCCGGATTTGGCTACAGCGTTCTCGATGTGGTTAATGCCTTTAGTCAGGCCTGCGGAAAACCTATCCCCTATCATTTTGCGCCCCGCCGTGAAGGCGATCTGGCCCGCTTCTGGGCCGATCCGACTAAAGCCGCAGTAGAGCTAAACTGGCGGGTCAAACTCAATTTAGATGATATGTGCGCCGATACCTGGCGCTGGCAATCGGCTAATCCTCAAGGATATCCTGATGAATAGTTCTACCACCACCCAGTTCAATCCGGTCGACCATCCTCATCGGCGGTTTAATCCGTTAACCGGACAGTGGATTCTGGTATCCCCCCATCGGGCTAAGCGCCCGTGGCAGGGTCAGCAAGAGGCGCCTGAATCCAATAAACGCCCGGTTCACGATGCTGAATGTTTTCTCTGTGCAGGAAACACAAGGGTTACCGGCGATATCAACCCGGACTATAAGCAAACTTACGTTTTTACCAATGACTTTGCGGCTCTGATGCCGGACACGCCGGACGCCAATCAATCGCAGGACCCTCTTATTCGTTGTCAGAGTGCCAGAGGAACCAGCCGGGTGATTTGCTTTTCTCCGGATCACAGTAAAACGCTGCCGGAACTATCGCTTTGTGACTTAGAAAAAATCATTGATACCTGGCAGCAGCAGATTGATGAGCTTAGCCAAATTTACCCTTGGGTTCAGGTGTTTGAAAATAAGGGTTCGGCGATGGGGTGTTCTAACCCTCACCCTCACGGACAAATATGGGCAAACAGTTTTTTACCGAACGAAGTCGAACGGGAAGACCGGCTACAAAAAACCTATTTTGAGCAATATCAGTCACCGATGCTTGTCGACTACGTGCGTCGAGAAATGGCTGACGGCAGTCGTACCGTTGTGGAAACAGAACACTGGTTAGCCGTAGTGCCCTATTGGGCATCATGGCCGTTCGAGACGTTGTTATTGCCCAAAGCACATATTCAAACCATGTCACAGCTATCTGCTGGGCAGAAAAGCGATTTAGCCGTGGCATTGAAAAAATTAACCAGCCGATATGATAATTTATTCCACTGCTCCTTCCCTTATTCCATGGGTTGGCACAGTGCGCCCTTCAATCAGCAAAATAACCAACACTGGCAGCTTCATGCCCATTTCTATCCGCCGCTGCTTCGCTCCGCCACGGTGCGAAAATTTATGGTGGGTTATGAAATGCTGGCTGAAGCCCAGCGAGATTTAACTGCCGAGCAGGCCGCAGAACGCTTACGTGCCGTCAGCGATGTTCACTATAACGAGTCAGGAAATAACAATGAATGATTTGAAGCAGCAGACACAAACCACATTTCAGCAACAGTTTGGTTATGCGCCTGAGCTAACCATTCAGGCCCCCGGCCGCGTGAATCTGATTGGTGAGCACACTGACTATAACGACGGTTTTGTCCTACCTTGCGCCATTGATTATCTTACCGTTATCTCTGGCGCTAAACGTCACGATCGCCAAATTAGAGTGATTGCCGCTGATTACCATAACCAGCAAGATATTTTCTCTCTGGACCAGGAAATAGCGCTCCATCCTGAATATATGTGGGCTAACTATGTGCGCGGCGTTGTCCTGTATTTACAGCAGCGCAAGCCGGAATTTGGTGGCGCAGACCTGGTTATCAGTGGCAATGTTCCTCAGGGTGCGGGACTCAGTTCATCGGCCTCTCTGGAAGTCGCGGTAGGCAAAGCCATTCAGGCGTTATATCAGTTAGACATTGACCACGTTGAGCTGGCGCTTAACGGCCAGCAGGCAGAGAATCAATTTGTCGGCTGTAACTGCGGCATTATGGACCAGCTCATCTCCGCGTTAGGTCGTCAAGATCACGCGCTGTTAATCGATTGTCGTAGCCTAGATACCAAAGCCGTTCCCGTACCCGAAGATATGTCCGTTATTATCATCAACTCTAACGTTAAACGCGGGTTAGTTGACAGTGAATACAATACCCGCCGCAGGCAGTGTGAAACAGCGGCCGCATTCTTTGGTGTTGCTGCACTCAGAGATGTCACACTGGAACAATTGGAACAGGCAAAACAGCACTTAGACCCTATGGTATTTAAACGCGCCCGCCACGTAATTACCGAGAATACCCGAACGCTGGCCGCCGCAGATGCGCTGGCCGCCGGCGATCTGCCCATGCTCGGCCGGTTAATGGCTGAGTCCCATGCCTCAATGCGCGATGACTTTGAAATTACCGTCCCGGCCATTGATACATTGGTCTATATTATTAAGCAGGTCATTGGAGAGCGTGGCGGTGTCCGCATGACAGGCGGCGGATTTGGTGGCTGTGTTGTCGCATTGGCCCCCCGGTCTTTCGTTGATGAAATTCGTCAGGCGGTCAGTCAGCAATATCAGGAGCAAACGGGTATGAAAGAAAGTTTCTACATCTGTAAAGCCTCAGAAGGAACCGGCGTATGTTGAGTTCTCAGTTACACACCGCCCCGGACGGTAAACCCTTCACGATTGTGACGTTAAACAACAGTCAGGGAATGCAGGTTCAAGTGATGGATTGGGGGGCAACATGGCTTTCCTGCCGGTTCCCTGTCGAGGAGACGGTACGTGAAGTACTGCTTGGCTGTGCTCAGCCACAGGATTATCTAAACCAGCAGGCGTACCTCGGGGCAACGGTAGGTCGCTATGCCAATCGAATTGCCGGTGCCCAAATAGAGCAGCAAAATGGCCCCATTAATCTGACGCCTAATCAGGGAACCCATCAGCTACACGGCGGCCCTGACAGCTTCGACCAGCGTCGCTGGGACATCATATATCAAACTATCAAGTCGGTGACTTTCAGGCTGATATCCCCGAACGGAGACAATGGTTACCCGGGGAATCTTCAGGTCGATGTGACCTACACGCTGACAGACACTAATAAAGTGGATATTCGTTATCAGGCAACCGTTGACCGTGGATGCCCGGTGAATATGACTAACCATGCCTATTTTAATCTTGACGGCGTTAATCATGACAGCCGGGAACATCGCTTATATATCAATAGCGATACTTTTTTACCGGTAGACAGTGAAGGTATTCCCAATGCCGATCTCACGCCGGTAGCCGGCTTGAGCATGGATTTCCGCCAACCCAAAACGCTCAGCCAGGATTTCCTGCAGGATAAGTTTCAACAACAGGTCAGTGGCTATGACCATGCTTATTTACTGTCGGAAGAGTGCCGCAATGGCGATAAAGCCGCCGCCCTGCTCTGGTCTTCAGACAATAAGGTCAAAATGTCGGTATTTACCACTAAGCCGGCATTGCAGCTTTACAGCGGGAATTTCTTAAGCGGCACGCCATCCAGAGACGGCGGCAGCTATGGAAATTACGCCGGAATTGCACTGGAAAGTGAATTTTTACCCGATAGCCCTAATCATCCAGAATGGCCACAGCCAAGCTGCTGGCTTACCCCGGGTGAAACCTATCGTTCATTAACCGTGTATCAGTTTGAATCGGTTACAGGCTGATATAGCCCTGTTTTAAGCCACGTTGTTAGTTAAAGCCCTGGAGATATCCGGGTCCAGCCTACTGACAACGTGGTTTAATTTGATCTTAATGTAAATTTCGTCCGCATAATCAATATCGGAATAGTGCTTTTTCCTCGCGGCCGAAGAGCGGCTTGTTGAGCTCAACGGGCTTTTCTATTTAGCGCACGCAATCCCCTTCTTCCGTTTATAAATTCAACTATGATTAATTATTGGCTGCTATTTGCTATTTAAGTTCCTCTCGCCTAGAGTACAATGATAATCATTATCATTAAATTCGACAGTTTATTTAGGAGAAAAATGATGGCTGTAACAAAATTAGTGTTGGTCAGACACGGTGAAAGTGAGTGGAATAAAGAGAACCGCTTTACTGGCTGGACCGACGTTGAATTATCTGACAAAGGCCGTGCGGAAGCCATTCAGGCCGGTGAATTGTTAAAAGCCGAGGGTTTCACCTTTGACTTCGCCTATACCTCGGTGCTGAAACGGGCTATTCATACTTTGTGGAATATTCTGGATCAGATGGATACTCAGTGGCTTCCGGTCGAAAAATCGTGGAAACTCAATGAGCGCCATTATGGTGCCCTGCAAGGGCTGAATAAGGCCGAAACCGCTAAAAAGTATGGCGATGAGCAAGTTAAGCTGTGGCGCCGCGGATTTGCCATCACTCCGCCAGAATTAACTAAAGACGATCAACGCTATCCCGGTCACGACCGACGTTACGCCAATCTGGCAGACGCTGAATTGCCTGTGACAGAAAGCCTGGCGACCACCATTGAACGGGTTATCCCTTACTGGACCGATGTTATCAAGCCGCGCATGGCGAAAGGTGAACGCATCATTATTGCCGCCCACGGTAACTCTATTCGCGCCATGGTGAAGTATTTAGATGATATGAGTGAAGATGAAATTCTGGAATTGAACATCCCGACCGGCGTACCGCTGGTTTATGAGTTTGATGAAAAGATGAAGCCAATT